>Ga0105158_1000904_pt1 | contig 12004 bp, 11 predicted proteins | sample LHCtaG_FD_81567 | JGI IMG/M metagenome (GOLD analysis project Ga0105158, IMG submission 81567) | Hot spring microbial communities from Little Hot Creek, USA to study Microbial Dark Matter (Phase II) - LHC4sed_matched | ecosystem: Environmental > Aquatic > Thermal springs > Hot (42-90C) >... | reverse complement strand
AATTAAGGTTTGTTTGTTTTAATAATTTATATGTTTCCAAAACCTGTTGGTTACCTTTAGTTTCTTCTGTACCAATAGACAAAAGAGCAACTTTTGGTTTTTTTCTACCTAATATGTGTTCAGAATAGACAACCCCCATATATGCTAGTTCCACCAACTGTGATGGTTTACAATCAACATTTGCACCTACATCAAGTACTACACAGGAAGAATTTAATGTAGGTAGGACAGTAGCAATTGCAGGTCTACTAATATTTTTTACAGTTCCAATTTGTGTCAATGCAAAAGCCATTATTACACCAGAATTTCCTGCTGAGACAAACCCGTCAGCTAAGTCATCTTTTATCAATTTTATACCTACAGCAATTGACGAATTTTGTTTTATCCTTAATGCTTTAGATGGTTGTTCTTCCATTGAAACTATTTCTTCAGCATCAACTATTGTGAGGTTTTTCAAATATTTTCTCAAAAAAAATTTTTTACTTATCTCTTCTAACTTTTCTTTAACAATTTTTTGTGGACCAACTAATATTATATTTAAATCATCTATTTCTTTAACTGCAAATAACGCCCCCTCTATATTTATATCAGGTATATTTTTTTCTCCGCCCATTGCATCAACTACAATCTTCATAATCCCAATCCTCATACAGTTCCTTCTTTTTCAGCCTTTTCTTTTTTACTTATCCATAATTCACCTTTATAATACCCACAATTAGGACAAATTCTATGGGGTAACTTAAATGCTCCACATTGAGGACAACGAACTAAATTTGGTGCTGAGATTATCCATTGTCCTCTACGCATACGTGTCCTTGAATGAGTATGATGTTTTTTTGGGTTTGGCATAAATGCTTATACCTCCATTTATTCATAGTTTTGGTAACTATTTTATGATATTTATAGAACTTATAGACGATAAAATTAAAAATAAGATTCTTTTTGGCAAAATTAATTACACAGACTAAAGTCTGCAACTACAAATTATACACAATTTGCAATCTACCGCTAGCCGCGACCTTTAGGTTGTATTTTTGTTAACAAAATACGCAAGTCGAAACCTGTAAGTACTAAAAATTAAACTTACATTTTAGACTGCAACTATGTTGTTGCATTTCTTTTGTAATTTCACCTGCACATTTAGAACAAATCACATTTTTAGCAGACCAAGGTCTGCAACTACAAATAATATACGCAGGTTAAAGTCTGCGACTACCAAATTATAAATCTGCAAAAAGAACATCATTTTTAGTTAACAGAACCTTATTCATTTACACACACTTTATTTGACATTACACCTACAGTTTTCTTTATTCAAATTTACTCCACAACCTAAACAAATACCTTTACAATTTTCACTACATAATATTTTTATAGGAAAACTCATTACAACAACATCTCTTATTTTAGAATCAATATCTACCATTTTGTCAGAAAGTTCCTCTTTAGTTAACTCAAAAATTTCGTCAAACTCTATTTTCTTATATTCAAGAAAACTATCAGCACAACGATCACAGACTAATTCAAAATTTCCTTTAATTTCTCCTTTTATTCTAACATTAGTATCTCCTACTAAACTTAAAACCAATTTTATTTTTATTGACCCTTGTGTTGCCTCTCGAAACGATTTATTTTTGAACTGTGAATCTTCATATTCTAAAACAATTTCTTTCTCTTTCTTTATTCTATCAATAGATATTTTCATCTAATCTTTTTATCGTTTATTCAATCTATTCCACATTCGCTCATCTACAAATTAACTCATCTTCAACTTCTTAATTATCTCCTCAGCCATTTCATAATTTTTTGCATTACCGCCAAGATCATATGTTACGACTTTCCCTTCTTTTATAACTTCAGCAATAGCATATTCTAATTTTTTTGCAGATTCAGTCTCACCTAAATGTTCTAACATAAGTTTTGCTGAAAGAAGTAGTGCTGTAGGATTAACTTTATTTTGTCCTTTATATTTTGGTGCAGAACCATGTACTGCTTCAAACACTGCATATTCATCACCATAATTTGCACCTGGTGCTACACCTAATCCACCCACTAATCCTGCACATAAATCTGAAATTATATCACCATATAAATTTGGCAAAAGTAACACATCGTATAACTCAGGTTTTTGTACAAGTTGCATACACATATTATCAATAAGTTTTTCCTCATATTCAATTTGTGGATATTTTTTTGCTACTTCACGACATACCTCAAAAAATAATCCATCTGTATATTTCATTATATTAGCTTTTGTTACAGCTGTTATTTTTTTTCTATTATTTTTAATAGCATAATTAAATGCAAATTCTGCAATACGTTTTGTTGCAGTAATAGAGATAGGTTTTATACTGATAGCAGCGTCTTCTAAAATTTTACCATTACTAAGTTTAATAATATATTTTGCTTCTTCACTAAACTGTTTAAATTCAACACCTGCATATAAATCTTCTGTGTTTTCTCTTATCACTACAATATCTACATTTTCATACCTTGTTTTCACTCCAGGATAAATTTTACATGGTCGAACACAAGCAAACAAATTCAGTTGTTGTCTTAAAGCAACATTTACTGATCTAAACCCACTTCCTATAGGTGTTGTAATAGGACCTTTTAATGCAACTTTATTCTTTTTGATAGAATCTATAACTTCTTGAGGTAATACTGTATTATATTTCTCCAATGCCGTTTCCCCAGCATCAACTTCTTCCCACCTAATATCTACACCTGTATAAGATAGAACTTTTTTAACAATTTCAACTAACTCGGGTCCTGTACCATCACCTGGGATTAATGTTACAGTATAGCTTTTCATATTCATATTCTCATACACTCTATATAAAGGTTTTCTTGTTGTATTACCATATAGTCAATATCAAACGAGTTTTCAATAGTTTCAACAGCATTTTTTTTGAATTCATTAAATATATTTTGGTTTTTTAACAAATAAACAACCTGTTCAGCAATAGAATTAACATCTTTTGGTGTAACTAAAAATCCGTTTTTACCTGATTTCACAATATCGTTTAATCCATCAACTGCATATGCTACAACAGGTACACCTGCAACTAAAGACTCAACAGCAGACCTTGGCAATCCTTCCCATAATGATGTCATAACAAAAATGTCAGTAACAGATAATAATCCTTTTATATCTTTATACCAGGATAAAAATTTAATTTTATCTTCCATATTTAACTTTTTTGTCAACCATAACAATTTATTTCTTTGTTCGCCATCGCCTGCAATCAAAAACTTAATTTTTTGTTCAGGAATTTTTTCAACAACAACTTTTGCCATTTTTATAAAATCAGCTAAATTTTTTTGTGGTTTAAATGGACCTATTGTTGTAATAACTTTTTCAGAGGAAGAAATTTGCAGTTCTTTCTTTTTTACTTCTTTTAATTCACTATCAAAAGAAACTTTGTAAAACTCACTAATTTTTATCCCGCTACGAATAAGAACATATTTTTTAACTGAACCAATTTTATATCTTTTAGCAGTTTTAATATTATCAACAGAAACAAAAATAAGTTTATCAGAAATAATTGCTGTAAAAAATTCTAAGATAATATAAAAATTTCTGACAAAAAAATTGTGAAATCTACTAAATGCAAAACCATGAAATGTGTGTATTATCTTTATTTTTTCTTTCCTAAAAAGATTTAAAACAAATGCAGACCAACGACCTATTATCCCTGCTTTTGAGGAATGTGTATGAATTATATGTGGCTTAATTTTTAACAATAGTTCAAAAATCTCTATAAGTGCTAATATATCTCTTATTATATCTATTTCACGAACTAAATTTTTAACAAAATAAACTTTTACATAAACATTTTTTGCAAGAAATTTTGCTGTCTCATCAAGTATACCACCACAACCACTCATTAAATATACATCAAATTTTGTTTTGTCTAAATGTTCAACGGTGTATAAAGTATTTTGTTGTGCACCACCTAACTCAAGTTTTGTTATAATATGTACAACTTTGATTTTATCCATCATTTTATTTTTTTAATATTTGTTCAATAGTTGATATAGCATCTTTAATATTTTCAGTCATATAAGAATACTTCCATCCACCATATCTTCCTATAGAATAAATTTTATATTTACTAAGAACATTAAATATATAAGGCAAAACTTCTTCTCGATGTCTATCATAAACAACATATGCATATGGTATTTTTAAAAAGTTATAAAACAATATCTGTTTTTCTGAATTAATCAATTTTGTTTCCAACAATTGTTCTATTATTTTAGAATAAATCCTTTCGATATTAACTTTTTCGTTTTTATTTAAAGAAACCTCCACATACATTGAACCATAATTATTTTTCACAAGGTTTTTGTTTATATTATGATAAAATCCGACACGGTAAAAAATAGTATTATCTTCAGGGAAATATATCCAATGAATACCTTTCATTATTTGCTGATCGATGGCGATATTAAAACATAATACGCTTGTATAATTCAACTTTTTAGCGTATAGTTTAATTTTTTGTGGCAAACTACTTTTTTTAATCAACTCTAATAACGGTATAGTAGAGATTAAAACATCATAATTTATTGTTTCTATTTTATTATTATGCAAAAATAGTACTTTTTTTCTCTCACAATCAATTTTTACAACTTCAGATTCTGTAATTATATTTTTTTTATCAATCAATTTAGCGACACTATCAATTAATGCCTGTATTCCATTTTTTTTAGGATAATAAAAAAATACATTATATCCGTATTCTTTATTATTTTTTTGAGATAAAAATTTTAATAAAATATCTTCAGTATCTGGCAGTGGGACAAATTTTTCTGCCCAAGATGTTGTAATATTTTTAAGATTTGTTTTCCACAATTTTGTATTATATTTCTCAAAAAAATATTTTGTTATACTATTACCTAAATTTTGTATAAGCCATGTTTTGAAATTTTCTGCATACTTTTTGTCAATAATTTGTGCAATAATCAAATCATAAAGACACTTCTTACTTATTTTTGGATCAAGAAAAGATAAATTTGCCTGAAACGGATAAGGAATTAATTTATTTTCAGTAATAGCAAAACGAGTATAAATTTTTGCATTACGGTGTACCTTTATCAAATTATCTTTTAATAAATATTTTATATATTGTTCAACAAACTTATCAGAATTTGAAAAATGTAAAAAATGTCCTGTATAATCAAAAATAAAATCGTTAATTTTGATAGACCTACACAACCCACCTAATTCTTTCTCTTTTTCAATAAGAATAAAGTCAGCCTTCTTTTTTTGTAATTCATAAGCACAGGATAAACCTGTTAATCCACCACCTAAAATTACAATCTTCATTTAACCTCAATCTTCATTAAGTATTTTGTAATTATTGCTATAAACATGCTAATAATTATAACAGAAATTATAGGTACAAAATTAGTTGGTGACAAAACAACAAATATTCCAATAATTGCCAAACATATTGCAACGAAATATGTAATCAACAAAATTTTATATTTTGATATTCCTATAGATAGCAATCTTAACGAAAAATGATCTTTAGAACCAATAAATGGCGATTGTCCCCTACTTAACCTTAAGATACTTATCAAAAATGTCTCATAAATCGGTATAAGTAAAATTATAATAGGCGATAAAACTCCTAATTGGTTATTTGATGAATACTTTCCGCCAAGAGTTAACGCTGACAAAACAAACCCTAAAAAGAGGGCGCCTGTATCACCCATAAAAATTTTGTACTTATTAGAAAGATTGTAAGGTAAAAAACCTAAACATGCACCTGCTAACGCTAACACTGCATAACTTACATATATTTCTTCTTCAATATATTTTGTGACTAAGAAAAGACCAAAACTTGCTATAATAGCAATACCCGCTGAAAGTCCATCCATAACATCAACAAGATTAAACGCGTTTGTTATCCCTATAACCCATAAAAGTGTTATAAGTAAAGCAAACCATTCAGGTGAGATAAAATTTATCTTTATACCATAATGAATTAAAATTAATGCTGATATAATCTCGCCAAAAAATTTTGTTGTAAAATGTATTCCTTTATATTTTAAATCATCTATAAGACCGATAATTAAAATTATTATTCCTCCAAAAATTATTCCTCGTAATGAGTACAAAGTTCCTGTTGTAAAATGTGTTGTTATTCTTACTAAAAATAGTGATAAATAAAAACTTATTGCTATTGCTAAACCACCTAAATACGGTGTTGGTGTTTTATGAGTTTTGATGAGAGATATTGGATGGTCTAAAATTTTTAACTTAACAGCGATGTTTCTACAAATGGGAGTTAATAAAAGCGAAACAAAAAAAGAAAAAAAGAATGTATTAGTATAATTCATAAAATAACAAAAGATGATTATTTTTATAAAATTTTTATAAGAAATACAATAAATAAAAAATAGGGTAGGAGAAAAAATTCTCCTACCCTATAATTACCTACTTACAGTATCACCACACCTCACTCCAGCATTTTCAGATTCTCTTACAACAATAATTGTTTATTTAGTTGCGCAATCTATTACTTATATATTAATACTCAGGTGGCATTGGAGATGTTTTTTCCTTCTTTTCAGGTATTTCAGTTATTATAACTTCTGATGTTAAAAGATATCCTGCCACACTTGCTGCATTTTCTAACGCAGTTCGCACAACTTTTGCTGGGTCAACAATACCTGCTTTCACCATATCAACATATTCACCTTTTTCTGCATCGAAACCAAAATTTGGATTTTTTTCTGCAAGAACTTTTTCAACAACAATTGACCCTTCATACCCAGCATTTTCGGCTATTCTTCTTATAGGTTCTTCTACTGCACGGAAAACAATGTTTATACCTGTTTGTTCATCTAAATCTTCAGCCTTAATTTTAGTTTTAGCAATTTCTCTTGCTCTTAATAAAGCAACACCACCACCAGGAACAATTCCTTCTTCTACACCAGCACGTGTTGCATGCATTGCATCTTCAACTTTAAATTTTTTTGCTTTCATTGCAGCTTCGGTTGGTGCTCCAACATTTATAACAGCAACACCACCAGCAAGTTTTGCTAATCGTTCCTGAAGTTTTTCTTTATCATAATCAGACTTTGTTTCTTCAATTTGTTTCTTAATTTGATTTATTCGTTTTTTAATCTCGTCTTTATCGCCAGCACCACCAACTATCGTAGTATTTTCTTTATCAACAACTACACGTCTTGCTCTACCTAACTTATCAAGTGTAGCTTTTTCTAATTTATCACCTTTTTCCTCAGAAATAACCTCACCACCAGTTAAAATTGCAATATCTTGCAACATTTCTTTTCTTCTGTCTCCAAAACCAGGTGCTTTCACAGCAGCACATCTTAATGTACCTCTGAGTTTGTTAACCACCAAAGTTGCAAGTGCTTCTCCTTCAACATCTTCAGCAATCAACAAAAATGAACGGCCAGATTGTGCAATTTGTTCTAATAAAGGAAGTAAATCATTCATTGCAGATACTTTTTTATCAGTAATTATTATATAAGGATCCTCTAATACTGCTTCCATACGTTCAGCATCTGTTATAAAATATGGTGAGATATACCCGCGGTCAAACTGCATACCTTCAACAACTTCAAGAGTTGTTTCAGCAGATTTCCCTTCTTCTACCGTTATAACACCATCTTTACCAACTTTATCCATGGCTTCGGCAATAAGTTTACCAATTTCTTTATCATTAGCAGAAATTGTAGCAATTTGTTCGATCTCTTCTTTTGTTTTAACTTGTTTAGCCATTGATTTTAATTCAGCAACAATAGCAGCAGTTGCTTTATCAATCCCTCTTTTTATATGCATAGGATTAGCACCAGCAGCTATGTTTCTTAACCCTTCTGCGATAATTGCTTGTGCTAACACACATGCAGTAGTTGTACCATCACCTGCAACATCGTTTGTTTTTGATGCAACTTCGCGAACAAGTTGTGCACCAATATTTTCATTTGGATCTTCTAATTCAATTTCCTTTGCAATAGTTACACCATCATTTGTTATTGTAGGTGAACCAAATTTTTTTTCTAACAAAACGTATCTTCCTCTGGGGCCCAATGTTGCACCAACTGCGTTTGCAAGTTTATCAACACCATTTTTTATTGCTTTTCTTACCTCATCTGAATATATTATTTGTTTAGCCATAAAATATCACCTCCTTTCTTAATTTAAAATTTTTTTATTCTTCTATAATTCCCAAAACATCGTCTTGGTGTAAAATTAAGTATTCTTCTCCATCAATCTTTATTTCTGTTCCAGAATATTTACCGAAAAGAACTTTATCACCAACTTTTACTTCCATCGGTATCAATTTTCCATCATCAGTCATTTTTCCTTTACCTACTGCTATTACTTCACCCTGTTGTGGTTTTTCTTTTGCTGTATCAGGAATGATTATATTTCCTCTTTTTACTTCTTTCTCTTCTAAAGGTTTTACTAAAATCCTATCTCCTAAAGGTTTTACTTTCATAAAACAACCACCTCCTTCTAAAAATTTTAATTTTTTAAGAGAGGGTTAGGGTTATCGAAGTTTTCCTTATAAAGATTGATGCAATTTTGAGTTGTAAGGTTTCAAAATATAAAATTATATTTCAAATGTCAAGGTGTCAAACAAAAATTTTAGAAAAAATTTTTCCACTAAGAATTTTTTTAACCTCAGACTCGTAAATCAGACCTTTATAATATCCCCATATAACAATACCTAACAACACAAGGTTGTTAATTTTATATTTATTTCTGTAGTTCAATTTTTTAAAAAATATATTTCCATCACCACCTGTTATAACAACATTCTTCGGTTTTAAAAAATCAACAAAATTTCTTATACCTGAAAAACAAAAATTTATGATCCCTGAAGATATACATTCTTTTGTATTTTTCCCTATTAATTTATTAGTTGACAATTTTTTTACCAACGGTAACTTTGATGTTGACTCATAAAGAGAAGTAATTAACATTTTTATTCCTGGGAAAATTTCCCCACCTACATATTCACATTTTTTATTTATGTAATCTAAAACAATTGTACTACCACAAGAGATTATCAAGGTTTCACCTCCAAAAAGTTCTTTACAACAAAATGCAGAAATTATTCTGTCTGAACCTAAGTTTTTTGTATCATATTTAATTTTGATAAACTCTGATACATCTTTGTGTGTTATAAACTTTATTTTCTTAAAGTTTTTATTTAACTTAGTTTTGACTTCGTCAACAACAGTTGAAATATAAAATTCTGCAAAATTAAATTTTTTAATAAACGGTAATAACTTTAAAGTTTTTATCTTACAATATTTAACCTTATCCGAGATAAAAAGAATTTTTGTAAATGTATTACCTATATCACATAATATCTTCATTGATTATTATCCTACTGACGCTAAAACAAAATCTTTTGCATATTTTGAATATACTTTTTTAAACAATAATGAAACATCTCCATATTCATATTCTTTATCTTTAAATACAATTTCTTTTGCATATTCTTTCGCTTTTATTAACAGATCTGTATAATTTAACACTTCTTCAAAAGTAAATTCGGTTTTTCCATGTTGTAGAGTCCCAAATATATGTCCTGGACCACGAATTAACAAATCTTTATTTGCTATCTCAAACCCATTGTTTGTTTCAAGCATAGTTTTAATTCGTTCTTCAGCTTCAGGGGTGGTTATTTTACCTAACAATATACAGTATGATTGTAGTTCACTTCTTCCTACACGACCTCTTAATTGATGTAGTTGTGCTAATCCAAAACGTTCTGCATGATTTATTACTATAACAGTGGCATCAGGAATATCAATACCTACTTCTATAACTGTAGTAGAAAACAAAACTTGTATCTCACCATCTCTAAATTTTTTCATAATTTCTTCCTTTTGTTGACTTTTCATTCTCCCATGTAACATACCGCATTTGTAATTTTTAAATATTGTTTTTGAAAGATTGTTGTATTCTTCTAGCAGAGTTTTTAACTCAAGCTTTGTTTCATCAATTATCGGATATACAATATAAACTTTTTCTTTATTTTCTAACCTTTCTAACACAAGTTGCCAATCGTAATTATCCATGTCGTAATAAAAAGTTTTCACAGGTTTTCGTCCAAAAGGTAATTCATTAATTATTGAAATATCAAGTTCACCATACAAAGTCATTGCTAAACTTCTTGGTATAGGTGTTGCTGTTATAACTAACATATCTGGCAATACAGATTTTTCATACAATTTTTTTCTTTGTATCACACCAAACTTATGTTGTTCATCTATAATTACTAACGAAAGATTTTTAAACTTAACTTTTTCTTCTATTAATGCATGTGTTCCAACTACAATGTCAACTTCGCCGTTGCTTATTTGAGATAAAACCTTATGTTTTTGTTTAGTTGACATCTTACCCACTAATAACGAAATTTTTACTTCACAATTTTTTTGTTGGTTGTATAAACCTTTAACATAATTTGAAATGGTGTAATAATGTTGTTCTGCAAGAATTTCAGTTGGTGCCATAAATGCTACCTGGTAACCATTTTCTACTGCAAGTAATGCACAACATACCGCCACAAGAGTTTTTCCACAGCCAACATCGCCTATTAACAGTCTATTCATAGGTTTTGAAGACAACATATCGTTAAACAGTTCGTTAATGACTTTTTTTTGTGCTTTTGTAAAATCAAAGTTTGGGATTGTATTTTTTAGTTTTTCTTTAAACGGTGTAAGTAATGTTCTTCTAATAACATATTTTCCGACTTTTGGTTTTGAAACAATATTTTTTTTAACTTTATTAACTGCAACTTGTAACAACAAAAATTTTTCAAAAATAAACCGTCGTTTTGCTTCTGAATACAACTGCCAAGTATCAGGAAAATGAATGTTTTTTATTGCAGTAGATAAATCAATAAGACGTTCTTTTGCCAAAATTTTTTGTGGAATAAATTCTTGCAAAGGATAAGTTTTTATTGTATTATACACAAGTTCACGAAACCATTGTTGTGTAATATTTTCTGTTAAAGAATATATAGGTACTAACCTGTTTGTATGTATTGAATCTTCGTTCAAATTAGTAATGATTTCATAATCTTCAACATTTATTTCAGGAAACCTTGTTTTTATTTCTGAAACTTTACCATATGCTATAATATATTTCTCAGAATCCTCTTTATCTTTCTGTAATTGTTTCTTTAACGTGGCAAACACATCGTATTTACGATTAAGTTTTTTATACCAAACTAATGATAAAATTGCAGATGGTTTGTTTAAAGTTTCTACTACAACTTTGAATATACCCAAGTTGTTTTTTGCCACAATCGTATCTGCGGCAAGAACTTTTCCTATTACTGTTAACTTTTGTGATGAAGAAAAGTTTATATTTTGCCATCCTAATGAACCAAAACTTCTTCTATCCTGTATCTCTCTTGGGAAGTAATAGAGTAAGTCTTCAATAGTATAGATTCCTAATTTGTTTAAATATAACGCTCGCTTTTTACCAACAGAAGGTAATAATTTGATATTTTTCATTGATGAGTTATTATATACAAATTTTTATATTTTTTTCCAACATTTATTGAATTTTTTTACAAAAATTTGTATCAACCTTCACAGGTTAATAAATAAAAAAATTTTATAAAAAACAGGGGTGAAAAAATCTATGGTAAAAAAAATAATTAAAAAAATAAAGGAAATAATAGAAAAAAAGAAAACTAAAAACACAAACCAACCTTCCATAGAGAGAAGGAAACATGAACGAAGAAGTGGTACAGACCGCAGATGGATGAGTAAACTTGTTGGTGGACCAGAAGTACCGTTTGAACGACGAAGCGGGTTTGACCGTAGATTAGGTGACAGAAGAAAAAAATGAAGAAACCGGTTGTTAAACCTCAAGAACTTACTGTTGAACAGCGAATAAATAATTTTGCTGAAGTTGTTTCTGGATATACAGAAGAAGAAATGCTACAAGAAGCAACACGATGTATACAATGTAAGAATCCAAAATGTATTT
>Ga0105158_1000902_pt1 | contig 12033 bp, 13 predicted proteins | sample LHCtaG_FD_81567 | JGI IMG/M metagenome (GOLD analysis project Ga0105158, IMG submission 81567) | Hot spring microbial communities from Little Hot Creek, USA to study Microbial Dark Matter (Phase II) - LHC4sed_matched | ecosystem: Environmental > Aquatic > Thermal springs > Hot (42-90C) >... | reverse complement strand
TTATCTTAGAATAGGCATTCCAATTGAAATGGTTAAGGCTAAGCCTATGGTGCTGTTTGATGAGGTGCAGGTGCCCTTTAGTGTGAACGAGTCAGAGCAAAGATACTGGATATATTTTGAATATCCTCATTCTACACATACTGTCAAGATAATATTTTCCACATCCGTTTTTGTGGAGCCACAACCTTACATATTATTTGCTGCAGCAGCCTTACTTGCTTCCTTAATCTTAGCCCTCATAGCTTTTAAAAGGAAGAAAAGCATTTTATCAAATTAAAGTTATGCGGCAGTAGAGATAAAGCTTATTAAGCAGGTAATGAAAACTTTGTTTTGAATTTAAATGTCATATTCGGATAAGGTTAGAAAGAGGATAAAGCGGGACGTTAAGAAAAACATGCACACGCAACTACCTGCTGGCGGAGAATCAGGCAAAAGGAGTAAGAGGCAGAAGAAGAGGATGAGGAGAATGAGGGGGCTGGAGAACGCTCAACGTTAACATTCTTTTCATGGGTTAAATTTTCTATCTAAAAAGCTATTTTTGATATTTTGTGTTTGGGGTTTCGTTTCTATGGACTTTCTTTGAGTCTTAGTTCGACATAGAAGTGTGGTTCTAATCCTGGGAAGGTTGTTGGAGAAATTTTTCCTATAATTTCTTCAGATGGCGCATCACTCCCCCATGAGGCAATATAGTGGTTGTTATATTGCCCATTCCATATCTTGTCCTCTTTAACAAACTCTAGGACTGTTTCTTTGCCGTCAATTTTCATGCTTATCTTTTCAGAGTCCATTATAAAGTCTGTGATGTTATATTCGTGCTTTTTTAGAGCGTCACCTAAGCCTATTGCTAGTTCCAATGTTAGAATCCCTTCTTTACCCGAGACAGAGAGAGTTGCATTCCATTCTGCATTATATTCGAAGCCTCCATGAGAGCATCCAGCGTCGCTAACGAAAAATGTTCCCTTCAGCACCTTCTTTGTCTCGCTTGGTGTGCAAATAACAAATAATATTGTTAACAATATTCAATGATATAAAGAGAATTGTTATCATGACTACTTTCTTCCTGGACTCCAATTGTACCATCAATCTATATTTCTAACAGCATTTTATAATTCTATAATCTAGAACAATTAGCAGTACAAGTCCATTTTTAATATATGCTCGCAAAGATTTATTTAAATTGTGAATTATGATTTTGGTTTATTTTAACGGGCCCGGTGGGACTTGAACCCACGATCCTCGGCTCCGCAGGCCGATGCCTTAGTCCATTCTGGGCCACGGGCCCGCACATTTCATACATATGTGATTGCTTTTTTATATTTTCTCCTCTATTGACTTGAATAATGTTGCTTATTTTTATGGATGACATTGGAGTGTTCTCTTAATATTTTTAGTCTAGGCTAAGTTGTTAGTTTTCCAAGTTTAGGTTGTATATGACGATTGTTAACTTGTTCCCCCATGGTGTGTCTATTATTCTTTCATCAACCTGTTTGAAGCCATTTTTTTCATAAAATTGTCTTGCGTGATTTTCTTCTTTTCCAGTTGTTACTATAATATTTTTTACACCTTTTTGTTTTTGGTCTTGTATTATCTCTTTTAATAGTTGTGTTCCAATGCCTCTTCTTGGAAAAAATACTATTATTCGGTCAAGTTCTATTGTTTTTACATCTTGTTGTATTATTTGAGCGAAACCTACTATTTCTTTGTCTTCCAATGCTAGATAGAATGTTGATTTTCCTGTTTCAGTTGCCTTTAGAAGCGTGTTTTCTGAAAGAGCTCTTTTCACATATTCGTCTGGAATACCAAATTTTGTGATATTGTCTTGATATAATCTACTACTTTTATCTTCTAGGAGTGAAAGTAGTTTCTTACTTAAGATGCGAATCCCTTCTTCATCAGCTCTTTTAATAATAATCAAATTGTTATTACCTCAGAATAATCTAGAATCATAAGTATTAAAATATTTAATTTTGTAATAAAGTTTGCGAGATAATGTAGTAAAAAAATAGTCAAATAATCTTGTTCAATAGTAATTATGGTATAATTTTGTTTGCATAAAGGTTATATATGCTATTTTTAGCCCCTTGATTAGGAGCCTGTCTGGGACAGAATTGGTCTGTTTAACTTCTATCAACCTTTTTAGGTTCTTGGCTCACTCAGACAGGCTCTTCTCAAAATAATAGTTGAATTTGTATTTAGAAAATGCTATTGAATGGTGGAATTTTTAGATTATCCGTTCTTTTTTTAACTTAGAACTAATGTTGTTGAACTCTTTGTATATATCTTCTATTCCTATTGAGGATCTTTTTTGAAGATATTGTCCTGATATTACTAGAGCGCTTCCAATAATGTCTGATATTGTGGGGTCTGGGAAGGCTATTAACGCTATTCCTAGTGATGTAATTTTGTTTCCGAAGTTGCTTTTTCCTTTGTTTGATATTCTATTAAAATGCTTGCTTACTTCTTTGCAGTCTATCGAATGCTTTGCTAAGTTTAGTGTATTGTACAGTTCCTTGTATTCCTTTGTAATTTTTGTTATGGTTTTCTCTTGTGTTTTTTGCATACTAATTTTAGATGTTTTTGCTATGATAAATTAGGCTGACGCTATAGAAAAATAGTGTTTTTGCTTAAAAATTGTTTAGTTTATCCTTCTATCAACTTTCTATTGCATTTGACAGTATTGTTCGCGCCTTTTCTAAACCTAGGTCTACTAGGTAGGGGCCGAGTCTTGGACCACTTTCTGTACCAAGTAAGATTTTGTACAATTTTTTAAAGAAGTCTTTCGGTTCTACTCCATATTTTTTTGCTATTTGAAAGATTGCCTGCTGGGATTCTTTTGGGTCGTTTGTTAGAGAGTTTATTAGTTCCTTTATCATTTGTTTTTCTTTATCACTTAACTCAACTTTTTCTCTTTTTACCTCATGCATGTCCTTGGACCAGTTTAGTGCCAGCTTTATCCTCTGTATGACTGATTCGTCTGCTTCTTTAATCATTCCATACTGTTTTAGCTTATTTGAAACATATTCTATTTCTTTGCCTTCTGGGGCTATTGTACAAAGTTGGACTAGTAGAGAGTAAGGTATGTGTTTTGAAGGCTTTTCTGGAGGCTTTAGTAAATGAATGTATTCGTATAGTCCTCTTAGCTTTATTTCCCACATATTTAATGCCTCTTTCCTGTTAAAGTATATTTCTTCAAGTTGGTCTACTTCATCCATGTAGTTTGGTATGTCTTCTATTGAAATAGTTCTTGTGCCAACTATTCTTTTGTATAATAGGAGTAGTAGTGATTGTGGTGTACCATACTTGAGCCAAGTTTGTGGTGTGAAAACGTTTCCAGCCGATTTAGAGATCTTTTTCCCCCCTTTGTCTAAAAACATTTCATATTTTACATGATATGGGTGTGGAAAGTTTAGTATGTTATCCGCTACCCAATCGTTTACCTTCACAGAATCCGCTATATCTTTACCGTATGCCTCATATCTTATGTCAAGAGAAGCCCATCTTGCAGCGAACTCCACCTTCCAGGCAAGTTTACCTTGGTCTCCGTCGACTCTAGTTTCACCTTCGTGACCACATCCTTTTATGAACTTTTTTCTTATCTCTGTACCCTCACATTTGTATAAAACCTTTTTACTTTCCTTATCATATTCGGTAGCCTTTGCAAGATATATTCGGTGACAGTTCTCGCATATTGGAAAATATGGAAGTTGCATTCTAAATTTTGTTTGACCTGTTATCTCTTCTATCGCTTGCCCGATTTTTTCCCAGTTTTCAAGTATCTTTATCGCTTGATTCGCGTACAAACCTCTTCTGTAGGCGTCTCTTCCACTCATAAATTTGAATTCTATACCACATTTTTCCATAGCATCAATAAGCATTGAACTCATATGTGAGCCGTAGCTTTCGTGACATTTGAATGGGTCAGGTATTGAGGAAACCGGGTAAGCTAGGTAACCATTTAACCAGTCAGGTAGCCCTTGAGGAACCTTCCTAAGGCCGTCCATGTCGTCCGAGAATGCTATAAATTCAGACTTGTAGCCTAGATTTTCTAACGCAAGCTTTACTGCTGCAGCTCTTGCCGCGTCAGCTAGGCTTCCTATATGAGGTATTCCTGAAGCACCTAGTCCACTTTCTACTCGAATCAAGTCTAGTGGCCGACCTAAACTTTTTTCTCTTTCAATAACTCTATATGCTATTAGGTCTATCCAGGTTCCTTTACCTATTACTTCCATCAAAAAGGGTGAAAAGGAGGTGTGTAATAAATGTGTTACCTGTAGTATGGTTTTATTTCCTTTTCTGGGAGCCGGCCTTCCTTCGTTGCCTTAACCCTGTTTATGGCCTGGTCTATGTGACGCTGTGTTATAACAGCTTCTTCAAGATGCTTTTTAGCCTCCTCTGGAGTAGGATACTTTGACACGAACTCCTGTACTAGAAGGGATACTGCTGTGTTAGCTATTGCTGCCAAGTCTGCTCCCGAGAAGCCGTCTGTGACGTCAGCGATTCTGTCGATGCTCACTTCTGGAGAAAGTGGTTTACCTTTGAAGTGTATCTCGAGTATCTGTTTTCTTGCAGCCCTGTCAGGTAATGGCACGTATATTAGTTTATCGAATCTTCCAGCTCTGAGTAGTGCGGGATCAACCATGTCTATCCTGTTTGTTGCGGCAAGTACTATTACGTCTTGTAGCTCCTGTATTCCATCTAATTCTGTCAAAAGCTGGCTTACAACCCTTTCTGTAACCATGCTTTCACCGAGACCATATCCTCTTATAGGAGCTAGAGAATCTATTTCGTCGAAGAATATTATACATGGTGCCGCTTGCCTTGCTTTCCTGAAAACCTCGCGTATACCTCTCTCAGATTCTCCAACCCATTTTGATAATAGTTCCGGCCCTCTTACACTTATGAAGTTCACTTCACTTTCTGTTGCTACTGCTTTAGCTAACAATGTTTTACCAGTACCAGGAGGACCATAAAGTAGTATGCCCTTAGGCATCTTGTATCCTACTTTTTTATAGACGTCTGGGAACTTTAAAGGCCACTCTATAGCTTCTTGTAACTCCTTTTTCACAGCCTCTAGACCGCCTATGTCCGTCCATCTAACGTTTGGAGTTTCTAGAAAGACTTCTCTTAATGCTGAAGGTTGAACGTCCTTTAACGCCTTCTCGAAATCTGCCATTGTTACTTGAAGCTTATTTAATGTTTCGTAGTCGATTCTGTCTTCGTCAAGCTTAAGTTCTGGTAGAACTCTTCTTAGAGCCTTCATGGCAGCTTCCTTGCATAGATATTCGAGGTCGGCGCCGACAAAGCCGTGTGTTAATGCTGCAAGCTTTTCTAGGTCAACGTCTGGTGCTAGGGGCATGTTCCTTGTATGTATTTGTAATATTTCTAGTCGACCCTTCTTGTCTGGAACCTTTATCTCGATCTCTCTGTCAAATCTTCCTGGCCTTCTTAGGGCAGGGTCTAGTGCGTTTGGTCTGTTTGTTGCGGCGATGACTATAACTTTGCCTCTAGCTTCAAGTCCATCCATTAGGGAGAGAAGCTGGCTTACAACTCTGCGTTCTACTTCTCCAGTTACCTCTTCACGCTTTGGTGCTATAGAGTCTATTTCGTCTATGAATATTATTGATGGAGCCTTTTCTTTAGCCTCCTTGAATATTTCCCTTAGCCTTGCTTCAGATTCACCGTAGTATTTGCTCATTATTTCTGGCCCTCCTATGCTTATGAAGTATGCGTTGCTTTCGTTTGCAACTGCTTTAGCTAACAATGTTTTACCAGTACCAGGAGGACCATAAAGTAGTACACCCTTTGGAGGTTCTATACCGAGTTTTTCGAATATTTCTGGATGTCTCAGTGGTAGTTCAATCATTTCCCTAACCTTCTGTATTTCTTCTTTTAGGCCGCCAATATCTTCGTAGGTTATCTGTGGTATTCCACGTAATGCGGCACTTTTTTCAGATATTATGAATTCGGTTCTTTTGGTTATTACCACGGCCTCAGCGTTAGGGTATACTGCTGCAACATTAAATATTAGCTTACTTCCAAAGTATGGTACAATAATATTGTCTCCTTTTGTTACCGCAATACTTTCTAGAACTTCAGCAAAATATCTTTTATCCAGTGGAGGATATCCTTCAGGAGGTATTAGGGTTATTTTTTCAGCCGGTAATGCGTTGATTTTTCTAACTATCACTGTATCGCCTAAGGGGACGTCTGCATTGCTTCTTGTTATACCATCAATTCTTATGATGTCTTTTCCCTCGTCTGATGGGTGTACTGGTAGGACCTTTGCTACAGTCCTTTTTCTTCCCCTAATCTCTATGACGTCACCTGTGTGGGCTTGAAGTATGTCCATTACCGAATAGTCTACCCTTGCTATACCTCTTCCAACGTCTCTTGGATACGCCTCCATTACCTGGAGTCTAACACCTTCGCTCAAAGCTTATCGCCTCCATATTATAATCTAGCTTATACTTAAATTTGTAAATTCGTCGCCCTTGCTCTTTGTTTTAAAGACTACTGTAAGTATGCCATTTTTGAATGAGCATGAGGCTGTTGATGGGTCGACTTCAGCGTCTAGGTCTACTTCAGCATGATATTTTCTGTCCTCGCTTTTTGCGTCAAGTATCAGTTTTGTGGAAGAAGACTTTAGCTGGATATCGTCCTTTTCTACGCCTGGCACCTCGAATATTATTGTTAGCTGGTTTCTGCTCTTGTCGAGGTACTGGTCATAGAATGGTGTCCTCTCTTCAGATGGTGAGATGAAGCTGTCTCCGAATTTTGTTATCTTTGGTAAGCCATTTTCGTCCAATTGTATTGAGAAGCCATATAGTTTTGGCTTATAGAATGATTTGGTGTAGTCGCTTTTTAGTAGGCTTCTTATGGACTTCTCTAGGTCTTCTATCGTCTTCTCTATGAGGTCCTCTAGTTCTTCAAAGAATTCTTCAAATCTTCTTTCATCAACCATATTTTACCACCGGTTAATTAACCAAAAGTTAAGTTTATAAATCTTTCTGTCCAATACTGAAGCGATAGCATATGGACATAACCATAGAAGAGTTGCTGGAAATGATTGGAACATTGAATAGGTTTAAGATCCTAGACATGCTTAAGGAAAAGCCATTATCTATTGAGGAGATCGCTGAAGAACTTAAGATTAGTGTCCCAGCTGTCTTAAAACATTTAGACGTGCTCGAAAGGGCAAAGATTATTGAGGCAAAGAATGTTAGGGAAAGAAGTGAGGGAAGACCTAAGAAGGTTTATTATCTAAAGTATAAGGTTATACCAAACTTTTTCTTCGATGACGAGATAATGGGCTTAGAATTCTATATCATTAACCCTAAGCTTGAAGAAGAATTTTATGACGTAGAGGATATAAGATTGAAGAAGGCCATGTTAAAGGTTAAGTTGAAGAAGCTTGAGAAGAAGAGAATTAAGTTGCTTAAAGAGTTGGAAATGCTGAAGAAGCTGGAAAGCATGTGCGAAACTTAGCAAAAATTTCTCATATAGTGTTTGAAGTTTCTAAGTCTTCTCTGGAATAATATTCTATGTAAACTATTGCTGAATCGCGGGAGGGGGATATTGTAAGCGCCTTCGCATCGAGAACAACTAATGATGAGTTAGGTGAAAGGTTAAGGTTTGTTATGGCTACACTTTTCCCCGAAACTGTTTCTAACGCGACGGTCAATGATTGAGTCTCTATTCTTAATCCTGAGGTTATGTCACCGTTCTTAAAAACTAGGAAACCTTCCTTTGTTGCAATAAAGTTCAATTTTACAGGCTGAGGAAAAACAAATTTTTCCTCCATCTTCTATCACGTTTTCTTTGTAATATTTTAGTTTAAAAAGCATTATCTCCAATAATATATGGGGATAAGAATGGTTTCAACACCATACTACAGGGGTAGGGCTAAAGAGTATAAGGTGATGGAAATTCTAAGAAAGGATGGGTGGCTCTGTAGTAGGAGTGCAATGTCACATGGGCCTGTTGACATATTTGCTGGAAAGGATGGTAAAACATTTTTGATCCAAGTTAAAAGTGGTAAGGCGAGAATTAATAGGAAGGAGAGAGAAGAATTGATTGAATGGGCTAAGGCTTTTGGCGCGGAAGCTGAGGTATGGTATATTAGGAAAAAGAAGGAGATTTTAAGAGAAAAGGTTGTGTCCCTTTAAGTTTTAAACTTAAATTTTGTTTCATAAAGTAGTATTAGTAATCCTAGTAGAGCGAAGGCTATTGCAAGTGAAGTGAGTGCATATATAAAGTTTGGATCGTTTATAGAAGGCAATATCATTCTACCCTAATTGGATTTGGAGAAAGTATTATTAAATTGTTTATAATGTGATAGGTTGACCCTCCTTTGGTATAATTGTGTTTATACCAAATAGTTTTTCGAAATATGATTTAAAGAAGTCTTGATGCTGCGTGTGTACTGGTATCAAATTTCTAGGATTAACAGTTTTTATCACTTCAATCAAATCTATTACGCTTGCGTGGCCAGAAGAATGTGTCCTTAATAATGGAACCCCAATAAGCATTGCCTGGTTTATGAACCTTTCTAGATCATATAGTGATTCCTCATTTTCATGTTCAGTAGTGCTTACTATAATTAAGCTGTTCTTCGAAAATTTTTTATGAAGCATGGAAGGTAAACTGTGCAAGAGTATCATTGATTTCGGTGGAATTTTAGATAGATCGTTTTCATCTGCAGAGTTTAATGAGAGTTTTTCAGCCAAACTTTTAAGTTCTTTATCATTTCCTAAAAGAACCCCATAAGATTTTACTTCATTTGAACCTGGCCAATGTTCTCTAGCCTTTTCTTCTAGAGTGTGGTTCTTAACTATTGCAGGCAAAGGGGAGATTATCCTTTCCTTAAGTTCTCCTGATAAAATGTAGTAGATTAATAGGAAGATTTCGTCTGAAACATAAAAGTTTAGACCCATCTTTCTAGCAATACCATACATTTTACTAATCCGGTCTATATTCGTTTGAGATAAGACTATGATCGCATGTTCTCCTCCATGATCAAAAAATTTTTTCAGAGCAAGTTCTATTGAAGACTCAACTTCTTTTTCGTCTCTAACCTGATTTAGGCCCAAATTTGTGCCTTCACAGATAAAATAGTCTACTCTTTCTTTAGACAGATATTCGAAAAATTTTTTGGAGAAAAATTCGGCTACACCATGCATTCTAAAGTCGCCAGTGTATGCGATTATAGAATCCTTTGTTCTTAGAAGGAAGCCGAATGCACCAGGTATTGAATGGTCGACAGCATAGGGTTCAACTAAGGTGTCCTGTACCTTAAAGGGTACATTATTTCTGAAAATCTGGTATTTGTTTCTTAAAAATTCAAGTTCTGGTTTTTCTATACTATATCCTTTTTCTTTTATCTTAGGAGATAATGCAAGCTTGTAATCTAATCTGTTACCCTTATCTCTTTTTATAAGGTATCTTGTAAGGAAGGAAAGCTTGGAGAATGTTGAAAGCCATATTGGAACAGATGATGGGAGGTATATGGAGTTAGCTATATGATCAAGGTGAGCGTGGGATATTATGACAGAAAAGTCTTCATCTGGAGGGGCTTCAATAACATTCCATCCTTTACCGCCTTTCTCTCCCCTTTTCTCTACTTCACAGTACTGGAAAAACTGTTTTCCATTGCATGAGCATATCTTTGGCAGTATACCTGTTATTATCAATTCTGATGTTGTCTGTGGAAGGTTCATTGGGAAGTCAAAATAGAGGCGGTATTTTTCAAAGTCGAGTCCAAAATCTAAGAATACTTTTGAGTTAGAATCTTCTATTAGGAAGATATTTCCACCAATCCTGTTAACTCCACCATAAGGTGTTAGGAACACTTTAGACAATTCAAATCAAATCTTTTATAAAGACCATTATTATAGTTTTTGAGAAAGATTAATATAAAATTTATTTCATAAGGTTGTTGTGCATAAAGAAAAATTTGATTTAGAAATACCCTTTTATGTTGTCAAAGAAATTGAGGCAAAAGGAGCAGAATACGTTGAAGCAAGACTACATTCAAGAGAGGAAGTAGGATGCATACTAAAAAATGGACAGCAGGAGCCCGCCATCATATCGTCATCTTATGGACTTGGCGTTAGGGCAATTTTTAATGGAGCACTAGTATTTTCGGCAACAAACATTATCGATAGAGAGAACGCGAAGAAGATTGCTGAGGAGATGATGAGAAAGGCTAAGTCTGCATCAAATATGATAAGGAACAGGATTAAGTTTAGCAGAGAAAGGAGGGTGAAAAAGAAGTGGTCGGCTGTAGAAAGGGAGAAACTTTTGGATAAAAGTTTCGAGGAAATGCTCAAAATTTTAAAGGAGATGGATAAAATAATTTTAGAGAAGAAAGAGTATATTCCAATGAGATTTTTAGAGCTAGAAATTTCTTTGGAAAAGAAGCTGTTCACAAACTCTCAGGGAACCTATGTTGAAGGGTATGTTCCAAGATTGTATATTGGAGGCTTTCTTACTGGATTAAAGAATGGAAGAAGTGTGCAAAAGTCTGTCGAGTTCGGTGGAAGTGGTGGATGGGAATTGATTTCAAATCTTAGGATATTTGATAGTTTAAAGTGTCAGGTTGGGGTGATAAAAGAGCTTTTAGAAAAGGGGAAAAAGGTTGAGCCAGGCTTGTATGATATTATAACAGGTCCAGAAGTTACGGGAATCATGGTTCACGAGTCAATTGGCCACCCATTTGAAGCAGATAGGATTTTAGGTAGGGAGGGAGCTCAGGCTGGAGAATCATATCTTAAGGCTGATGATATGGGGAGAAAGATTGGTAGTCCAGAAGCGAACATCGCTGATGATCCAACAATTCCAGGCTCCTATGGATTCTACTTATACGATGATGAGGGTATAGCTGCAAGAAAAAGAAAACTTGTTGTAAACGGTGTTGTAAATGAACTTCTACATAATAGGGCTACAGCTAGAGAGTTTAAGACAAAAAGCAATGGTTCTGCGAGAGCAAACAAGTTTGATAGGGAGCCGATAATTAGGATGGCGAACACGTATGTTGAGCCCGGCGACTACACTTTTGAAGAGATGGTTAAGGATGTTAAGAGAGGAATATTTGTGAACTCTTTCATGGAATGGAATATTGATGATATTAGGTGGAACCAAAGGTATGTTGGACATGAGACATATCTTATAGAAAATGGGGAGATAAAGTATCCTTTAATGAATCCTGTGATAGAGGTGACAACAGAAAGGCTGTGGACAAGTTTAGATGCTAGAGGAAAGGAGTTACAGTTCTGGGCGGCAACATGCGGCAAAGGTGATCCTATGCAGGGAGTACCAGTTTGGGCGGGTGGGCCCCATCTTAGATTTAGAAAGTTGGAGGTGAAGACGAGATGAATGGGATATTAGATAATGTTGTTGACAGGGTTTTCAAAAAAGCTTTAGAGCTTAAAGTTGACGACGTTTCTGTTATAGCAGCATATGGGAGAGAGAATATGGCTAGGTTCAGTAATAATTCTATAACCGTAGTGAACACGTTGGACGAGATGGCTGTTTTTCTTTACATGATAAAAGAGGGAAGGAGGGTTGTCGGGATAACATATTCTGTAAAAGGTGATGAATTAGACATGTTTGTTGAGAGACTATTTTCAAGCATGCAGTTTGTGGAAAGAAGTTTAGATGTTGTAGCTTTGCCAAAAGGGACTTTCAAGTATTCTGGCGAAAATGATTACGATAAGAAGATAGAGGAGTTAAGTGAAGGAATAGTCGACTACTGTGAGAGTGCAATAAACGCTGCACTTTCAGAGGGGGCTAAAAGGGTTTCTGGAACGATTTCAGCAAATACCGAATTTTATAAGATAAAGACTACTGGAGGAGTGGAAGAATATGATAGAGTAAGCTACATTAGCGCAAATGTTAGAGCCTTTTCTGAAACAAACTCAAGTGGACACGGCCTATCATGCGCCACATACCTTTCAAAATTTCATCCAGATGAGGCTGGAAAGACTGCTGGAAACTTTGCTAGAGAATCAAAGAAGACAGGACACTGGAGTGAAG
>Ga0105158_1000901_pt1 | contig 12039 bp, 9 predicted proteins | sample LHCtaG_FD_81567 | JGI IMG/M metagenome (GOLD analysis project Ga0105158, IMG submission 81567) | Hot spring microbial communities from Little Hot Creek, USA to study Microbial Dark Matter (Phase II) - LHC4sed_matched | ecosystem: Environmental > Aquatic > Thermal springs > Hot (42-90C) > Sediment... | reverse complement strand
TTCTGTTAGCTTCCTTAGCCGTGGTTAAAGGATTCATCGAGCTCTACGTTAATGAGGTTAAGAGCTAAAAAATCTATCGCAGCGCGCGCTATGGAAAAGCTTGTGCGCAAAACGTTTATAGCTTAACTGGTCAAGAGATTTTCGGTAAGATGTATGTTTCTGGAGGAAGCTTGGGACATTCTCGAGAAATCCAATGGAATCCTGGAATATTGAGCATCCATCGTTATGGGTGAAGGAAAAGGACTTCAATGGGCTCTCGGCAGTAAAAGGTCATGTAGCTTTTTTGTGTCGTTTCAAGATGGGCGAGTAGAGCAGATAAAAGGTGAGGGGGAAGGAAGGGATAGATTAGGTTTCTGGTTCGATTTTTTACGATGCATCAGAAGACTAAACATTAATTTATACACCGATGATGAACACTTACCGCTTAACAAAAGTGCAGTAAAATATGTTAGCGGATTGGGCTGGAAGGGACACCTCTATTTTATAAAAGGGTCTAAGATTGAAAGAATAAATTATATATCGCTGGATAAGCCAATTCTCTACATTGTTTTCAGGATTAAGGAGGGAAAGGGATGCGTTTCGGAGCTGGTTGTTGAAGGTGAAACAGGCTTTCGATACATGTGGCCTTGGGGGGAGATACCCTTAGAGAAATACAACATTATTGAGAGTGCCGATAATAAACGTACAGTATTTAGCTCTAAGCAGATACATGTGATTATAGGCTTCATCGATACTTCAGAATGTAGAGCCTCCAGAAATGGAGATTTCAGTATAATTTCCAAAGTTAAGGAGGGCAAGGATCTAGTGTTCATTGTTGCAGCTGGGAGGAATTTAAAAGAAGCGGAAGAAAACTTCTTAAATGCCTGTAAAAATTGGGAAGAGGAATTTAAACTGGTAACAGAATATTATAAAAAACTTTCCGACACCCTTACAATAGAAACCCCTGATCCTAGGCTCAATAAAGTGTACTTGACATCAAAATATGTATTAATGTTCCTCTTTTCTCGCACAAGTGTTGGTGAAGGATTTTTCGCTGGAATGCCTAGGTTTTCATGGTTTTTCACAGGCGATGGGGCGCTACTAACCTATGCTGCTAACACCATCGGTTTAAGCGATTTATCCAAGAAACACTTGGAGACTATGGCAGCCTATTCGAAGGAAAATGGTCAAATACCTCATGAACTCGTTCTAATACCTGAGGTTAATGCTCGTGGGCTTTACACAGGCTATATGCATGTCTCTGCCACACCCCTCTGGATTCTTGCTCTATGGCATACATACCTTTGGAGTGGAGATAAAGGACTTTTGGAGAGAAATTATGAAAAAGTATTGAAGGCCTTAGAGTTCCTCGAAAGTCTCGACACCGACGGTGACGGTTTCATAGAGGTTTTCTCAGAGAAAATGCTGATAGGATGGGACGAAATAACCGCAGAGGAGCGGAAAGGGGCTTGTATGGAAGTCAATGCGCTCCGAATCTTAGCATTGAAAGCTGCCTCGCTTATTGCAGAGGTACTAGGTGATGAAGCAAAGGCTAATGTGTACAGACACCTCTACGAGGATTTATCTCAGAGATTTGAAGAAGTTTTTGGAATAAAAACGAAGGATTCTACTATGATAGACTTCATCCTAATCCGAAGATTATTCTAGCACCTTATATTGCATTACCTTTGTTCTTTGAGTTAACCCCATTCGAGAGAGGTAGACGAGTTTTAGAGGTCTTAGAGAAATCCGATCTAATAACGGATTGCGGCGTAAGACTCTTCAGATATGTTGGTAAGATTAAAAGGATACTATGAGGGTTCTGTATGGCCTGTATACACTTGGATAGTTGGTTTAAGTGCATTTAAGTATGGTGTATTCGACCTCGGATATAAGCTTCTTAAATCGTTGGTTGAATTGGCTTATAAAGCCTCCGACCCAGGCAAAATCAACGAATATTATGAATATGATTGTAGCCGAGAGAGGGGACAGTTCAAACAAGGTTTTTCGTCGGCAGCTGTTATACACCTTTTGACTGAAGGTATACTAGGACTAAAACCTGATGCTAAAACGGAGACCCTAATGCTCGAGGTACGTGTACCAGAAAGCTGGGATAAAATATCTCTTAGAAACCTAAGGTTTACAAATTACAACATAAATCTTGAAATAAAGAAACTTACCGGGAATATACTTAAAATAGAAGCTGAAAAACCTTTCGATCAAGCCTCTAAAAATAAAATTTAAAGTTGTACAGTTAAGATCTATAGATAAGGAAAAGCGTGTCATCGAGGGGGCCCTTGATCTAAAACTGTGTGAAAGCGGGGATCTGCAAATAAAGTGTTAGCTTTATAAGCTTTATATTGCACAAACATCGTGATAAACACGCACAAAATTAAAAGTCTTAATGGAGAGATCCCGAAAGACTACGTACCCCCCCTCATAGGCAACGGGAGTTTGTCGATGATAATCGACCACACAGGAGCACAGTCTGTGAGGAGATACTTTGACTATGGAGGAGAATTTGGCCAGCTAATACCGATGATTTGGTGGGCTGGGAGGAGATATGACGACCCTCTATGGAAGCTTATTCCTTTCGGGCATTTTGAGGTCTTCGCGAAAGTTAACAACAGAGATCTTAGAGATCTTCCGAGAACATATTGGGAGCAGGAGCTGGACGTCGAAGGAGGTATAGTTAATACTACATCTATCCATTGCAATGAAATTCGAGACTTTACCACGACGTTTATCCCCTCTCAACTAAACATGGTCGTAATTCATAAAAGGGTATGGCCCAGGAGGAGTGACAGGAAGATAAAGCTGGTTTTACGCTACATTCTACACGATATTGATGACGAAGAGAGGTTACCCCATAGGATGATCGTAGATCCACGGCAGGATGATAAGCTTGGGGCCCTCAAGATAAGGTATAATGTAGATGGAGCAAAGCACTATGAAGGAATAATATCTTTATTCTCAGATGTAGAAACGTTGATGAATGTATTAGGGAACAACGCATTTGAACTCCAAGCCTACACAACGGAAGCGGCCTTTTACATAATCTTTATAGATAACTATTCCTCAAATGGCGTAAAAAAGATAGACGAAAAGGAGGTAGATAAGCTAATCCAAAGCATAAAAAAGCGACGCATCTCCGATACGGTAGCAGAGCATAAAAAAGATTGGGAGAACTTCTGGTGTAGATCCTATATAAGCCTACCCGATAAGGATCTAGCTAATATATGGAGAACCGCCTTATATCACATCAGGTGCTCGACGACTGAGTGGTCGATACCGCCTGGGATCTTAAATACCCACTGGTGGGGGAAATACTTCCATGATGAAATATTCCCCTACCTCGCGCTCGTCAGTAGCAATCACGTCGAGCTGGCCGAGAGAGTCCCCCTATTCCGCCTTCGGACACTAAGTAAAGCTCTAAAGATGACGGGAGGTAAGGGAGCGCGTTATCCGTATGAGTCAACAGAGGACGGCGACGAAGGCTCTCCTCCAGGTCCAACTCTGTATGAAATCCACCAGATGGCTACTATAGCTTTAGAGTGCTGGATCCATTACTTATACACTCAGAACCTAGATTTACTCAGGAAAATATACCCCGTTATTAGAGAATGCGCCGAATACTTTCGCCTTTGGCACGTATACGAGATCAATGATAAAGCTTTTATCGGCGTGTGCACCGACCTCGACGAATCAATATATCCTGTGAGAGAACCTTTGTATACAACATGCGGAGCTATAAGGACCTTTCTCTCGGCTGCAGAGGCTTCCAGAATACTAGGTTTGGACGAACAACTCAGATCAATTTGGGAAAAGTTGGCTAAAAAGTTGTTGGAAAACCTACCATTTGATGGAGAAAAATATATACCTTTTAAGGGAGCGTCTCACCAAAGCTTAGGAGCCCTAGGTGTTGTATTCCCGTATGAAGTGCTGGATCCGGGAGATGAAAGGGCTAGGAGGACCGTTTTCGATTACATGAGGAGATGTCGGTCGACGATAGGATGGAGACCTACGTCTAGGATGGAAAGTGATGCTTTTTTCATAGGTGAGGGGGAGGGCTGGATCTGGAACACGGCGTGGCTGGCCACGTGCCTAGCTAGGATGGACGAGGGAGAGCTTGCCTATGAAGTCATGAGGGAGATAGTGAAGATGGTCGACACATTTGGATCAATTAACGAGGCAAAAACAAAGGATAAAACTGTACATCACTGGTTCGTGACCGGAGCAGGAGCATACGTGTATGCCCTAAATCAGATGCTTATCCAGTCAACTCCTGATAGGATCGTACTATTCCCGGCTATACCTTCAGCATGGGAGGAACTATCTTTTAAGCTTAGATGCCAAGGAAACGTTACAGTTGAGGCAAAAATTGCTAACAATAAACTCCATTTCATAAAAATAGAAAGCTATTTTGAACCTAAAAGGATTAATCAAAAGAATATTGCTGTTCCAAGCATATACATTTCGGAAAATTACAACGTCTCAGGAGGCGTATTCAAACTTTTAGCGATAGAGAAAGGGATCGCTTTGTTTCAAGCGTCATTCAGGCGTTCCCTCACAGTAAAATTCAAATAACTTCATAATAACTTTTGAAGATCCTTTCCTCGTTTCTTTCAGAATGACTCTTGAATGGCTAGAATGACCTTTCTTTCGGAATGACCTTCATTCCCGCACTGTCATGTCACTCTGGGGATAAAGGTAGCGTGCCTTTGAAGGTTAACTCGTGTAGAGGAAGCAGGCCACTCTTCTGCCCGGCTTTGCTTCGATTAACGGAGGAGCGCGTTCCCTGCATTCATCGGTAGCGTAAGGGCAGCGCGCGTGGAATACGCAGCCTTTCTCCGCCTTGATCTTTTCGAACGTTTCGAGGGTTGAAAGATCTATTTCCTCCCCCCATCTCTGCCGAGGATCAGGTACCGGCAGCGAGGTCAATAGGAGCTTAGTGTAGGGATGAAGAGGGTCGCTAATTACTTCGTTCGCCGATCCGTCCTCCACTACCCTGCCGTGGCACAGCACGATGATGCTATCGGCTACGTAGCTGGCGGTGTTCAAGTCATGGGTTATGTATAAGCACGAAGTCCCTAGCTTATCCCTGAGAGATAGCAGATGATCAAGGAAAATAGCTCTCAGAGATACGTCGATCATAGAGACCGGCTCATCGGCCACTATGAGCCTCGGTTTGATAAGGAGGATTCTAACGAGCATAAACCTCTGGCGCTCCCCACCGCTGAGCTGATGCGGGTATCTGCCGAGAAGGTCCTCAGGTCTCAGCCCGACCTCCCTCATGGCTTCCACTATCATTTTTTCTGCCTCCTGCTCGCTCGATGCAAGTTTAAACTTTCTGATTGTCATCTTGAGCACGCGGTCGATCCTGTAGAACGGGTTGTATATGCTGTAAGGGTCTTGGAAGATCGGTTGAACCTCCTTGTAGTACTCGAGTCTATTTTCCTTAAGCCACTGCGACACGCTCCTACCCCTGTACAGGATATCGCCCGAAGTCGGCTTGAGCAGGCCGAGGATCATGCGGGCTATAGTGGTCTTCCCGGAGCCGCTCTCTCCTACGAGTGCCACTATTACGGGCTTGTCGGCTGGCATGGTGAAGGAGACAGAGTCCACCGCTTTGATAGTTCTCGTGGAAAAGAGACCGAGACCTCCTCCGATCCTGAACACTTTGGTGATGTTCCTTAGCTCGAGGAGTGGAATGCTCATGCTTTCTCACCGTACAGGTGACATGAGACGAAATGACCTGGGCTTACCTCCCTCATCGGAGGTTCGACGCTTCTGCAAACATCGGTAGCGTAGGTGCACCTCGGGTGGAAGCGACAACCGGCAGGCCAGTTGAGAGGGCTTGGTGGGAGTCCTGGGATGCCCTTTACGTATTTCCTCCCGATCGATGGAATAGCCGATATCAGCCCCTTAGTATAGGGGTGGAGGGGGTCTTCGAACACATCATAGACAAAACCTATCTCTACAATTTTTCCCGCGTACATTATGGCTATTCGATCGGCCACTTGGGCATGCGCAGCCATGTCGTGAGATACCATTATCACAGTCATTCCATAGTCCTCCTTCAGCCTTCTTAAGAGCTGCAGTATGCCTCTCTGAATCACCACGTCGAGAGCAGTCGTCGGCTCGTCCGCCACTACGAGCCTCGGCTTCAGAGCTATAGCCATCGCTATTATCACCCTTTGCTTCATCCCGCCGCTAAGCTCGTGCGGGTACATCTGCATCACCTCAACAGGCAGGCCCACGCTCTTCAAAGCCGAAAGAGCGAGTTGCCTAGACTTCCTCTTGCTCATCTGCTTGTGATCGAGGATCGCATCAATAATCTGCTCCTCTATCCGGATTACGGGATTCAGCGAGTTCATCGCGCCTTGGGGTATGTACGCTAGCTTCGTCCACCGGATTCTACGCAACTCTTTCTCAGGTATCTTAAGGAGATCAACCCCTTCGAAAATAACCTCTCCGCCAGCAATGTACCCCGGTGGGGCGACGAGTCTCAGAATCCCATCTACAAGAGACGACTTCCCGCAGCCCGATTCACCGGCGATGCCGAACACTTCGTTCTCGTACACTTCGAACGTTACGCCGTCCACCGACTTAAAGTCGCCCCAGATACTCTTGTAGTAGACCTTCAGGTCTTTAACCTGCAAGAGAGACTTCATGGCAATCACCTACAAGCCCGTGATTTTCTTCAACCTGGGGTTAAACACCTCGTCTAAACCTGTGTTTACCAGGTTCAGCGCCACGAAAATGAGTACCAGCAGCACCGCTGGAGCGAGCACCAAAGTGTAGAACCCTTGAGCGAGCGCCCCGTAAGTCATCGCCCACCCTAACAGGAAACCTAGTGTCGGTATCTCGGCCGGTCCCAGCCCAATCATTCTGAGCGCGGTTTCCGCCATAATAGTGCCGATAACCGAGAAAGAGAAGCTGGCAACAATGTAGGGGATGAGCCCGACCAGTAACTCTTTAAATACTATTTCAAGATCGCTGAGGTTCGTGACCTTGGCTAGCATGATATACGGCCTTTCCTTCAAGCTTAGCACTTGAGCCCTGATAGTGCGTGCGCTCCACGGCCAGGTGAAAACTGCTAGCGTAAGTGAAACCAAAAGCATATCCATTCGGACGTACGCCACGATAGCCATTAGCAGCGGCAGCGTTGGCAGGATGAGGATGCCATTGGTTATAGAGTTCAGTACAACGTCGATCCTACCGCCTAGGTAGCTGGATGATATACCTAACACCATACCAATAATGGTCGCAATGCCTCCCGCCATCATACCTACCATGAGCGAATAGCGTAGCCCCACTAGCACGAGCGCTAGGACGTCCCTACCCAGCATGTCAGTGCCGAGCGGGTGCTCGAGTGAAGGCGGAAGACCGCGTTCGAAAAGCCCTATCTCGACTGGCTTACGACCGCCCAGCCTAACTGCGTTTATTACTGGCTCAAACACGGCAAGCCCTGCAATCACAAAGAGTAGCATTAGACCGGTTACAAACCTTTTCGAACCCTTAGCGGTAGCTAAAAATGATGATAGTTTATCCCTCAGCCCACTAGCTTCCACCTTAAACTTCATAGAGACACCTCGGATCGATTAACGGGTATAAAAGGTCGATGAGAAGGTTCGCTGTTAAAACCGCAAACATCGATAGAAGGATAACCCCCTGTATGGTGTTGTAGTCAAGTAGTCCCAACGCTAGCGAAAGGAGCGTTCCCACGCCAGGGTAGGAGAAAATCCATTCAACGAGGTAGAAGCCATTCATGATAAACCCCAGCGACATCGCGAGGCCGGTAACTTGGGGGAGCAACGCATTCCTGAAAACATACCTGTTGTGAATCCTCCTCTTCTTCAACCCTTTGGCGGTGGCGAAACGTAGGTAATCCTCTCCTACGATCGTTATGGCGACGCTTCTTGTCGAAACCATCCACCCGAACGCCGATATGAGAATCAGCGAAAGAGCTGGAAGCGTTCCATGCCGCAACACGCTCCAGATGAAAGATATGCTTAGCTCAGGAACCAGCGTAGGGGAGTAGGCACCCCTAGGTGGAAATAGTGGTATAATGTAGGCGAAAAGCATTACCAGGAACAGCGCCATCAGGTAGTAAGGCACTTGCGACATGCAGATCGCCACCGTGAAGAGGAAGTGATCCAGCTTAGAGCCTCTAAACCAAGCTAGGAGCGTCCCTGCCACTACGCCTATGATCCAAGCTATCACGGTGGCTATACCGAGCAGGCCGATAGACCAAGGTAGTGCTCTGAGTATTAGCACTTGCGCAGGGGCGGGAAAGTTTAGGAACGATGGCCCGAGGTTTAGCTTAGCGAGCTCTCTCAGAAAGCAAAGGTATTGAGTGAAAATGTCTTTGTCGAGGCCGAACATTTTCTTATATTCTTCAATCACATTTTTGTAAATCTCGGGTGCCATCTCGTAGCTATAGCGACGCGTCATCAAGTCTACGAAACGCATCACAGGGTCTCCTGGTATCAAGCGCAGGGAGAAGAATACCACAGTGAAGGATATGAACAGCACTATAGCGTAGCTTACCACTTTTTTCGCTATGTATATTATTATCCTTTTACGGCTCACAATACGCTAGCTTACCAGCCCCCTATTTATAGATAGCGCGCGGTAATCCTTATATATGTGAAATGTTACCAATTTCTTCGTGGAGAAATCAAAAAGATCGGCTGTTGTCGGGCTCGTACTAGCACTACTACTGCTGCTCCCGCTATCCGCGCAGACTACGCCCGAGGTGTTGCCCGTCCCCCTTGAGGAGACAGTGGTGGTAGAGACAGACACTCTGCCCACAGTCTTCGATCGGGCTAACCCGTTCATCCCGATGGGCACCCAATGGGGCTCCGGCTGGCATCAAGTGGCTAACGAATGGGACTGGTACATCAACTACGCTACAGGCGAAATTATCCCCTGGAGGATAACTGGCTGGGAGTATCAGGATAACTACAAGGTTCTTATAATTCGCGTTCGCGAGGGTGTCGAATGGAACGACGGGCACCCCTACACCGCTAGGGATATCGTTTTCACCTTAAACTTGCTGAAAGAGAACCCTGACTTGTTCAGTGCTTGGATTGCCGTAGAATGGGTTGAGCGAGCCGAGATTAAAGACAATTTAACTGCGGTTATATACCTGAAGAAGCCAAATCCGAGGTTCCATCACTTCTTCAGAATGTGGGGCGGCTTAACCATCGTCGCCGAGCACGTATGGAAAGGCAAAGATCCGAGGACCTTCGCAAATTGGCCACCCGTCGAGACGGGTCCCTACAAACTGTACAAAGTGTACCCTGATCTGAGAATGTTCGTTTGGGTTAAGAACGAGAACTATTGGGCTAAGAAGCTCGGCCTACTCGATCCAGCTCCTAAGTACGTAGTCTACAGGTATGCTCCTCCGCCTGATATTGACCTGGCTGATTTCGTAAAGGGGGTGGCCACCGCTCCTCTACCTCACATCTTCAGTTGGGATATGATCAAAGCTGCTAAGGCTTTGACAGAGCCAGGAGAGGTAGTTTTAGCCCCATTCTTGGATCCGTGCCCCCTAGGGATAAGCGCATTTAACGTAGAAAAATACCCGCTCAACATCACCGAGTTCAGGTGGGCTATCTCTTATTTACTCGATAGGGAGAAGCTCGCTAAAACGTATCCTATGGCCGAGAAAACAGAGCCGTGCTACATACCATGGGCTTTACCCGCTTGGGAGGCTTTCAAAAAGTATAAGCCCATGACTGAGAGGGCGTTGAAGAGAATAGAGGAGGAGTTCGGCTTCAAGGTAGAATATAACCCTGAGAAGGCCGCAGAGATACTTGACAAGCTTGGCTTCATTGACAGAAACGGAGACGGGATAAGGGAGACCCCTGATGGCAAGCCCATTCGCCTGGAAATAGTGTCTCGACCCCCGACAGTCCTACAAGAGTACTACATCGCTGTCGAGCTTACTGAAGCCTTGAAAAAGGTCGGAATAGACGCTACCCTTAAAGCTGTCGATCCAGCGATGTGGCACGAGCTAGCTGCGCTGGGGCAATTTGACATTGCTGTCGGCAGCCTATGTACTCCTGCATGGTTGACCGGAGACCTCGTGGATATGTTCAATGTAGTTCACAGTAAATTCTATGCTCCAACCGGAGAGCGTGCTGCCGGAGGCATTCATGGTGCTAATCCGAGGTACAGGAACCCTGAGCTGGATGCGATAATTGATGAGTTGTGGACGCTAGATCCCGAGTCTCGGAGGGCTCAGGAGCTCTACGAGAAAGGCCTGTACATATGGTTCAAGGATCTCTTCGCGATACCAGCGGTCGAGAAAATGTTCGTTCAAGTGTTCTCTGCCAAGTACTGGACTGGTTGGCCGACCGAAACCGATATGTATATGGTACCTTACCAGTGGTGGCCAAGCTTCATTTTCGTCCTAGGCAGGATAAGACCGGCGAGACCCAGAGTTATAGAATACGTGAGCGTGTGGGCTAACAAGGATATCCCCGAGTTCACCGGTACGGACGGGAAGAAGTACGGTCCATTTAAGGCGGGCGAATACTTCAGGGTACCAAAGGAGGATGCCGACAGGCTGATTAAAGAAGGTTTAGCATCTTATAAGGCACCGCTGCCGGGTGAGTTAGTTGCGCTGATCGAAGATGTTTCCAAGCTTAGAGAGCAGTTAACGCAGGCTGTGAGCAAGATGGACGAGCTTTCCGGAAAAATCGACTCTCTCACAGGGTTGGTGTACGCTATTTTAGGGCTCGCACTGATTACACTGCTCGTATCGGTTGTCGCGCTAGTCAGGAAAAGAGGAGAGCGAAAGAAGGAAAAGGAAGAGTAGCTCCTTAAACACTCGTCTTTTTTCATTTAACCCTTGCTTTTCAACCGAGCTGCAGTCGAAGATAGGAGGGTTTTCGCGCGCTTCAGGCCGAAGCCCCCGCTACCCGTGAGCGCAGTCGCGGCGAAGTACGGTATGGATGCACGCCGCCTGGCGCAAGCGTACGTGGAGCACCGCGAGCTGGCGCGCGCGATCGTTAGGTTCGCGCGGGGGGAGGCGGACAAGGAGGAGGTGGCGGCGGTGAGGGGGAGGCTGAGCCTCCCGATGATCAGGGCTCTCGCCGAGCTCTACGCCCTCGCCTAGCGGCAGCGCGCTGAGACAGGGGAACGCCGCCACGAGCCGCGCGGCGAAAGGCCCGCGAAGCTTCAACCCTCCAGCTCATTCCCGCCGATGCATGAAACAGCCGCGCGAACCCAACCGGTTAATTAACAGCGAGGCGAAACACCCTAGTACCGCGCGGCGCGCAGCTAATTAACCGAGGTCGAACGGGGTCACCGTTAATTAACGGTAAAAGCCAGCGCGCGCACCCTCATCCGCTTTCCTCGAGAAAGCTCGCAGAGAAAAATTTAATACCCCTTGCTGAGCACTATAACCGATGAAGCGCGCGGCGCGCGCTGCACGCAGCCATAGCAAGAACATTCAAATTAGAACCCCTATTTAATCTATCATTTATTTTCAGCCGGTAAGGCGTAGAGCGCCAATGCTAACTTTGCGCTGACGCGTTCAGGTTCTTGATCCCAGTCTCGATTTCTACGAGGAACTTCCTCGCTCGCTCGCTTTTCGGGTTGTTAAGCAGCTCATCCGGCTCGCCCTCTTCGACGATAACCCCATTGTCCATTAGCACGATCCTGTCCGCTGCCGCTTTGGCGAAGTCGAGCTCGTGAGTCACGATCAGCATCGACCTACCCTGCTTCGCGACCTCGATGAGGGTCTCTAAAACCTCGAGCCTGAGCTCGGGGTCGAGCGCAGAGGTGGGTTCATCGAGAAGGAGAAGAACAGGATCCATGAGCAGCGCCCTAGCGATCGCAACCCTCTGCTGCTGTCCCCCGCTAAGCTGGAGCGGGTACCTGTACGCGAACTCCTCGAGGCCGAACTCCCTGAGGATCTCCATCGCCCTCCTCTCCGCCTCTTTTTTGGGCACCTTTTTCACGGCCTCGAGTGGTAGGGTTAGGTTCCTGAGCACCGTCATGTGGGGGAAGAGGTTGTACTGCTGGAACACGAAGCCCGTCTTC
>Ga0105158_1000895_pt1 | contig 12077 bp, 9 predicted proteins | sample LHCtaG_FD_81567 | JGI IMG/M metagenome (GOLD analysis project Ga0105158, IMG submission 81567) | Hot spring microbial communities from Little Hot Creek, USA to study Microbial Dark Matter (Phase II) - LHC4sed_matched | ecosystem: Environmental > Aquatic > Thermal springs > Hot (42-90C) > Sediment... | reverse complement strand
TTGTCAAAACCTCCACCTTTTCGGGGTCTGGCTTGACGCCGTCAGCCAGAAGCCTATGCCCAACTTCTCGGCATCTAATGCACCGGCACCGCAGCCCCTGCTCCTTAAGCATCTGCTGGACGAGCTGGCGGAGGTTGCTCATTTTAACACCCGCCACTATAAGCGGCGCTGGAATATCCCTTTGAACACGCATTATCCGAACCCATGGCGAAATCATCTTCTTAACTTCAACAATAAGCCTAGCCGCCTCCTCCGTCGTGTAGGGCTTGTACTCGCCCCTCACAAACCAATCGTAGGCTTTAGTGCCTTTCAAAACAAGGCATGGGTAAATCTTAAGCATGTCCGGCTTATAGGCTGGATTGGCGAAAATTTCATGGAAAACAGCCAAATCCTTCTCCATGTTTGAGCCGGGCAGTCCGGGCATCATGTGATAAACAACCTTCAACCCAGCATCCTTCAATATGCGTGTGGCTTCCATCACGTCTTGAACAGTGTGCTTTCTACCTACAAGCCGGTAAATGGCGTCGTCTGGATTTTGGACGCCTAACTCGACTCGGGTAACACCCATCTCCAACATTTTGTTCACATGCTTTTCCTTAGCCCAATCCGGCCGCGTCTCCACTGTTATCCCAACATTGCGGATAGGGCTTGTCTCAGCCAGCCGCTTAGCCTCTTCAAGGCTTGAAGCGTCCACACCGTTCAAAGCGTCCAAACAACATTTAACAAACCACGTCTGATAGTCTTCAGGCGTGGCTGGAAAAGTCCCACCCATGACGATAAGCTCAACCTTATCCACCTTATGGCCTATAGCCTCCAACTGTTCAATGCGGCTTTTCACTTGCAAATAAGGGTCAAAAGCGTTTTGTAAACCCCTCATGGCAGCAGGCTCAAAACCAGTATAGCTTTGAGGCACCCCGTAAGGCGGACCACCCGGACAATAGGCGCAAGGCTCCGGCTGGGGACATGGATAGGGCTGCGTCATAACAGCGACAACGGTTACTCCCGAAATTGTTCGCGTGGCTTTCCTCCGCAAAACAGACAAAAGCTTAGCCTTTTCTTCGGGCGTTTTCAAAGCTGCGATAATTTCAGGGTTTGACGGAATCCTTGCAAGCTTGTGTTTGGCGGCAACCCGCATCTTAACACGGTTTACATCCTCTGGGCTGGGCGATGGAACCCGCATAAGCACTTCTATGATTTCCCTAGCAGCTTCTTCCATCATTGAGCTCGTTCAACCAAAATAGTTTTACGCAGCCATGTAAATAAACATAAACAGCTCTTAACGAATTTTGATATTGTAAGGATTTAGGCGTTAGCCAAAGCTTTCAATGTTTTCTTTCGTAAACGATTTTCCCGCCTACAATGGTCATTTCAACCTTCACATCCCTAATCCTTTCCGGAGGAATCTCGAATATGTTTTCGGAAAGCATTGTAATGTCTGCAAACTTTCCAGCTTCAATTGTTCCCTTCAAGTCTTCGTCATAAGAGGCGTAGGCAGCATTTAAAGTATACATTTTTAAGGCTTCTTCAACTGTTAAGCTCTCCTCTTTAAAGGTTTTCCGCGCAACAGCAGCCCAGATGCCCAATAGGGGGCTTATTGGCTCAACGGGACAGTCGGACCCGGCTGCAACCACAACACCTTCATTCACCAGCGTTTTAAAGGGGTAAACCCAACGAGCCCTTTCAGCGCCCACTCGCTCCACAACCCAGAAGTCGGAAACAATAAAGTGGGGTTGAACAGAGGCTATTAAGTTCAGCCTTTTCATCCGCCGGATAAGCCTTGAACTAAGCACGGAACAGTGCTCGATTCTATGTCTGCTATTTTCACGAGGCAACGCTTTGAGGGCTTTTGAAAACGCCTTTAAAGCAGCCTCAATAGCCCTATCGCCTATGGTGTGGACAGCCACCTGCCACCCAGCCCTATGCGCCTTCAAAACAAGCCTGTTCAGCTTTCTCTGTGATAGGAGCAGCATGCCGCTTGTTTCAGGCTTGTCCGAATAAGGCTCTTTTAGGGCGGCTGTGCGAGCTCCGAGGGAACCGTCCGCGAGAACTTTAATGAAACCGAGCTTTAACATGTCGTTTCCAAAACCCGTTGTCAACCCAAGATCCGCAGCGCTGTCTAAAAGCTTCGCAGGGATCCCCAAATATACCCGCAGTGGAAGCTTACCTTCCTTACATAGTTTTTGCACTAGGCGAAGCTCTTCAGCAGAATCTATAATCCAGTGGATGCCCGTAAGCCCCTCCTCCACAGCCCTTTGAAGGGCTTTTATGCATGCTTCTTCAAGTTCTGTGGCTGTTGGTTTTGGCACAACACTCCAAACAAGGTTTAGGGCGTTTTCCCTCAAAATCCCATTAGGCTCGCCGCTTGCCTCGTCAAGGTCAACCTTCCCGCCGGGAACCACCGTTTCCCTCGTTATTCCAGCAAGTTGCAGGGCCTTTGTGTTGGCAACCCCCACGTGGCCGCAAACCCGGATTAGAAAGACTGGCTTTTCTGGAACAGCCTCGTCCAAGTCCCAGCGGGTGGGGTAACGCTTCTCAACAAACCTTTCATGGTCCCATCTTCCGCCCAAAATCCAGCTTTTACCAGGGTTATTTAAAGCATAGTCGCGGATTTTTCTCTTCATCTCTTCTATGGAATCCACGTTTCGCAAGTCCACCGACTGCAGCTGCTGTCCAAAACTTGTCATGTGCACATGACAGTCTACAAACCCCGGAACAACGGTTTTGCATTTGGCATCCAGCAGTTTAGTTTGGCTATTCACGTATTTGCCTATTTCATTGTTGGAGCCGACGGCCACTATTCTACCGTCTTTTATTGCTAAAGCTTGAGCCTTGAACTGTTTAGGGTTAAGGGTTACAACATTGGCATTTAAAATTGCTATGTCGGAGCCAAGCATGCCACAAAGTTAGGCTGGACGGAAATAAAAGGTTTAAATCCAGTTCTGTCCGGGTTTCCTCTGCAGCATAACCCGCTTCTCATAGTTCCGCCTAGTCCTACAACGGGGCACAGGACTCTTCTTGGGCAGAGGCTGAATCTTAGGCGTCTGAGACCTAACCTTCCCAGCCTTCGAGAGCGAACCATGCGTAGGCAAACTCTATGCACCTCAGAAGCATTAAGCTCCACAGCAACTCTTAAACCTTTCCAAACAATATTCAAAACTTGAATGGGCGCAGGGGTAGCCAAGCCTGGTTAAAGGCGCAGGCTTCAGGAGCCTGTCCCGTAGGGGTTCGTGGGTTCAAATCCCACCCCCTGCATTAAAAATGAAGCTTATGTTGGTGGAATTTAGGTTGTTTTCGGGTTTTATTTTCCCTACCCCTTCTCTCTAGAATTTTCCCCAAATGAGCAATTTAAGCTCGTGTTGTTATATTTGGTATTCCTTTCTAGAGAATTTTGTTGCCAGTAGTGGTTCTAGGTTTATTTCGAGGGCTGCTGTGGGGTTTTCGAGTTCAAAGTTGTTTAGAACTTCTGGGTGGATTTCGCCTAGAACTCCAACCCGTCTTTTCCCGATGTGGATGGCGGCTGTTCTGCCTTCTAGGAAGCTTGGGTGCTTGTAGGTTTTGACCTGCCAGTTTGCCACTCCCATGTTTGACAGCAGAGCCTCACATATCGATTTTATTTCCGTATAGTTTGCTGTGGAGTGGGATGTGACTGCTGCCAAGTGAAGCCTTCTCTCGCACATGGTTTCATGGCGGCGGTTTATTTTTGCCACATCGGACACTTCGAAAAGCCTTTGCGGATAACTTTCATGCTTGTTTTCAGCCAAGTTTTTCAGAAGCCCCGGTAAGAGCGTCTGCCTCATAATTGTGTATTCCGCCGAGACGGGATTGGCGAGTTTAACCGAGTTTTCTGGTTTAAGCCTCATAAGCGTGTAGTGGACTCGCTCGTTTGTGAGGGTGAAGTTCATAACTTCCATAAAGCCCAAGCCCACCATTATTTCGCGAACGATGTCAGCCAGCTTGTTCGCTGGGTTTTTCTCACCCACCGTTATTGTTGCTGGTAATGTTGGCGTAAGCCTATAATAACCATAGCCTATGGCAACCTCCTCCACAAGGTCGATTTCATGGAGAATGTCGATACGGTGAGGAGGAACGGCAACCTCTAAAGTGTCTTTTTCAACGGGTTCGACGTCAAGGCGACACCTTCGCAGACAATTAACCGCCTCTTCTGTTGAAAGCCTTAAACCCAGCATCTTGTTGGCGTAGCTTACCCTAAGCCTCATCTTCTCCGGTTGAAGGTTCGGCGTAACCAATGTGCGATCTGGATAACGCACAATGACTTTTTCCAGCTTTCCACCCATGTCCGCCAGCGCTGTCGCCAGAACATTTAGGCTTTTCTCCACAGCTTCAAAGCTCGGCCCGGTAACATCCAAGAAGAGGTTCCGCGTGTTCTCGCTAACCCTTGTCAACTCGCCATTTATAATGGGAGGCATAGACAAAACCCTTCCATACTTGTCGATTAGCAGCGGATATTTTGGCGCCCAGTCTATAAGGTGTCGGTAAGCCACACCCTTCTCATGTTTTTCCAAAATCTCTTTAGGCGTCATTTCCTCCATCTCACCCAAAGGCACAAATTTTACGCCGGTGGGCTCTACGGCTGTATATGTGAAGGGCGGCTCAACAGCGTCCAAGTTGTGAATGCCAATGGAAGCCTTTTTGCGGTCGCGGCCTATGCCCCAGTGGAGGTCTTCCTGCATCTCCATAAGCTCCACAACCGTATCTTCGTCCAGCCTAACGTCGCGGACAACCGCTGCAAGCATGTATGGCCTAACACTGGAAACGGCGCCGTCAACGTTTAGGGTTATTCTGGGCTCTTCAGCATGGTATTTTGGTAATCCCGTCTCCAGCCCCAAGAAGCCCTTTAAAGCGCGAGCTACGCCAGCATGACTGCAGAAGTCTATGCGGTTGGGGTTGTACTCCGCCTTAACATAGTCTTCGCCGACTTCCTCTAAGTCAAAGCCAAGCCACGGCAGCCACTTGGTTAACTCTTCAACGGTGACGGTTTTACCCAAAAACTTCGCCAGTTTCTCCAAACGAAGGGTTATCACTGGCATAATGGTGTCCTCCTAAGCCATCCAACATTGTTGGCATACAACATGCGAATATCATCCAAGCCAAGCTCTATCATGGCTAAACGCTCCAAGCCGCCGCCCCAAGCCAGCACTGGGCATTTTATGCCCATCGGCGCCAAAACCTCTGGACGGAACAGGCCCATCCCGCAGAGTTCTATCCAACGCTTAAGCTTGGGGTGATAAGCCACCGCTTGGGCTGAAGGCTCCGTGTAGGGGAAATAGCTTGGCCAAAACTCTATCCTTTCAAGGCCGAACTTCATGTAAAAGGTTTTCAAGGTTCCCATCAAATCGCGGAGAGTTACTTTTTTGTCGACGACGATGCCCTCAATCTGGTGGAACTCGGCCAAGTGCTTGTAGGTTACTTGCTCGTTTCGATAAACCCTATCTACCGAGAAGACTTTTATGGGCGGCTTCTTGTGAGTTGCCAAATACTTTATAGTTTCTGCCGTCGTGTGTGTTCGCAAAACCAGCTTTTTAGCTTCTTCCCCGCTCCACTTATAACGCCAACCCTTAGAACCCGTAATCCAACCATCCTCATGGGTTTTAGCCACATCTTCCACAAGCTTTTTGGCCGGCAACCTTCCCACACACGGGTTAGCCAAATAAAAGGTGTCCATCATCTCCCTAGCTGGATGGTCTTGAGGCTGAAACAAAGCGTCAAAGTTCCAGAAGGCGGTTTCCACTAGCGGGCCGCGAATTTCCGTGAAACCCATCTCCAAAAAGATTTCGCGGGCGCGTTTGATAATCTGCTGTAGCGGATGCATCTTACCCGGATAAACCGCAGGTCCGGGAGCCTCCACGTCAAACTTTGTTAGTTTGACGCTTCTCCAACGCCCAGAAATTATGAGTTCCGGGGTTAGCTGGGTAACCTCCTCCACAATTTCCAAGCCTTTTCTAACAGTTTCCCAGCCCTTTGCTGTAAGTTCAAGTTCACGGTAAATTTTTTCCTCTAGTTCAACAAGCTTGCGTTTTTTAAGGGCTTTTAGGGCTTCTTTAAAATCTTGGCTTAAATCGTCAACCGTGATGGAGCGTTTCTCGAAGATTGCGGCTAGAAGCCTCTCGTCAACCCCTAGGGGCGGCTCAGATTTAACGGTTAACAGGCACTTTTCACCCTTTATAACACCCCAATTTTTCCTTTTCAGCCAGCCTAAAGCAATGGATACAAGACCAGCGCTTAAACCCGCTTCTCTGGCAGCCTCATCCACTTTTGCCTCGCCGCCAAGCCTCAACAAAGCACGAAGCAAACGGCGTTCCGGAAGACCGTACTGGGCGTAATTTTCGCCTTCCTCGTTTAACGTGGCGATATTCCACTTCTGTTCATGGATTTTTGCAAGATTTCCAGCCGACAGTGTAAGGGCTGCCCGCATGACTGCGGCGTGGGCTAAACCGCTTTTTTCAGCTATGTCTTTTACTGAAGCTTTTCCGCCAAGCTTCTCTAACGCGGCTAAAGTCTTTCTCTCATGAAGACGTAAACCAGTCATCCCATCAACCCTTCAACATGCTTAAGCCTTTCACAAAGCTGTAATGTTTACATAGAAACCCTTCAAAAGTTTTTAAGCTATGCCTTTCAGCGGCGAAAAAGGCAGTTTTTAGGTAAATTGGCGGGGCATCCCTTCACCAGCAACCATTGAAAGAAATTAGACACCTATTTATAGCTTATTCCAAAGTGCAATTCACAAAATTTAATACGCTTCACGGGAATTGTATAAGAAGCTAAAGCGCTCAAGGCGGCACATGAGTTGGTCGGCGAAGACAAAAACGAGATGGTTGTCACCCCATGGGAGGTTCGGGGCAAAATCGACTATGAACGCCTCATCCGCGAGTTTGGAACTCAACCCCTAACCGATGAGCTTTTACGGCGAATAGCCAAACACACCGGGGAACTCCACCTTCAGCTTAGGAGGAAAATATTCTTTTCCCACCGTGACCTAGACACGGTTTTAGACCTTTACGAGAAAGGAGTAAAATTTGTCCTCTACACTGGAAGAGGGCCTTCAGGCCCAGTTCACATTGGACACCTTGTTCCATGGATCTTCACGAGGCATCTGCAGGAGAAGTTTGGGACTAAGCTTTACTTCCAAATGACGGACGACGAGAAATTTGTTGTTGATGATGAGCTTGAACTTAAAGATACGAAAAGCTTCGCTTACGAAAACGCCCTAGACCTCATAGCCTTGGGTTTCAAGCCTGAAAACACCTTCATAATTTTCGATGTTCAAGACATTGACATGCTCTACGATATAGCTTTGGAAGTGGCGAAACGCGTCACATATTCAACGGCAAGAGCCACATTTGGCTTTCAAGAGAACACAAACATAGGTTGGATTTTCTGGCCCGCCATCCAAGCGGTTCCATGCTTCATCCACGCTAAGTTGACAGGCGAAAATGTTCCAGCATTGATCCCTGCAGCTATAGACCAAGACCCCTATTGGAGGATAACTCGCGATGTGGCTCCAAAACTAGGCTATTATAAGCCAGCTCAAATCCACTGTCGCTTTCTACCCGGACTGGGCGTCGGTGGAAAAATGAGCGCCTCCGAGCCTGAAACCTCCATATTCACCGTTGACTCTCCTGAAGTTGTTAAAAGGAAAATTTGGAACGCTTTCACCGGAGGCAGAGCAACCGTTGCGGAGCAGCGGAAGCTTGGAGGAGACCCCAACATTTGCTCCGTCTTCCAGTACTTCTACTTTCTCTTTGAGGGTGATGACGACAAACTTGCGGATAGAGAGCGCAGATGCAGAGGCGGAGAAATCCTATGCGGCGAGTGCAAAACAGAACTAACCGAAAGAGTTGTGAAATTTCTCATCGAACACCAGAAGATGCGGGATAAAGCCAAAAACATCATAGACAAGTTCCGCCTAAAACGTTAGATTTGGAATGGAGGAAGCCATTCATGAATGGGAAAGAAGTGGTTAATGTAAGCTTAGCAGGAGCCGTCAGGCTCGTCCACCCAATGCACACTGTGCTTGTTTCATGTGTCGGTAAGGATGGAAAACCCAACATTATCACATTGGCTTGGGCAATGCCTACATCCATCAACCCGCCGCTGGTCGCCGTCAGCATTGCACCCCGCAGATATTCATACAGCCTAATTGAGGAGACAGGAGAGTTTGTCGTGAACATTCCAACAATGGAGATTCTCGAAGAAACCTTTTACTGTGGAACTGTTAGCGGACGAGGCCACGACAAGTTTAAAGAGGCTGGTCTGACGCCGCTTCCAGCCAGAAAAGTTAAGCCTCCGATAATTAAGGAGTGCATAGCCCATTTGGAATGCAAGCTCTACGGCAAGTTCCCAACAGGAGACCACACAATATTTGTAGGCGAAATTGTAGAAGCTTACGCCAACAAAGACTGCTACAGCGGGATGGGCTACAACCTGGAAAAGGCGAAAATGATATTCCACCTTGGCGGAAACGAATTCGCCACCTTAGAGCCGAAAATCTTCACGCCTAAAATCTAGAAAAAGCGGGATTGTGAAAACAAGCCTTTAAAACTGGCAGCTTTCACCGGGATTTAAAACCACAACCTTAACTTTTGGCGCTTTTTTCTTCACATTTTCCACAAACTCGTCCGCTGACTGTGCCAAAACTGGAAAGGTCTTGTAGTGCATGGGAATAACCATTTTAGGCTTCAGAAGCTTAACGGCTTCGGCTGCTTCCAAAGCGCCCATGGTGTAGTAACCGCCTATTGGCAGAAGCGCCAAATCCAGCTTGTAAAGCTTGCCAATAAGCTGCATGTCCATGAAAAGCCCGGTGTCCCCAGCATGGTAAACGCTTTTGCCCTCGCCTTCAACAACCACGCCTGTGGGAGCGCCTTTTGAGGACGTATGAAATGCTTGTACCATGTGAAGTTTTACACCCTTCACTTCTACGCATCCGCCAATGTTAAGCCCCACAACATTTTGGACGCCGTTTTCATTGGCATAGTTGCCCAATTCAAAGGTGGAGACGAATGTGGCGCCTGTTCTCTTGCAAATAGATATGGCGTCACCCAAATGGTCGCCGTGATCGTGAGTTACATAAACGATGTCCACATTACCAATTCCAGAAGCCTTTATGGGCGAGGTTGGGTTTCCGTCAAGCCAAGGGTCTATCAAAACTTTTTTGTCGGCTAATTCAATTTGGAAGGCTGCATGTCCAAACCATGTTGCCTTCGCCAAGGCCTTTAGCCTCCCTTTATAATCAAACCTTTTAAGGCGTGGCTTGGTTAATAAAGGTTAAAGTGAAGGCAAATTGAAAGGCTTCGACGATGAAGCCATAAAAAAGCTTCGTCAGTCTGGCAGAATTCTCCGCGAAACCCGCGAAGAGTTGAAGGGTTTTGTCCGTGAAAATATGCCGATAATAGAGGTCTGTGAAAGGGCTGAGGAGCTTATAAGGCGGAAGGGTGGAAAACCAGCCTTTCCCTGCAATGTTTCAATAAATGAAATAGCTGCTCACTACACCTCGCCGCCAGACGACGAAAGGAGGATACCGGAAAAATCCCTGGTAAAGGTGGATATCGGCGCCCATGTGGATGGCTATGTAACCGACACAGCCGTAACCATATGCTTTAACCATGAGCTGAAAGACATGGTTAACACTGCGGAGCACGCCTTGAAAAAGGCTATTGAAGCCATTCAGCCTAACATGCCAACATCTAAGCTTGGAGCCCTCATCGAGCAATCCATAGAGTCCAGAGGCTACAAGCCCGTTTCAAACTTGACTGGCCATCAAGTTGGCAGATATCTGGTGCATGCCGGCACTTCGCTGCCCAACGTGTCCCATATCTCCTTCACAAAAGTTAAGTTAGGGGAAGTCTACGCCATTGAACCCTTCGTAACCTTGCAAAACGCCGCTGGAAGGGTGGAAAACAGCGAAGAAGTCACAATTTTCCGTTTCGTAAGGCAGAAACCACTAAAAAACCCCTATGCGAAAAGGCTTCTGGAATACATTGAGAAAAACTTTAGAACACTACCCTTTGCCGAGAGATGGCTTAAAGACGTTATACCAAAAGGGCATTACAAGGAAGCCTTCGGAGAACTTTTGGCTTCAAAGGCAGTTATGGGCTATCCAGTTTTCATAGAGGCTAGCGGAAAACCCGTCGCACAAGCAGAACACACAGTCTTAATAGTGGAGGATGGTTGCCTAGTGCTCACCTAAAATGGGAAGGAAGGCTTCCCTTTCTCACGGACTTCCCTGTAAATGGCTGTTATCAGCATTTTCTCATTACATTTTTGGCAAGGCTCAACTTCTTTGAAAATGTAGTCGCCCCGCTGAAACTCCCTCACAGCTTTGAAACCGCACTTTCTGCACTCAATCATCGTTGTTATGGGCGGCGCCTCAATCCTCAGCCTTATCATACGCTGCCTCGTCTGCAAAAGCACATATGTGGATGCAGCCACACCTAGAAAACCAATAAACAGAAGGATTACACCAACATCAGAGTTTCCCAAAGTATAGGCTTGAACTGCGAGGGCAAGCGCCATAATAGCCACAATTAAAGTTATAAAGATTGCCAGCAAGACGAAGGATGAAACCTTTGTTGAAGTCGAAGCCTCGGAGGAAGTCTTACCCACTTCATGAAGCCTCCTACTGTCCTATGCCTATAGTGTTGCCCACGCCGCAAATAATAATCTTGTCGCCCTCCTTAGTTCTCTCCAATACAAGCTGCCTAATCCTTTCAATGGCTTTGTCAACAGCTTCGAAAACCTCCTTCCGCATGGGTGAAACAGCATCACCAATATCTTCCTTAATGATGACAGCGTTTATGGGTATGCGATACTTCAAAATCGTCTCCTCAATTTTAAACTGGTCTACGCCGGGACCGCCTATGGCTGCCCCTACACCCTCAGCCACTTCGCCAACCTCTTCTCCCTCAAGCTTTAAGGCTGCGTCAATCATGATTATGTTGGAAATTTTACCCTCATTCTCCTCAATAATCGTCTTAATAGCATCACCGGGTTTACCCACGTTTCCACCGGGGCCTTCAGCCTTTATCACATAGGCGGTTCGCCCCTCTATTGGGACAGTTGCAACTACACAGTCCTTCGGCACTTTCCTCAATGGATAGCCGTGCATAAGCTTGGCAGCCACAAGGGCGCCAACTCCGTCGCCTATGGGCTGGCCATAGGCAAAAGCCTTCAAGGCGCTGGCGTAGGCTTCCGCCTCCCGCATCACAAGGGGGAGTATCATCTGAATCTGCATGATAACGTAGAGGCTTAAGGTCTTCTTTCCAAGCAGAAAGTAATGCCTAATCACCTTGTAAATGTAGTTTAGCGCCATCGCCGCCTCCAGCGTGTTCTCCAGATTGTTCGCCTGCGTCTCGTCAGCAGAAGGAGCCAAAAGCCTAACCTCGTCTTTAAACCGAGTGTCCCTAACGTCTAAAATGTGCTCCAGCTTCCAAACAACCCCAGCAGGGTCAAGACTTTGAGGCGAAATAGTAAAGTATTCAAGGAAACGGTCGACTCGGGGCGTGGGATCCGTCTGAGGTTTACCAATATCTTTAATGGCTTCGATGGCTATCCTCCGCCCCTCATCGCGGATATACTTTAGCTTATAAAGGGAGCCCTCAACCTCCCTAAGCATTATGTGTAGCTGAATTCTCTGTCCATAAAACAATGAGAGAAATATGAATAGATAAATGGCGAAGGTTAAAATCTGCGAGAATATGTCCCCTCCTGGAAACTGGAAAAATTGGCTCTGTAGTAAAGCCAGTGCCACAGCTATATTCACAAACTCACCTTCCGAGAAACTAGCGAAATCTTGGTTATAAGTTTTAGGATATTCCAAGTAACTACGCTAAATTCAGACTCTAAATAAATACCCGCAGTTTTCAGCATAACGCTCACACATCACCACAGGCACTGCGCGCAAGGATAAAATCACACCGTATCGTCAGATGATGAAAAAAGGGCTGCCAGCTTTCCCGGCTTCGCGTGGCCGAAGACCACACTACAACCGGGAACGGAGCGCGGTTTAACTTCCGAGTTCGGAATGGGATCGGGTGGAACCCGCGCCCTATGGCCGGCAAACC
>Ga0105158_1000894_pt1 | contig 12081 bp, 15 predicted proteins | sample LHCtaG_FD_81567 | JGI IMG/M metagenome (GOLD analysis project Ga0105158, IMG submission 81567) | Hot spring microbial communities from Little Hot Creek, USA to study Microbial Dark Matter (Phase II) - LHC4sed_matched | ecosystem: Environmental > Aquatic > Thermal springs > Hot (42-90C) >... | reverse complement strand
CTTTTGAAGGAGTACATGACACACAGGTGTTGGTATCCATGAGGGAGAAGCTAGCCCTAGTGCTCGGTCTGGCCGCGGTAGCGATGCTAGCACTACTGATTCTACAGCTGGCGGCGTCGTGGGTTGCTCCGGGGCTCGGCTTTTACTTCAACCTATGGGCTGTGGACCTTGCCGTCTACGCTATATCGATGGTAGCGCTCTTCGTAGCCGCGGGCGCTCTCGGAAGGTACCTCACCCCCACTCCTCCGAGCCTCGACGCGCTTAGAGCATCGATGCTCGCTACCGGTGCCGGAGTGATCGGTGGGGCGCTGCTGGTGCTCGCCGGGCTTGCCGAGCTGCTGGGAGCAGAGCTGACAACCCAGCTGGCAGCGATAGCTCTGGGCTTCGCGGCTGTGCCCGCGTTGTTCTCCTGGCTCCTCTCCCCGATAATAATAAACTTCTCCTACGGCTGCAAGCCTGACTCCTACCTCCAGGATATGGTTAGCAGGATCGCTTCCCGCTCCGGCATGAAGCCCCCGAAGGCCGTGATTGCCAGGATGAAGGAGCCGAACGCCTTCGCGTACTCCTCCCCCCTCTTCGGCAGGTATGTGGCCGTGACTGAGGGCATGCTGAACCTCGCGAGCCGGGAGGAGCTGGAGGCCGTGATAGGCCACGAGCTCGGCCACCACAAGCACAGGGACAACACCGTCATGCTCGTCTTCGGCCTAGTGCCCGCCTTCGTGTACTTCCTCGGCCGCTACCTCATGCTAGCCGGTACGTTCTCGAGGAGCTCTTACTACGGGGAGAGGAGAGGAGGTAATGCAGGCTGGCTGCTCCTGCTCGCCGGCATAGCTCTGATTATAGTGAGCGTGGTGATGCAGCTGCTGGTTCTCGCTCTCTCGAGGCTCAGGGAGTACTACGCCGACCTCCACGGAGCCAAGGTGACTTCCCCCAACGCGATGATCTCCGCGCTGCAGAAGCTCGACGCGTTCTACAAGAGGTACAGAGGGGCCCTCGCTGAGGTGAGCGCGAGCAAGCTTAAGATGCTGTACATATACGCACTGGCAAGCCCCGTCTTCAGCTTAGAGGAGCTCTTCGCCACGCACCCATCCATAGAGAAAAGAGTAGCGTTCCTGAGGTCTCTCGTTGGAGCGATATAAAAATCCGCATTTTTCTCATTCTCCCCTTCGTGCGAAGGTGGCGCTGCTTGCCCCCTCCTCCCTCCTTTTGGAGCATGTACGTGTTCCCGTTCTTCCTACTTCTCGACGCTTTCTCCCTCCTCGCGCTCCTCCTACTCTGCTACTTCCTCTACAGAGCTTTGCTCACCAGCGGGATCAGGCTCTTCGCCTTCTTCTTCGCGGGCTTCGCGGTTCTCGCCGCTGGAGAAGTCGCCCGGATGATTGTTCTCATGACGGCCGTGCTCTCCGGGACCGTGGGCCTGCGAGCCCTCTTTCTCTCGCATATCGCGGGAGCTGTAGCGCGCGTCTCTGAGACGGTGGCTCTGCTCTTCATCGCCGCTGGCTATACCTTCGAGGTGGGGGAGAAGGCTCGGGCGGTGGTGCTTCCTCTACTGCAGCGGAGAAGGGACTGGGCCGACGTATTCTGGCTCACAAGCCTGCTGAACACAGTTCTCCTCACGTACATTGTGATCAACGCGGTTGGCGTCTACATGTCCTCGCGCAAGAGGACGGCTGCGCTTCCCGCGGTTGCTTTCTCCTGCATGCTTCTCTCCGAAATTCTACTCGTGCAGTCGCTCCTGTGGGTAGACGAGCTCTACTTCATACTCTCCAAGGCGATGTACTTCCTCGGGCTCATGACGCTACTAGTGCTGGCAATCGAGGTGTCAAGGGCTTGAGCGCGAGGCGCTCAAGGCTCAGGATAATCGCCGAAATCCTAAAGGTGGTGGAGCGCGAGGGCGAGGCGAATGTATCGAAGATACTCCTGGAGGCAAACCTCTCCTACGCCAGGCTCGCCAAGTACCTCGACGAGCTCGTGGGCAAGGGCTTCCTGCAGCGCGTCACCGACGAGCGCGAGGTGAAATTCCGCCTCACCAGGAAGGGCCAGGAGTTCCTCAGGGAGTTCCGCCGGATAGAGCAGCTCGCAGAGGCCTTCGGCATCGAGCTCTAGCCCGCTGTAGGCGTTTCCCCGCGCGCGAGCATAGACCACTGGTCCATGCCGCTTTTAAGCGGGCGTAACATGCCCGGAGCGATGCGGCCCTCAAGGATGGTCGTCCTATCTTTACTGCTAGTGCTGCTACTACCTGTGGGGGTGCAGGGCGAAGGCGGCGCGGGCCTCTGGGGCACTATGGTCGACGTAAACGGTAGCCCGCTGGTTGGTGTGAGAGTAACTGTCTACGACTCCAACAATGCACTAATTGGTACGACAGCCACGGGGGCCGACGGCCGTTTCTTCATCCTTGTGTACCCTGGGACGTACGTGGTGAGGCTTTCGAAGCCAGGGTATGTCGAGAAGTCGATCCAGGTCACGGTGAGTAAGACAGCCCTCTACGCCGACCTAGGAGCGATCACTTTAGACTACAGCCTCTCAATCTCCCTGCTCCCGACGCAGCTGAGCTTAGGTCTCCTCGATACGGTCACTCTACCCGTCACGGTGACTAACAAGGGCAGCACTCCCGAGAGAGTTTCGGTAAGCGTGGAGGAAACATGCGGTATCGTTTTCTCCCTCTACTCTGCTGAGGGTCTTGCCCTTCGAGAGCTCACGCTGAACCCTGGGGAGAGCTACAGCCTTAAGCTCGGCCTGACAGCCCCGTACATCTCTCCTCGCGTGTGCCAGGTGAGACTAATCTTCACTGGGACGCTCACCCACGAGAGAGTGGTCACCGTCGAGATGGTCAACAGGAGCCTCGGGATCGTCTCCGCGCAGCTCACCGCCTTCCAGGCAAACCCCGGCTCCACAGTACAGCTCCAGCTGAAGGTGGCGAACCCGCTCCGGCAAGCATTCAGGGTGCGCCTGAACCTCGAGCTTCCAGAAGGGTGGATAGGCAGCTTCACTGCTGGGGGGTTAATAGTGCGCGAGCTGAGTTTGAACCCCGGTGAGAGCCTACCAGTTCAGCTCACTCTAGGGGTTCCTAAGGACGTGAAGCCGGGCACTTACACGGTGCTCGTCAAAGTCGAGGGGGTGAGTCCGTACTTCGTAGACAGGCTACCCGTTCAGGTGGATATCGTCAGCGGCAGGCCTCTGCTGAGGCTGAGCTACATGGCACCGCACGTCGACGCATACGCGGGTAAAACGGCGAAGTATATGTTCACATTATCAAACCTAGGCGATGCTGACTGCGTAGTCTCTCTCGATGTGGCAGGGCTCCCGGAGGGGTACAAGTGGAGCATTGGGGACCAGCAGGGTAATGTTTTCTCCAAAGTCTTCTTAAAGGCCGGTGAGCAGGCAGTACTGGTGCTCTCCGTCTCCGTCCCGCCTACCGCGGAGCCCGCAGTGTTTTCCTTCAGGCTCTCGGCTGAGACGGACGACTCTAGGGACGAGGTTCAGCTGTCGCTCGGAGTACTTGGCAGGTACGAGCTGAGCTTTGTGACGCAGAACTTCTACATAGAGCTCGCACCTGGCTCAAGCGGCGCTTTCGAGGTGCAGGTGAGAAACACCGGGTATACACCGCTGACGAACGTTGTTCTGAATGCGGTATCCACAGCCAGCGGTATCACGGTCTCCACATTGCCCGACAGAGTGCTAGTGCTGAAGCCGGGGGACACCGCGATATTCCAAGTATCTATATCCGTGGACCCCACGACAGACGCGGGTGACTACTACGTGTCGCTCAGGCTTTCGGCCGACCAGGTAGAGCCCCTTAGCCGCGACTTGCACATCTACGTTAAGCCCGCCGGCGGCGTCGCCTACTACATCGTGGCAGCTGTAGCTGTGCTCATAGCCGTGGTCGTGCTGGCCTACAGGAAGTTCGGGAGGAGGTGATGGGCGTGGAGTACGTGATAGAGACGGAGAACCTCACAAAGGTGTACCGGGATAGGACAGGCGAGGTGGTAGCGCTCGACAACGTCGACATCAAAGTGCCAAAGGGCGTGCTCTTCGGGCTCTTCGGGCCCAATGGCTCCGGGAAGACCACCTTAATATCAATCCTCGTGGGGCTGCAGCTGCCTACGCGCGGCACAGCGAGGGTGCTGGGGTTCGACTGCGTGAAGCAGTCGCTGGAGGTCAGGAAGAGGGTGGGCTTACTCCCCGAGAACTACGGCTTCTACGAGTACATGACTGCGTACGAGAACCTAGAGTTTCTCGGCAGGCTCGACGGCATCCCGCGGGAGGAGCTCAGGAGGAGGATCAGCGAGGTACTGGAGCTGGTGGGCCTCAAGGATTGGGCGCATACGAAGGTTAAGGCGTTCTCAAGGGGGATGAACCAGAGGCTGGCTCTGGCGCAAGCTCTCCTCAAAGACCCAGAGGTGCTCATATTTGACGAGCCAACACTCGGCCTAGACCCTCAGGGCTCTGTTATGTTCAGAGAGCTGGTAACGAGGCTGGTGAAGGAGGGGAGGACTGTTCTGATCTCCACGCACTTGCTGCACGAGGTAGGCTTCATATGCTCTCACGCGGCTTTCATCCGCAAGGGCAGGGTAGTGGCGCAGGGAAGTCTCGAGGAGCTGGCGGAGCGATACAGGGAGTCCAGGGGCTACAGCTACGAAGTTGTGGTGCAGGAGCGCCCCGAGGACCTCATCAAGGAGCTGCGCCAGCTAGAGGGAGTCATCGAGGTAGGTCTAGAGAACAACGTTGTCAAAGTCAGGTCGTCCAGAGACATAATGAGAGAGCTCATAAAAGTTACCGAGGGATACCGGGTGCGATCCCTTAGGGAGCTCGCACCCAGCTGGGATGAGCTCTACCAATTCTACCACGGAGGTGGTCGCGAGTGAACGGGAAGGTCGCAGTTATCGTTAGGAAAGAGGTCTTAGAGAACCTGAAGAGCGCTAGGTTCTGGGGTCTCATAGGCCTTTTTGTGCTGCTCTTCGTAGCTATGTCAGCAGCCATAGGCTCGGCTGCGCGAGGCTTCGCGATACCAGGCCTTGGGCTCGGCGGAGGCAGGTTCGTCGTGCAACTCGTCTACGCGATGAGCTCCGTGATGAGCTATGTCGCCCCCCTACTAGGGATCGCGCTCGGCTTCTCGGCTATAGCCTCCGAGCGCGAGAAGGGCACTATCAGGCTGGTACTGGCCAGGCCTGTGTACAGGGACCAAGTCCTCAACGGGAAGATCATCGCCGCCACTATTCTCATAGTTCTCGCCGTGACTGTCTCCACCGCGCTATCCCTCCCGCTGTCCATGGCGCTTCACGGAGTCACGGTCACAGCAGACGATCTTTCCAGGCTCGCGCTCAGCCTGATACCCTCCATCCTCCTGGCGCTGTCGTACTACGCTCTATCACTCTTCATCTCAGTTCTCAGCGATAGGTCCAGCCGAGCCTTCCTCTACTGCATCGTCGCCTGGGTATTCTTCACCTTCATCCTACCCCTCATAGCCTCGATGATCGCACTCTCAGTCCTAGGACCTCCCCCAGCCATCAGCTTTAACATGACGCGAGGCGGCGGCCAGCCGCAGCTACCACCGCAAGTTCAGGAGTACTACAGGAAGATGAACGAGATAGCGAGCACCGTGCTACTAGTCTCACCTAACAATAGGTACTCCTCCTTCGTTAGTGCTCTGTTCACGAGAAGGTCGCCTCAAGCCGCGGCATACGTGGACCTGGGGAGTGTCATCGCCACAAGGTGGGTAGATCTAGCCGTGCTCGCGGCCTATGCAGCCGTGTTCATACTGCTCTCCTACATCTTCTTCGTCCGCAGACAGGAGGTCAGGTAGCTGTAAAAGGTTAAAACAGTTATTTACAAGTATTTTATTGTTTAGGTATTTTTTACAATGTTTCAGGATGGCTCAAAGAGCAATATGCTGACTCTTCGACCTCCCTGGAAGGTATCCAACCTTCTCGTAAGCACATAGCCCATCTTTACGGCCGTACCGATGGCCGCTCGCTCGTAAGGGGTTACCAGGCAGGCCTTTGCCCCGCTTCTCGCCGCGTGGCAGAGCACCCCCTCAGTGTACATAGCTGCACCTCTGCCGGCGCGGAGGATTCGCGGCCACCAGCTCTACCTCCCTCGCTAGGGGGCTGTGGAAGAGGTCTGCGACAAGCACCTCTACATCAGTGCCAGCCCGCCTAGAGTTTTCGAGAGCTCTTCTCGCGTACTCCGAGTTGACATCCGAGCATACCGCCAGGGTCTCGGGCCGCGCCAGCAGGTACTCGATGGGAATCGTTCCGGAGCCGCAGCACGGGTCGTGCAGGCTTCCCGCCGGAGCCAGAAGCGGTAGCGCGGCAGCAATGAGGGGGTTGAGGGTGTGCGGGTGCTTGAAAACATAGTACTGCCTCAGGTGCAGGGGCTCGTCGTTCAGCTGCTTTGCTACGAGTATGCGCCCCCCGCTGCACAGGTAGATCCTCACCGTCGGACCTGCCTCCGGGCTCGTGCCGACCCTCAACACCCTGCTGAGCTCCCTGGCAGCTACGAGCTCTAGAGCCCTCCTGCTGACACCCGGGATCCTCGCCCAGGCCCTCACCCTCACCCTGCCGCTACACCCCTCGCGGCTAATGCCTCTGAAGCATTCCCTGAGGGCGTGCCTCAGGGCCCTAAGCCCCAGATCCCCGGACTCGAAGGAGCACAGTAGCTCCGATACACTGTCCACTGTCTTCAGCTTCAATGCCTCCTCGGCGGCCCCCTCGACCAGGAGGAGAGAAGGCCTAATGACGCCGCCGGGCTTGAGCCCCCTCCTCTCAGCCTCTGCCAAGGTAACCTCCTCCAGCCCCTCCACCGTGGTCAGCAGCAGCCCCATGCGCGGCTCCCGCGAGCACGGGATGTTTCAGCGTGAGATGGCTACTCATCATGCGTCAGCTCGTCTCTTCCTCATCCCCAGAGCACCTTGGGCGCGGGTCCCCGATAAGCTTTGCCATCAGCAAGTAGTACCTCCCAGCGAACACCGTGGCCATCAGGGGGGTAAAGCCCCGCTTAGCGTAGAAGAGCAGGGCCGGGTTCCCGGTGTCCACCTCCAGTGTCACTGTGCGGGCTCCAGCCGACCTGCAGAGCTTCTCAATCTCCCTGAGCAGCTTAGAGCCGTAGCCCCTGCCCGGCGCAAGGGACGCTATGAAGAGCAGGTGGCACGTCTCCCCCAGCTTCGAGTAGGTCCTGGCGTATCCGGGAGCCCAGGCAAGCCATGCTGCCAGAGTGAGGAGTCCCCGGAGCCTCAAGCAGGCGAGTAGGCGTGTAAGACCACGAGGGAGCACGACCCTGCGGGGCCTGGCGCCGACGGAGAGGACGGCCGCCGAGGCTGTTGCCCCACCCACCTTGAGGCACAAGGCTGTGAGAACCCCTTGCCGCGCGAGCTCCTCGATCACCCCGAAGAACGTGTAGATGCAGCCAGGCTCCCCGAGGAGTTTCCTGAGGGAGGGATCCTCCTTGAAGCCAGCGTAGAGAACGCGAGCGAGCTTGCACACCACGAAAGGCTAAATCCCCGTTCCTGAGCATAAACATGTGCTCGAGGTCGCGCTGCACCAGCTCGCAGTCTCTCCTGACATGAGGGAGAACCTTGCCCGCGTGCTCAGCCTGCTCGAGCGCTCCGACGCGGATCTCTCAGTCTTCCCGGAGTACTTAATGGGGGTTCCGCCGGGCGGCCTCACCGCCGAGTACGTTGAGAGCGCTGCAGAGCCCTTAGAGGGAGAGTTCGTGGGGAGTATCGCCGACAAGACCAGGGAGAGGGGCTTGGCCGCCGTGGTTCACGTGTACCTTAGGGAGGACGACAGGGTGTACAACGCGGCTCTCCTGGTGGACAGGGGGTCTGTGAGAGCAGTCTACCGTAAAATCCACCTCTTCGACGCCTACGGGTATCGTGAGTCAGATCTCTTCGCCAAGGGCTCGGAGCCTGTAGTGGTGAGCCTCGGCTCCTTCACAGTAGGGCTTGCCGTGTGCTTCGACCTGAGGTTCCCCGAGCTTTTCCGCGCAATGGCGCTGCGCGGAGCCGACCTCTTCGTGGTCCCCGCTGCCTGGTACAGGGGGCCCTACAAGGAGGAGCAGTGGCTGGCGCTGACCAGGGCGAGGGCCCACGAGAATGCTGCTTTCCTCGTGGCGGTGGACCAGACAGGCCCCCTGTTCTCCGGGCGGAGCACCGTGGTGACTCCCATGGGGCACGCGCTGCTGGACCTGGGCCAGGAGGAGAGGAGCGTGTCGGTAATCCTCGACCCCTCCGAGGTTAAGGAGGCGAGAGAAAAGGTTCCCGTGCTCTCCCTGCTGAGGAAGGAGCTGTACAGAGCCTGGTACGCGTGACCTCAAAGCCTGCTCGTTAGGGTCTTCACGGCGAGCGGCACTTCCAGCAGGCTGCCCACGATGGCCACGCGCAGCTTGGCGTCTATGAGGGGCGCGCTCCTGCCCCTGTCTACGAGGACGCCGGCCATGTCCGACGCGAGCGCTCCGGCTAGGTCCTCGAAGGGGCTGTCCCCGACGTGCGCCGAAGCCGAGGGCTCCGCCCCAACTAGCCTGAGCGCCTCGGCGAATATGCGCGGGTGGGGCTTGAGGCACCTGACCTCGTCCGCGTAGACCTGAACCCGGAAGAAGCCCGAGAGGCCGGCTCTGTCCAGCACCGCTCGCGTGAGGTAGCCCGGCCAGAACACGACGTTGCTCACCACGGCTAGCTTGTAGCCAGCTTCCTTCAGCTCCCTTAGAGCCTGCACCGCGCCGTCGAGCACCAGCGAGCTCACGTCTACGGTGTTGGCAGCTCTCGCGAAGACCCAGTAGACATCGTACTCGGTCAGCCCGCCGAGCTCACCGAGGGCAATCTGGGTTGAGCTCCTGACGACATCGCCCTCGTCGATCAACCCCCGCCGCCTCGCAGCCTTCACGCTCGCGTAAGCCCTCTGGAGCCGCTGCAGCTCCTCCTGCTCAGACCTCCCCGTGAGCTCGGCCATAGCCCGCGCAGCAGCCCTATAGAGAGCGTTGATGTCGAGCAGCGTGGACCAGACGTCGAACGTGACTGCGCTCACGCCGGAGAAACCCGCCAGGCGATATAGCCTTTCCTCAGTCTCCAGGCTTAATCCCGCTCAGGCTAGGCCGAGGAGCTTGGCAACCTTCTCAGCGGCTTTGAGCCCGCTGCCTGTCAGGGGGATCAGCACTCTCTCGCCCGCGTCGAGGAGGCCCTCTGCTCTCAGCTTCTCGAGCGCGGGGAGCACGACCGCGGACGTGGGCTCCACGAAGAAGCCCATCCTCGCGAGGCCCCTCAGCGCGCCCGGTATCTCGTCGTTCCTGACGACGACCACGCCACCCCCGCTCTCCCTGACAGCTGATGCCACTTGCCTTAGGCGCGGCGGGTTGGGCACGGCGATCCCGTCGGCCACAACCTCTCCGGAGAGCGCGGGGTACTCCCTGCCGTGGATCTCGCGGTACAGGGGTGCGTTGTTCTCCGCCTGCACAGCGTAAAACCTCGGAACCCCGCCCGCAAGCCCGGACTCCGCAAGGAGCCTGAAACCCTTGTACATGCCCAGCAGAAGAGTCCCGCTGCCGACGGGTAGCACCACCACGTCCGGCACCCCGTGCTCCTCGTAGACCTCGAATGCCAGCGTCGCGCAGCCCTCAACGAAGAAGGAGTTCCAGAGGTGCCCAGCGTAGAAGCCCTCTTTGCAGCTTTGCGCCCTCAGCGTCGCGGCCTCCCTGTTCTCCGCCTCCACAAGCTCCGCGCCGTAAGCGGCTATCTGGAGCTTCTTGTAGAGGGGCGCGGCCCTCGGGACGTAGACCCTGCAGCGTAGCCCTGCGGCGGACGCGTAGGCCGCCATGCTTGCCCCGGCGTTGCCAGAGGAGTCCACGACCACCGTGTCCACCCCGATGCTCCTCAGGTGCGACACGGCCACTGCGCTCCCGCGGTCCTTGAAGGAGCCGGTAGGGCTCAGGTACTCGAGCTTGAAGAGAACCTTAAGCCCCCCGTGCTCCCTCTCCACCACAGGCGTCCCGCCCTCCCCCAGGCTCACCGGCGGGCCCGTGGGGGGCAGGGCTCTCCAGTACCTCCAGACGCCCCGCTTCCCGGGATCCGGCTCTAGCGCTCTCTCCTCGCAGACGACATCCAGCACGCCGCCGCAGGAGCACCGCCAGACTCTATCGCTTAGCTCGTAGACGCGGCCGCAGCTGAGGCACCTGAGTACGCACCCGGCCATACCTCAGGGTCTACTAGCGTGGATCCAGATATTGTTTAGCACTTTGTTTAGCACTTCGCTCACCTCCTTCTCCCTTGCGAGTTCCTTCATCTCGAGCCTCGAGATCTCGGCTTTCAGCGGGAGCACGTAGTCGGAGAATGAGATGAGCTTTCTGAGCCCATCTATAGAGGTCTCGAGGCTTAACCGTCTCTCATCGCGGGTGGGCTTAGGGCTAGGTTTCACGCCCTTGAAGCCGAGGATCAAGAGGACGTCAGCCTCTCTCGTGCCCCCCCTGGCGAGGTTGATCACCCCCAGAAACCTGGCGAGGTAGTCTGCTGTCGAGAGCCCGAAATCTCCGGCGTAGTCCATGAGCCGCCTGAGCATCCTGAGGGTCCTCCTGGAGTCGACTAGCGAAGGTCTCAGAACGACTACGTATCTTTCCGAGGCGTACACGCTCAGAACCGTGTACCTAGTGTCAAAGAAGGGGGCACTGTCAAAGATCACACAGTCGTACAGCGCGTAAGCGCCACTGTTCCTCATGATCTCCAGGAACTTGGGGCCTGGGCGCCCCGTCCTCCAGAGCTCATCGGCGACGAGCTCGAGCTCCTCTCCTGGGACGAGCACATACAGCTCCTTGCCCTCATGCTTCACCGGCTTTGCGTAGTCGCTGATCTTCCTCGACAACATTCCCCTCTGGTAATCTCTGTAGAGGTTTACCAGCGTCTGACCATCGCTCAGCCTCTTCTCGTACTCCTCCTCGTCCATTAGTGAGAGGCTAAGACCGGCCGTAGGGTCGAGGTCTACGAGCAGCAGCTTTATCGGCGAGACAAGCTTCTTCTCCAGCAGCCACTTCGCCAGGAGTATTGTCAGCGTTGTCTTGCCTACGCCGCCGGAGGCAGATATGAACGAGACCACTCTAGCCTTCGACGACATGCAGACCGCTCACCTCTGAGAATAAGGCCGCCTTGATACCCGTCGCGGCGCATAGCCTCCGGAGACCCTCTATGTACTCCTCACTGACCGCTCTAACTACCTGGAGGATGCAGACTTCCTCGAAGCCTGCGACGTGTTTTAGCGCGAGCGCTTGACTGAAGCCGCTGTAGAACCTAGAGGGGTGTAGCTTCACCTCGCAGGCCTCCGTGCCCAGCAGCAGGTCGGCCTCGACACCGTTCACTACGACGTGGGCGTTCGCTCCCAGGAGGCTTGCCAGAAGCTCGCACAGCTCCCGCTCGCTCCTCGAGCTCTCCACGACTTCTCGGAGTTTCCCCGAGGAGGCGAGATGCGAAATCCCAAGTAACAGTTTCACATTATCCCGTGTGAAGCTAACCATTCTTACGTAATATTAAACTTTGCTGCGAACTTTGCGAAAACCTCTCGATGGAATGAAGTGTCCAAGACGTGAGCCTTTTCCAGCCAGTCGCGTGCGAGCATCCTGGGGAACTCTTCCACAAGGGAGGCGCACCTCACTATCGTTTCCACACTCACAGTACTTGACTTGGGGCAGGCGGGGTCCGCGTGCACCAGAGGCCTAGGGTGTGAACTAGGGGGTAGAGCCTGCAGGCTAGAGGTCTCACGTCGTAGATTGTACACCTACCGCTGCCTGTGTCGAGGAAGACGCAAGCCCTGCTCTCCGTCTTCCTGAGCGCTGGCACGCCTGAGACCCACTCCACGTATCTGCTCACGTCTCTAAGCCTCTCGGTTAACTTCTCGACGTCCGAGCGGAGGAGCGGTACAAACGCTCTGCGGCAGCACTTCCCGCAGTACACCTCCCCCTCCTTGCAGTCCACCTCGACGTCGCAGCCCAGAGCCGGCGCGCCTGCACGCGCCATAGTACCGCCGGCTGCGACGTGGTGACTCCTGCAGAGGCATATCAAGCTGACGCGCGGAGAATCTTTTAAGCCCCGAGGTACGCTCGGAGGAG
>Ga0105158_1000891_pt1 | contig 12111 bp, 14 predicted proteins | sample LHCtaG_FD_81567 | JGI IMG/M metagenome (GOLD analysis project Ga0105158, IMG submission 81567) | Hot spring microbial communities from Little Hot Creek, USA to study Microbial Dark Matter (Phase II) - LHC4sed_matched | ecosystem: Environmental > Aquatic > Thermal springs > Hot (42-90C) >... | reverse complement strand
CCACTCCATTGGGGATTAACAGCGCTGGTAGGCTCATTTCTTGTAAGCTACAGCCGCGCCAGAGCCGAAGCCGCCGGAATGAAGATGGAGAGCATAGGCTTAGCTGAAAGAGCCGAACGCCTAATAATAATCGCGGCGGCCAGCATAGCCGAAATATTTTTGAAAAACGCCCTAGAAGCAGGTATAATAGTGTTGGCAGTGCTCACAAACCTAACAGTGATTCAAAGAAGCCTGCACGTCTACAAAACTTTAAAGAAAAGGGAGAAAAGCGAAGCCTAAACCCTTCTGCTTATGCGGAGTTTACGTTCCTCTCGGGCACGAACCTTAACAACGCCATAATGCACAGCACAAGAAACACAGTAATACTTAGTTTCAGCGGGAGCTGAAATGTAAGCACCCTTCTGGCGAAGCTCCTTAGCCAAAACCGGGTCCACCAGCGAAAACCGACGGGTAACCTTTTTAGCCTTATCCCTAGGCACAAGCTGACCACAGTTTGCACAGTGAACAAAGTCGCTCCTACCCTTAGAACCCTTCGACCTTCCACGGCTCTTCCGCTTATACGGCATAACACAAACATCTCACATACAGTTCTAACAGTATCAGATGCAACCGCTTACTTATATATCTGTTCTCAGCTTCAGCAGATAAGCAATATTAGCCTTAGAATCTATTCTCGGAATTATTTTCCCCTTCGAAGAGGTGAAAAGCGTCGTCACACCTGGACCATGCCCAGAAGACACACAGTTGGTGTGGACAACTATGCCCACGGAAACCGCGCCTTTACGGTATATCCGCCCAAAAGAGTGGTCTGCATCCATTATCGCCACCAAATCGCCAAGCCTTAAATCGTCAAGTCCATATTCACGGCGAGTTGCCTCGTCGAAAAGCTGAATATCATAGTCGCCAGAATGCGTCTGGTTCGCTCCAAGCCCAGAACCCATAATCGCCGCCGGAATCACATGCGTAACCGGAACTTCCAGCCTATCTTCATTTGGCTTTGGATCCAAAGCCTCCAAGAACCGCGGATCCATATTCATAACCTTTATGTCTGGAAAATCCAGAAGCTTCAAGCCCACGCCAAAAGCCTTCACCAAAACCTTGTCGCCTAACATTAGCTTTTCAAGAACATCAGGCTGAAAATCCACCAGGACATGCTCTATGCCACCATGCTTTCCAGTCACAACGCCTTTCGCGCCTTTGGCATCGCCTGAAACTACAACGGCTTCGTTTCCAACGCATGAAAGCACGTTTAAAGCAGTGTTAGCGCCTTGCCCATATCGCGGGTCATTCTCCTTGTTTTCTATGCTCACGCCTGGTTCAACATGATCCGCCTCCCAACCACATGCGGGGTCGCCGACACGCACATTGTAGGTTATTCCTCCAACGCCCGGCAAAACCATGGGCGTTCCTTCGGCTGAAATGTTGTAAATGCTTCTCCCATAAACAGGGCTGGCAACTTCGCCTACAACTGAAATTTTAACAAGCCTATCAACGTTTGTTCTCAACATAAACTTCTCCCAACTCTGTTAGAAACATGGCTGACTAAGATAATAAGTTTCCTCCATCAAAATGGGTAAGCGCATGGCGCATGGCAAGTTTTAAATGTCTCTTTACATTTTGAGTTGAGTGGCGGTCCAAGCGGTTGACAAAGTGGCTAGTGGTTGAGAATGGCTGAAATCGGTTTAAGGTCAAGAATGCTCGTTAGAGACGTGATGAGCAGCCCGGTCATAACAGTAGATGAGGAAGCCACGGCGAACCACGTGGCGGAACTCATGGATAAGCATGAGCTGGGCTGCATAATAGTGACAAACAAAGAGGGAAAACCTATAGGGATAATAACGGAAAGAGACCTTGTCACAAGGGTGCTTGCCAAAAACCTAAAGCCAGACGCCATAAAAGCTAAAGAGGTTATGACCTCGCCCCTAATAACCATAGAGCCCGGCGAAACAATAAGCGAAGCGGCTAGAAAAATGAGCAGACTGAACATCAGGAGACTCGGCGTCGTCTATAAAGGAGAATTGGTTGGACTAATTTCAAGCAAGGATATTTTAGGCGTGATGCCTGAACTAATAGAAACCATACACGAAAAAGCCCTAATAGAAGGCGAAAACATAGCCCAAACAACATCCGAAGAGGAAACGGAAGAAGAGGCATCATTAAGCGGACGATGTGATCGGTGTGGTGGATGGTCAGACAACCTTAGAGAAGTTGACGGAGAGTTTCTCTGCGAAGATTGCCGAGCTGAATTAGAAACGGAAGAGTGAAAGGGGAGATTACTTGCGTGTTGGAGAAATAGCCAACGAAAAACACCCTTTTATTTATGAGGACGAGCTGGCAACAAAAGCCCGCGCCCTCATCCGCGACTTCTCCCTAAGAATCCTTCCCGTAGCTAATAGAGAAAGAAAGCTTTTGGGAGTGGTTTCCCGCAGCTCTGTTATGGCTATATCCTCCTCAGTTTCACCCATAAAAGTTAAGGGCATAATGACAAGCCCAAGACACACAGCAACAATGGAGGATGACGCCTTCCAAACAATCAAAGAAATGATCCGCATAGATGAATGGTGCATACCAGTTGTAAACAACCGTGCAGAAAACATTTTAAGGGCTGTTTTAGGCTTAGAAAACTTCATAGAAAACATTATAAAAACAAGCCCTGAAAAGCTGGCTAAACCAGTTTCAGAAATAATGTCAACAAACGTTTTAACATGCACTCCAGAAGACGAAGTTGACAACGTTTGGCGTTTAATGCAGAATAAATCTTTGGCTGGGCTTCCGGTAGTCGCCAAGGATAAGCTTGTTGGAATTGTAACGCAAAAAGACCTTCTTGAAAGCGGGGCTTTATTGCCGACCTTCGAGTCGCAAAAAGGGCGACACCGAGCGTCAACAAAAATTTCAGTTGTCATGAAAACCAACGTGTTGACGGTGCAGCCTTCGATAAAGGCTATTCGCGTTGCAAAAATAATGGTTTCAAAGGATATTGGACGAGTTCCAGTTGTCGACAAAGAGGGAAAACTGATAGGAATAGTGGACCGCGAAGATATAGCAAAGCTTATTGTAAAATAGAAGCTGGAAAAGGGATGAAAATGAGTAGAGAAACTTTTAGAAGAACCTTAAGAGGAAAGGGGCCAGTATCCCTTAAAAGCTCTACAGCGAAAAAACGGGAAGGCGAAATATTACACGTGGCAAAAAGCCCAGTCGTAACAATTACCCCCACAACACCCATCTATGATGCCGTCAAAATAATGGCAAAAGAAGGGTTCCGCAGAATCCCAATAGCAGACCCGGGAACAAAAGCACTCGCAGGAATAGTGACGGCGACGGATTTAGTTGACTATCTCGGTGGAGGGAAAAAATTTGAGATAATCCAGCAAAAGTTTTCTGGAAACATTTTCAAAGCCATCAATGAACCTATAAAGATTATAATGACTCAGAAAGTTTTCTCCGTCAAAACCACTGCAAAAATCAGCGAGGCAATATGGTTGATGAAGGAGAAAAATATGGGCGGCTTGCCCGTTGTTGACGAAGAAAATCGTGTGAGAGCAATAGTAACTGAAAGGGATATAGCCCGCATGTTCTCTGACCGCATAAGCGGGGTGAAAGTTTCCCAGTTAATGACCAGCAAAGTGGTTACCGCTTTACCTCAAACAACAATTTTCGAGGCAGAAAAAACAATGATAACGCAAGGTTTTAGAAGGCTTCCAATAGTGGCAGATGGCAAAGTAGCTGGCATCGTGACAGCCATGGACATTATAAGGTTTTTCGGTTCAGGCGAAGTCTTTAAGCACTTGCAGTCTGGAACAATAATCCAAGTGCTGAACACGCCAGCCCTCCAAATAGCCACAAAAGAAGTGGCCACCATTGAACCTGAGGCAGACGTGGGGCAAGCAGCGAAAATAATGAAGGAGAAAAACCTCGGCGCCTTGCCAGTTGTTCAAAACGAGAAGCTTGTGGGCATAATAACCGAAAGGGACTTTTTCAAAATAATAGAGTAAGCCCTCAAGGCGTTCCATTTGCCAAAAACCGCGCTGTGCCTCAAAACACCAAGGACCAGCGGCGAAAAAGTCATAACCACCGCCAATAAACTCGGGATAATTGACAAGGAACTGGAAATCCAAAGAGATAACAACCACATTTATGTGCCTTTGACCAGAAACCCGCAACCCGACGAGCTTAAAAAACTTAGAGAACATGTCCCAGCCATAGAAGTATCGACATACACTTTTCCGGAACGGCGTAAACAGCCAAAAACAATCCCTGAGGTTTTGGAGGGTAGGATACCGCCGTACTTGCTGGCTTGTCTTCCCCGCGCATTAGACTTTGTCGGAGACATAGCCACCGTCGAGGTTCCGCCAGAGCTCGAAGCCTACAAAGCGGAGATAGGAAACGCCATAATGCAGGTGCATAAAAATGTGCGGACAGTTTTGGCTAAGGCTGGAGCAGTTAAAGGCGAACACCGCTTAAGAGAGTTCAATGTGATTGCTGGACAGCCAAAAACCGAAACCATCCACAAGGAACACGGATGCCAATTATATGTAGACTTGGCAAAAGCCTACTTTTCGCCACGTCTATCCCACGAACACAAGCGAGTAGCCTCTATGGTTAAGGAAGGCGAAATCGTTATAGACATGTTCACCGGAGTCGGATCCTTCGCAATACTGATTGCAAAAACCCACGAGAATGTCAAGGTTTACGCCATAGACATAAACCCAGACGCTGTGGAACTTCTAAAAAAGAACATTAGACTAAACCGTGTTAATGGAAAAGTCCGCCCAATTTTAGGAGACGCAAAACAAATCGTTAAAAAACAGCTCCGCAAAATAGCAGACCGCGTCATCATGAATCTGCCGGAAAAAGCCATGGAGTTCGTTGAAACTTCATGTGAAGCGCTAAAACCCGAAGGCGGCACCATACATTTCTACAGCTTTGTGAAGGGCTTAAACGGCCTAGAAGACTTGAAAAATAGATTCGCGGAGGAAGTTGAAAAATGTGGGAGAACTGTTAAAAAGATTCTTCACGCAAAGTTCGTGCGCGAAACGGCTCCATACGAGTGGCAAGCTGTTTTAGACGTTGAGGTAGGCTAAGCCTCAACCGTCAAAGTTATTTTAACTACCTGTTCCGGATTCTTAAGCTTCTCCACAAGGACTCTGGACAAGTCACACGCAGCTTTATCAGCCCTCACAGCCAAAGTTCTATGGCATATATAGTCGCTTTTTCTCACGACAATATCCGTTGGATGCGACAGAATCAGCCTAGGGCTTCCAAAAGCTTTTACCGTGTCGGTAACTCCGCCAGCATCTATAAAAATGGTCAGCCGGGCATTTTCTCTGCGGAGAAGCTCCTTAAACTCCGACTTCAAATCATGAAGACCCTTATCGGCTGAAACTGCAACAATGCAGTCTCCTCTGACAGACAATTCCTTCTCCTTTGTTATTTCAAAAGTGGACTTATGCGTAGCTTTAACATTTCCATGGCCATAAGCCGCTATAATCTCGGTTACCTGCACTCGGCGAAGCCCCCGCACCTCATCACATAACCAACAACACGACCATCAGCAACAGCTACAAAAGAGAGATCGGGTTGATTCTTTAACAAATCCTTTAACTGCCTCTTATACTCTTCCTTAACGGCATGGGGGTTAGCTAAAAGGGTCAGCTCCGAAACTTCTGCCAAATCACGCATAGTCATCTTTCTTATGCGAACCTTTGACATCGGTTCACACACGTTTTTATTGGCTTACAATTCTTTAGCAAGGTAGATGGCTGTTTTCCCACTTTCATAAAGCTTGTCGTTATAGCCGCATATTCTAAAACCACTTTTTAGATAAAGATTTAAGGCCGGAATGTTGTCGACAGCTGTGTCAAACATGAGAATCCTCGCCCTTTTCTCCTTTGCAAATTCTTCAGTTGTTTTCAGAAATAGGGTTCCTATGCCCCTTCGCCTATAACCCATGTCAACAAGAAGGTTTATGACATATGCGCTTATAAAAGTGCACCCTTAAGAAACAACAATTTTGTCGTCCTGCTCCGCCACAAAAAGCTTATACTCCTCATTTGGATTCTCGACGCGGAAAAGCGCCGCCAAGTCCTCGCTTAAGGACTCATTGTTCCTCTCTATCAACGCGATTATGGCTGGTAAGTCTTCAGTTTTGTCTTCTCGAACCTTCACCATTATTCCAGAACCTCTATTGAGTCCACTTTACCATCGCCATCTAAGTCAAAACCCTGTATAACCACCGCGAAGGAGTCTTCGCCCCTATACCTCTCCAATGTTTTTCTCCAAAAGTTTGTAAGGGCCAAAACACATGCCTTCGTGCCCACAGCTTTATTCCCAGCCAAAACTATGACACGTTTGCTTACGTCCCACGGGTTAACAATCTTTGCTACGAGCCCCACGTTGTCGGCTGTGTAAACTTGCATGGTTTTTGTAGAAACAAGCCCGCCGAAAAGAAAGCCTTGCTGAGAAGGCTGCATATTAAACTTTATAGGCAGATGGTCGTTCAGCTCCTGCGTCAACAAGTTTGTTCCAGGCCCGCCTACAAGGATTAGGTTGTTTTTCTCCTCCTTTTCAGCTTTGACGTCCACATCAAGCTTTATGGCAAAGTCTTCTGGCATGCGGGCAAACTGTCCAAGAAAGAAAGCCAAATGTGCAGCATAATGCCCATCTCTGGCACTTGTTTTGAAAGGCCCGTGAGGCAACGGGCTGCCCACCACAATTTTGCCATCAAAAACCTCATCTTCTTCTCGGATGAACCCGCTGAAAAACCTTTGAATCTGCTCTCCAACCCACATTGGCGGAAATCTTTTCATGGGTTTATATCCGTAGGCCAGTTCAATTCCGAAGGCTGGTGAAGCCGCCTTATAATATTTGGCTATGGCGCCTTTCTTCCCCTCTTGCCGTGAAACTTTTATCGCTCCAGCCTTGACAAGCTTCCTTATATGGTAATAGACCTTCTGCTCATGAATCCCTAGCTCCCTAGCTATTTGGAGAGGATACATTTCCCCCTCAGAAAGCATGGCTAAAATCTTCCAGCTAAGCCTATTAAGAATCAACTTAAGCTTCTGCGGATCATCAAACACCGTAATTTCTTTAACTTTACATATTTTGCCGTCGTCATGAAGTAATAGCTTTTTATCCATGGCTATCATTAACGATAAAGGCGGCCCATTATTAAAATTTTTATTATAGTAAACTAGATAGACGAAGCCTTTGCGCTTATTTTTGATAACTTTATCCTCGCACTGGAAAGTTTAACTACCCTCTATTCCAGATTCTACTAATCACCATGTGGAACAAAAGCGCCTAAAGCTGGTTAGGTAAATGATTGGATGCTATGCTACGGGTATCCTTCCAAGACCAAAGGAGCTCATTGAAACAACAAGGGCTTATGAAAGAAAAAGAGCCAGCGAAAAACAGTTAAAGAGAGCTCTGCAAAAAGCCACGGTGAAAGTTATAGAGGCGCAAGTTTCCGCTGGGTTAAGCTATGTTATGGATGGGATGCTTAAGTGGCAAGACCTTTTAAGACCTTTCACCGAAAACATGGAAGGCTTAAAAGTTGGAAGCCTTGCCAGGTGGTTCAACAATAACACCTTCTACAGAAAACCAGTGGTTTTAGGTGTAATTCGCCGAACAAAAAACATAGCCGCAGAGATAACATACACGGAGCTTTTACCGAAAAACATCCCATGGAAAGCCATCCTGCCAGCGCCTTACACTTTCGCAAAACTCTCGGAAAACAAGTTTTACAAAAGCGAGGAGGAATTAATGTTTGCCTACGCCGAAATCTTAAGGGAGGAAATTGAAAGCTTAGCAGAAAAGGGCTTCAAATACATTCAGCTAAGCGACCCAGCACTTGTTTGGAACCCCTTTAAGAAACCCATTTCAAAGGACACACTTACTTACGTTCAGGAAGCATTAAAAAAAGCCTTGAAAGGCGTAAAAGCTAGAACTTGTCTTCAAACCTTTTTTGGGGACTTTTCCCAAATTCTGCCAGAAGCTCTAGAATTTCCCGTTAACGACTTGGGAATAGACCTCTACGAGACAAACTTGGAGAAGTTGAAGGAATACGATTTTGATAAAGGCGTCGCGTTAGGGGTTGTGGACGCCCGCAACTCACTGATTGAGGATGAAAACGAGCTTGTCCAAGTTGCAAGGGAAATTATTGAAGCCATTTTCCCGTCCAAAACCCGTGATATGTTTATCTGCCCAAACTGCGACTTAGAGTTTTTGCCATGGGAAAGAGCTGAAGAAAAGTTAACAATTATAAGCAGCGTGGCAAAACGCCTTGAAAAAGAGTGAGCATTATGGATAAACTTTTTCCGACGCAAGAGATAGGAAGCCTCGCCAAACCCGCGTGGAGGGTAAAGGCCTACAGAGGGGAACCCTTATCAGAGAAGGAAATCGCAGAAGCCGTTAAATGGGGACGAAGGCTAGGCATAGAAAATATGGAGGAACTCGTTAAAATTTTGACAAAACGAGAAAGAACGGCTGAAGAAAAAAAGATGCTGCTTCAGTGGTCTGCAAGATATGCAATACGTTTCTTTGAAACCGCTGGACTGGACATTGTTTTTGACGGGGAACAGTGGCGGTCGGAAATGTATGAGCATGTCATGCGAAACGTGGATGGTTTCAAATTTTTGGGGTATGTTAAATCCTTTGACTACAGATATTTCAACAAAGCTGCATGCATAGGCAAACCCAAATATATAAGGCCCTTCTACGTTGAAGAGTTCATCTTCACAAAGGAAAGCACCAAAAGAATCATTAAAGTCCCCTTCACCGGGCCTTACACGCTTGTCGACTGGACTTTTAACGAGTACTACGAGAAAAAGGCTGGAAGACAAATAATAGATTTCAAACAGAGGAAGACTTCAGCGAGGAGGGACTTCCTCTTCGACTTAATAAAAGAGGTTGTGCGGCCGGAAATAGGCAAGCTAATAGAAGCTGGAGCTAAATGGATTCAGATAGACGAGCCAGCGGCAACCACAAACCCATCAGCGGAAGAAATGCAGCTTTTCGTGGAAGCCTTTAACGAAACGGTTAAGGGGTTTAACTGCACCTTTAGCCTCCACAACTGTTATAGCAACTATGAGGTACTGGCGAAATATGCAAGCCAACTGCGAAACTGCAGCCAACTAGCCCTAGAATTCGCCAACAGAGACACCAAACAAACAGGCCTAGACGAGGCTAGGACAGGCTACAAGGAGCTAAAATTTTTCGAAGACAACGGCTTCCGGGGAAACTATGGTTTAGGCGTAATAGATGTACACACAGACTTTATTGAGCCACCGGAGCTTGTTAGGGATAGAATCCTTCACGCAGTAAAGGTTGTTGGTGACCCAAGTAAAATATACGTGAGCACCGATTGCGGTTTAAGAACAAGAACTTGGGAAGTGAGCTTTGCTAAATTGAAGAACATGGTTTTAGGAGCTGAACTGGCAAGGAAAGCCTTAGATAAAGACCGTTAAAAAATTTCTATAAACACTACACAAAAATGACTGGAAAAGGCCATCAAAAACTGAATATATACAAAAGACGCTTAACAAAATTTTTAGAACTGAAAATTTTTCTCTTAAAAATGCTTATTAAACCAGAATAATCCTAAAAAGTTAATATGCTGAAATCAGCGAGGCTTTAGTCGTGTGTGGAATATTTGGTTGCCTTTTGAAAGAGGGAAATGCCGCGCCAGTAATCCACCAAGCGTTAAAGAGGCTGGAGTACCGAGGCTACGATTCAGTTGGCGAGGCAACAATCCATGATGGAAAACTCTACATAAAAAAGGACAGCGGAAAAATAGATGAAGTCCACAAAATCCACAACCTCGACGATTTGCCCGGAAACATAGGTGTAGGCCACACAAGATGGGCCACCCATGGAGCTCCATTACAAGTTAATGCACACCCCCATACCGACTGCAGCGGGCAAATAGCCGTAGTTCACAACGGAATTGTTGAAAATTTCTCCGGACTAAAACTCGAATTGGAAAACAGGGGTCATGTTTTCGTATCAAAAACAGACACCGAAGTCATCGCCCACCTAATTGAAGAAGCAATGAAAAACAATCCATTCTTAAGTCTGACAGATGCCGTGCTTGAGGCTGTGCGAAAGATCGAAGGTTCATATGCCATAGCAGTGATTTCTCCAAAAGAGCCCAACAAGATAGTGTGTGCGAGAAACGAAAGTCCTCTTGTTCTTGGGTTAGGGGAAAATGCGCTTTATTGTGCTTCAGACATTCCAGCCTTTCTGCCTCTTACCAACAAGGCAGTTATAGTTGACGATGGAGAACTTGTAACATTATCTCTGGAGGGCTTTGAAATTAGAAAAATCGCAGACTCAAGCCCGGTAACGCGAGAACCAAAAATCATCGACTGGACCCCTGAAATGGCTGTTAAACAAGGTTATCCACACTTTATGTTGAAGGAGATTCATGAGCAACCGGCTTGTTTGCGGAACACTCTGAGGCTGCAAGAGCATTATTTGGATTTGATGGCAACATTTCTCGACCGTGCTCGCGAAGTCTTCCTTGTAGCCTGCGGGACATCTTACCACGCATGTTTGGCAGCATCCTACATGTTTTCCAAACTAGCCTGTCTGGCTACATACCCAGTGATAGCATCAGAATTCATAGAGCAGCATGGCAAATCAGTAAACATCGACAGCACAATTTTGGCTGTAAGTCAATCCGGTGAGACGGCAGACACGCTTGCAGCGGTAAACGCCGCGCGTCAAAGAGCAGCCACCGTTTTAGGCTTAACAAACGTTATCGGCTCAACGTTAACACGAATTTCAAGGGTTTACATTAGCCAGCAGTCCGGTCCAGAAATAGGCGTTGCCGCAACTAAGACTTTCACTTCTCAACTTTCAGTTCTCGCCCAATTGGCCCTAAGACTGGCAAAGAAAAGGGGGAAAATCTCTCAAGACGAGATGGATTTTATAGACGCAAAGCTGAAGAAGCTTCCAGAAACGGTTGAAACGATAATTGCAACACAAGAAGAGAAGGTCAAAGGCGTTGCAAAAAAATACAAAGATGCAAAAGTTTTCTTTTTCCTTGGACGTGGGATAAGCACTGCAACAGCCTACGAAGGCAGACTTAAACTTATGGAAATAGCCTATGTTCCATCCATAGCCTTCCCGGCGGGCGAGAGCAAACACGGCCCAATAAGCCTAGTGGAACAAGGTTTTCCGGTGATTTTCATCTGCCCCAAAGACGAAACCCACAAAACTGTGGTGGGAAATATCATGGAGATGAAGGCTAGAGGCGCCTCCATAATAGCAGTGATAGAGGAAGGCGACGAGGAAGTCGGGAAACTCGCCGACGACTATGTCGAAGTGCCAAAAGGTGTTCCAGATGTGCTATCGCCTATACCCTTTGTTATCCCGCTGCAACTTCTGGCGTATTACATGGCTGTTGAGAAAGGATACGACCCGGACAAACCCAGAAACCTAGCGAAATCAGTTACAGTGAAATAGAGACTACGTTTCTAGTTTTTGGATGCAAATGTGTTAAATTCTTATTCGCAATAATTTAGCTTGGTGTGCTGATTGGAAAAAGAGTGGGAAAGACTTGTTGAAAACCTGATGAAGGAAGGAATACTCCGCTCCCCCAAAGTGGTCAAAGCAATGCGCTCGGTGCCAAGGGCCAAATTTCTACCGGAAAACATGCAACAATATAGTGCTGTGGACACACCTCTTCCGATTGGTTTTGGGCAAACTGTCTCAGCGCCACATAGCCTCAGCCACACTAGCTGAGCTAGGCGAAACATGGTAGCCATAATGAATGAAGCCCTCCAATTGGAAGTAGGCCACAAAGTCCTTGAGGTAGGGGCAGGTTCGGGATGGCATGCTGCTACAATAGCTGAGATAGTCGCGCCTAACAGTGCGCCTAGAAGCGAGTGGGGACACGTCTACACTGTAGAAATAATTGAGGGCTTAGCCGAATTCGCAAGAAAAAACATCATGCGAGCAGGATACGGAGACCGCGTAACAATAATCTGCGCCGACGGTTCTGTTGGTTATCCGGAAAAAGCCCCTTATGATAGAATTCTCGTGACTGCGGCGGCTCCGGCAATTCCAAATCCACTAGTTGATCAGCTAAAACCGGGTGGAATCATGCTT
>Ga0105158_1000886_pt1 | contig 12136 bp, 9 predicted proteins | sample LHCtaG_FD_81567 | JGI IMG/M metagenome (GOLD analysis project Ga0105158, IMG submission 81567) | Hot spring microbial communities from Little Hot Creek, USA to study Microbial Dark Matter (Phase II) - LHC4sed_matched | ecosystem: Environmental > Aquatic > Thermal springs > Hot (42-90C) > Sediment... | reverse complement strand
CTGAGCCTCCTCCTCTACGACGAAACCGGGTGGACGCGGGCTAGTCTCTGGGATAAGGCGGCGATGGTGAAGGTTACCGTCGGAGATATCCTCAGGCTGAAGGGAGCCAAAACGAAGGTCAACCGCCAGACGGAAAGGGTAGAGCTGAGCGTGGAAGATCCTCACCAAATCGAGGTGAATCCTCCGGGGGTAAGGGTATCGGAGCCCAAGCCCCGGAAGGTGAAAATCGCCGAGCTCGAACCGGATGAGGACTTCCTAGAGATAGTGGGCCGGGTGGTAGAGAGGGGCGAACTTAGAGAGTTCAGGGGTAGCAGGGTGATGAGCGTGACCTTGGGAGATGAAACGGGATGTGTGAGGGCAAGTCTCTGGGATGAGCACGCAGAGAGGGGCTCGGAGGTGAAAATCGGCCAAGTGCTGAGGCTCGTGAATGCCCAGGCCACTACCTTCAGGGATCAGATAGAGCTGAGGTTGGGGAGGTTCGGGAAACTGGAGATAGATCCGCCTCTCACCGAGCCCCTGCCGGAGGTGGAGGTCCTGAGGATGGCCTTCCGAGAGCCCAAGGAACTTCCAATCGAAGAGCTTCAACCGAAAATGAGAGCGAAAATAAGGGCAACGGTGACCCAGGCACTTAAGAGGAGGCCGCTCTTCGACACCTGCCCAGAGTGCGGAAGGAGTTTAGGGACCGTGGATCACACACCCTACTGCCAGGAATGTGGGAAGGAGGTGACCCCCGTCCACAGGGCTGTGCTCAATCTCGTGCTCGACGACGGGACCGCCACGGTGAGAGGGGTGTTCTTCGGGAGCGTGGCGGAGCGCGTGGTGGGCCTGAGCGCAACGGAAATCGCTCGGCTTCTCTCCACCAAACCCCTACCTGAGTTCTACCAAGAATTGAGGCTGGAGGGAAGGGAACTTTTGCTTACGGGAGTGGCGAGGGAGGATAGGATGAACCCCGGGCAGCTAGAGTTCATGGTGGAGGGGGTGGATCATCCCGATTTCGTTAGGGAGGCGGAGGAGCTCCTTAAGGAGGTGAGGAGAGAATGATGGAAGAAATAGAAGAGAAAAAGAGCGAGGAGCTGGAGAAGGAGAAAGCCGAACTCATGGAGCTCAAGGGGGTGGGAGAAAAAATAGCACTGAAACTTGCAGAGGCTGGCTACACCATCCAGTCGCTGGCCGTGGCCGTCCCCGCCGAGGTGTCGGAGGCCGTCGAAATCTCGGAAGTCACTGCGAGAAAAATCATTCAGGAGGCGAAGAAGAGGGTGAAGATAGGGGCCCTCGCCACTGCGGATGTGCTTCTGGAACAGAGGAAAAAGGTGGGACGCATCACCACGGGAAGCGCGAGCCTAGATGATCTCCTTCAAGGGGGGATTGAAACCCAAGCCACCACTGAGCTGTTTGGAGAATACGGAACGGGCAAATCCCAGCTTGCCCACCAGCTCTGCGTGAACGTTCAGCTCCCCCCCGAGAGAGGGGGGCTGGAGGGGACGGCGCTCTTCATTGACACCGAGGGGACCTTCCGGCCAGAGCGGATAGTGGAGATGGCCTCCGCGCTGGGATTAGATGTGAACAGGGTCCTCCGAAACATCGGGGTTTACAGGGTCTATACCGTGGAGGATCAGATGCTGGCGGCGGAGAAGGCGGAGGAGGAAGTCGACAGAAGGGGGGTCAGATTGCTGGTGGTGGATTCCCTCACCTCCCTCTTCAGGGCGGAATACCTAGGGAGGGAGCTGCTGGCTTCGAGGCAGCAGAAGATAGCTAGGCACGTGCATATGCTGAACAAGCTGGCCTGCCTCAAGGATATTGCCGTGGTGGTCACCAATCAGGTGATGGCGAGACCGGACATGTTCTTCGGCGATCCCACCAGACCGGTAGGGGGGCACGTAGTTGGACACAGCATGACCACTAGGATCTATCTGAGGAAGAGCAAGGGCGCCGTGAGGGTGGCGAGGGTGGTCGACAGCCCCGTGCTGCCGGAAATGGAGCGGCCCTTCTGCATCAGCCGAGAGGGTATAAGAGACCTCCCAGCTTGAGGGTTGCGGTCCTTTCAGACATCCACTCCAACCTGACTGCCCTGAAGGCCGTTCTGGACGACCTTCCAAAAGTTGATGAGATTCTCTGTCTGGGAGACCTAGTGGGGTACGCGGCCGAGCCGAACGAGGTGGTGGAACTCGTGAGGGGGAGGGGTATCAGGTGCGTGATGGGAAACCATGACTACGCTGCGGTGACAGGAGATGTGCGCGGTTTAAACGAGCTGGCGGCGGAGGCGGCCCTCTGGACCCACCGAAACCTGAAGGAAGGAAATCGCCGCTTTCTCCGGTCCCTGCCACTGGAGGCGAGGCTGAAGCTATCGGGCAAGACCCTTTGCCTCGTACACGGGAGCCCCAGGGATCCACTCTGGGAATACGTGTTCCCCGACCTCCCCAACTCCTCCCTTTTGGAAATAGTGAGAGGGGTAGAGGCCGACCTCTCCCTTTTGGGTCACACCCATGTCCCGATGGAGCGCAAAATTTTCGGAAAACTTGTGCTTAACCCCGGAGGGGTGGGGCAGCCCAGAGACCTCGACCCCAGAGCCAGCTACATGATTTTAGAGCTGGATGGGGAGGAGCCTGCTGTCCAAATCAGAAGAGTGGAGTACGATATCGACCTAGCGGCTAAGAAAATTCGGGAGGCTGGACTGCCGGAGGAACTGGCGGCGAGACTATACTTCGGCTGGTGACGCTCAGCTAACCGAACCGGGTGGTGGTCCCTGCGGCGCCGCGGGCTGGGCGGGAGCAGGAGATGGAGGGGCGAGAGGTGACCTACTCTTCATCTCAAGGATGGTCAGAACTCTCTCGCTGACTATCATGAACTCCCTCACGGCGAGAACCGAGGTGTAAGGGAGCAGGAGCTGGCCCTTGTCCCGGGGGAGGTTCCTGAAGGTTTCCCCGCTCACCGGTTTGACGCAGACGGACACGATTTTCCCGGAAGTTTCATCCACCAGCAAATCCTCCACCCTCCCCACCTCCAAGCCTCTATCCGTGATGACTTTCATACCCTGCAACTGTTTCATCAGCATTCTCAACTCCCCCCTTGCTTTTAATAGTGCATCCCGGTTTCTTTCTTCGCCCTGACAGCGAAACTCTCGTAAGAAGTGAGCACGTCGGGCGTGAGGGAGGGTGTCACCTTCTTCCTGGCCTCCTGGAAGTGCTCGAGCTTGACCTCCTTGCTCTTGAGATCCTTCCTGAGCGCAAGCATGGCTGCCTCCCTGCAGAGGGCCGCGATGTCTGCCCCTGAATAACCTTCCAGCTGCTTGGCCAGAGAGGGGAGGTCGACATCCTTCGCCAGCGGCATGCCCTTGGTGTGGATCTTCAGGATTTCCAGCCTTCCCTTCTCGTCGGGAGGGGGCACGTAAATTAGCCGGTCGAACCTCCCGGGCCTGAGGAGGGCGGGATCAACCAAGTCGGGACGGTTGGTCGCACCTATAACCACCACCTTCCCCAATCGCTCTATTCCGTCCATCTCTGTTAGGAATTGGCTGATTACCCTGTCAGTCACACCTGTGTCCCCATACCCCATACCCCTCGCAGGGCACAGAGAATCGATTTCATCGAAGAAGACAATACATGGCGCCGCAGTTTTGGCTTTCCGGAAGGTTTCTCGCACACCTCGCTCAGATTCCCCCACCCATTTCGACATGAGTTCTGGGCCCTTGACGGCTATGAAGTTGGCCTCGCTCTCCGTTGCCACCGCTTTGGCCAGCAGGGTCTTTCCAGTCCCAGGGGGCCCGTAAAGTAGGATACCCTTCGGTGGCTCTATTCCCATGCGCTGGAAGACCTCAGGATACTTAAGCGGCCACTCAACCGCCTCCCTGAGTTCCTGCTTCACGCTCTCCAAGTCGCCTATGTCCTCCCACTTCACCTTCGGAACCTCGATGAGAACCTCTCTCATGGCACTCGGCTGAACCACTTTTAGCGCGTTTTCGAAGTCCTCCTTGGTCACCTTTAACTCCTCAAGGATCTCCGGCGGAATTCTGGCCTCCTCCAACTTTATCTTCGGCAGGATTCTCCTCAAGGAACTCATGGCTGCCTCCTTACACAGGGCTTCCAGATCGGCGCCGACAAATCCATGAGTTATGTCGGCAATCCTATCCAAGTCCACATCCTTGGCCAGCGGCATCCCGCGTGTATGAATTTGAAGAATCTCTTTCCTGCCATCCCTGTCGGGAACCCCTATTTCGATTTCCCTGTCAAAGCGACCGGGACGACGTAGAGCGGGATCGAGGGCATTTGGCCTGTTTGTGGCCGCGATGACTATCACCTTCCCCCTTGACTTCAACCCATCCATGAGAGTGCAGAGCTGAGCAACGAGGCGGCGCTCCACCTCCCCCGTCACCTCCTCGCGCTTGGGCGCTATCGCGTCTATCTCGTCGATGAAAACGATGGCAGGAGCACTCTTCTCCGCCTGCTCGAAGATCTCGCGAAGTCGGGCTTCCGATTCCCCATAAAATTTGCTCATCACCTCTGGACCGTTGATGGCAAGGAAGTTCGCGCCCGACTCGTTCGCCACCGCCTTGGCTATTAGGGTTTTCCCCGTCCCCGGTGGGCCGTGAAGCAGGACGCCCTTGGGTGGCTCCACGCCCAATCTCGTAAAGAGCTCTGGATGTTTGAGCGGTAGCTCTATCATTTCCCTTACCCTTTGCAGCTGCTCCTTCAGCCCACCGATGTCCTCGTAAGTCACTGTGGGGACCCTAACTTTCTCCACCTCCACGGCCTGCGGTAGGACATTGACCTTGGTGGCATCGGTCACTAGGACCACGCCCGAGGGAGAGGTGTTCACCACCGTAAACTTCAGCTCCCCGAGACCGAAGGGTGTGGCCCGCTCGAAGAAGGAGAAGAAGGGAGCTAGGAAAGAGTCCTCGCTGAATCCAACGGAGGAGGGCGGGATGGGGCTAAGCAAGTCCCCTTTTACCAGCGGTCTCCCCAGCAGGTTTCTCTTCAACAGCTCCCCCTGAACCTGCAGTTCCACCCCTGGCTCGGCGGGGGCGAGGGTCACACTAGAGGCCTCCTTCACCTGCGCCTTCCTGACCTTCACCTTCTCCCCAACGGAGGTTCCCGCATTCTTCCGAATCAGCCCGTCGATCCTTATTATGTCGATGCCCCTATCCTGCGGTGAGGCCCTCATGACGATGGCCGCGGTTAGCCTCCCCCCCTCGATCTCGATGAGATCCCCTGGCTTCAAATTTAACTTTTCCATAACTTGTTCCGGGATTCTAGCGAGGCCCCTGTTCACATCGGGCTGGTGGTGATTCTCCGCAACCGTCAGTTCCACTTCCTTCTTTTCCTCCTTCTTCATCTCTCTTCCACCTCGGCAACTCTAAATTTAACCCACTCCAAAATTTTCTCGAACTCCCTAAAAACTCTCTCCACGAACTCCACATATTCCTCCTCGATGAGGAGAGCGCTCCGGTTCACGAACTTCCAGCTGTCGCTCGGTAGCTGATCCAAAATTCCAGGAGAATGACGCCTGCCCTCCTTATTGCTATAATAACAACACGGTACAAAAGCTTTGTTGTATTGATAACAATCTAAAAGTCGAACCTCGGTCCTCTCCTCGCAGATTTTACCCTCTCGAAAAGTGCATGCGCCACCAAAGGCAGGGCGATGGTCGCGTCGCAATAGCAAGTGATTTTCTTCCCTGTCGGTGAAGTCTTTCCCCAACTAACCGCCTCCTCAAGCGTGCACCCGCTCAGCCCTCCCCACTGGGGAGAATCCGTGGTTATCTGGATGGCATATTCGTGGGGTATCGGTTGATCCCATCCTTTTACCAAATCTCTCGCCACCGCCACCAGCTGGACGAGATCCTTGGGTACACCTCCGCCGATGTATATGACTCCGGTCCTGCGATCCTTACACAAATTCAGGAGATCCCTGAAGTCCTCGGCCTGATCGAGTCGGATACACTTATTCTTCTTGTGCAAGGCGTGAATGAAGGCAATCCCGTATCCGCTGTCCACAAGGGCCGGAGAGTAGATGGGGACCCCATGCTGGTAGGCGGTCGAGACGATGCACTTTATATTCCTCTCCGCCAGCCACTTTCCGAAAAGCCAGAGGAACTCCCTAGAGGAGTATACTTTGTTATCGTCCAGCTCCATCACAAATTCTGAAATCTTCTCCTCCATCCTGCGATACTCATATTCGTCAGCGAAGACATCGTAGAACCTGTCGATCTTGTGCCTCAGAAGGTCCTCGTCGTTGACTAAGTGGCTACCCTTCCAGTAGGTTCCTCCCAGAGCCTCGTATAAGTCCTCCGAGATGTTGGCACCCGTTGAGACAAGCACATCGATGAACCGCTGCTCTATAAGCCAGCAGATGATCTTCCACATTCCGGTCGTGCTCAGGGAGCCTGTAAGGCCCATAATGATGGTGAGGTCGGGATCCCTGATCATCTCCTCCCAAACCTCCACCACTTCCCCCAGCTTCCTCCCCTGAAAGCCGGTCTGGCTCATTTCACGAAGGAGCTGAGAGATGCTCTTCGGCCCTACCTCGATGGGCACCTCCTTCTCCCGGAAATATGGAGTCTCACGTTTCATTTTAATTCTCTTGTTGGTGGCTCCGTTATTTATGTCTTGTGCTGGCAGAAGCTAATGGGCTCAGAACTTGAGGCCTATTATTTTGGAGAGGATATCTTTGGGATCAAGAGGGGGGAGCCACCCATCCGCTTGCTGGAGTTGCCCAAACCGCTGAACCGTTCGGCAGGGAAGAACTTTATACTGAAGGGAGGAAGCTCTCTCCTTCTCTGCAGAGAGGGAAAGGTGAGCTTCGAATGCGAGGGGCTCACCCTATGCCAAGATTCCAACCCTCTTACAGTGAGGGGGGGAAGGTTCACCATTTCTAAAGTAAGGGAACCGGCGAGGTACTACGGCTTAGGCGAAAAATCCCGGAAGTTCGAGAGAAGCGGGCAGAGGTTCGAGCTGAGGAATAGGGATCCCTTCACCTATAACCGAGACACGGATCCCCTATATTTCTCGGTGCCCTTCCTGCTCGTTTGTGGGAAAGGGTACTCATACGGGATGCTAGTGGAAACCGCTTCCGATTCCATTTTTGACCTGCGAGACAATAAAGTGCTGGTCTCAGGTGAGGGGGAAGGAGTCGCCTACTATTTCATCTACGGGCCCACACCCGCGGAGGTCCTCAGGAAATACACTACGCTCGTGGGGAGGATGCCGCTGCCACCTCTCTGGAGCCTGGGCTATCACCAGTCAAGGTTCTCCTACATGGGGGAGAAGGAGGTGCTTCAAGTAGCAGGGGAGTTCAGGAAGAGGGGGATACCCTGCGATGCCATCTATCTTGACATAGATTACATGGACGGCTACAAGTGCTTCACTTGGAATCCCAAAATGTTTCCAGATCCCGAGCGGATGATCCGCAAGTTGGAGGAGATGGGATTTAAGGTTGTTGCCATCGTCGATCCAGGCCTAAAGGCCGAGAAAGGATACCTCCCCTTTGATGAGGGGGTCGAGAGAGGCTTCTTCCTCTCGCATGCGGACGGGAGGATTTTGGAAGGTTATGTGTGGCCAGGGAAGTGCGTTTTCCCCGACTTCTCGAGAAGGGAGGTCAGAGAGTGGTGGGCCTCCCTGCATGCAGAGCTACTGGGTCGGGGGGTGAGAGGGATCTGGAACGACATGAATGAACCGACCTTGAAAAATATCACCCCAAACCTGCGGGCGGGGCTCAACCTCCTAGCCCAGTTTAAGAGGATAAGAACGGGCGATGTGCGGATGGGTGACAGGCCCTTCAAGCTCATGAAGAACTACTACGCCGTGCTAGAGGCTGAAGCCACATGCGTAGCCTTCCAGCGCTTCTGTCCAAACAGGAGGCCTTTCGTTCTCTCCCGCTCGGGCTGGGCGGGAATCCAGCGGTATGCGGCGGTTTGGACGGGGGACACTCTCTCGACCTGGGATCACCTCAAGCTCAGCGTGGAGATGATCATGAGCATTGGCATCTCAGGGATTCCTTTCGTGGGCGCCGACATCGGCGGGTTTACCATTTTGGCTCCTAGGTGGCCCTTCCTCTGCAGGTGCAGCCCAGAGCTTTTCGCGAGGTGGATTCAGGTGGGAGTCTTCTATCCCTTCTGTCGCACGCACAACAGCAAGCCCGGGAGACGTCACGAGCCTTGGAGGTTTGGCCCAAGGGTCGAGAAGATAGCTCGGGAGTTCATTGGGCTGAGATATTCCCTTTTGCCCTACCTATATTCCCTCTTCTGGGAGCACACACAGAACGGGATGCCCATCGTGCGCCCGCTCTTTCTCCACTGGCCCGAGGATGAGTGGTGCTATCGGGATGATGAATTCATGTTTGGACCCTTCCTCCTAGTCGCCCCCGTCTTCAAGAAGGGACAGAGGGAGAGAGAAGTCTACCTTCCTAGGGGGCAGTGGTACAATTTCTGGACCGACGAGAAAGTAGACGGGGGCCAGACCGTTGTGGCTGATGCACCACTAGAAAGAATTCCCATCTTTGTCAGGGCTGGCGCCATCCTCCCGCGCTGGCCGGTCCAGAACTATGTGGGGGAGAAGCCGATCGATGAGCTCAGGCTGACAGTCTACCCCGGCGACGGAGAGTTCATCCTCTACGAGGACGATGGAGAGAGCACCAGACCGGACTTCGCCCTCCGAACCTTGGCCTGCAGAGAGAAGAAGGGCGAGCTGTTGATCGAGATTGGCAAAAAGAGGGGGAAGTACAAGTGGGGGGAAAGAACGCTCACTTTGGAGGTGAGGGGGGCCGAACCGAAGCAAGTCCTGGTGAGGGGGAGGAGGCTGCGGGGGAGATGGTCCATCCCCGACACCGGACAACGCGTAACTTTTCGCGTTAAGCTTTAGACCATTCCCCCAGGAGCGCGTTAAGTTTGCTGGGGTGTGTCGGCTTTTTAGATATCATTTCCCTATCCCGATGGTTAAACGCGGTGCTTCAACGTTCACGCCGCTCCTGCAGGGGTAAGGAAGGCGGCTGCTTCAAAAGCGCGGAAGGTTTTACGCCCCTCGAAGTCCGAGATCCCTCCCGTTTGGAGATCTAGGATTTTTGCCCTTCTCCCGAAATCTAACTCTGCCTTTACCTCCTTCCCCGCGATGTTCGCTAGGAAGTATATTTTGAAGCCATCCCCCCTCCGCCTGAACAGCCTCAGGTATTCGGCCCCCTTCCCGCGGATCACTGGGTCGGTCTGCTCCCCCAGAATCTTTCCGAGAATTCTTGCGTTTCTCCTGCTCGCGGAGAGACCGGAGGAGGTGTGAAGGAAGATCGCCCCGTTGTCCCCCCGGTATACCCTCACCAGAGAGGGGAAGGGGAACTTCATGAGAACGTACTCTAGGTTCCAGCCCAGCCACTGGTAGAGAGTGAGCCATGGCAACTTATTGTGGAGGATCAGCTTCTTTCTCGGTCTGTCCACCCCAAAGTGTTTCCTGCTCCACTCCGCCGCCTCCCCCAAGAAGGGCAGCCAGGTAGTGAAGATCACCTTGACTCCCTCCCTGAGCGCTTCCTCGACCTTGGCAAGCACCCCAGCTTGCAGATAACTCGCGGCCGGAATGATAAGGGCCCCATAGCTCTCCTCCCTGAGAACGAGCCTCCCCTTCCTCGGCTTGCACTCGAGTAGCATTTTTTCGTCCAAGAAGTCGTAGTCAAAATGCAACATCCCCAGAAGGACGTGTAGGTACTCCAGCTCGCAAGAAATGGTGTTGGAGAACTTCTCAAAAATTGAAAGGTTCTGATGGGCAAAGAGCGATTGGACGGGATAGTAAACCGCAACATCCGGATCGTGCGTGCCCTGGGACAGTAGATAAGAAGCCCTCCGCACGTAGTCCGCGAATTGCTTATAGTACGGCCAGAACTTCGCTTGGAAGAACTGGCTTGGGGGATACTCGTGGTACCGGAAGCCCTCGGTGGAGAGATAGAAGGCATGCGGGACAATCATGTTCACGCCGTTCACGAAGAGCCAGTTGGCTATGCGGTACAAGTCCCCCATCGTGAGACCCCAGCCGGACGCACCAAAGGCCTCGCAGGGCACCCTTTCTCCCCCCAGGTAGTGAGCCACGGAAGCGGCTATCCTCAGAAAGCATCCGCCCTGCTTCTTGGTGAGGTGATCCACCCCCGGCCAGTGCATATGCCTCAGAACCTCGAAGATGTTGCCCTGAGCTCTAACCTGGAGGGGGCCCGCTTCCTCGCAGAGAACGTGGCCGGTGTACTTCACCCCGTGCCTCTCGCACCATTCCTTCAGCTTGCCGTGGAAGTTGGAGGCGTACAGCCTTGTCACGGTGCTCCAAAAGTCTATCCTCGTCCTCCACGCCATGGGTTCGTCCTTGAAGATGTGCCGGATGGGGAGCCTGTAGCCGTGTTCCTTCTCGAACTCCTCCTCCAGCAGATCGCTCCAAGGGGCCGACGAAACGGGGGAAATGACCTTGAAATGATGGATCAGGGTGACCTCGTCCGAGAAAAAGGAGGTGATGAGCTTTCCAAAGTCCTTGCCGAACCTCTTCCAGTAAGCCTCATGGGTCAGCCTGATGAATTCCTCGGTGGGCTTGGGGGACATCACGTCCACATAGTTTTCATCCTCCTCAATTTCTCCCGAGGGAAGGAGGTATTTCATCCTCAGCTCCCTCCGTTTGGGTACCAGCATGCCCGCGGTCCCAGAAGGCCAGTCGATCTCGTCGTAAATCCCCACCAACATCCCCTCCTTTCTTGCCTCCTGCAGAATGGTGGAGACCACCTTCCACCAAGGCTCCTGAAGGTAGGGAATGGGATGGAGCTTGCGCTGCTCCGTGAAATACCTATCCCACCTCATCCCCACCAGTCCGATAAAAAGGGAGCCCCAGCTGGGAAGGATGGGTTTTGGCTCCTTGACTGGAGGAACCTCGAGCCCCCTGCGTGGATGAATGAAAAACCCATGGACCCCTTTCGCCTTCATTTCCCGCACCTGCCACGCCAGCTCCTCGCGCGCTGGCAACTTGTTGATAAACCAGAAAGGCATTATGGTGTACTCGGGAGGAGGCTCACGAAACCATTGGAGTTTTTCCATTCTTATGCTAAAAAGTCGAATTATTAGGTGCCGGGGGAAGTGCCGGGGTAGCTCAGTAGGTAGAGCACCCGGCTGTTAAGCGGGTGCCATGAAGAGCGAGCCTCCATGCCCCGTGCTGGAACCGGGTGGTCGGAGGTTCGAGTCCTCCCCCCGGCGCCCGTTACCGCACGGGTCGTCGCCGGCTAAATGTGGTAGATCAGCCACCTCAGCAGGTCGTGGGCCGTTATTATTCCCTCCAGCTTCCCCTCCCTCAAAACCGGGAGACCGGTTATCTCCTCCCTCACCATGAGCTGGGCTGCCTCCTGCAGATCCGCATCGTGGTCTATGGTGATCACCTTCCTAGTCATGAAGTTTTTGATCTCCATCCTGAAGACGTCGTCCGCCTGACCTGCAAGAATGAGCCTCTGGACGGAGTCGAGGTTGAGGGCCCTGAGGAGATCCATGCTGGTGATGATTCCGACCAGCCTCCCCTCGAGCACAACCGGCAGCCTCCTCAAATCCATCGAGACCACGAGCTTACAGAGGTGGAGGAAGGAGGTGGTGGGGTCGGCCGTGATCAGGTGCCTGCTCATGTGATACTCCACGGGGATTCCCGTCTTCTTGGTTAGGAGGGATAACAGATCCCTCTCGGAGATCATCCCCTCGGCCCTTCCACCCTTTAGGAGGGGAACACCCCCAACGCCCGTCCTCAGCAGGATCTTGACGGCCTCGAGCACGGTGGCGGTGGAGGGGAGAGAGATCACATGCGTGGACATTATGCGCTGGATCTGTACGGCGTTCAAGCCCCTTGCCAAATCCCTTCCCATCTCGAGCATCCATATGTTCGCCTTGGGTCCGCCCCCGATGTAGTCCAGAATGGTTCTGGAGATCACTATCCCCACCACCCTGTTGTCCGCAGAAACCACCGGGACCCTCCTGGTTTCGTTCTCCACCATGATTCCGACGAGCTCCCTGACGGTCATGTCTGCAGGTGCAACAACCACTGGCTTGCTTGCTAGGGAGAGTGCCTTTCGTCCACCTGCAGGCATCCTTATTTACCTAGTGGGATAATTATCGAGGGATTGGCATATACCTCGGCATTGATATAGGCGGGAGAACG
>Ga0105158_1000884_pt1 | contig 12159 bp, 14 predicted proteins | sample LHCtaG_FD_81567 | JGI IMG/M metagenome (GOLD analysis project Ga0105158, IMG submission 81567) | Hot spring microbial communities from Little Hot Creek, USA to study Microbial Dark Matter (Phase II) - LHC4sed_matched | ecosystem: Environmental > Aquatic > Thermal springs > Hot (42-90C) >... | reverse complement strand
ATTGTACCAAAATTTCAGTTCAAATATATATTTATAATAGTAGTATTAATTTTTATAATTTTGTTAATTACCACACAAATTATTAATTTTACAATAAGAACCACACCTATATTAGAGAACCTATCTGAGATAGAAGTTGTTGCAGTAACACATCTTATATTTAAAACAATACTTTCTTTATGTTTTATATTTATTATTATTGTTATAGCATTAGGTATTTTTGTTTCACATCGTATTGCAGGACCGTTATATGTGTTTGACAAAATGTTTAATATAGTATCCCAGGGTGACCTAACTATAAAACTTAAGTTAAGGAAAGGTGATGAGTTAAAAGAACTTGCTGGTAGTTTTCAGAAAATGGTGGATAGTTTATCGCATTTTATAAAAACAGATAAAGAAAAAGTTGAAGAAATAAAAAAAGAAATTAATGATATAGTTAATACATATATTTCACAATCTAATCAAGAACTTAAACAAAGGTTAGACAAAGTTGCTTCAATGTTAGACGAATTATATAAAAATTTTAAAATATGAAGAAAACAATAGGTATTGTAGGGACAGGTAATATCTCAACTTTAATTTTTAAAACAGCAAAGGATATTAAAGTTAAAAAGTTGTATGTTTATGACATAAACTTAGACAATTTAGAAAAATTTTGTAAAAAATTTCAGCATATAAAAATAAATAAATGTAGTTCAATTGAAGAAGTTATAAAATTTTCTGATATAATTTTAGAAACAGCATCAATTAATGCTGTTAACGAAATTTTTAGGTTTATAAGATTTTATAAAGATAAAATATACATATTTTTGTCAGTTGGTGGTTTGTTAGAAAATTTTTCAAAATATAAAAATTTGATAAAAAAAGGGTACAAAATTTATCTTCCTTCAGGTGCAATAGCAGGTTGTGATGCATTATCTGCTGTAAAATACACAAAAATAAAATCAATACATTTGAAAACTATTAAACCATTAAATACATTAATTAACTCACCTTATTTTAGACAAAATAAAGATTTGTATAATAAAGTTTTGAGACAAAAACAAACAATAGTGTTTGATGGCAATGTTTATGATGCAGTGAAAAATTTTCCACAAAACATAAACGTTGCTGCTACATTAGCTGTTGTCTCTAACAATCCTGATAAAGTTAAAGTTACAATAATTGCTGCAAAAGATTTAAAGTATAATATTCATGAAGTTACGGTTGTTTCTTCTGCAGGAAAAATTTTTACTCGTACTGAAAACATTCCATCAGAAGATAACCCAAAAACAAGTTATTTAGCTGCATTATCAGCGTTAAGTATATTATATCAATTTATATAAAGAAGTTATTATATGAATAAATTTGTTATAGAAAAATTGTGTATACTAATTATGTTTTCAACATTTTTTATTTCTCAGATAAAATGTGATGTTTTATTAGGTTTAGAAGTTTTACAACAACAAAAATTTAGAATTTTGAAAGGTAAAAAAGTTGGACTTATAACCAACCATCCAGGTGTTACAAAAAAAGGTGAGCATATTTTTGATCTTTTATACAACACAAAAGGTGTAGAATTAGTTGCAGTATTTTCTCCAGAACATGGATTCTTAGGTGATAAACTAATAGATGGTGTTTATTATGAACCACGCACAAACATCCCAATTTACAGTTTATATGGCAAATTAAAAAACCTACTAAAGAAATGTTGAAAAATATTGTTATTTTAGTTTTTGATATTCAAGATATTGGTGCAAGGTTTTATACTTATATAACAACACTTGCGTTGTGTATGCAAGCAGCTAAAGAAAATCGTATTCCTATTATTGTCCTTGACAGACCTAACCCAATAACTGGTATATATGTTGAAGGTAATGTCACTGACAAAAAATTTTTAGGCAGGTTTGCATCTTATTATCCGTTAGCAGTGCGTCATGGTATGACAATTGGTGAACTTGCATTAATGTTTAACAAAGAGTCTAAGATCAACTGTAAACTTAAAGTTATAAAGATGAAAGGGTGGAAACGTAATATATGGTTTGATGAAACAGGGATTCCTTGGGTGATACATCACCAAATATACGTTCATTACAAGCAGCAACTTTGTATCCAGGCATTGCATATTTTGAAGTTGGAACAAATGTTACTGAAGGAAGAGGAACAGAAAAACCTTTTAAATACGTGGGTGCACCATGGATCAATGCAGAAGAATGGGCTAAAGAACTTAATTTAAGAAATATCCCTGGAGTTGAATTTGTTCCAATACAGTTTACACATACTGCGTATAAATATAAAGGTCAACAGTTAACGGTGTATATATAAAAATTACAGATCGTGATATAAAAGTTGTAGAATTAGGATTGCATATGTTAGATTCTGTTATTAAACTTTATGGTAACAAATTTGTTCTTCCAGAAGGATTTGATGTTCTTGCAGGAAGATCGTATATAAGAGAAATGTTATTATCTCGCGAACCTGTAGAAAAAATTGTTGAAAGATGGCCACCCGAACTATAGGAGTTTTTAAAAATTAGGAAAAAATATTTGTTATACAATTGAAAAAAATTATGAAAAATCTAATAAGTTTGCTAGGAATGATAACACTTATATTTATCGGATGGCTTATTTCTGAAAACAGGAAAAAAATTTTGTGGAAGACAATAATATGGGGAACTTTGTTACAAGTTATATTAGGTATAATTGTATTAAAAACACCGCCTGGTCGTTGGTTCTTCGAATTTTTTAACAAAATGTTTATTGTATTAGTATCTTTTGCGGATCGTGGTGCAGAATTTATTTTTGGTGAACTTGTAACAAATACTGACAAGTTTGGATACATTTTTGCATTCAAAGTTTTACCTACGATAGTATTCTTTTCAGCTTTTATTTCAATATTATATTATTTTGGTATAATGCAGTTTATAGTAGAACTTTTTGCAAGAATTATGGTAAAAACAATGGGAACTTCTGGCGCAGAAACACTTTGTTGTTCAGCAAACATTTTTGTTGGGCAAACAGAAGCACCACTTTTAGTTCGTCCATATATTGCTAATATGACACGCTCAGAATTACTTGCAGTAATGACTGGCGGTATGGCAACAATAGCTGGTGGTGTAATGGCAGCGTATGTGAGTTTGTTGAAGAACTACATTCCGGACATCGCTGGACATTTAATGACAGCTTCAGTAATGTCAGCACCTGCTGCATTAGTTTTTTCAAAACTTTTGGTTCCAGAAACTGAAGAACCACAAACTTTAGGTCATGTTAAAGTGAAATATGAAAAAACAGATGCGAATGTTATTGAAGCAATTGCAAATGGTACTACTGTAGGATTACGACTTGCAGTAAATGTAGGTGCGATGCTTGTAAGTTTTATGGCATTATTATATTTTGCAAATTATGTATTAGGATTAATAGGTAATTTGTTACCATTAAGTTTTACTAAAAACCTAACTTTTGATAAACTATTTGGTATATTTTTTGCACCTATCTCATGGTTACTCGGAGTTGATACAAAAGATATTTTTATTGCAGGACAACTTATTGGACAAAAAACTTTTTTTAACGAATTTGTAGCATATGCAAACTGGGCACAGATGTATACCTCTAACCCTACTATTGTTTCTTATAGAAGCGCAGTAATACTTTCGTATGCATTATGTGGTTTCTCAAACTTTTTATCAATAGGAATACAGATTGGTGGTATAGGCGCTATTGCTCCACAACGTAAAACTACTCTTGCACAACTTGGCATAAAATCTCTTATTGCAGGAACACTTGCTTGTTTACAAACAGCAACAGTTGCTGGTGTTTTGTTAACATAAAATTTTTTAGGATAATAAAATGAAATATATAAAATGTCCAATTTGTGGTACAGAAAATAAAGTTGGGACAAAGTATTGCAGGATATGTTTTAGCAGGATATCAAATGCTTCTTATAGCAAAAAGTTGTTAAAAACAGAGTTTTTTCCTCGTGTTGCTAAACATAGAAATATTTTTACAATATTTTTTATTATTCTATTATTAATTTTGTTATGGTATCTGCTGAAATAAATTTTAAATGAATTTTTGCCCATCTCTAATTCTTATACTACTATCAATCCTTTTTGTTTGTTTAACTACATATTTTTTAATATCGTATTTTTACAAAAAGAAAATTTTGTTTATTCTTAAAACACTTTTTTCAGTAGAACCATCTCTTGAGATTGACAAAGTTTTACCACAAGTTTTAGATATTGTTAAAAAGTTGCTGAAACCACAACGTTGTTCTATTATGCTTGTTGACAATACTGATAACATGTTAAAAATAAAAATTGGAGAAAATATATTAACTGCTGCAATCCGTATGATAAAACTTCCTCTTACAGAAGGCATCGTAGCTAAAGCGTTAAATCTTAGTCAGCCAGTAGTTGTTAAAGATGTTTCAAAATCTGATTATTATTATAAAATTTTTTCATCAGATAAACCTGTTAAAAAAGAAAAGTTAGTGGTTCTACCTTTGAAAGTAGAAAATAAAAATTTTGGTGTTGTTAATTTACATTTTAATATCAATACAAGATTTCCGTCATCATTTTTAGACAAGATGTTGTTAAAAATTTTATCAGATTATATTTCGATAATAATTGATAATTGTTACAAATATTTTGATGCTGTGTCTGACAGTATGACAAAAATGTACAACCATAATTATATATTAAAACGTTTACAGCAAGAAATTGAGTTTTCAAAAAAGTTTAAGTCAACATTATCGTTAATACTGATTGATATTGACCATTTTAAACAAATAAATGATAAATATGGACATCAATCCGGAGATAAAGTTATAATATCCATAGCAAAGATAATAAAAGATAACATAAGATTTTCTGATATTGCAGGAAGGTATGGCGGAGAAGAATTTTGTATAATTTTGCCTAATACAAAGTTAGAAGGAGCTGTTAGTATAGCTCAACGGTTGAAAAACCAAATTTCTGCTAAAAAAATAACAATTCAAGATGGCCAACAAATATCTGTTAGTTGCTCTTTCGGAGTAAAAGAGTATGATATGAATGACACTGTTGAAGAGTTTATTAATAAAACAGACAAACTTTTATATCAAGCAAAATTTTTAGGTAGGAACAGAATTTGCTTTTAAAAATTTTTTTTATAATAATGTTGAAAGATGGATAATATTTTTGTAATTCAATTGAACAAAATAAAATTTTTTAAAGGATAAATATATGAGAAAACCGATAATTGCAGCTAACTGGAAGATGAACAAAACAGTCTCAGAAGCTGAAAGTTTTGTAACTGAGTTTGTACCATTAGTATCAAACATTTATGACAGAGAAATAGTATTATGTGTTCCGTTTACTTTGTTATATATTGTTAAAAAACATTTAGAAAACAGTAATATAAAACTTGGTGCACAAAATATGTATTTTGAAGAAAAAGGAGCGTTTACTGGTGAGATAAGCCCAGTTATGTTAAAAGATATAGGTTGTGAATATGTAATTTTAGGTCATTCAGAACGAAGGAAGTATTTTAATGAAACAGATGAGTTTATAAACAAAAAAGTTTTGTCAGCATTAAAACATGGTCTTATTCCTATCGTATGTATAGGTGAAACATTACAAGAAAGAGAGGCAAATAAAACCTTTGAAGTTTTAGAATATCAAGTAAAACACTCGTTGTGTAATTTATCAACTTTAGATGCTGAGAAAATAGTTATTGCGTATGAACCAGTATGGGCAATAGGTACTGGGAAAAACGCAACACCACAACAAGCTCAACAAGCACAACAGTTTATAAGAGAGAAATATGCAGAACTTTATGGTTCTATAGTAGCAGAAAAAGTTAGGATATTATATGGTGGTTCTATAACACCGGAGAATTTTAAAGGTATCATGGAACAAAAAGATGTAGATGGTGGGCTTGTTGGCGGTTCATCACTTAATGTAGAAAGTTTTTATAAAATTGTATGTTATGACAAATGAAAGAACTTGTGGATAAAATTGCTGAAAAAATTAATCAAAGAGAAATTTTTGAAAAGTTTCCAATTGTCGTTAATATTTCTAACCGACATGTACATTTGACGAAAGAACATTTTGAGATACTTTTTGGTGAAAATGCACAACTTACAAAATATCGTGATTTACTTCAACCTGGACAGTTTGCTGCAAACGAAACTGTTACAATCATTGGCCCTAAAGGTAAGTTTGAGAATGTTCGTATAGTTGGTCCTTTACGAAAATATACACAAATTGAAATTTCTAAGTCTGATAGTTTTGTTTTAGGTGTAACACCGCCAATACGTGATTCTGGTAATTTAGCAGGTTCTGCTGGATGTACAATAGTTGGACCTAAGGGGAAAGTTGAACTTAAAGAAGGATGTATTATAGCATTAAGACATATACATTTTACACCTGAATATGCAGAAAGGTTAGGTATTAAAGACAAAGATTTTGTAAAAATTTTAGCTGGTAAAGGTAAAGGTAGAGAAACAATTTTTAGTGATGTTATTTGTCGTGTATCAAAAGATTACGCTACTGAATGTCATCTTGATATAGATGAAGCAAATGCTGCTAATATAAGTAATGGTGATTATATTTATATTTTAGAGAAGATTTAAAAAAATGCCAAAGTATATATTTAGAGCAAAAACTCCCACTGGTAAAGAAATATCTGATGTAGTAGAAGCATCTTCTCAAACAGAAGTTGTAGAGAAGCTACGCAGCTTAAAATATTTTGTTATTGAAGTTAAGGAACAAAAAGAAAGTTTTTTTAAAAATATTCTTACCAATATTCCGTTTTTAAAAAGGAAAGTAAAATCTACTGAATTAACGATTTTTTCGCGACAACTTGCAACTTTGGTTTCTTCAGGTGTACAATTGGTTCAAGGATTGTCTATACTTGAAGAACAATTTGAATCACCAACTTTTCGTAAGATTATTCGTGCAGTAAGGTCTGACATAGAAGCAGGTGTATCAATTTCTGAAGCATTAAGTAAACATCCAGATGTGTTTTCTGAATTATACATAGGGATGGTTCATGCAGGTGAAGTAGGTGGTATACTTGATCAAGTGTTAGACAGGTTAGCAACATATCTTGAATCTACTGAAGCGTTGAAGTCAAAAATAAAATCTGCAATGATGTATCCTATAATAGTCTCAGTTGTAGCAGTAGCTGCTGCAATAATTATGTTGACAGTAGTAGTACCACGGTTTGCAGCATTGTTTGCAGAAATAGGTGCAAAACTTCCTGCTCCTACACTAATGTTAGTGAACTTATCAAATTTTTTAAAGAAATGGATATGGTTGTTTATATTGATAGGTGTAACAATTGTTGTAATTTTTCGTAGAACATATAAGACAAATTATAAGTTTGCATTAAAAGTTGATAGTATGTTATTAAACGCGCCTATTTTTGGTGATGTAGTTAAAAAAACTGCAGTGGGAAGGTTTACTCGTACTTTGAGTACACTTATCCATGCTGGTGTACCAATTTTGCAAGCATTAGAAACTGTTGCGAAAACTGCAGGAAATAAACTTATAGAAAAAACTATATTAGAAGCAAGGGAAGCAATACGTGAAGGAGAACGCATAGCTGAACCGTTAAAAAAAAGTGGTGTGTTTCCACCCATGGTAATACAAATGATTGCAGTAGGTGAAGAAACAGGTGCGCTTGATGCAATGTTAGCAAAAATCGCTGATTTTTATGATAGAGAAGTTGCTGACGCAGTTAATGGTTTAGCAGGTATGATTGAACCGTTAATAATTGTATTTTTAGCAGTTGTTGTTGGTGGTATGGTAGTAGCAATGTATTTACCTATGTTTGAGATTACATCAAAAATTTCTGGATAGATATAAAGAGTGAATAGAACCAAAAACAAAAAGATACTATCTTCTCCAATTACGCTTGCAAAATTTGTTGCAAGACTTGCCAAAGATAAAAAAGCTGAGAATGTTATAATTCTTGACTTAAGGAAAGTTTGTAATTTTTGTGATTATTTTGTCATAATGACAGGTCTTGCTGAAATACATATAAAATCGTTAACCGAATATATTATTACAGAAGTTAAAAAACAATATAGTATTACACCACATCATACTGAAGGTGAAGAATATAACCGATGGGTAGTAATTGATTATATTAATGTTGTTGTACATATAATGTTAAAAGAGGTACGCGAATTTTATGCATTAGAAAAAATATGGGCAAAAGGTAAAAAAGTTAGTTATGAAAGAAAAAGTAAAAAAAGCATTAAATGAAATACTTTCAATACTAAATTGGGAAATAGAGTTTGATGTTGAAGAACCACCACAAGAAGTTAAATTTGATCTCGCAACAAACATTCCTATTATTGTATCAAAAAAATATGAACTTGAACCACAGAATGTGTTCGAACAGATAAAGAATTTGTGTGTAAAACAATTTGGTACATTTTTATTTTCTGATATAGAATATTCACCACCAGGATTTATAAATTTTAATTTGTCAAAAGATTTGTTGCTTGAGGAAATAAAACAGATTGTTTTAAATAAAGAAAACTATCCTGTATGTAAACCAAAAGAAGAAATAAAAGTTTTGATAGAATTTGTTTCTGCAAATCCAACCGGACCTTTACACATAGGCCATGGTAGAAGTGCTGTCTTAGGCGATGTCTTAGGTAATATATTTAAAAAATTAGGGTATAATATAACAAAAGAGTATTACGTTAACGATATTGGCAGACAAATAAATGCACTATCCGCTTCAGTTATTATGAGTTTGTATGAGTATGATAATTCATCTGTAGATGATGATATAAAAACATTTTGTGAAGAAATTGTCCAACAGGCAAGATATAAAGGTAATTATATTAAAGATATTGCATTAAAGGTAAAATCTAATTTTGGAAAAGTTAACAAAGAAAATTTTAAACAAATACAAAAATTTATTGTAGAATCGGTGATGGAACAAATAAAAACTTCTCTTACAAATTTTAGAGTAATATTTGACAATTATTTTTATGAAAGTTCATTATATGAATCTTCATTTGTAGAAAAGATTAAAGAACTACTTATTAAAAATGGGTTAGTTGAAGAAAGAGACAATGCGTTATGGTTTAAATCAGCACAATTCGGCGATGATAAAGATAGAGTTATAATAAGATCAACTGGTGAACCAACATATTTTTTTAGTGATATATTGTATCATTACAACAAAATTCAGCGCGGGTATAACTTGTTAATAAACATTTGGGGTACAGACCACCACGGATATGTTGATCGTATTAAATCAGCTTTTGAAAAAATTTGTTCTTTTGAACATTATGATGCAAAATTAAAAATTGTTCTTTATCAATTAGTATCACTTATTGAAAATAAACAAAGAGTTTCAATGTCAACCCGTGAAGGAAAGTTTGTTACATTAGACGAAGTGATTAACGAAGTAGGTGTTGATGTAACACGATTTTTTTTGTTAACAAAATCGCCTAATACACATCTTGATTTTGACCTTGAACTTGCAAAAGAACATTCGTTAAAAAATCCTGTATATTATATTCAATATGCACACACTCGGTGTTGTAGTATTTTAGCAGAAGTTGATAAAATTATAAGTTTGAATAGCATAAATCATTATTTAGAAGAATATTTTAAGCAACTATATGAACACAAGTTTGTTGATTCTGAATTAAGTCTAGTCAAAAAATTAAGTTTTTATTCAGATGTTTTAACCCTTTGTATAGAAACTTTTTCAGTACACCATTTGTGTAATTATCTTGTAGAACTTGCAAAAATATTTCATAAATTTTATGAAGAATGCAGAGTTATAGAAAGAAATAAAATTATTGTATTCCCAAGACTGTTACTTGTGATAGCAACGAAAAATATTATCAAAAATGCACTTGATATATTAAACATTACAGCACCACAAAAAATGTAAAAGGAGAAAAAAAATTTGTGAATAAAGATATTGAATTAGCGGAACAAGTAGTAGAAAAATTTTCAAAAATTATAACAGAAGTTAGTAAAAAAATTGTTGGGCAAAAGCAGGTAATAAAAGAACTTATTATATCTCTTTTTTCAAAAGGTCATTGTTTGATAGTAGGTGTTCCTGGCCTTGCAAAAACAATGATTGTTCATACATTGGCTGACGTTTTAGATCTTAAGTTTAGTAGAATTCAGTTTACTCCGGATCTTATGCCATCAGATATTACTGGAACAGAAATTGTAGAAGAGGATCCTATCAGTAAAAAAAGATATTATAGATTTATACCAGGACCAATTTTTGCAAACATTGTTTTAGCAGATGAGATCAATCGTACACCACCTAAAACACAATCTGCTTTGTTACAATCGATGCAGGAATATAAAGTAACAGTAAATGGTGTTACCTATGAAATTGAACAACCATTTTTTGTTTTAGCAACACAAAATCCTATTGAACAAGAAGGTACTTATCCTTTGCCAGAAGCGCAACTTGACAGGTTTTTTTTCCAAATTAACATTGATTATCCCTCAAAAGAAGAAGAAATGGAAATTTTGTATCGTACAACTGGAATTTTAGAACAAAAAGTAGAAAAAGTTGTTTCAAAAAAAGAAATTTTAGAATTACAAAATTTTGTTCGCAAAGTACCTATAAGTGAACATGTTTTAGAATATATAATAGATTTTGTTCGTGCAACACGTCCTACAGAACTTTCCTCGCCTGATTTTATAAAAAAATATGTTCAATGGGGATGTAGCCCACGCGCTGAACAATCTATTGTTATTGCAGCAAAAGTTAATGCTTTGTTAAACAACCATACAACAGTAAGTATTGACGATGTAAACGAAATTATATTTCCTGCGTTAAGACACAGAATTATACTTAATTTTCAAGCAATAGCCGAAGGTATAAAACCTGATTTTATTTTATCTAAGCTGTTAGAATATTTTAGCCAAAGAAAATAGAATGTTAAAGTTTATAATTAATTTAGATACTACTCTGTTTTATTTTGTCAACCATAATATGAAAAATGTTTATTTTGACATTATAATGCCTTTTTTAACAAATCCCAAAAATTTTTATATTATATTTTTAATACTATGGTTTTTAATGGTGTTTTCATCAAAATATAAATACCGTATAGCAGGATGGACTATAATAATTGCAGTTGCTATATCTGATTTTTTAAGCAGTAAAATATTAAAATTTTTAATTTTACGACAAAGACCGTTTGAAGTGTTACCAGATGTCTACAAACTTGTATCCTCAGCAGGACCTTCTTTTCCGTCATCTCATGCAGTGAATTCGTTCACTGTGGCAACTTTAATAATGTTATTTTTTAAAAATCCTGTTTATACAACGATAGCATTTATTGTAGCGTTTTTATCAGGATTTTCAAGGATATATGTTGGTGTTCATTATCCGTTAGATGTGATATCAGGAGCTGTTATAGGTATAATTTTTGGAATAGTTTTTTATAAAATTGTAAAAAAAATTTTTAAGTTGGAAGAACAAAAAAGTAGTATTTCTAAAACTTCACTTGCTGATGAGTGATAATACGAAACCATATAAGTTAACATTTTGTTTTGTCTGAGGAGGTGTAAGTTGCACCAAAGACCATTGTTTATAAAGGTAAGAAATTTTTAATAAATACTTTTGTGATATTAAAAAGTTTGTGCTAAATAATAAATGTGTTTCATTAGAAGTTGCTTGAGTTCCTTCTCTGCTGAAGATAAAAAAGTTGCCTCCTTTATAAGTTGTATAATATTCACAAGAAAATGAAATTTTTGGACTAACAAAAATACCAATTTGTACTCCATAATATAATAGATCTTTTAATATATAATGTAGTTTATATCCTGTCATTAAATTTATAGTAAAACTTTTTGGTAAGGAGTATTTTGATTTATGTATTCTCCAGTTAAAGCCAGAGGTACCTGTCACAAAAAATTGTCTGTTTTGTTCTTTCATTTCATAATCATAGTTTACTCCACCATAACCTACCTCTGTCTCAAGTTGCCAACCAGGATAAATTATACTACATATTGGTGTAGAAACATGAGCAATATATCCACCATATAAATAAAATGTTGGCACAGAAAACTCTATTTTTTCGCTTATAACTTCTCCAGAAGTATAATGTAAGGAAGAATTTAAATATCCTAATGAAGAAAAATTACAGTTTCCAAAACCGTATTCAAACTGGTCAATCTGCAACCCTTCACCT
>Ga0105158_1000883_pt1 | contig 12169 bp, 10 predicted proteins | sample LHCtaG_FD_81567 | JGI IMG/M metagenome (GOLD analysis project Ga0105158, IMG submission 81567) | Hot spring microbial communities from Little Hot Creek, USA to study Microbial Dark Matter (Phase II) - LHC4sed_matched | ecosystem: Environmental > Aquatic > Thermal springs > Hot (42-90C) >... | reverse complement strand
TGCCCCCTAAGTATTTTTCAAACAACTCAGACCTCCTCTCTACGTGAAAGCTTTTTCGCGAAAGATCTATGTAGAGCACTTTGTCAATAGTCATTTGAATCAACCTCTTTTAGAGTTATGACATTATAGTGGCAATAATTTGTGCAATATCCGCAGTGTATACATATGTTAGGTTTATTGGATTCTTCATCCCAAAAAATCGCACCAAATGGACACGCTTCTACGCACCTTCCACAACCTATACACTTTGACTGATTTAGTATTACGCCTCCTCCTCTCCTCATGACTAGGGCTTTTGTTATACAAACTTTCATACAAGGAGGGTCTGGACAGGCTCTGCACACTATCACAGCGAATCCCCTTTCAACTCCTCCAATCGATTTTACGTGGATAGCTGATTTCGCTAAGCCTCCCCCGCCGAATCTTCTTGAACATGCAAACATGCAAAGCTGGCATCCTATGCATTTTTCAGTATCGATTACAGCAATCCTTTTAAGCATCATCGTTGAATTGCCATGAGGCTGATTTATAGTCTTTTCTAAATCGCTTACAACCCTCAATTACGGTACGGCTTAGAGAAGAGGTTTTAAACCAGCATGTAGAGGTGAATTGTTCAAGAATATTGATGGAGCCGCTTGGAAGGGTGATAGAAGAGTCTACACCCTTCAGATTCGTATTTAAGACAAGCATAGATAACCCGATAGCGCTCCACGACTATGTTTTTGTTGAAGTTAACAATGTTGAAAACGGAAGAATTAGCAGGGAGAAGGTTCTCGCCGAAGTAATAGGCTTGGGCTCTAAGAATCCTCTGGCTACGGAAAGACTGGTTGCAGAACAGCAGGTATCATCGTATTCTTACAAGCTTGTCTTGGCTGAGGTCGTCGGTTACCTTAAGGATGGCGTGATAATTAGGCCAAAAGTGGCTCCTGATCCTAATTCTCCAGTCTATAGAGCGGATGATGAATTTTTACAAGCTTTCTTCGCAGGCGTTAAGAATAGGATCCCGCTGAAAGTAGCTGCATTGATTAACAGACCCCAAATAAGTGTTCCAATTCATCTTCAAGACCTCCAATTCCACCTGGGGATTTTCGCTGCAACAAGGGCAGGAAAGTCGTATTTTGCAGGAAAGCTGATTGAGGAAATTCTTTTTAACACCCCATTCCCAGTTGTGGTTATAGATATTCACGCAGACTATGTTATGATGGATAAAAAGCATGATGGGTCTAAACATGGTTATTTCAATGTTGTCGTCTACTATCCGCCGAAGGCACCTCGAATAAAGGGTGTGACCGCAGAGCAGAGAGAACTCTGTTTGAGCCCTGAGCAATTGACTCATGAGGCTTTAACAGCCCTATTGGGTGCTACACTCGGTGAAAGGCAGAAAATAGTGTTGAGAAGAGTGCTTAAGAAATTGAAGGCTGAAAAAATGGCTTTCGGCCTTAACGACGTTATCGACTTGATAAAGGAGGAATTGAATAAAACGGATGAGAATGGGAAACCCTTGTTAAAAGGGGATGAGCGGGCAAGGTATGAGGGATTGCTCGCCCGGCTGGAGGACTTGGGTGAGGATGTTTCTCTTCCTCCAACAGGAATAGATGTTTCGGAGCTTCTTAGGCCGAAGACTTTAAGCGTGATCTGTTTAAATGGGCTACGTTCGAAGGTGCAAGATGCTTATGCGAGCATAGTCATAGACATGATTTTCAGACATCAGATTTCAAGCAAGAGCGATGAGAAGAACTTTATACCAGTCTTCCTCTTTATAGAAGAGGCTCATAGAATAGCATCTAGCGGAAGCGGAGGCTACGCTGTAAGAACAATATCTACAGCAATAAGAGAAGGCTCCAAGTTTGGTCTCTTCATTGTTTTAATAAGCCAGCGCCCTAGAAGCATTGACCCAGATATTTTGAGCAATGTAGGTAATTACGCAGTGATGCGTATAACGAACCAGCAGGATCAGAACGTAATAGAAAACGCTAGTGAAAGCTTTTCACATAGACTTATAGAAGACCTTCCGGGGCTAAATCAGGGAGAGGCTGTTCTAGTAGGCCCCTTCGTACCTCTGCCGGCTCATGTAAAAACTCTCGAGAGGAAAACAAAACACCATGGGGTAACTCCCGAGTTAAGCTCTTTAATGGAGAGGATTAATGAAGCACTTGAAGAAAGGGAAAGGGGTAGGTGGTGAATACTGAAGATTGGAGTCTTTGCTGATACTCATGTGGGTAGGAAGATACCTCTAGAAGTCAGCGATCTAAGGAAACGCGCATACCGTCATGCTTTCACGCAATCAATAAACATTTTCATAGAAGAGGGTGTTGACTGCGTCATTCATGCAGGAGATCTATTTGAAAAGCGTAGTATGACTTCAGAAGATAGTGTTTTCGTAAAGGAAGAGTTTCAGCGGCTGGTTAACTCAATAGAAGAGAAGTATAACAAGCATGTTTCGATATTCATTGTAAGAGGTAATCATGATGGAAGCTCCGATAATAATGCTCTGGATTTTATTAAACACCCTTTGGCAAAGTACCTGAATATAGTTGGTGAATCGCTAGCCAGAGGAGAGGAAGAGTTTTACATTGACGGAAAAATTATGTTAGCAGGCTTATCTTATCACACTCATATTTCACGCGTATTCAGAGAGAACAGGCATTTGATCGAAAAAGCGTTCAAAGCAAGAGACTATTTTAAGATCTTCTTGATCCACAATTTTATACAGGGGCATCACGATATTCCCCCCGGTACTCCTCTCCACAATTGCCTAAGTGTTAAAGATTTTGAAGGCCTTGGTGCAGACATTGTGATAGCAGGCCATTTTCATACTAGAGTCGGACCTGTTGAAGAAAATGAAGTAACCTTCCTAACCCCTGGTGCTACTGAAGCAGTAGACCTATCTGACGAAGGACCCTTCGGAGTATACATCCTAGAGCCGAATAATAGGCCAAAGTTTATTCAGATAAAACCTTTACATGAAATACGTAATTCTAAGGTAAGCTCGATGGAAGCTGTAAAACCTAAAGAGTGGTTTATAGAGAATGCTCTAAGAGAAATAAAGTCCTACTATTCTTATTTGAGCGATAAGGGTGTCGACGGTATACTCCGACTCGTAATCTCAGGATACTTGGAGAAGGGAGATCCTTCAGAAATAGATTTGACTTTGAGAAAAGAGTTGTCAAAGCTAATGAGCCAAGGAAGACTTGTTTACGTGGATCTGGTTAATCTCGTTGAGGAAATCCCACAGAAAATAGTTTTCCCCAAAATTGGTACGGGCCTAGACTATGTGGCAACGATCCTCAAGCCTTTCGGAGAAAATATTAGTGAAGCACTGAGTCTTGTTGAAGAGATAGGAATAGCTTTAGATGAGAAAGCTAGTTCTAAAACAGGGTTACTTACTGGTTTAGACAGGTCGCATTTCGTGAAGAAATGGTTAGAAATACTTGAAAAAGTGAAGCTAGAATGAGCGTCGTAATAGAGAAACTCGTTTTGAAAAACTTCGAAAGATATAGAAAAGCCGAAATAGATTTTTCAGCAGGCCTCAACCTCGTCAGGGGGAGAAACTCGACCGGAAAGACTACAATACTGAACGCTTTAACGTTTGCACTTTTTGGAGAAGCTCCCGAAGTAAAGCCCAAGCTGCTAGTGTCCAGGCTTCCAGGGTCTAGCGAAATGATGGTTTATGTAAAATTCAGAAGTCCCAAGACTGGTCAGGTTGTTGAAGTAGAGAGAAGGGGAAGCCTGAATAAGAATGGAGATTACAGAACGGAAAATAGAGTGCTTAAGATAGACGGTAAAACTGTGCCGGTCGAAAACGAGGAGCTTCTAAAACAGAAGGTTACTGAGCTTCTTGGAATGAGCCTAAGAAGGTTTCTCAACCTAGTTTATGTTAGGCAAGGGGGATTAAACGAAATATTGTCGCCAAACAAGGACCAGATGGATTCAATACTTGGAATAACGTTGTTGAGAGAGATCCGGGAGCAGTTTGAAGAAGTACGGAGGGAATTGGAAAAGCTTGAGGGTAAAGATGTTGCGACTGAACTACGCATATTAGAAGAGCAAATACCTAAGTACGAATCAGACATAAGTTACATGAGTAGGGATGTTGAGAATCTGGAGTGCGAAGTTAGGGAGTTAAATGAAATAATTGGTAAGGCGGAGTCTAGAGAGTTAAACGAACTATTGGCCGGCATAAAGGATAGGAACAATATTGAACAGGAGTTGAATAAGAACAATTCTAAAATCCAAACGCTCTTAGAGCAAACAGGCTCTTCATCCATAAGAGAGCTTGAAGAAAAAGTGGAATCATTCAGTAAGGTGCTTGAAAACATGATGGTAAATAAAACAGCTTTAGAAGAGAGAGTGAGGTCTTATGAAGATAAATTGTCGATTATAAGGGCACAGTTAGATAATATTAGGAAACAGATCGGGGAGCACGAGGCTCTTGCTGAAAGCGGCTTATCTAAGTGTCCGAAATGCGGTCAAGAAATTAATCCTTCTGTCCTCCAGAAAATAATTGAAGAGGATAAATCCCTGTTGAAGAGGCTTGAGGAGGAAGAGGAAAACCTTAGGAGAATAGTCGATTCCAACAAGGTTGAACTAAAACAGGCTCTTGAAAAACTAAAGCAAGTCGAAAACAACTATTCTATTCTTGTCTCTGCAGTAAATAGTATAGGTGAGATCACGAGGAATATCGAGAAGCTTCTAGATAGGAAGCACGTAGTTTTAGAATCGATAGCCAAGAAGTTGTCTAGTCTAAACTTGCCATTCAATCCTGAGGACCCTGATCTAGCGTTGAAAATAGCTCAACTCCTGCCAATTCAGCCAGAGGAGCTTGCGAGAAAGAAGAAAGACTTGGAAAATAAGATTAGGGTCCTAGAAGATAAGAAGCGTAGGCTAAGTGGAACCCTAGAGGAGGCTGAGAAGGCAAGAAGGCTACGCGATAGGCTTAAGGAGAGAATTGGGAAAGCGAACCTTGTCAAAACGCTTACACAATCTCTCGAGAAGGCTATTGAAGAGAGGAGGTGTGAACTCTTGCGCCGCATAGAGTTTAAAGCATTAGAGTATTACAGGATCATGACCGATCAGCATGTTTATGAAGCCATCAGAATAAACCCTGAAGACTATTCTGTTTGGGTACATCCCAAAGGGTTGACTGAGCCAATACCAGCAAACAGGATTGGAGGAGGGCATCAAACAATAATATCTCTCGCCATACGGCTTGCTCTATTAGATTCTCTAAACTTAAGATCCCTGTTGATACTCGATGAACCTACTTACGGTGTTGATTCTCAGAACTTACCTCAAATAGCCAATTACATAGGCGGGGTTTCAAAATATATTTCACAAATGATACTTGTGACGCATCACAACATATGTGAAGAAGAAGCGTCAAACATTATAAACGTGAATGTGCAGGAAGACGGGACTTCTAAAGTTGAGCTGGAGACATAATCGACTTTTTTTAATTATTTTAGTTCAGTCAATATTTCTTCCAACGTCTCTATTGTCCCCTCCTTCTCAGCTTTAAGCTTAACCCTCTTGAGATCTATTTTCGTAAACTTTATTATCCCTTTAATGTCTTCAACATCTTTCACAGCTTTTCCCCTCGATACTGTCGCTTTAATCATACGTAGCTTCGCTAGAACCAGCTCCTCAGGGTCTTGAAAGAAAGTGTTTGCATCGAAAATTACTCCTCTCCTCTTCTTGAACTTTTTTTCAGAAAATATTATGTCGACATTGTAAGGAGATTTCTCGTCACCGATTGTTAAAATTCTGTAATCTGATTTTAAAACCCTCATTATTGCCTCCTTCTCAACTTTAAGTTTTGCTCTCTTAAGAGCTGAAACAAGCTTGTCCACATCTTCTTCACTAGAAACCATTACCATGATGTCAACATCGACGGTAGTACGGGGGACACCGTAGAAGCTTACTGCTATAGCGCCGGTAAAAGCATATTCTAATCCTGTCTCCCTTAATACTGATATGAGCCTTCTAACAAGGTTTTTCAAAGTATTCAAAATCTTATCCTCCTGACGTTACGCGATGTCTCTTCATCCACTTAATACGCTTCCTAAGCTCCTTAAGCAAAGTATCTTCATTTATGCCCGGGTTTTGCGCTTTGATCCCGGCAGCGCAAACCGCAATACATGCATCACTCATCTCAATAGCCAATTCCACTTTCCTTCCTGGATTAAGGCGTTCTATACTCTTCGACCTTTTATGCAATTCCTGCATTCTAATGATTATTGGAGAAGTACTAAAAGGTTAAGCTTCAAGCCGTAGCAGTATTACGCGTCTTTTTTCCAATACCGGCTCTCTAATCTTCACTCTAGTAAAGCCTTAGAAACATGGAAAGGTTGAAAAAGAAGATTTTTTAAAAATGCTTGTTAAACGAGTTTTATATTTTCGATGCTTGTTCTCCTCTTACTCCCCAGTTGCTCTTCGGCACGTCGTGAATAATTATATTAAGCCATTCCGGTTTTACTCCGATTTCTTCGAATGCTCTGGTTATGCCCTTTATCAGTTTCTCCTTCTGTTCTTCAGTGCGCCCCTCCCACATTTCAACTATTACTACTGGCATTTTTAAATCGCTATAGTTGCTTCACCAATCTTTTTAAAACTTCTGTTTGAAAACGCTTAATAAACCATGATTTCTAGAGAAGAATAGTGTCTCGTCTCCTCCCAATCAGCATATGGGAAATAGGCTTCGACGACATAGACGCCTCCTTCATCAACCGTGTACTCGTATTCTGATTGAATCATATCGCCAGCTTTTAAAACGCGTTCTTGAACAACTTGAACACATGCTTTCCCAGGATCATAGCCTATCGGAAACAATTCGATTTTGCTCCCACTTGGAGTCTTGACAGATGCTTTAAAATCTGGAGCGCAGGGCGTTGGAGAACAATATTGATAATCCTTTCCCCCAAGGTTTACAGCTATTACTGCCATATGCAGCGCCTCGCCTCTACTGAAGGCAAGCCTGTCTATCTTCGAATAAAAAATTACATTATGGCGGTTTGATGCGAAACCATTTATTTCACGTAGCAGGCTATGGAGATAAATCAATTCTTTGGGAGGTTCCTCACTCAAATCAGTCCAGTAAAAACTTACCGTATCTCCCTTATGGTAAACCGTCAGGTTGTAGGTAAAATAGTCTGCTCCCCCCATGGGCTTAAGCTTTAAACCATTAGGATATTTCTCTAAGAGAAGACTAACCCTCCTCACCAGTTCATCTAGAATATAGTTTGGTAACAGTATTGAACTACTCTCCTGCCCTCTAGCAAAATCTTTGAAAAAGACAGCCCCATCCGAGTAATACTCGTATTTCTCGTTTGCAGCCCAGAAACCGCCTGAAAAGACTAACTCCATTATTTTTACAGGCTTGTTACATAGGCTTAAAACCGCCATAACTATTGCGCCAGCCAGTACTAGCGTAAACCATGTAAACGCGTAGACACTCATCCTATTCATAGGTAATTGCTTAGGATTAGGCCTTATATATACTACTTTTTGAACAAAAGTTCATCAAATACTATTGAGGCTTATGCCCACTGAATGACGAGAAAAATTTTATAAAAAAAAAAACGGTTTAGAAACTTAGGGTACCCAGAGGCTCTGCATCCTAGGTATTGCTACTCCAAACAAGTTTATCAAGGCTGCTGGCAGCCACATTGCTCCGAAGCCTAGGATCCAGCCTGCTACGATGGGCATGGCATACTCTTCATATCTCTTGACGCCTATCGTCCTAATGGCTACATACTTTATTATCAAAGCGATCAATGAGGTGAGCCACATGTAGTTTGCCTGAATCATTGAGGTGTATAGCGCCGGGACGTTGATGAACCATAGGAATGGCACATAAGTCTTAAGCAAGTAGAGTACTATTGAAACTACTGCACCGAGGCCGATTAAGACTCCAAGGTTGTAGCCTACGTCAAGCCCTGTCACACTACTTCTGCCTGTTATATAGTATCCGCTCATTGTCCAGCACCACCAGCTGTTGAGATGCGTGAACGCAGAGTATCCTCCTTGCGTCGAAAGGATGAAGTAGCAGACTAACGGCAGTAGTACGAATAGTAGTACTAGAGTTCCTACGATTAACGCAATGAGGAAGTCTCTCATCTTCATCTTCAAATCGTAAGCCAGCTTGTATAGAGTAACCATGCTACCGCCGGACATCATCGAGAACGAAGTGTTCCAGCTTGCAACCGCAGAATAATTCATATTTATAATGAACCATGAGCGGTCTGTCATTGGTGATCCCCAGCTGACTTCAGTCGGCCATCCTCTTGTTACGACGCCAGTCTGGTACATTAACTCCCAGATCGACGGTCCCTGTGCGAAGCCCATGCCACAGCCGACTTGCCAGAAGGTCTCAGCGTACACTCTTGCATAGAATATGTTGAATATGAATGCGAGTATTGGCAGCTCTATTGCAACTATCGGGTCAGCACCATCGGCCACCATCAAAGCATACCAGCCGAATATTCCTATGAATAGGAGTAGCGAAACTATTCTTAACGAGATTCCTCTCTCTTCTCCTCCCTTCCAGAGCGCTGAGATAACGTTCATGACTCTCTTCCTCTGCCTGTATAGTGCCCAGAGACCGATTCCAATAGCCATGCCGTTCATTGCGAAGAACCTGTATGGGAAGGGCATTACTCTCCCAGGATAGTTGCCGGACCAAGGCCACTCAAACTCCATACCGCTGTAGTACGCAACCCAGCCTGCTTGTATAGCAATATACTGATAGATGACTCCGAAGATAACCCAGCCAAGTATGAACGATATTAGTACGTCGTTCGGCAAAACTAGGCCTACGGCTATCTGTGGTATGAAGAATATTCCGGAAGCATATATGCCCGTGCCCGCTAGGAATTCCATGTTAAGCTTAGTCTCTCCCCACCAGGAGGCTATTGGGAACTCGGGCCACAACTCAGCGATTAACGGGTTTATTCCAGAAATCGCTCCGATTAAGAACATGCCCCAGAAGACTTTAGTTGCAGTGTTCTTGAAATCTAGGATTCTAGACTTGTTTGTTGAAGGATCAATTTCGCCGGCTTCTCTGAACAAGTATAGCGATGGGAGCGCTAGGGGGAATACTAGCCTCTCCTCTTCTATCCAAGGCTTGCCGAAGGTGAACGCTATGAACATGCTTATGAACGAGTAGAACAGGAAGGCTAGTCCCCAGTATATGAATGCGGGTATTAGATAGTTCCACGGTATCGCCTCTCCTGCAACCCTTCCACTAGCAATCATTTTAGCTATGTCGAACCTGTAAGGCTCTGGAGCCACTGCCCAACTGTTTCCAAGAGCATTACTCCAAATTTTTTGAAGGGCACTCTGTGCCAGACCCAAATATGGTTCGAAAACAGACCATGTGGGCATGCTCATAAGGTTGCTGTGTGCGGCGGCGTGCATGGTTAGGTGAGAATGTAATCCGAGGAAGCATATTACTGAGAATATGAATACGTATTCTTGGGGTGCAATCCTCAGCTTAGGGCTTACTCTCCCAAGGAGTTCAGCAATAACCGCTATATAGACCATTGGGATTATAAAGGACCCGAAGGTACCTGTCTTGTTAGTATACAAACCTATGACTGCAGAGAGGGGGGCGTATATGGCTACGAAGATTATTGTTATCAGAAGAGATCTTATGGTTAAACCGGCTTTTAACTCAACTACCTCCGTAGAGGCCATATATTTTCACCTTCGTATATGTTTCACAACGGTAAGTATTTAAGCATTACTAATGCTTTTCAACCATTGTGTAAAACTCTAAAAATCTTTACTAGGTGATAAAGAGTTTGACTTTTCAAACGTCAATAAAGAATATTAACTCTGCATAAAAAACAGTCTGGATGTCCTGGATAGGGATGGTGAAAAAGACTCTTAAACCATTCAACGTCTCTATCGAGACGAGTAGGGGGGGAAACCCTGTTGTCAAGCCTCTCGACTATCCGAATCTTTCCATAATATTCTTTGTGAGAAGGATGCAGTTCAGCTTTGAGATGAAGTTTGAGGCAGTTTGTGTACTCGACATTTCTGAAGAAAAAGTGAGTGGGAAAGACCTTACCAGTATCTTGATGAGGATGTTGGCTGAATCTGTGGAGTTGGAAGCTAAAGGAGTTTTAAGAAAGAGAATAGAGTTGAGAAGATGGAGCGAGCTTGCTCAATTATCTAAAATATTTAGATTACCAGAGGGCGGGGGCTTAATCACTTTTCTTGAAAAAAGCAATGTTGAAACCGTTTTGGAGAAGGGTGCTTTCGAACTAATCGAAGTTTTTCCAAAGCTTATGCCTGACGAAATACTCGAGTATTACTTTGTATCCTCGGGAAGATACTTGGTCTTCGACAGAATGGTTAAAGATTACATGGAGTCTCCTCAAAAATTATCTTGGATAATAAGGCTTCACTCAATGTATGGTTTTCCCGGCGGCAGTAGGATAAGTAAGAGTTATTCTTCGATAATTAGGCTTTCAGAAAAAATAGAGGAGTTTACGAATACTAGCCTTGTGACCTAGTCTTGGATATATAGTTCGCCTTCTCTTTTACTGTTAACGCTCCCCATACTATCAGTTGTTTCCTAAGGTCGTCTACAAACTTGTAGTTTGAAGTAACCCAAGCATTCTCCGGTCCAGAGAGCCTTTCGAGATGTAGCGTGATCTCATACCTCTTGGTTTCCTCATTGTATGCTGCCAATATGTCTACCCTCTGTGAGATCCCGAGCTCAAACGGTGATAATGCTGCTACGAGGCTCATTGACAAGTTCTCATAGTCCGGTTTATGAAGCTCCTTAATCATGTGTACGCCCTCCTTCACTGCTCCCATACCCTCATAGTATTCGTGTAAGTATGCGAGTAGTCCTCTGCTTTCTTCAACCGTAGCTACTCCTATGAGTAGCGGTATGTACCATTCGTTACCCTTAGGCTTCGTCTTGAATTTCCACCTTCTTTCTAAAGAGGGTGTTACGACCTTCGATGCGATATAGGACGGGTATGCTGCTGCCGCTAGGGCTGCTACTATAGTGACGGCAGTGCTTAAGAGGGTGAATGTGGAAGCAAAGTTGAAAACTGCTCCTGCGGGAATCAGGTTCAGAAACGCTAGGAACCTAGTCATAATGTAGCCGCCGACGTATCCTAACAGTATTCCTACGATCGCGTAAACTATTACTTCAGTCATGAAGAATACTGTCACTCCCATTGGCGAGAGCCCTACTACGCTGAAGATGTAGACTTCTCTAGTCCTCTCCTTAAGACTGCCCAGAACCATGGCGAATATGTTTAAAGCACCCATTATTATTACTAGCCACATTATCTCCCATCCTCCGAGTAAGACGGCGTAGAACGTGGAAAGCTGTTTCGGCGAACCCTCGTAGGCCAGGTATACGCCCAGATCCAACGCATATTTAAGCTCCATAGCGATTTTCTCAATTTCTTCATAGGAGGTTCCTTCCTTAGGCTCTATCGATATAGAGCCGATGTATCCTCCAAAATCTAATGCCTTCTTAAACGGTATTATGACCACTTCCTCTATGTTAATGTTTTGAGGAACTGCTCCTGGAGCTGTAACTGCTTGAGCCCTGCTGAGAGAGCTGTAATACTGGGGGTCTACTGGAAGCATATTCCACCCGTCTGCTTCAAGCTTATTGTTAACTTCGTGGAGGGTCTTGGATTCTTCTATCTGGATTGGTTCCATTATTGCAACTACTTTAAACTCTTTACCTAAGATCGTAATAGTGTCTCCTACGCTTACTTTAAGAATGTTTGCTATATTCCTAGGTATTATCGCATAGTTAGCGTCTTCAGGTAAGATGCCGTGGATAGGATTGCCTCCAGTGTTCAAATTGAACAAACTGCTCTTTCTTTCAAGCTCTTCCGAAGTCAGTCCAAGCAGTACACGTGCATTTGTCGAATTGGAGGCGCTTCCTATTCTGAATACTGATGCAGGTTGTTGCGAAGTATCTACTTGTCCGAATGCCCAAGACCTGGGGAATACGTAAAACTTGTCCCCTGCCACAGTCATTACTGTTGCAAGCGTGTTTGACGTTAACATTCCCGGTGGTGCACCTCTTGACTGCTTTATTAGAACTTGATTGAAGTCTGAATGCACGTTCCAAACGTTTACGAACCTTGTTATTCTGGAAGGTGTTAAAGATGTTAAAGATGTCATAGCC
>Ga0105158_1000882_pt1 | contig 12176 bp, 12 predicted proteins | sample LHCtaG_FD_81567 | JGI IMG/M metagenome (GOLD analysis project Ga0105158, IMG submission 81567) | Hot spring microbial communities from Little Hot Creek, USA to study Microbial Dark Matter (Phase II) - LHC4sed_matched | ecosystem: Environmental > Aquatic > Thermal springs > Hot (42-90C) >... | reverse complement strand
TATAATAGTATTTCCCTTTAAAAGAAATTGGATACAGCCTACAGGCGAAATATAGTTAAGCCAAAATGGAAAATAGTCGGGGTAGAGATTGTAAAATAATGGAAAAGAAAAGACAAGTATTATCGCTATAAGCGAAAGTCTAACTAGATTCTTGTTATAAAATAGAATTAGAGTCTTGAAACTGTTTTCTAGTATTACTGAAATCATAAGTATTACTAGAAGTGAAGAAAATAGGAAAACAAAGATAAGTTTCATTAATACTATAGAAAAGATGAATGGTATAATTAGGGGTAGAAAAAACAGGAATAATGCGATAGTTAAATCATATAAGGTCTTTGCCAAAAGAAAGTCAGATGGTCGAACGTTAGAAGAAAGAATAAATTCATGCTCATATTCAACCACGTTCATTTTACCTACAAAAACTGATGAAAGGAAAAGCAGTGGAAAGATCAGGATTATTGGATACTGTAGTAGAAGATCTGAAATAAATCTTCCATAAAGGGAGCCTTCTGCATATATTATTGGAACAAGGGCTAAGCCGATAAAGGGTAGGGCCAAAATTATGATAATGTTCGATTTAGACTTTCTAAGAGGGCCAAAAGTTGCCTTGATTCTCAAAATATAGATTTCTTTGATAGCCAAAAGTGTCTACCTTCTAAAAAGTTTAAAAAATCTCTTATCGTCAATCCTTCTATTATCCATCAACCCATTTTCACCTTCCTTTGTAAGAGTTAAGAATATTTGTTCAAGCGTAGTATCCTTACCTAAGCTTGCACGTTGTTTGAGATGTTCTAAGTCGCCTGTAGCAACATTTTTACCCTTACTTATTATGGCAACCCTATCGCAGAACCTTTCAGCAAGGTCAAGTAAATGTGTTGAAAACAGAATAGCACAGCCTTCTTCAGAAAGCCTTTTTAGAACGAATTTTATTTCATACTGGCCTTCTGGGTCGACTCCTATAAAAGGTTCGTCCAGTAACAGCAGCTTCGGCTCGCAAATAAGTGATGATGAGAAGGCCAGTTTCTGCTTCATCCCCTTAGAAAGGGAAATAAGCAATTCCCTCTTCTTGTCCTCTAAACGGAACATTTTAAGTAGTTCTTCAATTCTATCTTTCAAAACGTTGTCTTTAACACCTCTTATTCGACCAACATAATAGAGAAATTCGTAGGCGGTCAAATATTCAGGTAACGCTGCAGCCTCTGGGACATATCCTATGAACTGCTTATACTCAAAAGGATTCTTTATCTATATCGTATCCGAGAACATTGACTACACCCTTGTCCTTTTTAATCAGGCCAAGAATAATTTTTATCGTTGTCGTCTTACCTGAACCATTAGGTCCAATAAGACCTAAAATTTCACCCTTTCTAACATAAAGTGATATACCATTTAACGCTTGAACACCATCATAAGCTTTCCAAACATCATAAACATAGAGGGCAGTCTGCAAAGGATCATATTTATTAAAAATTTCATCAGACATATCCTCTTTCCACCATATCCGTAAGTTTATAGAATAGATTAACTTTCCCCATCCTCTTCCACATAAACTTCTATACTGGGATCGATTTCCTTTATTATAGAATATATTTCTTTTACAGCTGAACTAGAGTTTTTAGGATTCCAACTTATTTTATGTACAAGCACCCTGTTAAATTCTGGTTCAAGGAAAATTACTGAAACAAACTTGTCTTTAATAATATAGTATTCGTAACTGTGCATTCGAACACTAAAGCCCCTTTCAGACAACATCCTTCTTAAAAGAATACGATTTTCTAGACGCCTAAAAGAGGACATAGTACAATTTTAGAAGATAATGATTTATATAATTTTTTACTTGTTAGAAGGATGCTGATGGCCTACGAATTTCGACAGCCAAGATTATAAAGAATCCGCCAAATATTATAATAAAGCCTGCAATTGATGCTACAACCAATAGTATTGCTCCAACTATAAGGGCTGCAAGCCCACCTACTCTAAAACTTTTACTGGAAATCTTTTTTTCAACAAACCTATAAAGTACTGCAAGACAACAAAATGTTATAATTGAATCAATTATTGAAGTAATTGGTTCAGAACCAATATGTATTGGTGCTCCATTTAAAATTTTCCACCCAGCATATATTGCATTATATACTCCGTAAACAAGGGCTAAAAATACTCCAATTCTTATTAGGGCATCACCAACCTTTAATAGAATGTTTCCTAAATCACTCCAGCTTTCAAGAAAAGTTTTTGCACTCTGTTGATTCATCTTTAACCAAGAAATATTAAAAGTTATGATATATAAAAATATAGTAGCCTCAATTTAGACAGACAGAAAACCTACAGCAAACACATAAAGTGAGGCAATAATAGAAGTTAACAAACTTATTGCTAAACCAATCTTAAACCATTGAATAAATGATATGGATTTACCGTACCTTTTATCAAATAAGCCTAAAACGACAATGTTTGCTGTAGAACCTATTGGGGTAGCGTTACCGAAATAGCATCCACCAATCAATACACTCCACCACAAAATTCCAGCAAAAGGAATATTTAGTGAAACAATTTCAGAAATTATAGGCAAAAATATTGCGACTGCAACAATATTGTCAAGGAAAGCGCTAAGCATTCCTATAATTACTACACATATGAAGAAGAAGACAGCAATAAGCATCTGAGATGGTAAGTAGGCTGAAATCGCATCATACAAGTTTATAAAAAGCAAGGATATTTTTGCAGTGACACCAGTAAATTCTAGAGTTGATGAGATAGAGAATAGGAACATGAAATAGACAAGCGTCCACCATTCAATATTTTTTTCAAAAAATTCTATAGCCTCATCCTTCAAAGAAATTAGTATATAAGATGCTATAGCTAAAGGTATAGCCACGAGTAGAGAATTTTTTGGTAGAAGGAAAAATGATTCTAGGGCATGATGTAAAGCAAGCATAATAAGTGTAAAGGTGAAGATTATGCCACCATTTTTAGCATCTCGTGAAAGTGAGAGAGGCTTATCGGATAACATAGAATTTGAAATCTTAAGCCTAAAGCTTAAAAGAAAGTTTGAATAGCGTCTAAACATGATTGGTATAAGGACTATTGATGAAAGTATAGCCGCAGGAGTAGCCCATCTCAGGAAGTCATCAAATGAAAGGTAAGCATAGAAGGCAACATATACTCCAACAGGATTACCTAAAACTGTCGCAGAACTTCCAATATTTGTTGCAAAAATTGAGCACATAAGATATGGTAGAGGGTCAATATCAAACCTTTCTGCCAAATCAAATATTAGAACACTCATAAAGAGAATTGAGCTTACTTCGTCAACAGCTGCAGCCATAAAAATTGACATGAGAACAAAGAATACAAGCAAAACCTTTGGCTCGAATCTGGTTAATATCATGGTACGTTCTAGAATAAAATCAAAAAATCCTAGTCGACGAATATAACTTACAACTATCATCATACAAAGTAAGAAGATTATCACAGGCATGTTCATGTACGCGACTAACAGGTCGAGTTCAACTAAGCCTCCTATAAGCATTAGTGCAATACCAAACATTGCTACTGGAACCCTAAAGCGCCAGAAAAGCAATGTTGCAAGTATAATCATACTGAAAACGACAACACTTAGAGTCTGCATTAGCACGTATTCTGGTGCATTATATATTAGCCAATTTTTTTCAACAAACTTTGGTAGCGAAGGAACCTTTATGGAAGAAAATATGTTGTAGAAGACGAAGGGCGAGATTATGAGGAAAAGTATGTAGACCAGTAGTCTTGTATTTTTTAGTATGGCAGTGTATTGCACTTGCATAATTTCACACATATACTCTAAATTTATAATTATAATAAATTTTTTAGATACATAAATTTTCATATAATTTTGAAAGAATCTTTTTCAAGACAAGCATTTGTAAGCCTACATAACATTCAAGCAAGCACACCAAAGATAGACTCGACTGCCAATAGAAGTATGACCACGGTTAGGGCCGACAACCAGTTTATCCTAAACCTTAGGAATGTATTTATTAGTTAAATAATCGATATAATAAATTCATAAAACTGTATAGGCATACATGCCTGCTGTAAATTCCTACACTAAGAAGATTTTGTTGCAATTGAAATATTTAATAATAACTTTAGAACAAGTACAGAGACGTGAGGGAGGAGCCGATGGTTTTTGACGTATCTCAGGATATTTTAGAGATGATATCAGCAATTTTGCCTAAGATTGGAGGGGTCGCGATAGTATTAATCTTAGGTTTTATCATTGGAAAGCTTGTTGGTAAAGCAATTACGGTCATAATGACTAGGGTTGGTATAGACAGAGTGATTAGCGATTCAGGTTTAGGTAAAACGTTGAAGGAGGCTAATTTAACTTTAAGCTCCTTGATTGGCACTTTAGCAAGGTGGTTTATATATTTAATTGCTTTACTCACTATTGCAGATATTATGCAGGTTGCCGCTTTAAGCAACTTTCTAGAATTGGTTGTTGAATACATACCTTACCTGATTTTAGGGTTATTGATAATCGGACTTGGCTTCTTATTCGCTGATTTCATTTCAAAAGCTATTGCAAATTCTCTTAGAGAAATCGGCTTTATACATGTGGAGATTGTAAACTTTTTTGTAAGATTATTTGTATACCTTATTGTGGTTTTAACTTCGCTCTCCGTTATGAAGATAGATATAACTATAATCAATACTTTTGCCAGCGCTATGGCTTGGGGTTTAGCGGCTGGAATAGCGCTTGCCATGGGTTTAGCTTTAGGACTTGGTCTTAAAGACGCGATAGCCAAAAATGCTGAGAGCGTCCTAAAATCTGTCGGTTTTGCAACATCTAAATTAAGTCAAGAAATAAAGACTAAAGATCTTGAGGGTGAAATTAAAAGGTTAGAGAGCGAAATTAACACTCTTAGACAGGAAAAAATGAGGGAGTTAGAGGAGAAAAAAGCTAGATTGGAGACGCTTAGCAAGCCAGTTGAAAACATTGAAGAGTTTCTAAATAAAGTTGTCGGTTCCTCGGGTAAGGTGACAAAAGTTTATGGAGGATATCAAGTAATGATTTTGGATCCGATCATTTTCCCATGGGCCGATGTGATGATAACCATGCAAAACATGGGCTACGACGTATGGGTTTCTAAAAAGGATAATATGTACTTTGTAGTTTGCAAATTGAAAGCAGAATAGTTGATAACGACCTAATCTATATTTTGACCAGCACCCGACGAAAGCTATATAACATCTAACTTAAATAGTGTTGGTGCGATTCAAAATGAAAATATTATACTTTATGCTAAACATTTGTATAATCTGCGACAAACTTAGTAGTTCAATTTTAAAAAGTGCAATAACTTATGGACCAAAAGGGTGACTTCGATGAATGAACGTGTAAAGTTTATCCTATTTATTGTTATTACTTTACTTACAGCTTTTCTTTGCCCTATGATTGGTTTAACAGAAATTCAGACGATAGCGCTTGTTATTTTCGTGGCAAAAACCGCCTCTACTTTACTATTCTGGAGATTTAGGCTTGCGATAGGCTTTATTGGACTTGCACTTCTATTCGCCTTCGGAGTGCTTGATGTAGAACATTTTGTAGAGTTTGCGGGACTTGATGTCATAATTTTCTTAGTCGGCATGATGACGGTTATAGGTTACCTTGAAGAAGAAGGCTTTTTCGAATATATATTGGAGAAGATAGTGAACCTCGGTAGAGGGAGTCCTATTAAGGTTTTCTACGCACTTATGATAGCCTCTTTTCTATTAGCCGCCCTAGTCGATGAAGTAACATCAATATTATTTGTTACAGCATTAGTTTTACAACTGACAACCAGGTCTAAACTTAATCCGGTACCATTAATGATGGCAACAGTCTTCGCTACAAACATAGGGAGTAGTGCCACAGTAGTAGGTAATCCCATAGGAGTTATGATAGCATTAAAAAGCGGATTAACATTCGTAGATTTCCTAATATGGTCACTACCTATGGCCCTCCTCTCTCTACTACTAATAACATTCATATGTTCAAAATATTATTCCAATTACCTTCAGAGAATAAAGGTAGAGAAAGTCTCCGAAGGAGATAAATCAGTGGAAAAAAATCATACGATCCATTGGATTATTTTTATTGGAACACTAAGTGGTCTAGTTTTTCACCATCAAATCGAGGTACTTCTCGGCTTACCTGAAAGTGTCATGCTAATTGGAGTCGCTCTACTTGCCGCAGGCATGGTCCTCCTCCTTGAAAGAAGAAGAGCACGGGAAATAATTGAGAGGCGTGTAGACTGGTGGACACTTTCATTTTTCCTAGTCCTTTTTGCATCAGTAGGAACCTTAAAGTACGTGGGAGTCATCGAAGTAATCGCAAAGGGCTTTTTAGAATCTGGATTTAAGGGATTTGGGCTCTATATGTTCTTCACGTGGAGCGCTGGAATTATGAGCGCATTAATGGACAATGTTCTCGCCGTTGCTGTGCTAATACCGATTATAAAAGAGTTTCAAAACTTTGGGCTTAACGTTTTCCCCTATTGGTGGGGAATTCTCTATGCTGGTACTTACATGGGGAATCTCACACCAATAGGAAGTACGGCTAACATTGTTGCTATAGGTATTGTTGAACGTAAGCAGCATGTATCATTTAAAGAATGGTTTAAAATAGGGCTTCTAGTTTCTGTACCTACTTTAATGCTTGCATCTGTCATAACATATTTAAGAGCTTTATATTTAACTTAAATCACCAACTGGCATTTATAAGATAGCTCGTGTGATAAATTCAAATTTACTATTAATCTGTGCGTCTGACTTGCACATTTTTAATAACTTTATGTTAGCACTCCATACAATGCTTAAGTTACTGGCTTATATTCAACTATATTATAAGATATTCAAGATCATAACGAGAAGATTATGTTAAGTACGTTTATGATTTCATGCAGCTGATTGAATTTTTATTCTTTAGTTTATCTTATTGAGTCTTTAACTTCCAAAATTTAGTTTATACATAATGGGTTAATAGTTTATAAGTCTAATTAGAACATCTTGAAGGGAGAAGTTGACCCTCATTTATATAGATTTAAAAAGATACTTTTCATTCGATCTAAAAAAATGTATGCACAGTGGACAAATATTTGGGTGGAAAAATTTCGGCAAAAAGTGGTACGGCTTCCTAAACAAAGTACCAGTTTGCGTATCACAAGAAGAAAATAAGTTGATTGTTGTATCTAATAAGAGTATAACGGAGGACGATATAATATACTTTTTTAACTTAGACGAGGATGTTGACAAAATAAATAAAAAAATTGATGTTAATGATTTCATGGAGAAAGCAATAGAATTGTATTGTGGAATAAGAGTTCTTAGACAAGATCCAGTTGAAACAATAATAGAGTTTGTTTGTGCCCAGAACAAGAATATTCCAGCAATACAGAAGACGATTACAGAAATTTCTAAAAGATATGGTGAGAAAGCAGAAATGAACGGTATAACATTTTACGGAAAACCCAATATACGAAAGATAGCTAAAAGCAAATTGAGTGAAATTTTAGAAACAGGCATAGGATATAGGGCAAAATATCTTCTAAGCACTGCAGAAAAGATTTCAGAAGATAGCACATACGTTGATAAAATTAGGAGCATGGAATATTTTAGCGCACTAAATGCCATGACTTCAGGAAAAATGAAATTGTATGGGGTAGGGTTGAAGGTTGCTGACTGCATACTTTTATATGGATTTTATAAGCTGGAAGCGTTCCCAATAGATGTCTGGATCCTGAGAGCATACCATTACGCTTTAAAAGGATTCTATGATGAAAATTTATTAAGCGTGAATGGTTTCAGGAAAACAAAATTGAGTAGAAAAGAGTATCTGCTTATGGGTGATGTTGCTAGGAAGGTTTTTGGAAAATATGCAGGCTATGCACAATTATATATTTACTTGGCAAGTAGAAGCCTATTTGGAGGGAGTAAGAAATTTTAATAGACTCCTTGAGAGTAGACGTGCTATTCTTATCGGTTCAGGTACTGCACCTTGTAAGGTAAACTTGTCTATAATATTAGATGCATTATCTTCACCTATTCCAGCACATCTTATGAACACATGTTTTCCGGTATGCAACAATATCTTTTTTCGCTCACCAAGCCTTTTATAAGCTTCAAGCTTCCTTTCACACTCCTTTCCTTTGAAATGATGTAAGATGTGGGATTCTAGGCCTTCTGAAACATTATAGGTTACAGAAATTACTGGGATCGAAAGAGAATCATATATTTTATCTATGTCTATAATGTTAAAGAGGCTAATTATAGTTCCGCCTAACATAATGATATTTACATCTTTTCTGTTCAATGTTTTAAACATGGTAAGGATTGAGTCGGTAGCATCGTCACCGCCTAACGTAGCTTTACCAAAAGAAAATCCATCTATAACTAGATCAGCCCTCATAACTACACTAGAAAGGATAGAATATGGTAATGCACCTTTTCTGAAACTTTCGGCTACACCAAAGCATCTTATAGCCTTCTTCTGTAAATGAACACGCATCAAACGTATATAAGCTTATGAACATATAAACAAATTCCTTTATATAATAGCCCATTTTATCCAGTTGACGAGATATATGGAAGGCTACTGTGTTAAGTGTAAGGCTAAGAGGGAAATAAAGAACCCGACTCAAGTGACCTTAAAGAACGGCAAGCCTGCAGTACAAGGAGTTTGCAGCGTCTGTGGAACAAAGATGTTTGTTGTAGGCAAAAAACTTTAAACCCCCTTTCATCTTTTTTTAATCAAACTAGGGTAAGGTTAATTTTGTATCTCCTATAAACTTATGACATGATGTATAAGACGCCTTTTCTGACCTGCGGTGGTGTTGTTGCAAGTGAGCATTATCTTTCATCAAAGATTGGTGTGGAAATATTAGATAGGGGAGGGAATGCTGTAGACGCTGCCATTGCAACAAGCTTAGCCCTTTCCGTAACATGCCAAAACCTATGCGGATTAGGCGGAGACTTTTTTACACTATATTATGAAAACAAAAGTGGTAAAGTCTATTGTTTGAACTCTTCAGGGTATGCGCCGAAAATGTTGACGGTAGAATATTTGAAGGAAAAGAGGTACTCTCGTGTACCTGATAGGGGTGCGTTGTCTGTAACAGTTCCAGGATATGTTTATGGAATTTTCGAATTTCATAAGAGGTTTGGTACACTAGAGTTTAGTGAGCTGATAGAGCCTTCTATACTTTTAGCTGAGAAAGGTTTTCCAGTTAGCAAAAGATTTTCTGATGCTGTAAAGAAAAATTATGAATTGTTGGTTAAAGATGAGGGGTCGTCAAAAATTTACTTAAAAAATTTCAGTGTACCTGAGGAGGGGGAAGTTTTAAAATTTCCTCAATTATCGAAAACGTTAAAGATAATCAAGGAATATGGGCCGCAAGGCTTCTATGATGGTGAAATATGTGAATCTATAGTTAGCTGTGTACAGGAAAAGGGTGGAGTCATTCTAGAAGATGATTTGAAAGAATTTAGGCCGGAGTGGGTGCAGCCAATAAAAATATTTTACAGAAACTATGAAGTTTTCGAGATACCTCCAAATAGCATGGGTTTAATAACATTACTTATACTAAACATGATTGAAGATATAGGATTAGAAGATGTGAAACATTTTTCAAAAAAGTATATGGAAAGGCTGTATAAAGTTTTTAGGATAGCATATAAAGTTAAAGATGAAGTACTCTCTGACCCAAAGTTTGTTAAAATAGATTCAGAGAAAATCCTGTCAAAAGAATATGCTAGAGAGCTTTTAAAAAATGAAAATTTGGATAGAACAGAATTTTTTGATGGGGACACAACCTATTTTGCGGTAGCGGATAAAATGGGCAACCTAGTTTCGGCCATACAAAGTCTCTATCTAGGTTTCGGTTCAGGTATAACATTACCAGAATATGGTATAACATTTAATTGTAGAGCTAGAGGATTTAAGTTTGAAGGTGTAAATAAACTAGAACCGAGAAAAAGGCCTGCACACACACTTTCTGCAACCATACTAAGAAAAGGGGATGAAATTTTAGCGGTTGGTGCAAGTGCTGGAGACTACAGACCACAAATATATGCCCAGCTAATAACTAATTATGTCGACTACAAGACTGGACTTCAAGAGGCTTTGGATATGCCAAGATTTGTTTGGGATGGAGACAGGGAAATTCTTTTAGAAGATAAGGTTAACCTGAGTGGGTTAGAGGATAAGCTTAGGATATCGCACTCAAAAAGCAATGGTTTAGGTGTAGCCCAAGCTGTTAGAGTAAAGGATATGGTTAAATGGGCTGCCTGCGATTATAGGGGAGACGGTATACCAATTGGACAAGTTTTATAGTTCAAACTTCTATAGATAGGATGTGATTTAATGAACTTTCAGGGGTCTCTATAGTGTTTAATAAGTAAACGGGAACAAGCTCGAAAACTTCTTTAAAAAACTGTTTTCTTAGTGAAGTCTTTCTCTCGTCTCTGACAAGCTGGTGGGGGTTGAAGAACTGGTTTTCTACAAGATAGTTTAATGCGGTTTCAGGATCAAGTTCTGAAAAAGTTTTTGGAATATTTTTATTTCTTTGTAGGAGGATGACGGCCTTTATGTGAGTTGACTCCCTTATTCTGTGCTCGCCGAAGAGAAGGTGAACATTTGCTACTGCTCTACCTTTACTATCAACTATAATGTCTTCTAATCTTTTCTTGAATGTTGGCCAATTGCTTGCAAGATCCTCTCTAATATACGAGTTCTTTTCTGAAGCGTATCCTATTAGATCTTTTCCCATTATTCTAACAAAAAACCAGTCGTCTGCCACATAATTGTACATGATGTTAGTGAGTAGACCGTATGTTAGAGTGGTTTTACCGCTTCCCGGAGGGCCCACGATAACGAGACCTCTTCCTTGTCTATCTACTAATGAGCCGTGAACAGAATATCTTCTATGTTCACTATGATATTCTTCGAAAAAGTCTGAAGTTAATGATAAGGCGAGGCTTTTTACAAGACCGTAGTAGTCGCAGTCAAGTATTATGAGCGTTTTTGATATAGGCTCATATTTTACTTTCAAATTTTCTTTTTCACTGTTTATTACAAAAAGTCTACCATGTGGTCTAATTTCTTCTGAAATAGGTTTAAAGTTTTCAGTCCACATTTCATAAAATTGTTTCACATTTGTTAGAAGCTTAATGCATGCACCATGTATTTCAGCCTTTCTTTCATAAAGGAAAGTCTTTGAAAATGTGTCTACGAGCAAATCCTTTTCTACTGGAGTTATTATTTCTACACTGTAACTCATTACAACATTTATTTTTGAATAAGTTTAAAAACTTTATTTAATGTTCATATAATGTGAGCTAATGTATAGAAAGGTGGTCTATGCTCCACATCCTCCAATTTATATCACACTTTTAGCAATCCTATTCGCTATAACAGTACTATTCTTCTTCTACGGATTTATTGGGTACGCTTTCAGAAAAATAGGATTTAGTACAATGACTGTAGCATTACTGCTTTTTGCAACACTATTGGGAAGCTACGTTAACATTCCACTCTTTAAAGTAAGGTCGCAGGTGCCCATAGTTAGGGTTAAAGAAGTAAGCTTCTTCGGAATTTTAATAAGGGTTCCAGAAATAGATGAGATTGAATCGTATACAACAATTGCTATAAACTTGGGTGGAGCAATAATCCCAGTACTGGTTTGCGTATATTTTATGACAAAAGATTATCAAATATTATTTTATGGATTGATAGGAAGTTGCATTGTCGCATTCATCACCCATTTGATTGCAAGACCAAAACCTGGAGTTGGAATAGTTACACCGGCATTTATTCCACCTTTGACAGCAGCACTGGTTGCCATGATTTTGCCAACAAACCAGCAGCCCATCATTGCCTATGTAAGTGGTGTAATTGGAACACTTGTTGGTGCAGACCTCACAAATATTGGAAAAATTAGAAATCTAGGAACACCTTATGCGAGTATAGGAGGGGCTGGAACCTTTGATGGAATATTTTTGAGCGGTGTATTAGCGGTAATTTTATCATAAGCCCTTTCCCCACAAATAAAAAAATACATTTTAAACGATTCAATACTTGCCTCTATGTGAACTACTTACGTCTGAAGAGTTTTAGAAGGAAATTTGCGAAAAATAAGTAGAAAATAGTAGTTTTA
>Ga0105158_1000878_pt1 | contig 12232 bp, 13 predicted proteins | sample LHCtaG_FD_81567 | JGI IMG/M metagenome (GOLD analysis project Ga0105158, IMG submission 81567) | Hot spring microbial communities from Little Hot Creek, USA to study Microbial Dark Matter (Phase II) - LHC4sed_matched | ecosystem: Environmental > Aquatic > Thermal springs > Hot (42-90C) >... | reverse complement strand
CCAATTTATTCATAGATGCGATGGATAGTATTCCAGCATACCTCAAACTCACCTTACAAATCTCCTCCAAAACCAACCTCATACAGCCTCGAGACCTCCTCCCACAAAACTTTGAATCAAAATCCATAAGATCGAAGACAGCCTAAAGCAGCCATCAAGAGCCCAACATCCTTAAAGCATAAAGAAAAAACAACTAAAATAACAGCTGGATACTGCCCTTTTGACACTCTCCACGGCTGAAGCCGGGAGATTCCTGCTTCTGGAATACTCATCGGTTGGCTGTTTATCGCCCTTTTTTAGGCTTCCACCTCATTCTACCTTAGAAGCAGGGGTGTGCCACCACCCTGTTAACGCCGCATTATTTCCAAACGAAGACACTAAATTTTAAATCAATCTCTAGATAAATATTATTCTATTTTGAGGTGGTTTTAATTGAGGGAAAAACACCTGATAATTGTCGAGTATCCTGATAGGAGCAGCATGGTTTATGAAGTTTCAGGCGAGGCTGAGGCAGTTGAGGATGTAACCTCGGAAGTTTTTGAACTATGGAATTTGAAGATACGCAACAAGGATGGCAGCCACAGCTGGGTGAGGATTTATGCGCCTTCAAGAGGCGATGAAATTGTCGTTCGCACATTTGACGGAGAAATATGCCGAATAAAGAGAAACAGTGTTAAAAAAGATGAGTTAACAAGGATCTGGGTGAAGTAAAGTGAAGCCTTATATAGGCGTCTGGACGTCGAAGAATGAAATGCTTCAAATGGGCTACAAAAGAACTCTAGAGTTTTATGCGGAATGCGGGGTCACAACAATAATTGTGGGATATGAAGGGGCCCATCTAGAATACTATAGAAGCCTTAGAAAAATTCCTCCAATAAAGAGAGAAGAGAGCCCACCGACCCTCAAAGAGATATGCAGTATGGCAAAGGATCTGGGCTTAGAAGTAGAGGTTGTAATAGACCCCAAAAGCTCAGAACTTGCAAGCAATTTTCCGGAGACTTCGGTAGTTGACGTTTTGGGAAATAGGAGCTCGTCAATATCATGTCCATCAAACCCAGACGTAACTGAGTATGTTTTGGCTAGGATAAGAGATATAGCTGAAAACTACGAGGAGATTGTGGGTCTAGAACTCGATGGACTCTACATGGATATGCATGCAAGAATGACAAACCCCTATGGTCAACCCGGAGCTTTTTATCCACTGCATCACGTTGCTCCGGAAACATGTTTCTGTGAGCACTGCCATAGATTTGCGAGGGAGGAGGGAGTAGACATGGAGCGCATTAAGAAAACTGTTAAAGTTCTTACGGAGCGCTCCCTTGAAAACTCGCCAGACACATTTTATAACCTCTACGACACATTTCGAGGGGCATACGACATGGTTCGCTTTCTCTTAGATTATCCGGAGCTTATTGAATGGCTTAATTTTCGATGTAGAATTGTAGAGCGAGCTTTAGAGACTATATGGAAAACCGTTAAGTCAATAAACCCTAAACTAGTGCTCTCTGATGACATGCTTCCTCCCACCTGGTCTTGGTCTATAGGTCAAGATTATAGAAGGCATAGAGATTACTGCGATTATTATAAAATGATCTTCTTCCATAGAAGAACTGGTTCCTTCGAAGTAAACCCACTTCTAGCCATAAAAAATAAAGTTCCATCCATACGTGAGGAAGACATAATGGATCTTTTCAAGCGCTTAACCGGATATGAGGGGCCACCTTCCTTTGTAGAGTTCTCGCAATATGGATTTCCGCCTATAAATGTCTACTATGAAGTCAGGAAAGCTAGAGAAGAAGTTGGATCAGAGTATCCAATCGTAGCTGGGATAGTTGGAGACGCCCCTGCGACACCTGGTGATATTGAGGCGGCGATGATGATGGCTGCGGAGGGTGGGGCTAACGGTTTCTGTCTACATACATGGTATGGGAGGACAACGCCATCAAATTATGCGGCTTTTGGAAATAAGGGGCAAGAACTCACTAGAGGGAGGAGAGGATTTAGGGAGCGGCAAGGTTGAAGAGTTTAGCTGCGGTTTTCCCCAGAATCCATTCTTTATCCTCTTCGCTGATATTTAGATCCTCTATTCGAGCAACATATGCGGGCAATAGATCGTGAGGACCGTCTGTTCCAAATAGAACTCTATCAGCGCCAAATTCTTTAACTATTCTTTCAAGAAGAATTTGGATTTTGCTTCCAGAAGTTTCAACATAAATGTTTTCAGCGAGTCTCATTGCTGGAATCACATCGTAATGTAGATGCTGCTTGCCCATATGCCCCATTATAATTGGGACCTCTGGGTATAGCATCGCTATATCTGCGAAGAGAATGGGGGTGCAGAACTCGGATCTTGCCGAATGAGATAAGACTGGAATCTTATATTTGGCTGCTACATCGAAGACAGGATAGGTAATAGAGTGGTTTAGTGGAAAAGCTGAAATCCATGGGTGGAGTTTAATGCCCCTGAAACCATATACTTTAACAGATTCCTCAATCTTCTCTTTAACTACGTCAGGCGGCTCATAGACGTTTGGTACATACTGGCCTACTATCTTACCATTCAAAAGCTTGATTAACTCTGCAACCGCCTCGTTTCCACCATGCTTAGTGCGCCAAACTCTATCCACCATTGAAGAAATATTTGAGACAGCGCCATATGAGACCCCGTGCTTCTCAAACCACTTCTTGAATCGCTCAGCCTCTCTAGAAATTAGCTGCTCATATCCGAGTTCCGGCTTCTCTAGGCTGGAGGCGTAAAGATAAGAGCCTATCTGAATATGCTGATGCGCATCAACAATAAACCATTTCTTCTTCCTCTCCAAAATCACGTCACCCTCCTAGGGTTAATCTTGAGGATTCTAGCCATCGAAAGGCCCAAAACGTCAAGGGCTTCCTCGTCACTTAGGTGGCCTGAGTCCCAAAGGTCAAAGACCTCTTGGAGTTCTGATCGCATGCTTGTTGTAGGCCAATCGCTTCCAAAAACAACGCGATCCTTACCCAAAATTCTAGGCGGGGTTACACCGCCTATAGAAGTCTCTAAAATAATGTTCTCGACTCTTCTAGCTGATTCAAGAACATTCTTATCGTTCCTCAGCCCAGAGTGGGCCATTATAATAGTTACATCTGGAAAAGTTTCGGCTAAATCTGAAAATTGACCAGCAACTGTCCATGGCTCTGTCCCTGAGTGAATTAATACTGGAACCCTATATTTAGCTGCCCTCTCAAGAATTAGATTTAAGACTGGTTCTTTTAACAGGCAGTATCCATCCTGGTTTGGATGAAGCTTTATTCCCCTAAACCCTTTATCTCTAATATAGTAGTCTAGTTCCTCTAGAACGTCGCTAAACTTGGGATTAAGCCTTACGAACCCTATAAGCCTATCAGAAAAACGTGTTATCGCCTCCAGCACCTGCTTGTTCATCTGCTTAATTTCATGCGGCAATCCTCCACCGGATACACAAGCCATATCTACACCGCATCGATCCATCTCCCGAATTAAGTCTTCAACAGTCCAACGTTTATCTGTAAAGTAACAGGTTAAATAGGTAGCTCCTACATGCGTGTGCGCGTCTAGAATAAATGGCTTCTCGCCGCTTTTCAACCGACACATATCTTAGACTACGCTCCGTGGATACTTAAACCTTCGTGGATACTTAAACCTTATTCATGGAGAGGGGACTGATGAAATGGGCTTTTGAAGGGTTATTTTACACGGTATTTCTCCAGTGCTTTTTCATCCAACGTTACTCCTAAACCTGGACCCATAGGAACTTTTACTTCTCCATTCTTAACTTCCGATGTTTCCTCAATTAAGTCGTCCTCGCATAGAAAGCGGCTGAAGACAAACGTTATCGATGGGAGAGAAGCCATCTTCATGGCCGCCGCCAGATGGAGGCCGAAGGTCTCCGTCGGCCCAAGGCCGACGACCTCTATGAACAGGGGCATTCCCTGAACCTCGTAGCCTCCGCTTGCAGCTGCTCTTCCAATAGCTGTCTGAGCAAGGGCATCACATCTAAGCATTGCTCCGGCTCCCTTCTCCTCAACCACAAAGTAATCTACCATCCGCCTCTCGACGGCGGTCATCGGATTCGGCGTCCAATCTGAGCCGGAGCCAAAACCCATATGCATAGCTAACGGAATAAATGTTTTACTTTTAATTTCCAGGTAGCCTTCAATGTTCTGCTGTGGAATAGGGCTCTCAAGGCAGAGTACGTTATAGCGTTCAAGGGCCCTGGCGACTTTAACTGCCCTCGAGGGAAGCCACAGCGTGCAGTTAGCATCCGCAATAACCTGAATGTCTGGGGCAGATTGAAAAATGGCTTCCACCTGCCTTACAGGGTCTCTGGCCGGCCGTATCTTAATCTTATGGGTTTTAAATCCATTTTTAGCCGCGTAAACGGCTTCTCCAGCTAATACTTCTGGCGGAAAACAGTGGCTCCAATATGCTACGTTCACTTCGCTGCGATAAACTGGGCCGAAAAGCTTGCAGACCGGTAGATTAAGGGCTTTCCCCATTAAATCGTAGATGGCTACTTGAAGGGGCCAAATAGAGTCGTCGAGAATGAATTCAAATGGGCTGCGGCCAATAATTTTTGGAATCAGATGCCTTACATCTGGGCCGTCAGCAACCCCTACAAGCCCGTTATCGGCGTAAACCTTGTATACGAATGTATGTATTCCGCCCGCCGGCATACCGGCATTAGACATATGTTCCCGAATCCTTTCCACCCAAGGTACATTAACCTCGAAAACCTCAATCTCAGCGATTTTCAACTAAACCACCTTTCATCTTCAAGATATAAATGAGTTATCCGCCTAAATTAAAAAGTTGCCGGTTTTCGTCCACCAGCATCCTATGTGAAAACAGCGGCGGCTGCTTACCTGAGTCGAATCACGCCTTTCTCCCCGAGCTTCACGATAAATGGAAAAAGGTTTTCGAAGGCTGCTTTAACCTCATCTCTATGGCCTTCAGCGATCAAAAATAGGGCTGGAACATTGTGGGAGGCTGCGAACTCAACGGCGTGTCTCGTAAACCTATAAGCCTTCTCGAACCCTATGGAGTGGATTAGATCCGTGAGGTTATCGAAGAGCAGCGAGCAGCCCTTCTCCGCCACCAGCTGTATTTCCGCGAGCAGGCGGGTTAGGTCGTAAAGCGGCAGATAGACTTCGCGCCTTGAAACCGCTGTTCTCTTCACGCTCTCAGGTGAAAGATAAAATATACGTGTTTCCTCCTCAGGCAGGAGTCCAAGAATAGAGGAGCTCTTCCTTGAAAAGACCGCCAGCTCCTCATTATTAGCCAATGCTTCTGTGATGTAGGCTTTTAGACCCGCCTCACATCTTTCAGATGGATTAAACACTGCTAAAACCGGGTTTCCAAATAAGTTTTTATGGGTGATTCCAATCAGCTGTGAAAAAGCATCTAAATCTTTTTCAAGGAAGCCCTCTGGCAGAAAGATGCTTCGAAGCCTCCCCTCAGCTATTTCATATATTAGCTTTTTCCCTCTAATGTAATTTTCATGGGCCTTAATTAAGCCCACCGTGTCGACTTCAATTAGAGGATAAACGGTGTTCCAGAATTCAACGAGGTCTGAGAGAACCTTCTCATTCACCTCGCCCCTCTCAAGATAGCTTAATGTATTGTTTATGACGCTGACTATCTGGGGGATGCTGGGCTCCTTAAGAAGAACGATTCTTCCCTCAGTGAGGGAAACGCTTTCGTCGAGCCCTGTCTCCTTCAAGTATTTTTCGAATTTCAAATGCGCTTGGCCGAGGCCCCCCTCATGTATGGAGCCAAAAAAATTCTGAAGGAAGAGGGTTAATCTCTCAGACATCTGCCCGCGTGCCATCCAAAATGAGGCTCCTATAGGCTTCTCTTTCAGCAGAATGCCGTAAGCTATCATAGAGAGCCCGGCTACTGCGGTGAAGCCGCCGAGGGGAGGGAGATTAGGAGATATTTGGAGGAGAAGGGTGTTGAAGATCACTACGCCGACAAAGAACATTACTGTAAAACCGTAGAGTATAAATTTATATTTTCTCTTGATAATCGGCACCCTGCTCTCCCTAATGGGCTTTATAATCCATATGTAATTCAGTATAATGTAGAAAATGGTTAGTGAGAATAAAATGTACGATGACGATATCTGCGTGAATTCGTAGGACCAGCCGAAGGTTGTCCAGAAAACTTTAATTGGTTCGTGTACGAGGATGTATATGAAAAACATGATGTTCGGCACCATTACTAGAATATGTTTCTTGCTTCCATTTCCAAGGAAGGAAACCACGAGAAATAGCATTGGATATACTAGCGAGGCGAAGCCTGAGCCTAATTCGAAGAAAAGCTTTGACAACGATGCGTTGGGAGCATTTCTGTGAAGAAACATAAATAGCTGCCAGAGGAAAACGCAAATTGAGAAGCACAAAAAAAACTTGGCGGAGGAAAGCTGGCGGTTCTTATAGAGGACGTAGCAGCCTAATATTATCGCTATGCTTCCCGCCGCCAGGTATTGTAGAGTGATGGGAACAAAATTCCATTCAGACATCTTTTCAAGTTTACCTCAGTAAGTCCAGCACATCTTTTCTTTCTGGAGGAATTATCTTGGGCGGTTTTAGTTGGCCGATTTCAGCGCCCGCCCTCATCTTGCTTAAGGAATATTTTAAGAAGGCTCCCTTACTTAAATATTCAACTCTAATGATTTCATGGGGGTTCTTAACGGAGAAATCCATTACGTAGCTTTGGAAGTCGGGGAACGTCTGCAGAAGGTTCTCAAATATTATTCTGGCGGTTTTCGTCTCTGAATGCTCCCAAGGTCTCTCCATGAGAACGAGAAGCCGCTCCCCTTCCCTTGTAAATTCTTTTGTAACAGCCCATTTCTCGAAATACTTCAGTCCCGCATTAACCAGAGCCCTCGAAAAGGTGCTTTCGGTTATTCTAAAATATCCGTAGAAATCCAGCATTTCTCTAATTCTGCTCTTAAAGGTGAAGTAGGGCATGCCGTCGTCTCTAAAATCGACAACTGTTAAAAGATCTTCCATCCTATATCTGGCAAGTATCCCCCCATAGGAGGTTCCGATAAGCTCGTAGGTTTCCCCCCTCTTAAGTTCATCGATTTTCTTCACATTTCCCTCCTCGTCTAGAAACTCGTAGTATCCTATCCTTAACTCCGGCATCAGATATGTTTTCCTATCTGGGGGCCCATACATGATCACTGGAAACTCTGTGGAACAGTATAGGTTGGTGGGTTCAACCTCAAACTCTCTGAGAAAGAAGTCTCTGTAGGGAGTTATATTCACGCCGGAGAGCCCTAAACCCTTCAATGGCAGGAAGTCTCTGATTTTCTCGTAGGGTTTGTTGAATAGACGGGTACTCAGCCACTTAAATAGCATGTAAAATTTAGCTAGGCCAAAGTTTAATGACTCATAATATTCCCTGTAAATGCTGGATCTATTCTTAAAGTATTTGCATACCAGCTGGAAGAAGGAAGCCACTCCAGCTGCAAAGACGGGTTTGCTTCCCTCCTCAATTTTTCTAAGCGTTATCCATAATCTTCGACCCATATCCGTTACTTCCTCAACAGACTCCAATGAAGGAACTACTTCGAAATGTCTGCTGCCTAGAAAAACACCCCAACCTGAGGTGTAGGGTATGGGAGCCGCCACATTAAGCCCTCTTTCCCCCTCTTTAACCTTTGTCTCCCCCCATCTCTCACTACACATTAAACCTGTGAGGGTTACCCCGCAGATTTCATAATTTTTCAAGGTTGTGACGCTGTGAACTATCCACTTGGGTTTTCCAGTTGTACCTGAGGTTTTCGCCGCGTATCCGAATCCCCCGACAATCCATCCATTCAGCATAGGCTTTAATTCGTCGAACAGCCTGGAATAATAGTCGAAGAAACGTTCCCCCCTTTTCCTAGGCTTCTTCGCCGCCAGCTCATCTATTTTTGCCCCAAATTCATGTAGAATCGGATAGTCTCCATATGTTGTTAATGGAGCGTCCTCAAGCTTCTCAAAGCTCCTCTGATATTTCTTCATCAGATACCTAGCTGTCTTCGTTTTCCTCCATTTTTCAAAGTATTTTTTCATCTGCGCCTCTGAATATTCAACTTGCTCATGGAAGGGTTTCTCCAGAAAGCTGCAGTATTTCCTCCACAGATCTCCTTTACCGCTCATTCCCCACTTCATCCCTCAGCTTCCGGATAGGGCAGTAGGTTTATTCCAGTATTCTTGGAGATGTCATACTGATAGTATTTTAGATCTATCTCTGTTGCACGCATCTTGAGAACTATCAGCCTCCTGCGGAGGATGCTTCCCCTAGATATCATTTCAAGCATGATTATTCCATCGGATATGAATTCCTCGGCTCCTGTGCCGAGCCGTTTGCTCCCCCAAGGTATCTCCGCGGTTAATATTGTTGTGCAGCCCAGCCCACGCAGCACTTTCTGGAGAACCGAGATTAAGCTTCTCACCTCAGCCGCTTCCCTAAATACGGTTATTAGAGCTGTAATCGAGTCTATAACTAGTCTCTTAGCTCCCAATGCCCTAACGGCTTCAACTATTTCATCGACGGCTACCTCAGCCTTTTCAGGCTCCCTCAAGGATATTAGATCCAGAATCTCTACATCACCTTTCTCCTGAAGCCCCTCGAAGTTCCATCCGAGTGAAAGCATATTGTTCTTGAAGGTTTCGGCTCCTTCCTCAAAGGTTACGTAGACTCCTTTATCCCCATACTTCACTGCTCCGAAATATATGAATTGTGATGCTAGAATAGTTTTACCTGTCCCCGGCCCCCCAGCCACTAGGATGGTGCTTCCCTCCGGTAAGCCTCCTCCCAGCATTTCGTCGAGCTGAACTATTCCGGTTGGAACCCTCCTCAATTTAGATCTCATCCTCCGTAATATGGAATGTGGCTTCCATCAAATCCGGAAAATCGCTTTTAACTTCTCTCACAGACACCCTTCTCCCCGTGACCCCTCTTAGAAAACCTGAGATTATGCCGTAGAGGATGAAACGTGAATATGGGTTTTGGAGGGGTGTTTCCTGTATCACGACCTTTCCAGAATTCTCCTCCACCCTTATCTCTGAGAAGACGATTTCGCCCAGCGCTCTTTCCTTGAAATAATCTTGAATGAAGCGTAGGGTTTTCTGAAGAGATAAATTAGCGGGTCTCCTAATATTCTCAGCGTATCCTCTCCCTACCCCCTCCCCCATATACCGCAAGACGAGAGCGCCTCCGGAGCCGAAGACTTCATATATGGATTTGGAGATTTCATCCCATTCCTTGATAAGCCATCTAACATCCACTAAACTCTGCCTATCCAAGGGGGGAAAGCCTCCAAACATCGGAAACTATGCCAAAAAAGAGATAAGCCGGCGTCTACGCTTATAAAGGTTATTCCGTCACCCGAAATATTATTCCCTGGGCGACAATAGGCGTCCGATGGGTCAGCATCCCTTCACCCCGCAACTAAAAATAAATGTTACTACAAGTCGATTTTCCCCTCCAACTCCATGAAAAGCCGCGTCAGAGCTTTCATCCTCTCCTTAACCCACAGCCTCCCCTCCTCCGTTAAATAGTAAACCCCGCTTCTCTCAGTGATCTTCCGCCTCCTGATTAAACCCCTCTTCTCCATTAGATGAAGAGTCGGGTAGAGGACGCTTGGAGCCAACAAAACCCTGAAGTCTTCGTAGATTAGAGTCAACATTTTATAGCCGGTGGCAGCTTCATTTCGCAGGAGCGTCAATGCGATAATTAAATCTAGGAAATTCTTACAGAACCTCTCCCGAACCTCCCTGAAGACTGAAAACTTTATTAGCCCACCTGGGTCTCCAGACCCCATATTCATCCCATACTGTTAAGATAGGATTATTTGTTTTCAGGAAGCCTTCACGTCTTGTTGTTTGGGTGTTCTTGAAAACGTTGAGGTTTCCAGGTTTGACGCTCTCCACGGGCCGGAGGATGCTTATCGGCTGGCTTTCCATCGCCCCCTTCAGGTTTCCACCTTAGAAGCAGGCCGCCGCCCGTCAACGCTGGTGGAGGCGGCCTATATTTAAGACGTCTACGGCATCCGCTTCTAGCCCGGGCATTTGAAGAGCCTTCCTTCAGCCGCCATGTTTTCTGAGCCGCAGCGCGGGTTGACGTCTTATATCCGCTTATCTCTCCGACCCCTATGCCGCGTTCTTCAGCCTTCTCCCCAAACCTTTTGACGGTATAGTTGAAGCCTCAAAACTCATGGAGTTCGCCTCACCATTGTGGCTGCCTCCTCTTACGCTCCTCAATCTTCCAAGAACTATTCTTGAGATTTCAAGATGATGGAGCCCTTTAACTATGAGTGCGCTCGTTTTCTCCACACTTCAATCAGCCCTCTCAACAACGTCGCCGCAGGCTTCCCTCAGATGAAACTTCAGGCGTTTAAGCTCCTCAACAGTCCCTCTTTATCCCGGTTGACATGCTACGTCAAGCTATATAGTGGCGGCGAGTATTTAGGCTTATCGACAATCCATTCCAGGACTGAAGCCCTAGGCTTTTCCGTCGAGCTTTTATGCAGCAAAAACTGTCTCTGCGGTGCGTGGTGGATGAAGAGGTGAGATGAACTCCGCTTAACATCAGTCAGCTCACGAAACCCCGTAAAAGTAAAAGAGAACTTAGCTTTGTGGCTTAATTCTTTTGGTTTGAGTTTCTCTCCTGGTTTTAGGCTGTTTGCTCTCACTCTTTAGCTTTGTAGGTTTATTAGCATGTTGTATATGTATGCTTTAGCTGCTAGTTCTTTAGCTATGTTTTCCATGTTTTTAGCCATGGGGTGTTCTCTGTATAGGCGTTTGAATGTTGAGAATGCTGTTTCAGCAGCCCATCGCCTACCATAACCCATCCTCCCACTCCACTCCTTCTCACCAAGCATCTTGAGCATTCATGGCTGAATTACGCCTCTCTGGAGGCCCTCGGTCTGTCCTAGCATTCTTTCTAGGCTTAATGATAGGCTTTATACCCATTCTCCTAAGGAGCCTATAGGACTTTATTGAATCGTATGCTCCATCCATATATGCCTCGGATATCAGCCTATGTCTTGACGCGTTCGTTATCAAGCTTGGCAGGGCCTCCGAGTCATGTATGCCATCTGTAGTCACATCCATTGCCAGTATCTCCTTTGTTTTAACGTCAACTGCGAAATGTATCTCAACATAGCGCTTCCTCCCCCCATATATCCGCTCAACCCACCCACCACACTTGTGAACACTTACGCCGCTTGAGTCAACGGCTATAGCAACCGGCCCATCATATCCGCTTAGGGATTTGTATGGGCTTAAATCAAGCATACGCCTCCTACCATTAGTATTGTTGTAAGCCTTGGAATAAGCCTACTTAAAGCCCTAGTGAAGCCTTCAATCCGTCTATAGGGCATGGAGAAGCGTACAACAGCCAAGAAAACAATATATCTATCCGTAATTTTGAATGGACGCCCAATCTTACCATCATTCAAGAGGCTGAGCTCATAATCATAGCCTTCAAGAAAATCTAGGCTGAGGAGGAGCTCGCCGCGCCTAATAAGTCTCTCATCAACAAGTCCCCAATCCATAAAGAAAAAAAAGAGCTAAACAGAGAAATTAATTAAACCACAAAGCAAGAACTTGAATATTTTGAAAACGCCTCTATGTGAAGAACAAAGGTCTTCCAATTGTTTTGTGCTTCTGCCTCCATCGATCGTTAAAATGCCTAAGGGCTCTATTAAGTTAGCCCTGAAAGCATTATTCTACCGGAAGAAAACGTGGTTAAAACTGTGGGGGCTACGCATTAGCGCGATTTGAAAAATTAATCGACTACTTAAATTCGATGGAGCATTATTCGCGGAGGAAAGAGACTTCTGGGGATTCAATTTTCCCAAAGCCAAAATAGAGAGTTTTTATAAAGATGGATGTTCGATTAATAGATTTCGATGAAACTGGAGCAGCTTACAATTTCCTCAGATAGAGGCTGTTCTCCTCTCCGTGATTTCTAAGCTTAGCCATCAAAAGGGGGACTAAAATAATTCGCTCTTAAATGGGAGTGTTGTGGCTCATTAGACTAAAATAGGCTAAAATCTTACAATGTAGGGACATGAAGAGGCTTGACACCCCGTCTTCCAGGCCTTACACCACCTTCCCTTTTCATGCTTACACATTTGCTGAAACTTGCTGAAGGCTATAGCCACGTTTTCTTCAATGGGCTTGGGAGGTGTCAGGAGCAGCTGTGTAGGATGGT
>Ga0105158_1000877_pt1 | contig 12236 bp, 10 predicted proteins | sample LHCtaG_FD_81567 | JGI IMG/M metagenome (GOLD analysis project Ga0105158, IMG submission 81567) | Hot spring microbial communities from Little Hot Creek, USA to study Microbial Dark Matter (Phase II) - LHC4sed_matched | ecosystem: Environmental > Aquatic > Thermal springs > Hot (42-90C) >... | reverse complement strand
AGGCTATCGCAAGTAAACAATATTATTGCAGTTTCAAGCGGTAAGGGGGGTGTTGGAAAAAGTGTTATTTCATCAATTTTGGCCCTAGTTTTGGTTAAAAAGGGGTTTAGGGTTGGGTTAATGGACCTAGATTTTACAAGCCCATCAATACACCTAATTTTAGGCGTCAATGACGTTTTTCCAGAGGAGAGGGAGGGGATAGTTCCTCCAACAGTTTATGGCATAAAGTTTATGTCAATAGTTTACTTTTCTAAAGACAGGGCTCTTTCATTGAGGGGACAGGATTTTTCAGACTCTTTTCTAGAAATTTTGGCGATAACAAAATGGGGTAGCCTAGATTATCTGATACTCGATATGCCTCCGGGAATAAATGATGCAACCTTAGACGTAGTCCGCTATATGAGGAAAGTCAAGTTTATTATTGTTTCAACCCCTTCACTTCTATCCCTTTCTACAGTAAAAAAGCTTCTCGACTCACTTCAAACATCAAGGGTTGAAGTTTTAGGTGTTATAGAAAACATGAAAATGGATAATTCGAGCTCAATTAGAGGACATATTGGGGGAACAAGATTTATTGGAGAAATTCCATTTGACCCCGAACTTGAAAAATGTTTAGGTAAAATTGAAGGACTTCTTTCAACAAAAGTTTCCAAGGAACTTGAAAAGATTGTTGACAAGATGATTTATCATAATGTTTGATAATGAGCAACAAAACCTCACATGAAGTAGAAGATTCATGGAAGGATAAACTTGATACTATGGAACATTATAATGCATTAGCGAAAGCATACGATACACTTTATGGGCAGGAGCAGAAGATGAAAATAGATTTTATCCTAAAGAATCTGAACTTAAAAAAAGGTGAGAAAATTTTAGACGTTGGATGTGGAACATGCATCCTATTCGAAAACATATACGATGAGGACAAAATTTTTGTCGGCGTAGACATTTCAGAAAAAATTTTGAGAGAAGGGTGGAAAAAATTTAGAGACAAAACAAACTTATTCCTTGTCTCAGCTGACGCTGAACACTTACCCTTTAGAGACAAAGTCTTCGATACAATTTTCGCTATAACATTAATCCAGAACCTACCAAATCCAATAATATCTTTAAAAGAAATAAAGAGAGTTTCAAAAAGAGAGGCATCTATAGTTGTAAGTGGACTTAAAAGAAGATATACGTTCAAAGAATTCAACTCTATAATTAGAAATGCAATATTTTTAAGGGAATCATATGACATCGAAAACCTAAAAGACTACATTGCATTCAGCACACCATAATAAAAAAGAATTTTTCATCTTAATGTTTTTGTTAATAGGTTTTAAAATTTATTAATAGAATAAAATGCATTATTGACCATGAAACCTAAAATTTTAACTACACTAGAGTTACCAAAACAAACTCTTGATATACTTGAAAAATATTTTATTGTTGAAGGAGGCCAAGATCTTGTTAAGGATAGGAACAAACTTTTATCCATGCTGGGGGATAAGGTTGGATTGCTAACTGCGCCTCACATTAAAGTGGATAGTGAACTTTTTGATCATGCACCAAACTTAATGGTTGTAAGCACTTATAGTGTAGGTTTTGACCATATCGACGTAGATGAGGCCACAAAAAGGGGAATTTATGTAGGCTATACACCAGGCGTATTAAGTGACTGTGTTGCAGAAGTAACTTGGGCACTAATCCTTTCAACATACAAGAGAATTTCTGAGGCTGAAAGAATAGTTAGGGCTAGAAAGTGGGTTAAGGGAATCTACAAGGAGCCTTTGGGAAGAGACCTTAAGGGAAAAACTTTAGGAATTATCGGTTTAGGAAGAATTGGTAGGAGGGTTGCTGAAATAGGCAGATGCTTTGGCATGCGCGTAGTATACTATGATATTGTTAAGCCTCCGGACGCAGAAAAGCTTGATTTCGAATACTGTGACCTTGACACACTCCTCAAGATATCTGATGTTGTAAGCATACATGTACCCCTCCTTAAAGAAACATATCACTTGATAGACGAAAGTAAACTGAGGCTAATGAAAAAGGACGCGATAATAGTAAACACTTCAAGAGGAGCAGTTATAGACGAGAAGGCGCTAATCAGAGCCCTCAAAGAGGGATGGATAATGGGTGCAGGATTAGATGTCTTCGAACAAGAGCCACTCCCATTAGATAGTGAACTATTGGATATGGAAAACGTAGTCCTTTCACCCCACAGGGGTTCAGCGTCGATCGAGACCAGGGAGGCGATGTTAAATCTTGCAGTAAACAACCTAATTTCCGTATTGAGGGGGCAAAAGCCGCCAGCACTACTGAATCCTGATGTCATGAAAGTTAGGCCTCTAGACAAAACAAAAGTTTTACAAGAATAATTTAATACAATAGTATACTGTTTTAAATCTAGCACTGCTTACTTTAAACTATAGTGTGAGCTAAAGCTTATATTCATAATATTCTAAAAATTTTAGAGGGAAAATGATAGAGAGGCCGAGAATTCGTGTAATATCAAGGTCCTTTGGACAATACTGCAACGAAGCTCTAGAAATTTTAAAGTCTTTTGCTGAAGTAGACGTTAAAGGTGCTAAAACCTTTGAAGAAATGGTTGAGGCAGTGAAAGCTTACGATGGAATAGTGTTAGGGAACGAGAAGCTGGACAGGGAGATTTTAAAGAACGCGGTCAAGTTAAAGATTATTGCAAGACATGGAGTGGGAGTGGACAATATAGACCTTAATGCTGCAACAGAAAAGGGGATTGTTGTAACGTATACGCCTCAAGCCAATGCTGACTCCGTTGCAGAATATGCGATTGCATTAATTTTGAACATTATGAGAATGATACCTAAACTTCACAATAGCACTGTAAGTGGTGGATGGAATAGGATCCTAGGCTACGAGCTTATGGGGAAAACTGTTGGAATAATAGGTTTCGGGGGAATAGGGAAGAGAGTTGCTAGAAAGCTTACTGGATTTGATGTAAAAGTACTAGTATATGATCCGTATGTTGGAGAAGAGGAGATAAGAAAATTTGGAGCCACCTCTGCAAAATTAGATGAACTTTTAAGAAATTCAGACATCATAACATTGCATGTCATATTAACGGATGAGACCAGACATCTTATAAACAGCGAGAGACTAAAGTTGATGAAGAAGACAGCCTATCTCATAAACACTTCCAGAGGAGCTGTAGTGGATGAAAAGGCATTATATGTGGCATTAAAGGAAGGCTGGATTGCTGGAGCAGCATTAGATGTCTTCGAACAAGAACCAATAGATCCAAAAAATCCACTGCTCACATTAGACAACATTATAGTTACACCACATAATGCAAACTTTACGTTAGAGGCCTTAAGAAGAACAGACATAATGAATGCAGAGGACTTAAGAAGATTCTTTAATGGAGAAAGGCCACTGTATGTTGCAAACCCTCAGGTATACAAAAAATAAAAAATAAAGATTTTTTGAAAGAAATTTTTAATTTCAGTAGATTAATTCTTCTGTCTTTCTATCGAATATATGTAGTTTAGTTTGGTCGAATGTTAAATACAGCTTCTGTCCTATCTGGAATTTTTCACCCACACCTGATGCTACTACTGCCTTAAATAGCTGGTCATCCATTTTAAGGTCTAGAACCATTTCATCACCTAATGGCTCACTAATATATAGTTCCGATGTCATGTATATGTCGGTTTTAGGCTTTTCAGCTGAAACAACCAAGTCTCTCGGCCTTATACCGAAGATAATTTCCGTAACACCCTTAGACTTTATCACTTCCACAGCCGGATCTGGAAGCCTGAACTTTATCGCACCACCGTCAAAGTATCCCTTACCATCCTTTTCTACGAAAGTCCCTGAAGCCATGTTCGTTGGAGGACTTCCTATGAAGCCTGCTACAAACACGTTCGCTGGCCTATTGAATACTTCGTCTGGAGAAGCATACTGCTGTAGTAGGCCCTTATTCATTACAGCAATACGGTCGCCCATAGTCATAGCTTCAGCCTGGTCGTGTGTAACGTAAACTGTTGTTATCGCAAGCTCCTTTTGCAGCCTTTTAAGCTCAGCCCTCATGTAAAGCCTTAGTTTCGCGTCCAGGTTGCTGAGAGGCTCGTCCATGAGCCAGACCTTCGGCTCTCTGACTATGGACCTTCCCAAAGCTACACGCTGAGCTTGACCGCCACTAAGCTGCTTAGGCTTCCTATCTAAAAGTTCTGAAATCTGAAGCAACTTAGCAACTTCCCTCACCTTCTTGTCTATCTCACTTTTCGGAAGCTTCCGAATCTTTAGTGGGAACGCGATATTATCGTATACAGTCATGTGAGGGTAGAGTGCGTAGCTTTGGAAGACCATCGCAATGTCTCTGTCCTTAGGGGGAAGGTCGTTTACGAGTGTGTCGCCGATATAAATTTCTCCCGAGTCGGGTGTCTCTAGGCCTGCGATACATCTTAATGTCGTTGTTTTACCACATCCACTTGGACCAAGGAGGACGACAAACTCTTTGTCTTTTATTTCAAGATTCAGGTTGGATACGGCGACTGTTGATCCAAACTTTTTTACTAGATCCTTTATTAACACTCTTGCCATATTATACCATCCATAAATATCATTATGTATGCTAAATAAAGTTTACGTTAAAATATTGTTAAAAGTTTATTGAATAAAATTAATAAATAAAATTAATGAATTAAATTGTGATTATTCAATGCTACACTTTTTTTACAAACTCTAGTACTTTGGACTTAAATTCATTGTATGCGTTTGTGAACTCTGTTTTCGTCTTTATAACGGCACCAAATTTCGGCCAGTCTTCAGGCTTCAAACCTCTTTCTCCAGCATCCGTTGCTACTCCAACCTCCTTAAAGAATGATATGAGTTCTGGTGTAAGTTCTAGCGCAAGCCTACAATCTTCCCTTATATCATAGACTTCAGTTAGTCTATGAATAGAATCTTTATCTATCATCAATTTTACTACAGCGTTATCATACACTTTTATGTCGAAGCCCTCTTTTTGAGCTTCCATCATTACGTTCGTCTGATGGTTCGGGAATTCAGTGTTTGTCATATTGTTTGGAGAAAGTGTTAGAAATGTTTCTCTAGGCTTTCTCTTTGATGCAGGAAGCACATGTATGCCATCTAACACTTTATTTGCCTGACTATCGTTTAATCCATACTTTTGCTTTATATAATTGAACCATTTAATTCTACTTTCTGGAGTAAAGAAGAGTCTAAAGAGTATTTGGCTTACTGCAATTCCAGCCTTCCCAATATCGTCTTCAAGCCTTTCCAGGTACTGGATAACATCCTTTTCAGATGAACCAAGTATCTTGGAGGCTAAAATTGTTTTAACAAAGTTTTCATTTGTTAAACTGTTCAAATATTTTCTGTCACTTAAAATTTTAATTAGCCTATCCTTCGGCAACTTATCAAATTCTTTAATGTTAAAGATTCTTGCAAGATCCATCACTAAAGATTTACCATTCTCTGTATCCCACACCTTGCTAAGTAACATTTCAGCTTGGACTTCACGGAGGTGATCGTTTAATCTACCACACATCGTGGTCTCATAACATGTTGTCACATGGAAGCCCTTCTTAACAGCCTTCGATCTACCATCTATCTTTGATACTATCAAGTAAGCCTCCTGCGATACAGTGTAAGTTTCCGTGTTGTTTGTGCCAATACCCAAGCTTTCAAGCATTGAAGTTATCTCTATTGCTGCAGAATTGTTTCCGGGAACCTTAAACACCAAATTTGGCCGCCCAACTTCAACACAACTGTTATCATATCCCCAGAGTAGGTAAGCGTCATATTTTTTCAAGAATTCATGTGCGTCAGAGTAAATTTGTAGAGCGTCTTTTAAGCTCCCTTCGACACTTGCACTAACATGTGGGTTAAGCTGATAGCTGACCATACCATGTTCAAAGTTTGAGGCAATAGCTATTGGCCTAAACACTGCAAGGTTAGGGAAAACTGAAACTTCAGTAGCCTTCATTGTCATTTCATCTGCATAGGCTTCTGGGAATTCTGCCCACCGTGGATTTTCGAGAACAACAGTCTTGAAATCGTTACAGAAGCTTTCGCCAAAATATCCTTCCCACAAGGTTTCATCGTCAATGTAGGCTGCTGCTGCGAGCACAGGATTTGTTGACACTTGGACGAATCCAAGATGCCTTAACCATCTTAGACCTAAGGCGTAATCATTTCCAAACCTGTTTCCATTTAAACTCAAACGATAATATATGTTTCCCTGTATTTCATCTTTTGCCGCATTAAGAAAGCTTGATAGAGGATTCTCTTTATCAACCTTCTTTTCAATATTTTCAGCCATCTTAGCAACCATTGAGCCAGGTGCACGATAATATTTTGACATAACTATTCTCATATCTTGTAATATGTTTTCTACAATATCTTTGGCTACAGATGATTGAAACATTCTTTTTTCAGAGGACTCAAGCTCTTTTAGAGTATTAAGTAATTGTTCAATTGATTCTTTAACTTCCTCTTCACTGAACCCGACGATTATCCTTTCATAGCCGAAGAGGTTTAACGCAATCTGGGCTAAAACATTATATATCCTAAATCTTGTAATTTTGGAGTCTTTAGGGTCAAGGCTTATGCATGAATAAAATTTTAGTGAAAGAGTGCGTGCTATGCTTCCAACGGTGAACGCTAGGGAACCAACCATTTCCTTGTGAAGTAGATGATCTGCTGCAAGTTTATCGTGGCCGCTTAAAGCAAGTTTTATCACATGATCCACATGATCTATACTGTCTATTGGAAAGGACAGAGCTTTAGGTTTAACATCCTTATATTCTAAATATTCTACCATAATTCTTCGCCTAATACAATTATTTTGGTATACTTAATATTTTCTTCTATTAGAGCATATATGTGGTTTATATTTCAAATTTTTTATGAACTACTTTATTTTAAAAAAATAAATTTTTTAGTTTTAAAATAGAAAATAAAATTAAAAAGTTTGATGCAGTTTATTTGCTTGAATAAAAGATTTTGCTCCAATCATAGTCTGCTGTTACTAGGACATGCACTTCTTCCCAAAAATCTGGCCTATTTACTACAAGGGATTCCAAAATTTTGGCTCTCATAGGTTTAGCTGAAACTGAAACAAACAATTCGTATGGCTTCAGCCCAAATAGTCCAACTTGATTATCTTCTGATACACTGATAAGCAGCCCAGGTTTACTGTAAAGTTGGACATCTGATGAAGGTATGTTGTAGAGGTTGTCGGAATAAGATTTTATTGAATCTTTTTTTGTAGCCAGGACAGCGAAGATCATGTATTCGGTCATGTCTTCACCGTCTGGTGAAACAATCTTGTTTATACATTTGCTTAAATGGTAGTTTGGATACTTGTTTAAAGCCGTATTGAGTGATTTTATCCAAGAAAAAGGTAGTATCTTCCCTGTTACAGTATTTAATTCTCTGGCAGCATTAAAATACAATATTGTTTCAGATATTGGAGACTTATGTTTGTCCAAAGAAACAATCCAACCCTTAAATTTCTTTTCCCCCGACGACATATGCACCATCTTCAACATTATATACATACACTTTTAAGCTTTTCAAACACCAAACAAGAGCTCCTACACTATTTTGGGAATCAGCAGTAAAATTATAGGAAAGTATAAATTATCGAGTATTATAGCAAACTGTGATTAATATGGTTATTCCAGAAAAAAATATTATGAGAATTGTTAAGGGAACAATTTTAAGAACAAACTATGGCACGTTAGGGGCTTCAACTTCAACCTTAATCTATGATGAGGGAAAAAGAATCCTTGTCGATGTCGGCCATTATGGTACAAGGTTAAGGCTGGAGGAAAATTTAAAAAATGTTGGCCTAAGCCCAGGCAGCATAGATTATGTGATATTAACTCACCTAAACTGGGACCATTGTGCAAACATAGACCTTTTCGAGAAAAGCAAAATCTTTTTGCATAAAAGAGAGTGGGAGGTAGGAAACCTTTTCGGTAAAGAGGATTTGGCTACAAAAGCGTTTAAACAGATGCTTGAAAAGATGAGATTACATATCATAGATGATGACATGTATAAGGTTACGGAAAACGTTTACACTATAAACACGTTTGGTCACACTGTTGGACACATTTCAGCACTGGTTAAAGCAGAAAAGGGTAATATAATTGTTTCAGGCGACGCTATACCATATTATAGGACAATAAAAAAGGGATGCCCCGACATAATATTTTATGACAAAAATGAGGCAAGGAAAAGTGTGAGTAGGGTAATGGAGTTGAAGCCCATTACAATAATACCTGGACATGGGCCACCATTTAATGAAAAAGGCTACATTGAGAAGGATGAGATAGAGATTAGACTTGTTGGAGATGATGGTGAAGATTTAGTAATTAAACTAAATCGGGTTGGAGAGGGAGTGGCCACTGGACCCATTGGATAAGCATTCAGTTACAGTCCTTCTTAGTAGGCGATAGAACAAAAAAGTTGTTAAAATATTTGCAATTTTTGTCTGTAAAAAATAAAAATATGGTAAAGTATTAATAGGGTCTAAGCTCAAAATAATGGTGACATTATTATGTACACCATAGTTGATAAAGTGCAGCTTACAGAGGGCATATTTAAGATTGTTATAGATGCTCCATTGATAGCGAGAAACTGGAAACCGGGGCAATTTGTGATGGTAATGGTTAATGAGAGTGGCGAACGTATTCCGTTAACTATAGTCGATGGAGATGCAGCTAGTGGGACTATTTCACTAATATTTCAGGTTGTTGGAAAGACTACAACATTACTTTCTTTAAAAAATGTTGGAGAAAAAATATTTTCGGTTACAGGTCCGCTTGGTAGACCATCTGAAATTAGTAAATTCGGTAATGTTGCTGTTGTTGGAGGCGGTGTTGGTGTCGCAGAAATTCTTCCTCAGGCTAAAGCGCTTAAGGATTTGGGAAATCATGTTATCGGTATTGTTGGAGCAAGATCTTCAGATAGACTTATTCTAGTAAAGGAATTGGAGTCCATATGTGACAAAGTTTATGTTTGTACTGATGACGGCTCCTTCGGCTATAAGGGGTTTGTTTCAGAGCTATTAAGCAAAATTCTTAGAGAGGGGCAGATTATTGATTATGTTTATGCTGTAGGCCCAGTTGCAATGATGAAGGCTGTAAGTGAGGTTACAAGAGCGTATAAAATTAGGACTGTTGTTAGTGCTAACCCGATAATGGTTGACGGTACAGGAATGTGTGGTGCATGTAGGGTTCTAGTTGGAGGGGAAATCAAGTTTGCATGTGTAGACGGCCCAGATTTTGACGCACACCAGCTTGACTTCCAAACTCTTGAGTCAAGATTGAAGGCTTACAGAAAATATGAGATGAAAGCTTTAGAAGATTTTAGGAGGTGCGGATGTGATGGTTGAAGTTTTTGCAAGAGAGAAACCCCAGCTTCTGCCTTTGGAGGAGAGAATAAGAACGTTTAAGGAAGTAAACTTAGGATTTACAGAAGAACAAGTTAAAAGAGAGGCTTCACGCTGCCTCCAATGCACTAAAACATATTGTATGGCAGGCTGTCCAGCTAATGTGAAAATTCCAAATTTTATAAACGCAATAAGGCGTGGAGACTATAAGAGGGCTATTGAAATAATTTGTGAAACAAACAGTTTGCCTGCTGTTACAGGAAGAGTGTGTCAAGTGGAAATGCAGTGCGAGAAAGCATGTATTTTAAACAGGAAGGGTATACCAATTTCTATTGGACTACTTGAAAGATTTGTTGCAGACCTTGCCCTAAAGAGGGGGTGGAAGAGGTTTGAATGTAAGGCATTTAATGGTAAAAGGGTTGCAGTGGTAGGCTCAGGTCCGGCTGGATTAACTGTTGCAGGAGACCTGATAAAGCTTGGATATGATGTGACAGTCTTCGAGGCATTACATAAGCCTGGAGGCGTTCTTGTGTATGGGATTCCAGAGTTTAGATTACCGAAAGATATTGTTGAAAAAGAGATAAAAACTTTGGAGGATAGTGGTGTTAAAATTTATACAAACTTTTGTATTGGTAAAAGTTTGACTTTAAAAGAGATTTTTGATGAAGGATACGATGCAATATTCTTGGGTATAGGTGCTGGAGCACCTGTGGTTTTAGATGTTCCGGGAGTGAATTTGGATGGCATATATACTGCGAACGAGTTTCTAGTAAGAAACGTTTTGATGAAGGCATACCTTTTTCCAAACTATGATACGCCAATAGATGTTGGGAAAAAGGTTATTGTAGTAGGAGGAGGGAATACGGCTGTGGACTCTGCAAGGGTAGCTGTTAGGTTAGGTGTCGAGGAAGTAAAGATCGCTTATCGTAGGAGTGAGGAGGACATGCCTGCTAGAAAGGAAGAAGTTTTACGTGCAAAAGAAGAAGGTGTGAAAATTATTCCTCTTGTTAATCCTGTAAGATTTGTTGGCGACGAAAATAATCATGTGTCAAAAGTAGAGTTTGTAAAGAATCAGCTCACTTACATGGACCAAAGTGGTAGGCCACTGCCTGTTCCAATAGAGGGATCTAACTTTTTAGTTGATGGAGACTTGATTATCTTAGCCATAGGACAAAAAGCTAATAGGGTATTCACGCAAACAGTTCCAGAACTTAAGTTGGATAAAGATGGATATATTCTAGTCGATTATGAGGCGAAGACAAGCTTAGAAAGTGTTTGGGCGGGAGGAGATATTATAAGAGGCTCTGCAACAGTTATTCAGGCCGTAGGGGATGGAAAAAGGGCTGCTGTAAATATAAATAAAAATTTAATTGGTAAGCAAATTTGAAAGTAAGTGTATGAGTACAGAAAGTGTGCAGGGAGAAGGAAATATTACTGGGATTGTTAAAATTGTATCAGAAATATTGAGCATCGGATACGTGTGTAATAGGTGCCTTGGAAGAGCTTTTGCAAAGCTATTGCATGGCATGACAAATGAGGAAAGGGGTAAGATTGTACGTGACTTTATCGCATTATTGCTTGACAGTGGCACGAACATTAATGTTAAAATGGAAAATTTTCAAGAATATCATTTTAGAAAACTAGAGAATGTTGAACATGGCAATAGGATGTGCCAAGTTTGTGAAGACATTTTCGCAAACATTGTGCCAAAGCTTAAGGAAGAAGCTTTTAGGAAGGCTAAAGCATATGAATTTGAAAACTTTTTAGTTGGAACAGTCCTAAACAAGATATTATATGAAAAAGATGAAGCACTTCTTAAAATTTCTCCCGAATATGGTGAATCTATTAAAGATGAAATAAACAGGGAAATCGGTAAAAGCTTATGCGAAAAGCTTGGCAAAATTGTAGACCATAAAGATCCCCAACTTCTTATACTCGTTAACCTCAAAAAATTGAGGGTCGAATTAAAGTCAAAGAGCATTTACATATATGGTGGTTACAAGAAGCTTGTAAGAGGCATACCTCAAACGACATGGCACTGTAGAAGGTGTAGGGGGAAAGGATGTAAATTTTGTAATTGGAAGGGTAAAATGTATAGGAGTTCAGTACAGCAGGTTATAGAAAAACCGTTGCTCAAGATAACTGGAGGTAAAAAGTCGAGGTTCCATGGTTCAGGAAGGGAAGATGTTGACGTTAGATGCCTAGATTATCGACCATTTGTTATAGAGATAATAGACCCAAAAATAAGGAACATAGATCTAGAGAAGGTAGAAAATGAGATAAATAGGTCAAAATATGTTCAAGTAGATGGTTTAAAATTGGTTACAAAAGATGAGGTAATAAAGGTGAAGGAGGCTAAAAATGATAAAGTTTATAGGGCAATAGTAACATTCAGTAAAATCTTAAATGATAAAGAGCTGGAAAAGCTTTCAACCCTAAAAAATATTAAAGTTTTACAGAAAACGCCTACAAGAGTCTTACATAGGAGAGCAGACCTTCTTAGAGAGAGAGTTGTTAAAAGTGTGCAATATAGGTTTTTGAGCAAAAAAAGATTGGAACTGGTAATTGAATGTGATGCGGGGACATATGTTAAAGAATTTATTCATGGGGACGGTGGAAGGACAAGGCCTTCTATAGCGGAAATTTTACAGAATCCTGTTAGAAAAATAATTTTAGACGTTATTGGAATAAGAAAATAGCTTACCTTGGACTTGAACTACAATTTATAAGCTTTAATGGAAAGAATTTAAAAAAAGAAATGTAAATAAACTTATCGAATATTCTTCTCTTCCTCTTTAATGGCCTTTGAAAGACGTTCTACACCCAATACTATTTGTTCTTCAGT
>Ga0105158_1000876_pt1 | contig 12237 bp, 12 predicted proteins | sample LHCtaG_FD_81567 | JGI IMG/M metagenome (GOLD analysis project Ga0105158, IMG submission 81567) | Hot spring microbial communities from Little Hot Creek, USA to study Microbial Dark Matter (Phase II) - LHC4sed_matched | ecosystem: Environmental > Aquatic > Thermal springs > Hot (42-90C) >... | reverse complement strand
TCCAGCAAAGCGGGGGCAAAGTCCGGTACGGAAAGACCCGCGAGGACGTAAATCGCTATCTCAAGTGGGCTTATAGTGAGGCCGCCAACGTGATCGCCCGCTACGCCTTCCGTCATGTGGGACAGCTTTATGCCCGAATCCGAGAGAGAAAGGACCATCAGAAAGCAATAGGAGCGGTAGGAAGGCACCTCGCGGAAGCCACCTGGTGGGTGCTCCACACAAGACGACCCTATCAGGATCTGGCCATTTGCCGGCTTGGGCGGGTGATGGGGGCGTGAACGCGGCGGAGACACATGGGGCAAGGGCCTGCCTATTGATTGCGGGACGTCCCCGAAAAACTTTATGCCCGTTGCGGCGAAGAGATGTATCCACAGTCAATGGTGCGAGGTTGGGGATGAGAAGAAGAGGGCCAGGGAATTGACCGGACGCGCGCTTTCAGAGACGTGTCCCCAGGGGCAACCTGGTAGTCTTCCTAGAAAAAAACCAGGAAACGAAAGGAGGGAAGGCCACCATGCGGAACAAAACTCGTGAGAAAATCCTCCAGGAAGTGGAGGAGCGGATCAAGACCCATGGTCAAGGAGTTGCTGGAGGCCCTTAGGAGGGAGGAACGGGAGATCTAGCTGGAAAGCCATCCGACCAAGGCTAACGGTTACCATACTCGCGACCTCTTAACTCTGGTAAGATCCGTGGAGGACCTCAAAGTTTCTCGCGTGCGGGAAGGCGATTTCCATCCCCAGATCCTCCCCCTACCGGAAGCGGGCCTCGCTGGAACTTTCCGAGGCCATCCTTGCTCTCTACGCAGTCGGTGTAAGCACCCGAAAGATCTCCGCGTTCTTGGAAGAGGTCTACGGGGCGTTCTACTCGTCCCAGAGCATCTCCCGTCTGCTCGAGGTTACCCAAGAGCAAGTGAAAGCCTGGCGGGAAAGGCCCCTGGGCGAGGAGTGCTACGCAGTGTTTCCGGAAGGGACCTTTCTTTCTATTCGTCGAAGGAAAACCGCCAAGGAACCGATGTACGTGGCTCTAGGGATCAAGCCCGATGGGCGAAGGGAAATCCTCGGGTTTTGGCTCGTTGGCGCAGAAGGGGAAAGCTTCAGGAATTGGGAGGAGTGCTTAAGGACCTCAAACGACGCGGGGTGCAAAGGTGCGGATCTTCATTATCGACAACCTTTCGGGGTTGGAGGAGGCGATCAAGAAGATCTTCCCTGAGGCGGACTGGCAGCTCTGTGTTCTGCACGCGGCAAGGGATGCGCGCAATAAAACGCGGAAGAAGGAACGGGGGGCGCTGGCTGCGAATCTCAAGAAGATTGATCGGGCCGAGAGCCAGGAGGAGGTCGAGAAAGCGTTGCAGAGCTTGCGGGAGCGCTGGGGCGGGGCCTATCCCAAGATCGTGGAGCGGTGGGAAGCCAAGGCCTATGCTCTTTTAGCGATCATGCGTCATCGTAAACTTATCCGTCGCTACCTCTACACCACGAACCAACTGGAACGGCTCGCCAAGGAAGTGAAGAGGCGGACGAAGTATTTTGTGGTGAAGAGGCCGCGGAAAAGCTTCGGTATTTGGTTTTGAGTGAGCTGGATAAAGGTCTGGGGAGCCCGTCGGCTGCGAGGGTTCGCGGAAATCCAGATGGGAAGCTAACATGCTGACTAGACACAATAAACGCTACACTATGGATCTTTCCTTCCCACTTTACCCGCCCATTCTCATTCCTACATTGCAAGCATAAGTGTACTTCGTGTAACAACCATATACATTATATTCTGGAGTGTGCCCTTCTTTTTCTGGCAGGATACAACGGCACAGAAAACGGGGCACTGTAAAAGAAACTGGTGTCATATGGCAAAAAACGCCAAATATCTGCTGTGTTTTAATTCAGAACAATACAAAACTAACTCGCGCATGTGATAATCACCCCACATACTTGACTCACCATATGGAATTTTAGCGTTCAAAGGAATATAATCCCAACCATAAGGTCTGTTATAAACGGAATGTAATATTAAACCTTGATGATTAAAATCTAAACTTAAATATGGTTCTTCTAATAACCTATACAAAACTGTAAGCCCGGCATGCCAATATCTTTCTCCCTGTGGATCTCCTTTGCGCATAAGATAGTTTCCTAATCGCAATAAACCTTGTGCCGCAATAATCGCTGCTGAAGAGTCTACAGGCTCGTAAGGATTAAACGGATCTGCTGGACGCTCTAGAAAATCTGGTATAAAACGCAAACCCGGAGCTGCACTATCCCAATAAGGTATACCATCCATAGGAGTATTTACAATATAAAAATCAGCCATCGCTCGAGCTGCGCGCAAAAATGTGGCTAAAACATCATTTTTATTCGCATGGCAAGCTTCTATTTCGTCCGCAGATAAATGATCTAAAAACTCGAGTTCTTCAGCAAAACCAAGAAGTCCCCAAGCTAAGCCGCGAAACCAAACACTAAAAGGAGAATACCCCTGGTGTACGCCGGGGCCGCAATAGCTACCATTTTTTACATTAAAGACGCTTTCTTGAGCTACACGCCCCCATATGTCATATACATCACGCCCTTCTCCATAGTAGACGTTGTATCGCGCTGTACAAGCTCCATGTTGAATAAGACGTTCAAGCAGTAGAACTTCATGGTCCCCTTCTTCTAATAATATCTGCCCTAAGTAATGGGATAAAGCTAGAATACGTAGAGTTCTCATGGTATCAATGAACAAAGAATGGGGACCTTTAAACGAGTAAATATATCCTTTGTTAGAGTTTAACCTTGTCCATCTGGCGGCTTGTACTGCGCCTGAAACCTTTATAGCTAACTCACTTTCTTCTCGTATATAAGAATCTACTAGTTGTTTTTTTATCAATCTTAGCAAATTACCATAAGTGCTTATAATGTTAAACCCGTGATCATGAATTCCCATATGAGTCAAATAGTTGGGCATATAGTTGCGGACGGAAGTAATAGCGTAATCAAGGAATTGTTTGTCTTGGGTAGCCTCAAATTGTAGCAACGCTGACCCAAACAGAAACCCAATAGTCCACATAGTCCATCTAAATGGACGATATTGACCTTGCACAGTGAAAACAGGGGCTCCCTGTTTGATGTCATAATTGTTAATTAGCCTTTCTAATTTTTCCCCGGAAATTTCCCAAAACTTTTCAAACTTTATCAACACGATGGAAAGTTCTAAATTATAATCAATCCGCATACTCCCTCCTTTGATAGATTTTTCTCGCGCATTTGACTTTTTCTCCTTTTCTAAGCATAGTTGCACAAGCAGAGCAAGCAATACACATTTTGTTTGGATCAAGTTTGCCAATGATTAGTAAATCATTAACAAAATCGGGATAAGCGAGCGCACATCGTCCAACACCAACATAGTCTCCATATCCTTGTTTAATACACCCAGCGGCAACGTACGGCCAAAGCTCTCCTAGCCATGAAAATCCTGTAAGAATTATAGATAACTGTGGTAATTGACTTTTAATCGTTTTTGCGGTTTTTAGCATTTTCTGAATAGCGGATATAGCTATTAAATTTGGCGTATTTGCAGCAGGGCGTTCTATAATTGGGTCATAATAAGGATTGCCAAAGGCAGTGTTAACCAAGCGAACCCCTACCGCAGATAACGTATGCAACAAGGTCAAAGGTTCCGACAAATCAGGTTGGCCATTTGGACCGGTACCCCACCCCCAAGGATACGGGATACCATCGAATAAGGTAAGACGTGTGGTTACAAGCAAGTCAGGTACTTCTTCTATGATGTTTTTGATAATGTCTAACAATAGCTTAATACGCTTGTCGAACGCCCCACCAAACTCGGAATTCATCCGGCAACGCGCAGCGAGACACTCATGTAATAAGTATCCGTGACAAGCTTTTACATCGACAGCATGAAAGCCAGCTTCTTTAGCCAAACGAGCTCGGTCGACGAATGTATTTTTTAAATCTTCTAATTCATAATCCGACAATAATCGATAGTTTTGGGGCAATGGTTTTATTACATCTAGTACGGCGGCATGAAGCAGAACTTTAGGGGCTAGCCTGGTCAACCGACCGCCGTGATTTAATTGCATGACAAGGAAAGGAGGCGCCTCAGAACCTTTTGCGTGGCTTCCAGTGGTCAATACCGCCTCTACTAAACGAGCAAATTGTTTTAGATTTTCTTTTATTAAAACGAGTTGACGCGCATTAACGCGAGATTCTAAAGTAACAGCAGTGCTTTCAAGCCAAATAATCCCAGCTCCTCCAGCAGCGTATTGTTTATAACGAATGATCGTATCCTGTGTAGGAGATCCATTAGCTTCAGAAGCATCGTTAGCTTCCATGGGCTGTACTACAAAGCGATTTTTAATTAGATGCCCATTAATTTTTGTTGGCTGAAACAAAACACTAATATCATCACTCCACGGCAACGTCTCTCTAATAAGTTTTTCTTTTTCTTTGCCCCACATACGCATTTTAATGCTACTCTCACTAAAAATTATAGCCGATTAATATGTAACCCACCATCCACGTAAATGACCGAACCCGTTGTAAAAGAAGGCATATTAATAATCAAGCTTGTAACTGCTTGTGCAACCTCTTCAGGCTTACCAAGACGGTTAACTGGTATAATTCCATTCTTCATTCGCGTAAGATAATCCGAACGCACCGGCGCAATCATATCAGTATCAATAATACCCGGTCTAACTTCAAAAACTTTTATGCCAAAATTAGCTAGCCTTGCAGTAAAAAGCTTTGCAGCCATACTCAACCCTGCCTTGCTAATGCAATACTCAGCACGATTTAAAGAAACAATTTCCGTTGATACCGACGTTATGAATATAATAGTTGGACACCAATCAGGATAATGTTCTTTTTCTTCTAACATCCATTTCGCGATCATCTGGGTGAGAAAAAAGGGGCCTCTTAAATTGACATTTAGAACCTCATCAAAATCGCTAGTTTCAATTGCCAAAATATCTTTGCGCTGTTTTGGTGCCACACCTGCGTTATTAACCAAAACATCCAATTTATCTACAATCTTCCGCGCAGTATCAACTAAATAACGACAATCATCAATTTTACCAATATCGGCTGCTATATAATGAACGCTCACGCCGAATGTGCCAAACAACTTTAACACGTCTACAATGTCAGCTTCTTTTTTGCGCCCATTCAAAATTAAATTGAAGCCCATTCTGGCAAGCGCCAAAGCAACCTGCAAGCCTATCCCGCGCGTCGCTCCAGTAACTAGTGCTGTTCGATCACACATATCTCTTTCTTTTTATATTATACCGTATCACTCCCCTTACCTAAAGCGCTCTTTGCTTGACCAAAATACCACTGTTGAATAAGATCGTTTGTAATAGAAACACCAGATAAATCTGTATGAATAATTTGACCATTACGCATTATAACGATTTCGTCAGCCAAATTTTGAATAACCGCTATCTGCTGCTCTGCTATGAGCATACTAATGCCTTGTTTTTTGAATGTCTGCAGAATTGCTTTGATGTCTTTGATCAACTTAGGCATTAGCCCCGCGCTAGGCTCATCTAATAACAACAACTTGGGCTGCGCCAGAAATGCCATAGCCAAAGCCAGCAACTGTTGCTCACCCCCGCTTAAAGACCCCGCACGCCTTTTTAGAAGAGGCACTAGATTTGGAAAAAAATTAAGAATCCTTTGCATTTGCGCTTTGTCATCGCGTATAGATAATGCATTAATAACTAATGTGAGATTTTCATAAACAGTTAGTGTTTTAAACACTTTATTAATGTCTGGAACTAAAATTAAACCCAATAACGCGCGTTTATAACTCTCCGCATAAGTGATATCGTGATCCCCAAACTTTATTTTCCCTTGAAACGGCTTTAAAAGTCCTGAAATGCACCGCAATAAAGTAGTCTTACCACTACCATTGGGCCCTAACAACGCTACCGAGGCCCCTGTCCTAACGATCAAATTACAATCTTTTATAATTGTTAATTTGCCATAACCTGCAGACAAATGTTCAACTACTAACACTTACATCACCTTCCCCCAGATAAGCAACTCTTACACTTGGGTTACAAATCACTTCATTCGGCAGACCATCTGCGATCACTCGCCCTTCATGCATTACAGCTACACGATTTACACAATCAAACAATTCTTGCAATCTATGTTCAACAATTATTATAGTCATATTATGTTCTTTATTGAGTTGATGAATAAGCGAAATGATTTTATAACAATCGCTTTCAACAAGACCTGCAAATGGCTCATCCAGCAATAAAAGTTTAGGTTCATTTACGACGGCACGTGCTACTTCTATTATCCGCTGCGTTCCCAAAGGCAAGGAAGCAACGGGTACGTTCATGACTTCTTTGATTTGAAAGAACTCTAATAACTTATTAATTTTATGCTTTTTCCCCTTTTCATTTTTTTGTACCCATAAACCTAGGTAAAGATTATCAAAAACCGTCAAAGATTGGAAGCATCGCACAGTTTGGAAAGTGCGCCCCACCCCCAAACGCGCTATTTTCCACGCCGGCCAACAGCTTACATCTATACCCTTGACAAAGACCTTTCCTCTGTCAGGTTTACGCGAAATACCCGGCGGCATCACCCCGCTTATAACATTAAGTAATGTCGTTTTTCCTGCACCGTTTGGTCCTATTATACCCACAAGCTCCCCCTCACTCACTTGTAAACTTGCGTCAGAGAGTGCCGCTATGCCTCCGTACATTTTCGTAACATGATCAACTACTAGCATAAACTTTTAACCTCCTCGCTACGTCGGCGATACCGCCTCGGGCAAAAAGTACTATAATTATTAACAATGCACCTAAAAACATTTTATGAACTTCTGGGAATCTTGCCCAAAGTAATTCCGAAATACTCATATAAAGTGTAGTACCAATAACAGGACCATCTACAGTGCCAATTCCTCCCAACAAAGTCATGACAAGCATTCGAACAGTAATAGAAATATCAAAAGCTGTTGCTGGATTAATAAATGATGTATTAATCATGTAAAGCCCCCCGGCTAACCCCACAAAAAAGGCGCTTAAGAAAAAAACGCGCAATCTAACTTGGAAAACATGTATACCCAGTGCTGCCGCTGCTTGTGCGTCATCACGAATTGCTTGTATTAATTTTCCGTGTTTAGATTTTAAAAGAAAACACAATAAAACATAAAATACAGCCCACACTGTACACATCAGGAGCGCGCAAGTTTGTAAGCCCAATACCGGAGGCAAGTAAAAACCACCGCCTCCACCAGTGATGTTCTTAAAATAAGCGGCGAGAATTTTTAACCCTTCAGCCGCTGCTAATGTGCCAATCGCGAAGTAAACTCCACTAAGCTTTAAAGTTGACACACCTATTATCATAGCCATTATCATGCTTATAATACCCCCACTTAAGAGAGCAGGTGGCAAACTCCACCCTAGTTTCAGGAATATAGCTGTTACATATGCACCTACTCCCCAGAACATCACGTGTCCAAACGAGACATAACCCAGGAAACCACCAACCAAGTTCCACGCCATGCTTAGAGTCGCAAACATGGCTAGCGAAAAACAAAAACTCTGATAATACGGGCGCCCAAGATAAATGAAAAGATATAAAAACACAATAAAACCTACCCGCGCTATCCATGTCCATTTCATTAACTTCCAAAACCTCCGCATTAGCGCCGCCCTCCGAAGATGCCTTCAGGTCTAAGTAATAATACTACAATTATCACCATAAAGCTCAATAGTTCTGCCAAATGAGTGTCGATACAATACGCTAACACAGACTCACTCAGACCTAAAACAATACCAGCTACAAGACTTCCTAGCATATTCCCCAAGCCCCCCAAAACAGAAATTGCAAAACACTTTAGAAGCAACTGTTGGCCCGAAAAAATGCTAAAAGCATAACTTAACGAATATAACAAACCACTCACGCCGGTTAATACGACCGCGAGACCAAAACCTATAAATAAAGCGAACTTTGTATTTATCCCGCGCATTGCTGCTAAATTTATTTCCTCGACTACGGCGCGAAGCATGTGCCCATACCAGCTATATTTAAGAAAAATAAAGACTCCAACAATAACTGCAACCGTCAATGCTGAAGATACAATTTTATTTAGAGTTAAGTAAACGCCTCCTATATTTATAATCTGTTCTAAATAGTGTAAACTTCGAAATTGCGGACCAAATATATAAATACCCGCATTAATTAATACATATGACAATCCAAAACTTAACAAAAGACTTTCCATTTCTTTTCCTAATAATTGAAAGAAAAGTGGAAAAATTACACACGCGTAGCAAATAAATAAAAGCGGCACTATTATTAATCCCCAAAATGGATTATGGAAGCTAGACCAAATGTAATAACCCATGAAAGCACCGTAGATTAACATATCGCCGTGACTCAAGTTAACAACTCGCAGCACCCCCCATATCATATTCAAACCAACCGCTTGTAAAGCGTACAATGAACCTAGCAGAATCCCATGGGCAAGTAAATTACCGTATATTAACACCATAGTTGCCTCTTAATTTTTGTAAAAGCTCATTAACAGAAACCAGAATTCCGTATTTCATTTCAAATAATTGCAAGGAAAATTTCGCCCATTCATTTGAAAATGATGCGACTGCCTCTTTAGGAATTATAACTTCGTACCCACGTGCAAAGGCGCCTGCTACGGTTTCGTTAACACAGATAGGCATAGCTGCTCCAACAATAACAACGATAGATGTTTGTGTAGCGATAAGAATATCTTGTAATTGAGTATTGTGAAATGCACCATATCCGTATTTATCTATTACATAACTAAACTCGTAAGCGGTAAATGGTAATAACTCATCAATTATTTCTACTCCCAAACGTTGAGCCTGGATGTCATTATAATAACGAAATACCCCGCGCCAACAAGCCTTAGTAGGAGGGCGCAGAGGCTCAGACCAGCGCCAAATCAAAGTTTCATAAGGCCCAGTAACAAATCGTGTAAAAATTATGGGGCGCTTTATATTTTGAAAAGCCTCACATAAAGACCGAATGACTGGTATCGTTTCTCTAACCCCTGGAATCTCAAACGGCGCCCCTTGACGCACAAAATCGTTTTGCATGTCTACTACTATAAGAGCCATTTTTTGTATATCCAAGTTTTTTAATTGCTGCATACAACCCCCTTCAACACAATAAATAAGAAAGGAGAGGGCTACTCACCCCCTCCTTTCTTATTTGAAGGTTAGCGCTCCCTCCAAGTAGGTGTCGGGAACTTCACCGCGGCGGTTGCATATTCTGGTGGCCATACAATCTCGCGTTTACCGTTTTGAATCTGGATAACAAACAACTCTTTCCCAATTTGGCGCCCAGTATTAGGATCCACTTTATATGTGCCAAACACAGTGACAAACTCCATAGTATGTAAAATCTCATTGATTTTTTCATCGTCAAGAGTGCCTGCTATTTCGATTGCGTGCTGCAAGATTTGGGCAACAGCAAATCCTGTAGCGTCATCTTCTGCAGGCTCTTCACCATATTTTGCCATATATCGATAGTAAAACTCCTCGAAACCAGGCAACGACTGCAGTGTCGGTTCCCACTCTGAAGTACCAAAGACATACTCTGCATCAGGCCCTAGCAACTCGACGAACTCAGGTTCAGTAACAGATACAGTAAGATAGAACGCTTTAGGATTAACGTCCATTTGTTTACATTGTCTCATAAACTCAACATGTTCTTCGAGTGTGCCACATACGACTACTAGATCGGGATTTGCCGCTTTTAGCTTCAACAAAATTGGCACAAAATTTTTCGTGCCCGCGGGATAAGTTTCGTTTAGCACAATTTGGATCCCTAGTTCTTGGAAATTCTTAACAGCCGCCACTGCAAAACCTTGGGTGAACGTTAAGTTGCAGGCTATAATCGCGCCGGTAGAGATTCCACCTAGTGAGGCTATATAACGCACAGGTACACCAACATAATCATAACTAGAAGGAAGAACACCACACACATATTTATAACCACGTTCCCAAATTAAGTCTAACGTGGCACCTCCAGTAACGATTGGTTTCTTATATTTTTCTGCAACAGTAGTTGCGGGCATTGTCATATCGTCACTCCAAGGTGCTAATAATACATCTACTTTATCTTCTGTTATTAATTTCTCGTACAGTCGTGCTGTTAACGTAGGGTCTGATTGGTCATCATATATAATAAGTTCCACGGGGCGTCCCAAAATGCCACCTTTTTCATTCACCAGCTCTTGCCACAGTTGATAGCCACGCAAATTTCTCTTCCCTGTTTCGCTTCCCCAACCAGTCAGCGGAAGCACAGCCCCAAACTTAATCGGCTCAACTGCCTGTGCAACACACCCTAGTACTACCGCCGTCAGCACTAGAAAAAGGAACACCCTCTGCATGTCTCCCTCCTTTTGTTTTTGTCTAAATGCTACAGTATAAGTATAAACTAACTTTAGAGGATTGTCAAGCGTCACCAGGAATGGGGACCTTGCCAGGCCGTGAGAGTCTCTGGCTAAGCCTCTATCTTGCGTCCAAAACTCTTTGTTGCCTAATTTTTGCACACGGCAAAGAACAACATAGCTAAAGACCTGCAAAACACAAAAAGAAATCACAAGAAGAGTCTTTCCTTCTGAGAAATGGTGAGGAAGGGGGTTCTTAACCTCCCGTTTAACCTTGTTTTCAACCCACCGAACAAGTCTTCCTGTATAGCCCACAGACGCCAAAGCCCTGGAAAAAGGCCTTTCGCGCTTCCTTTCGTCGGGGATCCTTGATTCCCCACCTCCTTTGAAATTGATCATCAGGATGAATCTCCTTTAAACCACATCACATACCTCGCCCGAATCGAAACCAGCGTCCGCCAAAAGCATCCCTCCCGGTTCTACTCCTTGGAGCCCTGGCCCCAAGGAGAGGAACAGAAGCATAACCCCCACCCACACTCATTCCCACAAGGAGCAGGAGCTTCTCTGCCTGGATGCGCTGGGCCAGACAGAGCCCGGCATGCCCTTGCACCACCCCGGGAAACCTTTCTCTTGTCCATTTCAGATCATGCATTTTGCCAGGCTTTGGGATCCCCGTGCTACGAGGATGAGAAGGGGGGCCTTTCTCGAGAGAGGGCGAAGCTCCTCCTTCAAAAGGTCCAAAACTTACGAAGTCCTTCTCCCTCAAGCTTTTTGCGCATGTACCAATTGAGAGCCTTGGATGCTTGGGCAAGATTCATCCGGAAAAGAAAGCCTCTGTTTCCCGGTAAGGAGTTTAGTAAGAGCGGAGAATAAGGAGGGCAAGACAGAAGTGATCCGGATAGGTAGGAAGCCTTCCAGCTTCCTTTCCCTCTTTTTTCTCCACCTCTTGAGCTAGCCTCAAGGCCACGGCAAACACCCGCTTCGGTCTATAACACTTGCTTTCCCCTCACTGTGGCTCAAAGAACTACCTACCCCCATCCCGATTGTTAAACAAGCCCACTCAGATTTGACAAAAACAAAACATCGATGCTTCAAACCACTCCTTGGCTGTCGCCTAGCAGTGCAGCTCCAGAAGGGGGCCGAAAGCAAAAAGTCGGCTTCGCCCCGACAAAGCTTGAGCAGAACTATAAGGGCTTAACCAAATCAAGCCTGCATGGAGGAGTATCCCAAGGCTTGAGAAACTTCACTAGCCCCTGCGGTAACAGCATGTACAAAGCGATCTAAAGGATCATGAGTTAGTCTGGTTTTGGACAAGGATACGGAAATTGCGGCCACAACGCGGCCGCGATAGTTCCGCACAGGCGCAGCTACACAGATAGTTCCCTCGTGAAACTCTTCCCAATCCATAGCATAGCCCTGAGACCGTACTCGCTCTAACTCCCGCTTCAAAACTTCAGGGTTTGTTATGGTATTAGGCGTAAGGGCAGGCAATGACCCTTTGGCCAAAACGTGCTCCAGTGCCTCAAAATCATAGGCCAGAAGCACTTTGCCTAGGGCTGTACAGTGGGGCGGAACCCGCCGGCCAATTACTGAAGGAATCACCACGCTTGGCGCTGCCTCCTCCCGGTCCAGGTACAAGACTTCATCTTCGTAAAGAACGGCCAAATGGGCGTTCACCTCAAGCTCCCGCGCAAGTTTTTTTAAGATGGGCTTGGCCTTCTCGCGGATATCCAAAGAAGACAGAATTTGATTGGCCAAAGCCAAGATTCGCAGCCCAAGTTTGTAGCGCTTGGTCTCAGGATCTCGCTCAAGATACCCAAACTTGTGAAGGGTATAAACGATCGGGTAGGCGCTTCC
>Ga0105158_1000874_pt1 | contig 12248 bp, 14 predicted proteins | sample LHCtaG_FD_81567 | JGI IMG/M metagenome (GOLD analysis project Ga0105158, IMG submission 81567) | Hot spring microbial communities from Little Hot Creek, USA to study Microbial Dark Matter (Phase II) - LHC4sed_matched | ecosystem: Environmental > Aquatic > Thermal springs > Hot (42-90C) >... | reverse complement strand
TTAAATGTTAGTTATCAGTCAATAAACAAAGTTCTGCCTATTATAAAAGCGGGTTGTAGAAATTCTGATATTGGATATCATATACAACGTTTTGTTGAATCAAAAAAAATGAATGTTATTCGTGAATATGTTGGTCATGCAATAGGTAGAAATTTGCATGAAAAACCTGATATACCAAATTTCGGTAATAAAGATGAAGGTGTTCGCCTTGAAGCAAATATGGTTATTTGTATAGAACCAATGGTTAGTTTAGGTGGTTGGCAAACAACAGTTTCTGCTGAAGATGGGTGGACGGTAAAAATGAAGGACGGTTCTTTATGTGCACATTTTGAACATATGATTTTAGTAAAAGAAAATTCTTGTGAAATTCTTACAGTAGATGATGTGATTAAACCTTCTATATTAGAAGTATGATTTTATATAATATATGAAACAAAAAGAAGATAAAATTATTACGGAAGGGACAGTTGTTGAAGTTTTGCCAGCAACAATGTTTAGAGTTAAAGTTGATGGGACAAATCATATTGTTTTAGCACATTTATCAGGCAAGATGAGGCTAAAATTTGTACAGTTAGTAGTTGGAGATAGGGTAAAGATAGAGATGTCATCTTATGATCTTACAAAAGCAAGAATACTATATAGAATCTCTGGTAAACAAACCCAAGATAAATAGATTATGGAGAAAAGTATAATGAAAGTTCGTAGTTCAGTAAAAAAAATTTGTAAAAAATGTAAAATTATAAAAAGAGGAAAAAATATTTTAGTTATATGTTCAAATCCAAAACATAAACAAAAACAAGGTTAAAACTTAGAATTTAAGGGGGTAATTTTATGGTACGTATTGCTGGTGTTAATCTTCCAAGCAATAAAAGAATAGATATAGCTTTAAGTTATATCTATGGTATAGGGAGAAGTTTAGCAAAAAAAATTCTTCAAGAAACAAATATTGATGGTTCAATAAGAGCTAAAGATCTTAGTGAAGAACAAATCGCTGTGTTAAACAGATATATTGAGGAAAATCTTAAAGTCGAAGGTGAATTAAGAAGAGAAGTTCAGCAAAATATTAAAAGATTGATAGATATACAGTGCTATAGAGGACTAAGGCATAGACGAAACTTACCTGTACATGGGCAAAGAACAAGAACTAATGCAAGAACACGTAGAGGACCAAGGAAAACTGTTGGTTCTGTAAGTGCTGCAACAAAAAAGAAAAAATCTGCTCAAAAAACATAAAATTAAAATAAGAGAAGGGATAATCTATGAAAAAAGATAAACGATTAACAGAACCCGTTGGTAGAGTTTATATAAAATCTACATTTAATAATACAATTGTTACTATAACTGATACGAAAGGTAATACAATTTGTTGGAGTTCAGCAGGAAGTTGTGGTTTTAAGGGGACAAAAAAGGGAACACCTTTTGCTGCACAAGTTGCTGCACAAACTGCTGCAAAACGTGCAGCAGAACTCGGTTTGAAATATGTCGCAGTTTATGTAAAATGTCCAGGTCCTGGTAGAGAAGTAGCGATACGTGCTTTACAAAATGCAGGTCTTACTGTGACTGCTATTTATGATGTTACTCCTATTCCACATAATGGTTGTAGACCAAGGAAATTAAGAAGAGTATAAGAGTATAGTTATTTTATATTGAAAGGAGAGAACTATGGGTAGATATTTAGGTCCTGTTTGTAAATTATGTCGTAGAGAAGGAGAAAAATTATTATTAAAAGGAGAAAAATGTTTTACACAAAAATGCCCTATTGAAAAAGGAAGGAAGTATGCTCCTGGTCAACATGGGAAAAAACCAATAAAACTTTCCGAATATGGTCGGAGATTACGAGAAAAACAAAAGTTAAAACGTATGGCTGGTATTACTGAACGCCAACTTAAAAAATATTTTCAACTCGCTAAGTCTCAAAAAGGGTTAGTTGGTGAAAATTTGCTAAAATTAATAGAGAGACGTCTTGATAATGTTGTTTACCTTTTAGGATGGGCATCTTCAAGAAAAGCCGCACGACAATTAGTTAGTCACAGACATATAATTGTAAATGGGAAGAAAGTAAATATCCCTTCATATTTAGTTAAACCATTTGACAAAATAAAATTAGATGATGAAATGAAAGAAAATGTATATGTTTTGAAAAGTATCGAGAATTCTTCTAGGAAAATACCTTCCTGGATAAAGTATTCTCCAGAAGATTTTACTGCAGAGATTATATCTTTTCCTTCTAGAGAAGAAATTTCATTTCCTGTTAATGAAACTTTAATTGTAGAATTTTATTCAAGATAAAGGAGAGGAAGATTTATGGAAAAATTAGTTTTACCACAAAAATTTGAAGAAGTTACAGAAACAGAAAAAGAAAAGTATAATGAGTATAATTATGAAGTTTATGGCAAATTTGCTATATATCCGTTTGAGCGTGGATTTGGTCATACAATAGGCAATTCTTTACGACGAATACTTTTATCAAGTTTAGAAGGAGCAGCAATTACAAGTTGTAGAATTAATAATGTTTTACACGAATTTTGTTCTTTGCCTGGTGTAAAAGAGGATGTTATTTATATTCTTATGAACTTAAAGAAAGTAAGGTTTAAACTTTATTCTAACGGTCCTGAAAAAATTACTCTTTCAGTAAAAGGTTCAAAGGATAAAAATGTTGTAGTTGCAGGAGATTTTAATGTACCACCAAGTGTTGAAATTGTTAATAAGAACGAGTATATTGCTACTATTGATGAACGAGCTACCTTAGAAATAGAGGCAGAGGTTAACAAAGGCCGAGGGTACGTCTTAAAAGAGAATAATTATAAGCCAGGTTATCCGGTAGGAACATTATTTATTGATAGTATTTTTTCGCCTATAATAAAAGTTAATTATGAAGTAGAACAAATTCGTGTTGGAGAAAAATTAGGCTATGATAAGCTTATAATAGAAGTTTGGACTGATGGAACAATTAAACCAAAAGATAGTATAATATATGCAGCTAAAATACTAAAAGATAATCTTGATATTTTCTTTAAAGCTTCGGTATTAGGAATTTTAGAACAAAAAGAAAGTAAAAAAACTGAGGTTGAAGAACAAGAAAGAACACGGTTAGAAGCACTTCTTTCACAACCAATTGAAATTTTAGGATTGTCAAACAGGCCTAAAAATTGTCTTAAAGACAACAAAATACTTACAATTGGTGACCTTGTAGTTAAGACTCGTGAAGAATTGAAATTGTTACGCAATTTAGGAGAAAAATCTATTGACGAAATTGAAGAAAAACTCAAAGAACATAATTTATCATTGGGGATGAAAATATGATAAAAAATATTTCAAAAAGAAAACTTAACCGGTCATCATCTCATAGAATCGCAACATTAAAAAACCTTGCTGGTAATCTTATAAGATATGAAAGTATAAAAACAACTCAAGCAAAAGCAAAAGAATTGCGGTGGTTTATAGAACGGTTAATATCAAGAATAAAAAAAACTAAAGAATTGTTTAATCAATATAGGATTGCAAACAGATTCTTATTTTCTGAACAACTTTCTGATAAATTGATCAAAGTTATTATACCAAGATATAAAGATATAAATTCTGGATATATAAAAATAGCTAATTTAGGTAATCGTAAAGGTGATAATGCAAAAATGTGTATAGTTAAATTTAAATAACTCTTAAACTCTTAAGGGAAAAATATGTTTAATTTTTTATTTAAACTTTTTTCTAACGACATGGGTATGGATTTAGGTACTGCTACTGTTTTGGTTTATGTTAAAGGACAAGGTATAGTGTTATGTGAACCGTCAGTTGTAGCTGTAGACAAAGAGACACAAGAAATTCTTGCAATAGGTGCTGAAGCTAAACGTATGTTAGGTAAAACACCTGCAAATATAGTTGCAGTAAGACCTTTAAGAAACGGTGTGATTGCAAATTTTGATATTACAGAAAAGATGATAAGATATTTTATACAAAAAGTTCATAATAAAAAAACACTTCTACATCCACGAATTGTGATAGGAGTACCATCAGGAATTACTGAAGTTGAACGGCGTGCAGTCAGAGAATCAGCAGCACAAGCAGGTGCTCGCGAAATTTATTTAATAGAAGAACCGATGGCTGCTGCAATAGGTGCAGGAATTGAAATACAACAACCTCGTGGTGCAATGATTGTAGACATTGGTGGTGGGACAACTGAAGTTGGGGTAATTTCTTTAGGTGGTATGGTAGTGACAAAATCTATTGATATAGCAGGTGATGAGCTTGATGATGCAATAATTCAGTATTTCAAAAGAAGATACAACTTGTTCATTGGTGAAAATACAGCAGAAGAGATTAAAATAAGAATTGGTTCTGTATATCCGTTAGAGGAAGAACTATCAATGGAGGTTCGTGGAAGAGACCAGGTTACAGGTTTACCAAAAACAATTGTTGTTACTTCTGAGGAGATTAGAGCAGCTTTAATGGAACCTGTCTCAGCTATTATAGGAGTTATAAAAAGTGCACTTGAAGAGACACCTGCAGAACTTGCCGCTGATTTAGTTGAAACAGGGATAACATTAGCAGGTGGTGGTGCATTGTTACGAGGTATAGATAAACTTATAAATAAAGAAACTGGTCTTCCAGTAAGAATTGCTGACGATCCTGTGACATGTGTTGTTCGTGGTACTGGTAAATATCTTGAGGAACTTGATAATATTAGAAAAAGAAAACTGTTTTAATGACAATTAATGAATTTGTTAAAAAAAACAAACCTACTATATTTTTTTTCTTCTTTATTTCAATATCTCTTATTTTCTTATCTACACAAACAATAACAAAATATATTCGTTCTGTAAGAATTTTTTTTGTTTATTTTTTTTCTACAACATACCTGCCAGTATACAAAATTGTTAATTATCCTTTTGACACTTTTAACAAATTTATCCAGCTTCCATATATGTATGAAGAAAATGTTAAATTAAAAGAATTTGTTAAAAAATTGTATTTTGAAAAATTGCACTATTATGCAGTTTTTGGGAAAAAACAAAATGAACAATTGGTCAACGAATTGTCAAAAAAATATAATTATAAATTATTTTCTGCTGAAGTTATATCTCGTGATTGTAAAAATTGGTATAATGAATGTATAGTTTTAGTTGATAATCCAACTATCCTTAAAGAAGATATGCCTGTGATTCTTTATGTTGAACCTGATAAATTTTATTTTGTAGGACGAATATGGACAATAGAAAAAAATATTGCAAAAGTTTTGTTGATAACAAATCCCTTAAGTATGTTACCAGTAAGAATTAAAGATAAACCTATTTATGGTGTGTTGATAGGTAATTCATCAATAATTTTATCTATGGATTATATATTGTTAGAAGACGATGTCAAATTAGGTGATATTGTGATAACAAGCGGTATAGGTAACATACCTGAAGGGATAGAAATAGGAAAAGTAATAGATATAGATATTTCATCTACGGGGTTCAAAAAAGCAATTGTTAAGTTAAATTATAATATAAATGCATTAAAAAATTTAATAATACTTTTTCCTCAGTAATGAAAAAATTTTTTGTTAATTTAATAATTATATTTTTTATTCTTATCCTTGACACTTTGTTAAGTAAAATTTTTCCTTTTTATTTAAGGCCCAACTTGTGGTTAGTATATATAGTTTTTGTATCGTTATTTTTAGGGCATACAGATGGTGTTGTTGTAGGATTTATTGTAGGAGTTATATATGATATTCTACATCTTACATTTTTTGGTGTTAACACATTATTATTAACTACAATAGGATATTTGTTTGGTTGGTTATACAGACGAGTTAATGGAAATCTATACAATGTACAAGTATTATCTTTACTGCTTAGTTGTTTAGTTTATTACGGATTGTATTTTATAATTTCGCTTTTGTTTAAATTTATTGGGCGCAATTTCATATATTTATTATCAGCTCTCTCTACCTTTGTAATTGGATTTTTAGAACTACAAATTTTGATTCAAGTGTATAAAAAATATGGTGTAGTTAAGTAAATATGGATTGGGAAAACGCATCGTATTTTGTAAAAAAACAATTTTTTAGTGTTTTTTCTGTTGTAAAATATGTTTTATTAATGCCATTGATATTTTTTTATCCAGTTTTGTTTTATTACCAAATTATTTGCGGAAATTATTATTATAATATTGCTGAAAAAAATAGATTACGTATGTTTGTCATCAATGCACCACGCGGCCTTATATACGATGCAAACAATGAAATTTTAGCTGATAACAGGCCTTCAATAACCGTATTTTACTACCCTGCTCAACAATTCACACCTTCAGAGCTACACGATTTGGTGTCTGTTTTCCCAAATAGTAGAGAACAACTTTTTGCTGCAATAAAATCTAACAAAATTATTACTTTAGGTAGGGATATTGATAGAGAAAAAATTTTTCATTTGTTTAGTTTAAAACATAGAATTAGCAACATTTTTGTCTCAACAGAATTTAGAAGAAGATATATATATAATGAACTTTTCTCACATGTGATAGGATATGTGGGACAAATTACATATAAAGAATATCAAGAGTTGAGAAAGGAAGGATATAGTTATAACGATATTATAGGGAAATCTGGGATTGAAAGAATGTATGAAAAATACTTAAAAGGTATAAATGGTGCGTTATTCGTAGAAGTTGATGCAAAAGGTAACTTAACAAAAATAATAAAGAATTTACCACCACGGCCCGCAAATAATTTATATCTCACCATTGATAAAGATTTGCAGGAAGTTGCTTATGAAGCATTAAAAAAAATTGGTAAAAACGGCGCTATTATCGGTATTGATCCGAGAGACGGAGCTGTCCGTATTTTAGTTTCATATAAAGATTTTGATCCCAACATATTTTCTAAACCTTTATTAGAAGAAAGAAGAAATTTGTTAACAGATCCTAACCTTCCTTTATTCAACCGTGTTGTCCAAGGTGTGTATTCACCAGGCTCTACTTTTAAAATTTTGACTACAATAGCAGCGTTAAATGAAAAAAAGATTTCACCAAATAGTGTAGTATTTTGTTCAGGCGAATTTACGTTCGGAAATAAAACTTTTAAATGTTGGCAAAAAAAAGGGCACGGATATGTTGATTTATCAAATGCTATTAGATTATCTTGTAATGTATATTTTATAAACCTTGGATTAAAAGTAGGAATTGATAACATAGAAAAATATGCAAAAATGTTTGGTTTTGGACAACTAACAGGGATAGATTTACCTTTTGAAACTACTGGTATTGTCCCATCAAGAAAATGGAAAAAAGAACACACTGGTATTGAATGGTTTGATGGAGACACAATTTCTGTTAGTATTGGTCAAGGATATGTTACTGTTACACCTATACAACTTGCAATGTTTGCACAAGCAGTAGCAAACCGTGGTGTTGTATACACTCCATATATAGTATCAAAAATTACCGATATTGAGGGAAATATTTTGTATCAACATACACCTATAAAGAAAGAAATAAGTGGTATTAATCCCGTAATATGGGATTTTTTGTATGATGCAATGGAATCCGTAGTAAGAAACGGGACAGGTTATGCAGCGTATATACCTTCATTCCCTATTGCTGGAAAAACTGGTACAGCACAAAATCCTCATGGACAAGACCATGCATGGTTTATATGTTTTGGACCTGCAAAAAAAGATGCTCCTGCTGAACTTGTTTTAGCGATAGTAGTTGAACATGGAGGCAAAGGGGGAGCAGTTGCTGCACCTATCGCAAAACAAATTTTTACAAAATATATAAACAAATCAAGGGGAAAAGGAGCATTGTCTTCAGTTGGAGAATACAAAAAACAAGAGGTGGAATATGGAGACTGAACCTGTTGTAAGAATATCTGTTATTAAAGAAGAAAACATAATTAAGAGAGTTCTATTTAGTTCTAATTGGAGATTGATATCTATAGTTATATTTTTGACTTTGTTTGGAATAATTATGATTTATTCAGCAACATTTTATACTGTAGGAAATATTTGTATAATAAAACAATTGGTTGCATTACTAATAGGTATTTTCCTTATGTTTATTTTTAGTTTAGTAAATTATCAGCTGTTTCAACCATATTATAAATATATATACTTAATTTGTATATTTTTGCTAATTTTAACACTTTTTGTCGGTAGTGTATACAGGGGAACACGTGCATGGATTAATTTTAAGTTATTTTTGTTTCAGCCATCAGAAGTTGTAAGAATACTTTATATTTTATTTTTATGTGGATATCTTGATAAAAATATTACTCAAAATGTTAATCTGTCAAAATTTTTTGTTGCATCAATATCGTTTTTAGTAATCTCAGTATTGCTTTTACTACAACCAGATTTTTCAGCGATAGTAGTATATTTCCCTATAATTGTTGTTAGTTTTTATCTTGGAGGGATAAATAAAAAATTGTTGTCATATTTACTTTTGTTCTTTTTTACAACGATTATATTGTTTTTAGCTAAGATATATTTTACAATTAATAAAGAAATTATTAAAAGTGAGATAGTTAAATTTTTTTCTTTTTCTTTAGAAGGTTTTAATATACAATATTTTATAATGTTATTTCTGATCTTATTTTTAGTATGTTTCATAGGGTGGGTATTAAAAAAATTGTTGTTTAAAGTTAGAATAATTTATGTTTTATTAACAATTTTTGTTCTTTGGTTAAGCTACAGTTGTGTCACTATAAGTCATAAATTTGTGAAATTGTATCAGCAGAAAAGGATTATTTCTTTTTTAGATCCTTATTTTGATCCTACAGGCGCTGGATTCCAAGTTATACAAACAAAAGTTGCAATAGGTAGTGGCAGATTTTTTGGTAAAGGTTTGTTTAAAAGTACTCAAGCAAAATTAGGATTCGTTCCTGAAAAACATACAGATTTTATTTTTTCTTTAATTTGTGAAGAGTTAGGTTTTATTGGTGCAACTGTAATAATAACATTATTTGTTTTGTTTATTATTGAAGGGATTAAAATAGTTAATTCTTGTAGAGATACATACGGAGGATTGGTTTCTGCAGCTATAACAAGTATGTTTGCTTTTTATTTTGTTGTAAATATAAGTATGTGTTTAGGTTTGTTTCCTATTGTAGGGATACCGTTACCATTTATTTCATATGGTGGGTCAAATTTAGTATCATCCTATATTGCGGTAGGTATATTGAATTCTATTTATATAAGAAGATATATGTATTAGGTTATGAAAAATGTTTTAGATAACATACTTAAAAAAGTTAAAATGCCAGGACAATATATTAACTGTGAATATAATTCTGAAACATCCTCCATTTCTGCTAAATGGAATAAAAAAGAAGTAGTAAAAATAGTTTTGTGTTATCCTGATAAATATGTTGTTGGAATGTCAAACCTTGGTATAGAAATACTTTATAAATTATTGAATTCGTATGATGATATTTTGTGTGAACGATTATTTGCACCAGATATAGACATGGAAAATGAACTACAAAAAAATAATATTGAATTATTTTCTTTAGAAACAAAACATAAATTAAAAGAATTTGACATTATAGGTTTTTCATTACAACATGAATTATGTTATACTAACATTTTTACAATTTTATCTTTAGCAAAAATTCCGTTTAAAAGTAAAGAAAGGAAAAATTTGTTTCCTTTAATAATAGCAGGGGGTCCTTGTAGTTGTAATCCTCATGTGTTAGAAGAATATATTGATTTTTTTGTTTTAGGTGAAGCAGAAGAAAGTTTAATAAATGTAGTTAGAATTGTTCAACAGTTTAAAATTAAAAATACAAATAATAAACAGGAACTTTTAAACGAGATAAATAAACTTCCTGAGGTATATGTTTCAGCAGAAAGTGGAAAAAAAGTTCGTCCTGCAGTTGTAGATATTAAAAAAAGTTTTTATCCAAAAAATCCTACCGTTCCAATTATCAGAACAACACATAATAGATTAAATATAGAAGTTACTCGTGGATGTGGATATAACTGCAACTTTTGTCAACCCACTTATATTAATAGACCATTGAGGTTTAGAAATAAAGAACAATTGTTTGAGTTAATAGAAGAAGGAATAAATAATACTGGTTATGATGAAGTTGCGTTAAGTGGGTTTTGTGTAACCAATTATCCTTATTTGCTACAACTTATTGATTTTATTCATAAAAAATATGACCATAAATTTGTATCGATATCTCTACCATCACTACGAATAGAAGATATTAATGAAAAACTATTAGAAGGATTATCATATCCAAGAAAGTCAACTATAACTTTAGCACCTGAAACTGCAACTGAACGTTTGAGAAAAGTTCTAAATAAAGAAATATCTAATGAAGAAATTTTTAAAAAAATAAAACTTTTATATAAATTTGGATTTTATAAAATTAAATTGTATTTTATGATAGGACTACCAACTGAAACTAACGAAGATATTGAACAAATTCCTAAATTAATAAAAATGTTACAAAAATACTTTCCTAAAATACATTTTAGTTTAGGAATTTCAATTTTTGTTCCAAAACCCCACACACCCTTCCAATTTTGTAAAACTGATATATATGAAAATTTATATAACAAACTAATGTTTCTTACAAAGAATTTAAAAAGAGAGTTAAAAATAAAATCTATAAAATCAAAAATTTATTCTGCATTCATTGAATCAATGATTTCACGCGGAGATAAATATATTGGTGAGCTAATAGAATCTGTCTGGGAGTCAGGAGGGAGGTTTGATAATTGGCAAGAAAGTTTTAATCCGGATTTATGGATAGAAAAAATCATTTCAAAAAAAATTGATTTACATAAGTATATATTTACTGAATATAATGAAACAGATAAACTTATATGGGATGATATTCAATATAGTTTCTCTAAAGAAAAACTTTATCAACAATATTTGACTTCTATTAATATTGAGAAATTTTCTATACCATCTTCAACAACATTTACTTTAAATTACAATACTATAGCGGATAATAATTTTCCATCTGTTTTTATAAAACCAACTTCTTTTAGACACAGTTGTGATGTTTTCACTTTGAGATTGAGATTTTCAAGAAAAGGAGCCATAAAGTATATTTCTTTTCTTGACCAGATAGAAATTATAAAAAGAGCACTAAGAATGACAGAGTTACCTTTGTGTTTTTCAGAAGGGTTTAATCCACAAATTAAAATGTCATTTGCTCCTGCGATATCTGTAGGTCATGAAAGTAATTCAGAATATGTAGATGTTGGAATTTCAGAACCTGTAGATGTTGTTGAAGTGAAAAACAAAATAAACAAATTTTTACCTTTAGGATTGAGTTTATTGTCAGCAAAACTTTTATTTTCACCATTAAAAAAAATACCAGCTTTAAATAATGTTGTAAACTTAGCGGAATATATAATTGTTTCTGAAGAAGATGAGTTTGATGAAGATAAAGTTGACAAATTTTTTCAAGTAGAAAGTGTTGTTGTAGAAAAACATAAGTTTGGTAGTTCAACAGTTAACAAAATTGATTTGCATGAAGTTGTAAAAAGTATTAAACTTGTTGATAAAAATTTTATAAACTTATATTTAAGATTAATACCTAACAAAACTTTGAAACCTGAAATTGTAGTAAGCAAAATTTTTGACCTTAATGAAGAAAAAAGTTATTTTAATGTTATAAGGGAGAATTTGTATATTGAAACTACTAATGGTAATGTTTTAGAAATAATCTAATTTTGTTTAAAACTAATCAATGAAAGGGGGACTACTATGGCTCATGTTACTAATGGTAGAGATAGTAGAGCAAAATATCTAGGTGTAAAAATATACGAAGGAGGTATTGTAAAACCTGGACAAATTATTGTTAGACAAAGAGGGACAAAATTTGTTGCTGGCAAAAACACTTTTATTGGTAAAGATTTTACTATACATTCAAAGATTTTAGGAAAAGTAATTTTTAAACATTTAAACAAACACAAACAGTGTATTGAAGTTATTCCTTTATCAAATTCTTATTAATTATAAATTATATTTAAAAAATGTTCGTAGATAAAGTAAAAATATTTGTAGAAGCAGGTAAAGGCGGAAATGGTTGTGTGAGTTTCCGTAGAGAGAAGTATGTACCTTTTGGCGGTCCTGATGGTGGTAACGGAGGCAAAGGTGGAGATGTTTATCTTGTTGCTAATCCGGAGATGACAACATTATACGATTTTTATCTTAAACCACATTATAAAGCTGAAAATGGAGAAAATGGTAAAGGTAAAAATATGAATGGTAAAAATGGAAAATCTTTGTATATAAAT
>Ga0105158_1000873_pt1 | contig 12253 bp, 7 predicted proteins | sample LHCtaG_FD_81567 | JGI IMG/M metagenome (GOLD analysis project Ga0105158, IMG submission 81567) | Hot spring microbial communities from Little Hot Creek, USA to study Microbial Dark Matter (Phase II) - LHC4sed_matched | ecosystem: Environmental > Aquatic > Thermal springs > Hot (42-90C) > Sediment... | reverse complement strand
TCCCAAAAGCGGCTTCTCAAAGCTCCCCTAAAAACATAACTTGACAGTATCAGGAACCGAACAGAAAAATTAATTAAGTCACAAAGCAAAAAATAATTAAGCCATAAAGCACAGTATTTAATACTGGAGGAACATACTATTTTGGGCAGGGAAAGAAAACAAATGATTTTCAGCAATCCTTCTTTTTCATTTCAAATTACGTGTAAAAGTCGCTTTTGCATTTTCATTGAAAATTTTATCTTTAAAGATCTGCAAATATATTGGCAGAAAGATGTAGCAAAAATTGAGACTTCTCTCTTATTGTTCAAGGAGGAATAATTTGTTGTCTAAACGCTCTTTAACGACGCCCTTTATAGTCAGATACTTGGAGAATCGGGTTAGAAAATGGGCGGATATGAATGGCACGTTATACATAGAACCCTCAGACGCATCCTTTGACTATTTGATAGTACGACCTCATTGGATTGAGTTTTCTTTTGATAGAAAGTGGGAGTTTATATCCATTCTCAACCTTACTTTAAAAAAATCCACGAGAAAAAGAAAAGAGGTAAAAGAAATATATAAAAATCTTAAAGAATTTGAATGCGAAATGAAATGGCGCGGTCTTTTAAGGAGAAAGCCATACTTTAAAGTCCTTCCAACCACTCTTAAACTCGAAGGTATGTTAAGTAATTTTAAGCCAAACTCGAGATTAGCCGAAAATTTAAATAATGATTTCAACTTAATAAAACTTATAAAAAGTATTAGACCAGATAGTGTTACGGTGACTTTATACTTAACTGATGAATCATTAATGTATCCTATAGGCTCAGAAGAAGAATATTTTATGGCGCTAGCTAACTACCTTAATGCTTCAAAAATTCAAGTTTCTTGGACTATAGTTTCCTTTAGATGCCTTCACGCTGGACCCTTTCATAAGAAGAATGTTATTGGAATGTTCGACATCTTAGATAAGATTTCCTCACATGTAAAACAGGTATCAAGTGATTACTTTTCTCTCTAATTTAAATATCTTTCTGAGAAGAATATTTAAACTAGATCTGAAGGGGAACCAAAACGTTAGAAGATGCGAAAAATCAGCCTTTTTTCTCATCAAAATACTTTAATCCATGAATTAGAAAAGTAGGAAGAAAAAATTAAATTAGACTAGGTCAAAAATGCAATGAAAAATAGAGCGTCAAGGTTACTATGAAATCATCTTAAAGTATTTTTCTCTATCTACTGGCCGAAGTGCGCGCCAGAGAAGGAGCTGCTTTCTAAATTCATCTATAAATACGCGATTTGATTTGCGCCAGAATGTAAGTATCCCTGATCTCCTATGTAAGTATATTTCGAATTTGTATTCTCCTTTTTCTTTGAATGAAATAGCGCTAAGGCGAAAATCTTGTATGATACCAGCGTCCCATGGCGCTATTCTCGCGAGCATTTCAAGAGATAACTTTTTAATACCGTCAAGTTCTTCTTCAGTAATTCTGATGTTCTCGGCCATAAAAGTCATCTTTTCAGATGAATGAGCCCTAGCATATTCTTCTAAAAACTTTAGTAAGGCTTTAACTTCCCTCTCCTCACGTAAGAAAAAGGGCATTGGTATAATCCAGTCATCTCCTTTAGGTTCAGTTTCAATCTTCCATAATCTCTCAACAGAAGGTGTTACGGCCGTTGAGGCCACTTTAAGGGGGTAAATAGATGAGGCAATTGTTGCACCAGCTAAGAGCAGAATAGAGTAGATTAAGTAAGATGAGGAACTGTTCGCGTAGAATCCTTCCGGAAGTAAATTGAATGTAAGTAAGTAAGTATTAACTGCGATTCCAGCAACGTAACCTATAACTGAGCTTATGAAAGCGTAAGTTAAGGCTTCAGCTAGAAACATGTATGCAACATGCTTTGGGGATAAGCCTAAGGAGCTATACACACGAATCTCTTTAACTCTTTCGTATATTGAACCTAGCATCATATTAAAGACTATCAGTATGCATATTATTAATGGTAAAGCAATAAATTGCCAACCCTGCGTAGTTATAAGTCCTGCTGCACGGTAGCTGTAAATTTTTCCTTCTGTGCTCAGATACACATCAAAGTTTGTTCTTAAAGCGATATCTAACGAGATTCTTTCCGCATCACTTACATTTTGAATTTTAATGGCAATTGTATGTACATAAAATTCAGGGATTTGTCTAGCGAAGCGAACTGAAACTATTATAACTGAGCTAGCTGGTAGGCGAGCCCCTTCCATTATTCCTTGAGTTCCAGCCATTTGATCTACAGGTAGTATTGACTTTTGATCTAAATCAACCGTCATTCCGAGTTTGAAGGGATCATATATTCCTTTGACTATGAAGTTTAGCCCCAGCATCTTTATTGTATCATTAGCTTTAACTTTTAATGCTTGAGCTACCTGGTAAGGTATAATGGCCGAATATATGTCATTTTCGTCAAACCATGAGCCGTCCATAAGAGCCCCGTTAACCCCTGTAATATATTGTTCTTCTGGCGATAAGGCTAGAAGACCAGCATAGCGACTTATAGTATATTCGGCGGAAGATGAACGTAAGGTAATTGTCTGTAATTGTGGATAGAACCAGAGTCTTGGGGCAATGATTGCTTGAGGTAATGTTCCCCTTAAATACTCAATAGATTGCCACGGGAGGGCTTCCCACATTATTCTTCTAACGAATATCCCTTCATATAATGGTGTGCCAGAAATTTCTGCGCCTCTCACATATAATGTGGTAGAGGAAGATGTTAATGCGACGAAGGAGACAGTTATAATAGTTAATGTAATTAGCAGTAGACTGGTCTGCAATTTTCTCTTCCTCATATTGGAAATACCAATAGAGATGGCCATAAGTGTAGCGCTAATTTTACTTACTTCAGCGAAATGGGCGCCTATCATCTTTCTTCTAATCGTTAGCAGAAACTCAGTAACGTAATTTGCAATAAAGATAACTAGTGGAATGGATAGAGACACCATTGTTGCTCCGATTACCATTGCCCATGGATTTGGTGCAATATGAAAGCCCGGATGAAAGTAATATAATGCCAAGAGGAATATAATAAATAGAATAAGGAGCGCTAAAAGACGTTTCATTCCTCTGGATTCAGAAATTAATCTTTCAAAGAAGATTACAAAAGGCATTAACAGCAGGAAGGAAATGAAAGTTGTAAATGATGAGTCGCCCATTACTCCCCTTAATGCTCGGTATGCTCGTATTAAATCCTGCAATGTTGTTGTAGCCGTTCCATATGCAATATCATACTGATAGTTTTGCAGCGCCTCCACATATCTTTTCCAGCCCTTTACCGACTTCTTATAGAACTCAACTATCTCGGGACTGCTAACACCATGCTTCATGGCGAGAGAAAGTCTCTCCTCAAGAAGGTATCGTAGGCTTTTTATGGCTTCACCTAACGTATTTTTAATTAGAATAGTTTGACCAATTTTTTGAGCCGAGTATCCTGCGCCCTCCGGGCATTTATCAGAAGCGTTATTTAATAACATAACTAATTGAGCTACGCTGTCTTCAACTTTTATTTCCGCCGGCATATTAGGCTCTATAAAGAACATTGCATAGGGCTTTCCTGGAAGAGACACCAAGCCAAATCGTAAGGGAACTTCATGCCCCCTAGCATCGAGTAAATAGACTCTATTTCTTTCTATTTCAAAGGATCTAATGTCAAAAATGTCAAATGCGACAAGAGAAGCACATTTAAAGATAACAAATGTATTTCTTTTAAGCTCCATATCGGCGGTAATAAAAATGGAGCCGAATCTACCCATTCCGTATATTCCAAAGTCTGGTGCCATTAGTAGCTCTCCAGTTTCTTGATTTATTACGTAAGGCATAACAGCATATTTATAGGTATACATACCTCCATAAGCTGTTTGCGCACCACTAGGCGCAAGACCCACAACCCCTGTAAAATTGAACATTCCATCGGCATCAGTCATTATAACTATGTGCTGCATAAAACTGACCGTTGTTGGTGCTACTTCCATAACTCCTCCAGCCCCAGCAGTCATGGTTGGACTTGAGAAAAGTCTTATGTCAACTAAAGCGTTTGGAACGGGTTGATACCATGCTGTAGAAAAATTGTATTCAACAACCCTTCCTTCAAGTGTAGAGAACCCTCCCATTTCACGCCACCGTCTTACCTCAAAGACGGGAATGAATTCTTCTGGCTCATTTGCAAAGCTGGCCAGCAGGAAGAAAGATAACTCAACCTGAGGCCTTAAATTAACATAATTGATCCGATTTGGTGTATCGAAAGGGGTGTTTATTAGCGGGCGTGCTGTCTGCGTAGTGTAAAAAGAGAGGGCGCATGTTCCAGCCAGCATAATTGGCTCGATATCAACAATGTATGGAACTGGGACATATTTTTCCCATTCTAAATTAACAGCGTCATCCATCGCATATTTTTTGTTTAATTGTTTCTCTATTGCCGGTAAATATCTTTTGAAGATGGCCTCACGAATATATGCTGCTCTATAAAGGGGTTGTTCACTCCAGGGAGGAAATCCTATGCATAAAATTTTTCCCCAGTGTCCAGCGAAAACTAATCCTAACCTATCAATATCTGTTGAAAAATCTAAGTTGAAGTGAGCCCTTATACCTGGGAGACTCAGCCAGTATTCTCTAACGTATTGTCTAACACCCTCAAGTGCTTGCCAATGACCTGAAAATGCCACAAACATAATTGTCCTTCTAGGTTTACTGGCAGAGAAATATTTAGCAAGCTCTAAAAGTGTTGCTATGCCAGTAGCCTCATCGGCTCCGGGGGCTAATGAAGGAATGTAAGAGAATGAATCATAGTGAGCAGAAATAGCGATAGCATCCTTAGAGTAATAGCCTGGACCGGCATTGGCATATTCCGCTGCAAAGACTGGGGCGAAATCCATCTCTTTGGCCCACTCAGGCTTCCACCTATAGAAATATGGGCTTTCGGTACCGTTTATTAATCCAATAACGTTTCTTGCCGTTCTAATTTCATATTTCATTTTAGATTTTATATATACTATAATTTCTTGCCCGCTCTGGACTAATGAAAGAATCCTACTTCCATCCTCCCTCGATATATAAAGTCTTGGAAAGTACAATGGGATATCTGAGACCTTCTGCATTGCCTCAAAGCGATTGGTAATTTCAGGCTCAATAAATATTACTGCTTTAGCACCAAGTTTGGCTGCATTTATCCAGTTATCTGAACTATCAAAATCCATTAGTACTATGCTCCCCTCAACAGGTAGCCCATTAAAGTCTTTCAGCTCTCCTCTTCTAGCATAAATCAGTCGTCCAGTGATTCCTGTAGTGGAACATGTTTGAACGGAGTTAGGAGCCAGTGAATATGCAGTTACATTAATTTTTTGAGGTGAAAGAACATTAATTTCTGCACCATAATCTATGGGGACTGTAACATTATAATATTGGTAGTGAACATCTTGGAGGCCTATTTCTTTGAAGAAATTAAAAATGTATTCAGCGGCAGCATCGCAGCCAGGGTAACCTGTTATTCTTGAACCGAGGGAAGAGAAATAATCTATGTGATTTTTAATAGCAGCCATATCTATTTTTTCTCTTACAGAGTTATAATCAATATTTAGATTATCTGCTGTAGAAATTGATGGGACAAAAAAAAGTGGGGATAAAAGGGATATAATTAGTAGGATAAGTACTTTGGAGGATCGATGTTTCCTCTCGCTTATCATATTATCCCAGCCTGCCGTAACAATGTACTCTCAAGCTGTCCTATGAAATACAGGAAGAATCCAGTGAGGGCAAAGCCCACTACAATCCGCACTCCGTATTCCTCATATGCCTTGACGCCGCCGATTTTTAAAGTTAATAGTTTAGCTATCCAGCCGATTAGGAATGGTGTGAACATGAAGACCGTGTCATGTGAGGTCATTCCATACATTACTCCAAATGGATTTATTGGGATCGCTGGATATAGTAGGCGCACATAGTAGAGAATTGCCCCAATTATAAAGCCGATTATCAAATATTGAGCATAAGGTCTGCCAGGAGCAAAGTAACCTTCTAGGACTTGTTTGCTTGTATTTCGCATGTACATGTCCACATTATATATTAGGTGACCAGACGTATATGCTTTATTTAAGCCTTGTATTTGAATGCTCCATAGATGTACAGGAAACATCACTAGTACTAAGATCACTGTGCCTAAAACACTTGCGATAAAGACGTCTTTCGCCCTTATTCCACCAACTTCGTTTCTAACTTTTTCCGCAGTCATGTAGACGTTGGCTCCGAGACCGAATGGATTAGAGCAATACCATTGTCCAAACTGGAAGGTGGCAAAGGCAGCAGGCCCAGTTGGAGTGCCAGCTGCTATTAGTAAATCTGACATGAGTGGATATATGACCCCGCCGAAGCCTGCATACTGCCTTATCATGAAATAGCCGGATTCAGCCATATTCCTTAGGTTACCTAAAATTAGTAGCCAGATGAAGATTAGGAGTGGTACAGCTACAGCTATTGGGATTCCCGAGGATGCCATTAAAATTGCGAAAAGTATGAATGTGGCGATTAATCCAATCCATGCCCAACGGTATGATATGGGTTCGCCTTCTTCACTCACTCCCTCAGCTTTCCCTTTAAAGGCTAGTTTAAGACTTCCAATAATCTGTTTACGATGTATTATTAATGGTACAATCGCTGTAGATATGAACATGCCGAGACCTACATAGGCATATCTCATTGGACCTACATAGTATCCGTATTGCATCCATGTTGTCATAGCACCCCATGAAGGATCCCATGGAGCCAAGCCAGCCCTTACCAAAGATACGTTAGCCAATATTTGGACAATGAAATATGTCACCCACATTGAGAATAAAATCTCTAATGGCATAAGGTAAGCCATAAAGAGATGCTGCCAAGCTAAGGTTAGAGCGAAAGCTCCTCCAGGAAGCACGCTTCCTAACGTTGGATTTAAGTCCCTATAGAAGGGAATATAATCTGTTATAGCAGGCCATCTTGCAAAGCCGAAGATATTTATGGCTATTGGCGCAAATATACTAGATTGAAAGTAAATTATCCCTAATATAACTCCTATCCAGAAAGGCTTAGACTTCGACCAACTGAAAAGCTCAGGTTTATCGTTCCATGTTGTAGCTGCTTTCACAGGATAAGTTACAACAACGTGCAAAGGAAACGAAAGCTTCTCAATGTCCACATACTGCTTTCGAACAATTAATGCTAAGAAAAATGCAGAAAACTGCCAGAAAAGATTAGCAAGTATCAGCAGCATGAGGGTTGGCATCCAAGCGCCCCAATGAACGACCCCACCCGCAAATAAATCATCGAAAACAACCGGATCTCTAGGCAACCACCACTCTGGAACATGGGGCAATATTTCTGTTTTGTAAGGAGAACGAGCCCCAACCAGCGTTAGAGCCAACATTTCTCTGATCGGTTCTATATCTGATGCATCAGCCATAGGTCCAATAAAAGCAAAGAGTAAAACAAGAGACAATGCGGTAAAACGATACTTCGGGTTCATTTTGCCCATGAGATAATTTAGTAAAATGGCAATTACTAAGAAGCTTATTGGCCCTATAGACATTCCGCCCATTTCAAAGGATCCGTGAAGCGAACCACAAAGGTACCCTGTGCCATACCACCCCACCATGATTGAAGCCAGCAAAGCGAAGATTATGGTAACGACAATTAGATTCACCCAAGTAGTTTTAGAAACAGGTCGTAGTTCCATTTTTCTCTCCCACATTTTTAATGTTTAGGAAAATATCTTATAAGCCTTTCGCTTTATATGGGGACCTGGCAACTTAGTATATAAAGCCTTTATATGTTAAGTTGCCACGTCCATAGGGTAAGGAGGAGAAGGCGTACTACCGAGTCCTATCAAGGATAAGGAGGATCATAGAGACGAGGTTCTCTCAGCTTGAAGAGTTTGGGACAAGGTTCATAAGGGCAATCTCAAGAAGAGGCTTAGCAGTTAAGGTAATCCTATCCATCTTATCCTTCAACATATACCAGATGATGGGGAGAATTTGATGGGAACTAGGGTTAGCTAGTATCTAGCAGCCCACATCGACCTTAAAATTATGGCTAAACCTCCTGTTACTCCCATACTAACACCAATTCCAGTGCCAGCCCCCGCTACAATAACAGCTCTATATTTTTGCCACCAATCTCTACCCATAACTCTTTGAAAAAGAAATTTTCTCAACAGTCCTCCTATAAGCGTTGTTGTGATCGATGGGATTGGGGTCACCATTCCTCCGGCTACGCCTATAACAGAGATTGGGATGTGCAATATAGAAGAAAATGCGTAAAGAATTCCCATAATTGCTGCCCCTCCAATAATGAATGAAGGATTAACAATTGTAATACCTCCTGAAATCCATAGTTTGAAGAATGAAGCTGAGAGTGGCCAATATATTTGAGCTGAGGGGAAAACATAGGAGGGAATAGGCGCCATGGACCAAACTATGGAGGTGTAGATAAAATTCATGACGAGAGCTATGGCGAGAGCTATAAAGTATCCTTTTACATAATCTGTCACTTTAACACCTATCGCTTCACTCACTTTAAGCCATTGAACATGGGCTCCACCTGAAGCGCTTGGGAATCCTCTTAATGGCGCAAGCCAAGCGTCAATGCCTTTATAGCCGCTTAAAAGCGTTAGTCCCTCCCTAATATAAGGTACCTCTAATGAGAACCCCGTTTCTCCTCTTCCTCTACTAGTGTAAAGTGAAAGGAGCAGAGGCCAAATTATCGTGATAAATATAATTATAGCCCATGGAAAATCCGGTACCAAATAATGGAAGAGAAAAGCTGTTGCAATCGTTGATATAACGTATGCTATTAAGAAGATAAGAGGTGGGACTTCTCCGGGTTCCGCCGCTTTTAATCCCATCCTTAATATTGATTTAAACGCTCTAATTAAAATTTGAGGGCGCGCAAAGAACGGTATTAGAGCTGCGGATACACTAGCTCCGACAATAGCGGGAGCCCATATATGGAGAATTGATTGCGTATATGCGTCTCCAACACTCATACCAGGTAACCATTGAGCCCATAATCCCCACTGTTTCATTAGATAGTTACCAACAAAAAAGATAGCGAATGAGCTTGCAAACATACTTATTATAACTGGAAGCGGAAGTATAAATCCAAAAACAAAACTCATAGGATCCGTAGATATACCAAAAGATGCACCCGGCAAGACTGGCTCAAGATTATAATTAAAATCAGCCCAAGGAATTGGAATTGGGGTTGCAGCAATGCCAAAAATTGCATGACTCAATATCGGTGTTCCATAAGCAATAAGAGCGTAAATAAACGTTATTAATGCGCTTAAGGAGAATATATGCATTTTACCTCTTTCTCTTTCTCCCAGCGTTAAGCATGCTTGTAAGTCAACCTCTGCAAGGGGAAAAGGCAATTTCTCTTGCTTAATAAATATTTCTCGGCAGAGAAGAGCCATTGATATGTCGGCTATTCTAAAAAGTAATGTAAAAAGTAGCATAAATAGTATGGGAGGAAGCCACTCAGGGTGGAAAAACGTTCTCATAAAGATTGTCTCTGAACTGAGGGGAGCAAACCAGTGAGGTATGCTGAAACCATACAGTGCTTCTTTAGCGAAGTATTGATTGTATATGAGATTTAGAAAGATAGCATCTCCAAATGCCGTAACCCCTGCTGGCACAAGAGTCAAGAACGAAAAAAGATAGACAATAAAAGTTTCTTGCTTTGATAGTGGGCCTCCAGCTAACAATGCAAGCTCAGTAACGAGCAGAGTTGCTGCGAAATTTATACCACCTGGTCCAAGCCCAGCTACTAGAGCTAGCCAAAGGACTGCTGGTTGCAAAATGACCCCTGCATATATTATACCAAGAATTGACCGAAAAGTGCAACCCTTTGCTTTCTCCAAACCTGCCCTCCTCCCTAATATTTCAAGATTTTGGCCTTTTCCTTTTTATATTTTTCGGCTTCTATAAGCGATATTGTTAAGATAAGATTTTTGGCTTTAAGGAGCCTTTATGTTTTGGAGGTGGTTTGTTTGGCTCCTTGAAGCCGTTAAGGAGAGTGGGGTTTTCAGGCGTAATAAGGTTTCGGTTGATGTTAAGGTTAGGGCTTGCGTTATGTATATGGCTGGCTTAAGCTGTAGGGGTTTAACGGTTACGTCAGGTTTGATTCCTGTAAGTCATGTTGTCGTTCACTATTGGGTTAAAGCGCTTAAGGGGCCTGTTCAATCCTATAAGCCTAAAATTAGGAGGGCTATAGCTGTTGGTGAGACTGTTTTAAAGTTGAATGGTGAGCCGCTCTATGTTTGGGCTACTATAGATGTTGATTCAAGGAGGGTTCTTGCTGTTGAAGCGAGCTGGCAGCGCTCATCAATGAGCGCTGAGCATGTTTTGAGGAGGACGTTGAAGACATGCTTAAATAAGCCATTAATATGCGTGGATAGGGAACCATGGTATGGGGATGCTCTTAAAAGCCTTGGGCTCAAATGAGAGCATATGGCTTGAAAAGTCCAAGGCAGCCCATTAGAAGCTCCTCGTACCTGTTAAGCTTCTCGACAACCTTATTGTACCTTACCTTTGGGAAAAGTTTAAGATCCTCCACCAGAACCCTGTAGGCCTTCTTATAGGCTCCTCCGAAGTGCCTATGAGCCATCACACCGAAGGCTATAAGGTCGAAAAGGCTCATCTTCCCATGGTTAGCCTTAGAAGGATAATGTTTCTCCACAACTGGCGACACGACAGACCTTATGAAAGCGGCCTCCTCCAACAAACACCTCTACACCAACATAAAAAGACCGAGCAAAAACATAAGCCTTATTTGATGGGAACTACCGTTAGCTAATAATATAAATTTTAAAGAAAGTTTTCTCCTGGATAACTGAAGTAATAAAATGGGACTCTTGCTGCCTTAAATATTATTTTTCTTTTTTCTCGCAGATAATAGAGATAGTTTTCGTAGGATACGTCTGGAGGGACGCGGTGATCGACAAGGGGGATATATCCGCCTTCATTAATCAAAGGCTCTAGTCTCCTTAGCTCCTCATTTATTGCTTTTTTCCCCTCAATTAAGGATGTTTTGTCAACTCCGCCCATAAGTAAGACTCTTCTCCCAAATTTCTCTCTCAATTTAATTGGGTCTGTTCCCGCTCTTCTCTCAAGTGGAAACATGCAGTTGATTCCGGCTTCAAGCCAAAGGGGAACTAAAAAGTTTATGTTTCCATCGCAATCAACAATATTTATCCAAATTCCATGATCCTTGAGGAAACTTGTTACTCGCTTATATTCCGGAACCATAAATTCTTTAAAGAGAAGCGGAGATATTAATGGGCCGCTATTATAGCACATGTCCTCCCACCAATGGGCAAAATCAATTTTAGGTTTAATTTCTTTCACCGCCTTTTCAATGGCTCTAAGAATCATCTCTGTTCGAAATTTGAAGATGTCACGGATCAGGTCGGGGTCTTTATAGAATGTAATGCAGAGGTTTTCTAAGCCCATAAAATCCCTTGCCCAACCAAAGTATCCTCCAGCGTCTATTCCAAGAGGATAAGTTCTCTCCTCATACCTCTCTTTTAATGCTTCCCAATCCTTAGGGTAAGCTATTCCATCAAGGTCAAATCTAGCCTTATACTCCTCCCAGCTACTCCTATCCTTCACAGGAAAATCTATAAATTTTGGAATAGACGCGCTCACCCCAAATTTCCATTGAATGGAAACTACGCCTCTTTCATCTCTCACTATAATGGTTCTCTCATCCTCTTTGAGAACCTCCCTCTTAAACGGTTTAAATGGAACCACCATATGAAAATCATGGAATCCTAAGGGGACCTTCTCTCCAACTGGAATTTCAGTTCTCCTCCCCTCAAAACCAAAGAATGCATTAGCCCTAGTATCATCTATAACCCATTTTGGTAATCCCTCCCTATGCCATCTAACCAAAGTCTCCAACCAATATCCGAATTCAACATCAGGCACATGATCAACCTCCCTATATTGGAAAACATTTAGAAACCTCTCTCTAGAATCCATATTTTTCGATGGATTTATTATACCCATTCTCACAAGCGCCCCAATAAATTAATGTTTCGCTCTTTACTAAAAATGTTGCTTTGTGGCTTAATTAATTTTCTGCTCGGTTCTTTTTTCTTTATGGATTGGAAGCATGTTGATGAGGGGCTTATTAGGCGTGGTGAGCTCCTTCTAAGCCTAGACTTCCTTAAAGGCTATGAGTTTGAGCTTCTTAAATCT
>Ga0105158_1000872_pt1 | contig 12258 bp, 11 predicted proteins | sample LHCtaG_FD_81567 | JGI IMG/M metagenome (GOLD analysis project Ga0105158, IMG submission 81567) | Hot spring microbial communities from Little Hot Creek, USA to study Microbial Dark Matter (Phase II) - LHC4sed_matched | ecosystem: Environmental > Aquatic > Thermal springs > Hot (42-90C) >... | reverse complement strand
TTATTTTTCCATGTCCATGTATATCTAAAAATTAATAATTGGCGGAGAAGAGTCTTGGGAGGATTGAAGATCTGTGATGTTGTTACTACGCCTCTCAAGAGGCTTGACAAACGGTTTAAAGTGGTTCTTGTAGCCATCGGTATGTATAATGGGGCAAATAGTCTTACGTTAAACTATAACCAGCTTTATGCTGTTGCCTTAGGAGCAAATCCGGTTGAGCTGGGGCTCGCTGAATAGCGTGGGCAGCGTGATTTCCTCAGCAGTCTCGGTTCCTGCAGGATGGTTAATCGATAAGTACGGCGTGAAAAGTATGCTTGCGACGGGGCTGGTTCTATGTGCATTGGTTTCTGTGCTCTACGGCTGTGCAACAAGTTGGCTTACGCTTTTGCCTGCAGTAATGTTGGTGCAATTAGGTGTTAAACTGATAATGCCGCTTACAGACATCAATCTTTGTAAGTACCACTAGGGTGGAAAACAGGGCTCGGTTGATGGGGGCTTTCACGCACGGTTTGGGCAATACCCTCTCTTGATGCCTATGGTGGCTGCGATTATCGTGTCTCTTTACGGTGGCATAACGATTCAAGGAATACGGCCTCTTTACTTCATGCAGCTCTTAATTATTGTTTTAGCGGCTACTTTCATCGTTTTAAAGCTTGAGGAGTTACGTATTCGCTCAACTGTCAGAGAGCCTATAGAGAGAGCCGGCAGAACGAGTTTCTTAGAGAGCTTCAGGGATCTGTTTAGAGGCAAGGACAATCTAAGAAAATGGATATCGTTAATAGGGTTATGGCGGTTCGGAACCAGTATTTCGATGCCTTTCGTAACGATTTGGATGGTTTACTCGAGGGGTGCTGATCCCTATGTTCTTGGTTTAGTGGGCACTGTAGGGCTTGTGGTTTCTGCTCTCCTACAAATCCCGATAGGAATTATGGCTGATAGGATAGGGCGCAAGAAAACATTCCTTATCACACGCCCCCTCAATACCTTGGCACGCTTATTCTGATCGTTGCTCCCAATCCTCAAATGCTCGTGTTGACAGGGTTCTTAGGTGCTTTAGGCCTGACGGGTGGATTCAGCGATCTTAGCTTCATACCGTTCATAACCATGTTCTGGGAAGTCGTTCCAATGGAGAAAAGAGGCAGGTGGTTTGGCATAACCGGAGTATTCGATTTTCTCTCAGTACCGGCGTTCCTGCTCGGGGGTTTCCTCTGGCAAGAGGGTTTAGAGGAGCTGGTTCTCATCCTACCGCTCTTAATGGAGGTGTTTGTAATAATACCCATAATATTAAGCGTTCCGGAGACCTTACGTTCAAAAGTTAACAAGCTGTGAAGACCTTTTCTATGCAATTATGGTCGGCAGCATTAAAGGCTTGAACTCTCCTGTATAGCTCACTTCTTAAACTACGGATGGATACTTTACTTCATTCCTTGAATAACAGTTTGATGAGGTCAAGCCCTTGGAATAGGAAGACTATGATCCTTGTGCCTTTTGATTTCATAGAAGGTAAGTTTGAGAAATGTGGCGAGGGCCGGATGTATTCGATCGGCAGTTTTCCCGCCAATCTTTGAACCGACGACACCCCGGTGGCAGATATACCTTTTGTATATCTTCAGCCGGGCGCTCTTGGGAATCTTTTTCGTTTCTCCCAGGCTGAGCTACCTCGCCTAAGCTGTTATTTTCTGCTGACTTATATTTTAATTTTTTCTTGATCTTGATAGTGTTTTATAAGTTTTGGGCCTTATTTTTCGTTTTCACACGTAGTTTCTTCACGGGTCGAAGAGGCTGAAGTTTAGGTTTTTACCGTCTAGGATGATTTTCAATCTGTTTAGAATATCTCTGCCTAGAAGCACGTCGCGGTGCTGGGCACTGATTACTTCAACCATTTTATACTCGAAGCCGTTGAAGGAGAGGTTTACGAAATATGTGTATCTCCAAATCCTTTGTCCGTCAAAAGATGTGACGGATACTCTGCTGGCTGGAATGAGCCTAAGCTCGCTCACAGCGCGCTGTGGTATGACAGTCATGTCGGCACCCGTATCCAACTTAGCTTGGAGCTCCAGCGAATGGTCGGAGAACGGTCTCGCGAGCTTGATTTTCAATGAGGGGGCTGGTGGAGAGTATTCAGAGCTGTAATTCATAGCGTAGCCAACTCGGGTGAGGGTATTTCTACTTGCCTTTCTCCAGGAGCTACCTTGTCAATATATATTGGCACATACCCGTATTTCTTATAGACTGTTTCTGCAAGCCTCTCTTTTTCCTCATCATAACCTACGATCTTCCCTTGGAAAACGGCAACGTACTTCCCGTTGTAAACGGGGTTGCGGATTAGCTCATCCCTGACCTTTAAGAAGGCTTCTCTCTCTTCCTCGATTCTCAGAATATATTCGAGTTGCTGCTCTTCAACTAATAGGCCTCTCCGCTCAACATAATCTTTTAGAATCTTAACGATTACCTCGTTCTTCTTCCGCTCGCCTTTTTCACGTAGTACGAGCAGGCTGAAACGCCTCCAGAGCTCATCGTCAACCTCAATGGTTGTCTTAACCATAATACCGCATATAAGGATTAACGGGAATCCTTATAAACGTTTTCCCTTTAAAGTTTCTGCTTCTCCAAAAAGCTTAGTACGTTTGCGTTGCAAGGTGAGCGTGTTTTAAGCCTCAAAGGTTCGTTCCGTTGATAACTTGGGATTAAAAACGCCTCAAGGTTCTAATCCGATGCCGCTCATTTCTTTATGCACAACTTGAATCAGATGGAAGAACCGCTTTAGGGGGCTCGTGTAGAAGTAGTTGAAATCTTGTTGTTTTTAGTGTTTCTCGCTAAAAAGAGTGGAATCGTGGGGGCTGATCCTATTCCGTAAAGGAGAATCCTAGGTGCCCAAGTTCTTTGAGATCGAATCTTTAGACAGTTCCAACGAGGAAGACATAAATCATGCCCCGCTTAATCTTGGCGGGCTATAGGATGAAGACTGGTTTCGGCGAAGACGAGTACCGATTGGAGTTCTTAAGAAACGGGGGCTTCGTTAGGAAGAAATGTGTTAAATGCAGTAGGTTTTTCTGGACTCTAGATTCTTCTAGGAGCGACTGCGGCGAATCCCCGTGCTCACCTTACACCTTCATAGGCAGGAGGGTTGGTAGGCGCCTCGATGAGCTTGGCCAGGTTAGAAATGCTTTCCTAGGCTTCTTTAAGAATAGGGGGCATGAGGTTATATCCCCCTACCCTGTGGTGTGCAGGTGGAGGAACGATCTTTATCTTACTGATGCGAGCATCGTTGACTTCCAGCCCTACGTTACGGAGGGCATTATACCGCCGCCAGCTAACCCCCTCGTGATCTCCCAACCCTGTATAAGGCTTGTTGACGTGGATATGGTTGGTAAGACTATTGGTAGGCACCTTACGATTTTCGAAATGGGTGGCCACCATGCTTTCAACAGCGAGGACAATGAGGTCTACTGGAAGGAGGATACTGTAAGGTACGGTTTCGAATTCTTCATCCGCGAAATGGGGCTCAGGGGGGAGGACTTAACTTTTGTAGAAAGCTCTTGGAGCGGTGGCGGTAATGCGGGACCCTGCTTCGAAGTAATCTCCCACGGCCTAGAGATAGCAACGCTCGTTTTCATGAGGTATAAGGTTCACCACGACGGCTCTTTAACGGAGCTCCCGATCCGCACGGTTGACACGGGCTACGGGATGGAGAGGATAACTTGGCTTCTCACTGGTGCTCCAACTGGTTTCCACGCTTTTTACAAAGGACTTCTGGACAAGGCTTCTCGGCTCGTCGACATAGACCTTCCGATGCAGCTCCTCAAGGAGTATGCGGTCGCCGTCTCACTGTCTGAGAATAAGCTTTTGAAGCCTGAGGAGAAGCTAATGCTCGTTAGGAGGCTCGGTTTCCCAGAGGGCTTTGCAAACAAACTTGAAATCATGGAAAACGTTTTCAAAGCACTGGACCACGTTAAGAGCCTAGTGTTTATTCTCTCAGAAGGGGTTGTCCCCTCTAACACTGGGGTTGGGTACTTAGCTAGACTGCTCTTAAGGAAGACTGCCAGAATGCTGGATAGGCTTAACGCAAACAGTCTCCTGCTAGACCTCGCCTCATGGGAGTTGGAGTACTGGGGTAGGGATTTCCCAAGCCTCCTAAGTCTCAAAGACAGTATTCTCAGCCTCATCGAGATAGAGCTTAAGAAGTATAGGAGGAGTGTTGAAGAAGGCGTGAAACAGGTTGAAGCGCTTCTTAAGGAATCTAAACCCATAAGTGTTGAGAAGCTTGTTGAGCTTTACGATTCCCACGGGATTACGCCGGAGCAGGTTGCAGACGTCTCGTCTAAGAAGGGTGTTGAGATAAATATTCCGGAAGACTTCTACAGCATGATTGCCTCGAGACATAAGCAGCCTAGGGAGCTGGAGGAAGAGACTATCTCCCTAGGTTTCGATGAGAAGGCTTTCCCCGAGACAGTCAAAAAGTATTACGAGGATCCTGACCTGCTTGAGTCGAAGGCGAGGGTGCTCGGCGTCTTCAGGGATAAGGTTGTCTTCGATAAGACTATCTTCTACCCAGAGGGCGGGGGTCAGCCAGCTGATAACGGGAAAATCATTTTCGACGGGAAGGAAGCCCTTGTGAAAGACGTTAGGATCGTAAACAACAGGATAATACATTTTATCGAAGGGCCTGCTCCCAGAGAAGGCAGTTTTGTAAAAATGGTTGTCGACACTGAGAGGCGTCTCCAGCTCAGGAGGGCGCATACAGCGACTCATATAATAAACGCTGCAGCCAGAATCGTTCTTGGGAACCATGTTTGGCAAGCGGGTGCTCAGAAGGACGTTGTAGAATCTAGGCTTGACATAACTCATCCCCTCCCACTTACCGACGAGGAGGTTGAGAAGATAGAGCGTAAGGCTAACGAGATAGCTCTAGCGAATATAAACGTTGAAGTACAGGTTCTGCCGAGGACGGTTGCGGAGAAAGAGTATGGCTTCAGAATATACCAGGGCGGCGCCGTCCCGGGCAAGGAGCTCAGGATCGTCAAGATAAAGGGCTTTGACGCTGAGGCATGCGGGGGGCTTCACGTGAATAAGACTGGCGACGTTGGGCTTATTAAGATCGTTAAAGTAGATAGGATTCAAGACGGTGTGGAGAGAATAATATTCCGAGCAGGACTCTCTTCGCTCGACTACGTCAGGTCTCTGGAAGACAAACTCTCCCATTTGGAGAAGATACTAGGCGTGCCAAAGGATAAGGTTCTGGAAGAAGCTGAAAGAATCAAGGTTGAGCTGAAAAGCCTCAGCAAAAAGATTGAGAAGATAATGGGGGATCAACTTGATTCTCTAGCCGACCAATTGATTTCTAAGGCTCCTGAGGAAGCTGGTGTCAAGATCGTGTTCTACAGCTCCAACGAACTCGATATGGATCATTTGATAACCCTGGGGGAGAAAGCCTCGAGAAAGGAACCGAACGCTATAGTATTGCTGGTTGCAACAGGCACTCCCACAACCCAGTTTGCACTTTTCGCAGGAGAAGCTGTATTGAAGAAAGGAGTCGATTGCACAATGCTTTCAAGACAGATCGTGAAAGAGATCGGAGTGGGTGGAGGTGCTGGTGGGAGACGTAATTTTGCTAAAGGAGGCTTAGCTGCTAAAGTTGATTTCGAAACGTTCAGAGCTAAAGCTATGCCTATTGTAGTCGGTGCCGTTAAAACCTTTTAGAAAAGATACGTAAATCTTAAGTATGTTCGAGAGGGCTTATAACCAAAACATTGGAGGAGTTAAAGTACGACTTCTTAAGCGTCGAGAGGAAGTGGCAGAAGAGATACGAGGAGGAAAAGGTTTTCGAAGCTGAGCCGGACCCTTCCAGACGAAAATTCTTCGTAACATTCCCCTTCCCCTACATGAGTGGGCCCGTCCACTTGGGTACCGCATACACGTTGACTAGGCTCGACATTATAGCTAGGTATAAGCGTAAGAGGGGTTTCAACGTGCTCTTTCCCTTCGCATTCCACTGGACTGGGACGACGATAGCAGGCATCTCGGACAGGATAAGGAGGGGGGATCAGAAGACGATTGAAATACTTGAGAAGATGGATGGTGTGCCGAGAGAAGAGATAGAGCGCTTCAAAGATCCAGTGTACCTTGCTAGGTATTATACTGAGAAGAATCGCGCGGCTTTGAAGGATTATGGTCTAGCAGTAGACTGGCGGAGAGAATTCCACACAACCAGCCTAAACCCTGGTTTCAGCACTTTTGTCAAATGGCAGTACTTGAAGCTTTTGAAAAACGGCTATATTACGAAAGGGGTACACCCCGTTGTCTGGTGCCCTAGGGATAAGAGCCCAACGGGCGATCACGATAGGCTTAGCGGCGAAGGGGTTTTCCCTGAGAAGTTTTACCTAGTGAAGTTCAGGCTCGGCGATTCCCACATGGTGGCAGCGACCTTCAGGCCTGAAACAGTCTTCGGAGTAACGAACGTCTGGGTTAATCCTGAAGCTACTTACGCTGAGGCGCATGTTGATGGAGAGAAGTGGATCGTGAGCTTGGAGACTTTAGAGAAGCTTGCAGACCAGTTGAGGAACGTTTCCAAAATAAGGGAGTTCAAGGGAAGAGAGCTGGTGGGCAAGAGAGTCGTAACAGTCTTCACGGGAGTAAGCGTCCCAGTCCTACCAGCCTTGTTCGTCGACCCCTCTATTGGCACCGGCGTTGTGTACAGCGTTCCTGCCCACGCACCCTACGACTACATGGGGCTTGAAGACTTGAAGCGTGATGAGAATCTTCTCAGAGAGTACGGCTTGGATCCGGATGAAATAAGGTCGATAAAGCCGATACCTATGATAACTACAGAGAAGTACGGCTCCAACCCCTCGGAGAAGGTTGTTAAAGAGCTTGGCATAAGGGACCAGTCTGACCCTAAGCTTGAAGAAGCTACGAGCCTCGTCTATAAGGAGGAGTTTCACAAGGGTGTGACTCTGAACAATTGCGGCAGGTTTTCGAGCCTGCCAGTTCAAAAGGCTAAGGAACTTGTGATCGAGGAAATGAAGAAGAACGGTGCGGGGGACGAGATGCTTGAACTCCCCTCTCCAGTAGTATGCAGGTGTGGGACAAGGTGCCGCGTTAAGATACTCAGCGACCAGTATCTCCTAGCATATTCTTCGCCGGAGTGGAAGGCTAAGGCTTTGAAAGCGTTGGATATGATGAAAATATATCCGAAGGAGGCTAGGGAGAACTTCATATACTTCATAAACTGGTACGTGGACTGGGCTTTTACAAGAACCTCCGGATTAGGCACGCCAGTGCCATGGCTGCCCGACCAGATGATAGAGACTTTAAGCGACTCCACGGTATACATGGCTTACTACATAGTTTCGAAATACGTCAACAACGACATTTTAAAGCCTGAGAACCTTACAGAAGAGTTTTATGACTATGTGATGCTCGGGAAGGGGGTTCCGGAGGATGTTGAGAAGAAGACAGGCGTCCCGTCAGAGCTGCTGAAAAGACTCAGATACGAATTCGACTACTGGTATCCCGTCGACCTCAGGGTTTCGGGGAAGGACCTTATTGCAAACCATTTAACCTTCTACATCTTCCACCACGTAGCCATATTTCCAGAGGAGAAATGGCCCAAGCAAATAGCGGTCAACGGCTTCCTGAGAATAGAAGGGCAACCGATGCACAAGTCTAAGGGGATATTCGTCTCCCTGAGGGACGCGATTGAGAAATACGGTTCGGACGCTACTAGGATAACCCTGCTCCTAGCGGCAGAGGGCCTTGAGGACCCGAATTGGGAGAGCGAGAAGGCGAGTAAAAACGTCGAGTTGCTGGCAAGCATATACAGACAGGTTCTCTCGCTGCTTGAGGAAAAGGATTCCGGTGAAAATGGTCACATGGAGGAGTGGTTGAGAAACTCGGTTAGGAAACGCGTCAACAGGATCACCGAGGCCTTGGAGAACATGGAGATAAGGGAAGCAACTAGCGAGGCGCTCTACGGCTTGAGGAACGATTTAAGATGGTACTTGAGAAGAGTCTCCAAACCGGATTCTAAAACGCTAAAGGAGGCTGTTGAAACATGGCTTAACCTACTCTACCCCTTCACACCACACTTGGCTGAGGAACTATGGAGCAGGCTGGGCAAGGACACGCTTCTAGCAAATAATCCGTGGCCCCAGGCGGTTGAGGTAGATGAGAAACCATTGTTAGTAGAGAAATACTTAGAGAACCTTATAGAGGATACTTATCAGATACTGAAAGCCATGGGCAAGGCTTCTCTCACAAGGCTGAGGATAATAACTGCCGCAGAGTGGAAGAACAAGGCCTTTAAGAATATTGTTGAGAGCGCTCAAATAGAACCTGGAAAAGTAAGAGAGACGATAGCCCTCCACGGCACTACTCTGAGCAGAGAGGAGCTTGGAAAATTCATAGGACAGATTATGAAGAGCATTCCCAACATAACTGGAGAATACAGGATGGTTTTAAAACAGGTCTTGGATACTGGAGAGCGCAAAATACTGGAGGAGGCGCGCAACTTCTTGGAGAAGGAGTTCAAATGCAAAGTTGAAGTGCTCAGTGAAGACGATGTTTCTAAGGAAGAGTTGGAGAAAACAGCCGGTAAAAAACCGCCAGCCCAGCCAGGCAGGCCAATACTATTAATAGAATAGGGATGAGGATGCTGTTGCCCTAATGATCGGAGGCTCCTGAAAAGATAAGAGGAATGCATAAGTCCTGGATAAAACAGGGCTCTTCAAACCCTTCAGAAGCTGAAAATTTTAATATCCTCGTGAAGAAGCTAATAACCGGGCCCGTCGCCTAACCTGGATATGGCGGCAGAATAAGTGCCGAGCCCTCTAAGCTGTAATAATCTGGGTTCAAATCCCAGCGGGCCCATTTTTAATTGAGTCGACAAGCAGTGGAACCTGTGGGATTTAAGGTGCTTTAAACACTCCTTTCAGGAATTTACAATTACATTAAAATTACAAGTTTATGTAAAATTCTTGATTAACAGGCTTTTTTAAGGGCGTTAACAAGGTTTTTCCCAATCACGTGGGTAATCTTGCATTAGACTAGATAGTAAGTTTTTTTACATGAAAATGCTAATTAGCGGAGAACGCTTATTCATACTGCGGGGGAAATGAGCAGGCCGAGGTTGGAGCAGATTAGGAGGAAGATGAATCTCATATCTTTGCTTAATGTGGTTAAGAACAATTATACTTACCATGAGCTTTCGCAAATAACCGGCCTGCCCATTACTGTTTTAGCTAGGTATGCGAAGGGACATGTGCTTCCCTCTGACGACAGGGTTAATGAGCTATACCAAGTTCTCACTGAGAAAATCCCGTTGGAGGAGCTTATACTCAGCAGGCTTGTTATAGATGAATCAGGCTATTTCGATTCTTCTCACGTCATATGGGATGTGGATCTCCTTAGGCTAGTCAGCCAGAAAGTATCATTGCTGTTCGCAGGTAAAAAGGTGGATAAGGTTATGACTGCAGCCGTAGACGGTATACCATTAGCGTCTTTCATAGCTGAAGAACTTGGTGCAGACCTTGCAATAGCTAAAAAGTATAAGGAGGTTGGTGTTAAGGACTTTCTGGAAGTCACTTACGTGATAGGGGGCTCCGCAGTAGTCAGCTCCCTTTATATACCTAAGAATTCTTTAAAGAAGGATGACTCTGTTTTGATCGTTGATGACGCTGTCAGAACCGGGGAGACAAATGTCGCATTGATAAAGCTGGCTGAAAAGGCTAAGGCTAATATAGTGGGCTTATTCATCCTTATTGCGACTGGCAGAGATTGGAGAGAAAGGCTTCAGAAGGAAACGAGCGCGCCGATATACGTGCTGGCAGAAATAAGCCCAAAGAGGCTCGTGGAAGTCAACCAGAAAAAGTTCTCGACGTAGGAGGGTGATTTCATCGGGCTCCAGTGCTGCTCTTAGAGTTAGGATGCTAAATCTCGGGGAAAAGCGTATTGAGGATGCTTTATCCGTTTTTGAAGCCCTCTCCCTGAGAGATCGGAAACCAGAGGCTCCGATCATAATCATGCACAGGAATAAAGGTAAGAGCGTTAGCCTAGGATGCTTCCAAATCGCCGACGAAGATTTTGCAATAAACTACTTGCGTAAGAAGAATTTGGACTACTTTTTCAGACTCCACGGCGGGGATGCGATGCTTCACGATGAGAACCAGGTTGGAATAGGGGTTGTAGTGCCAAATGATGAGAAATATAGGGAGATACACTCCTCTCTGATAAGCCTCCTGCTGAAGAGAAACGGTGTCAAGAGTTTTCAAGTTACAAATGACTACGTAATATGCTTCAACAAGATCTTAGGTGAAGTAACTTACTTGGAGAAAGAGAACCTCCTAAGCTGGTTTACAGTGCTCTACCTTAAGAGGAGCTATGAGGAGATAGCGGGGTTAAAATCCCCAAAAGAGCAGTTGATTAAGGATAGGGCAAGCAAGCTTAAGGAGAGTTGCATAGGGCTGGATCAGGTTTTGGGGAAACAGGTCTCGGCGGGACAGGTTTTTGAAATGGTTAAGGAAGTTTTATCGGAGGAGTTAAATTTCAGACTAAGTGCTTTCAGGCTTGGGATTGCCGATAAAAAATCCTTTTGGAAAAGCAGGGAAATGCTTAGGAAGAACAGAATATCTGAGAGAATCAGACTCAATTACTTGCAGCTTAAACACTCAGCAATGCCCAGCGAAACCTTCCTTTTTTCGAAGAGGCTGATGAACGGCTTCCTAAGGGTATGGGTGAAGATTAAGGATAAGAGTGTGGAAAGAGTAAGTATTTCAGGAAGCTTCATGTTCGAGCCGCCTGAGAAACTGCAAAATTTTGAGAAGATGCTGGAGGACAGTCCTCTTGAAGAAACCCCTTTAACCGAGAAGATTACGCAATTCTTTATTAACGAGAAGATTAAGGCATCATTCACCCCGTTCGACATTGTTGAACTCTTGTGTAAAGCCCCCGGTGGTAAATGAGCATGGAGGAGAAAGAGCTCTTCCCGATTCAGGCAAAGAGAAGTCGTGACGAAATATGCGTTACAGACAGGGATGCTGTAGAGTGGCTTGACTCCAAGGGGTATGGTTTCAGATTCGAGGACAACCTGTTGGTTTTAAGGCCTTTCGAAGCACTGTACCTTATGAGTCAGGACAAGCTTGTTCTCTACCAGAAGTCTAAGCAGCTAGGCTTCCATGAATACCTCCACCTCTTGGAGAAAGAGGATGCTGACATTTGGCTGAGATACTTGATATACAAGGATTTGAGGGATAAGGGTTATGTTGTTAAAGACGGCTACGGCTTCGGGATAGACTTCAAAGTTTACGAAGCAGGTGAATACGGCTCAAAGCCTGCGAAATATCTTGTTTATGGGGTTGTTGAAGGTGTACCTCTCCCCGTCACCAAGCTTTACAACATACTTAAGCACGCATACTCTTTGAGAAAGACGTTGATAATCGCGACTGTGGACAGGAGGAGTGAAATAGTTTATTACATGCTCTCCTCCCTCCTGATGGGCAAGGAGACCGGGGGAGAATAGGGTTGAGAGAAGACTCGCTTACGCTGAGAGGCATGCGGAACCTACTGCCTAGGGAGAAGGCTAAGCTGAACAGGATTGAGAGCGAGATAAGAAGGCTCTTCAAAATATACGGGTTCCAGGAAGTTGAGACGCCCACCATCGAGCCCTTGGAGCTCTTCGAGCTCAAATCGGGGGAGGAGATCAGGCACAGGATGTACAGGTTCAAAGACCTCGGTGGCAGAGATGTTGTATTAAGGCCTGAGGCAACTGCCTCCGTTACCAAGCTCGTCGTGCAGGAGATGCGCAGCATGCCGCTCCCCATAAAAATAGGCTATATTCTGAACGCCTTCCGGTACGATGAGCCGCAATACGGTAGGTATAGAGAGTTTAAGCAAGGGGGATTCGAAATCTTCGGGACTAAGAGTCCGATGGCTGATGCTGAAATACTTGAAGTATCGTCAAGGCTAATGGATAGTCTTGGGATAAAGGATTATTACATAAAGATAGGGCATGAGGGAGTTCTAAGAGCAGTATTAGCCTTCTTCAATGTGGAGGAGAGTACTCAAGACAGGGTTCTGGGCCTGATAGATAAGGAGAGGCTTACCGAGGCCTTCGAAATACTTGCCTCATTGCCGAAGGGTGGGGAAGCAATAGAACTTATCAAAAGCCTTTGGGAGATTAAGAGCAAGAACCCCGGAGAAGCGTTGAAACGTGCCGAGGCTCTTCTTAAAGATCTTCCTGGGGCGCTGGAGCAATTGGAGAAC
>Ga0105158_1000870_pt1 | contig 12262 bp, 16 predicted proteins | sample LHCtaG_FD_81567 | JGI IMG/M metagenome (GOLD analysis project Ga0105158, IMG submission 81567) | Hot spring microbial communities from Little Hot Creek, USA to study Microbial Dark Matter (Phase II) - LHC4sed_matched | ecosystem: Environmental > Aquatic > Thermal springs > Hot (42-90C) >... | reverse complement strand
TTACGTCAACGATTCCGTCAGGATGGTAGCCCGAGCTCCCTCTTGACATATTCTCCATCCAGTCCCATGACCTCGCGGCGTCCTCTGGAAGCTCGATTTCCAAGCCCAGCGAGGCTCTCGCCCACTCCTCGACCCTTTTCTTGAGATTGGGGTCCACGGCCTCGGCCTCAGTTATGTCCTCGTTAATGACCTCGTCGTCCTTGACCCTAATCAATGCCTTGACCTCATTCCTGTCTCTAGCTACGACTCCTATGAGGGTCACGTATGCTGTTATCCTCTCATGTAACTTGGCGAAATCCTCTTTGGCTAAGGAGGGCGATGCCACAGTGTAAAACACCGATACCCGCATATTGTAATTGCCGTATTTGTTAACGGTCATTCATAATCCTTAGGGTACGTCGTAATAGCTGTAGTGCCTCTCGAGTCTACGTGAGGACGTCCGAAGAGTTAAAAGGGCTGGTGATGTCATTGAGAAACCACCTCAAGCTTTTCCAAGGGCTTCCAAGATACCTTATTGACCCACGAAACCCAGTATAGGGGCTCATTAGTCGGTGTTCTATACATTATGTTGCACGAAGCCATTACGACTTCTGACACCACCTTGATAGAGAAAGTGCCTAGTGAGGTGGACGTGTTCTCCACGACCTCTGCAGGTTGTTGTTCTATTATGTCCAAGATCTCCCAGCCCTTTTGGAGGCTCTGGAGAGGCGAGAGGCTTGTCTTTAACCAACTCTTTAACGTCATCAGGTACGCTCTCCGTAGCCACACCGCCGATAACCTTCACGTCGAAGTTAACACCGCCGAAAGGAGAAAAGCCCGCTTCCTTCACATCGACTATGAGGGTCTTGAGCTTGATGATGGTTCCGTCTGATAGCTTGACGCGACCGATGCCAACGGGCATGCTCATAGCGCGACGCCTCAAATGCTTAAGCTCTCTCTTTACCTCCTCTCAATTCTCCTTACATCCTAACAGTCCTAACCAATTTTGAAGCCTTCTCAAAACCTCGCGTACCCTGTGCGAAATAAAAGTGCCTACTGAGCATCGATTACGGCGATTGGCATGAGCTCAAGGGTTATCTCCGAGGTCCAAGGTTGAGAGGTCTTCTCAATGGCGCCCTCGACAACAGCGCTTTTAGAGCTTCGGCCTCACCACGTCCCCCACGGCCCTCAGAACCCAGACGCTCTCCCTCTCGGCCCTCGCCACGAGGTCTGGCAGCGCGAGGGTCGCGTAGACGACCCTCAAGACCTTGGGCCTCAGCTTGTCGGGGTACAGCCTCTTCAACACTTGAACCTTTTGTCTATCTCGTCCACCACGCCGGACGACGCTCTGACCCTCGCTTCCCCGACGACGCAGAGGTCGTCGCTCACGCCGTACACGTTGACCTCGACCTCCGGCAGGATCAGCGATGTCACCTCTACTTCATAGCCCATCTCCCTCAGTCTGTGCTTGATCACGACCCTGGCCTCTTCCTCGATCTCGAGCGTCAGCTTCTCCAGCATTCTCTCGACCCTCTCGAGCCTCAAGTTCATGTCCCTCATCTCCCCCCTCATGGCCCTGACCTCCTCCCACAGCCTGTTTTGTCCCTCCCAGAGCTTGTTCGCGCTCTCCCACAACCTCTCAATGCTCTTCTCAACGGACTCGAGCCTCGTCAACACCTCTGACAATCCCAAGTACCCTGCTACAGCGAGTCGGAACTCCTTGTCCTTCTCCAACAGCTCGAGGAAACGCTTCTTCAATTGCGCTAAGCGCTCGACGAAGGCGATCACCGCAAAGACAATTGAGAGGTCTCTATTTTAAGCTAGCGCCGAGCTAATGAAGGGGACGTAGCAACTTCGACGTTCGCCTCTTCATAAGCTGTTGCTCATGACCAACTCGAAGCCCCGAGACACCGCATTCATAGATAGAGTTCACGTACTAGTGCTGGGCCGGAGCAACCCCGAGGGCCCGAAGGTGTCTCAATTCAAGTACCACCTTTGAAGGGCATGGGATGGCCTCCGACTACTTCGCTGAAGTCCTTCGCTTCATGAGGAAGGGGGCCTTGCTGGCTTGGCCTTTCAGCACGTCGAGCTCTCCGAGAACTTTAAGATAAGGGACGAGAAGGGCGTGAAGGGGTGACGAGCAGGCTACTGAAGTTGCTCTTCCCGGGCGAGGCCTTCGATAGAGAAGAGCTGAAGGACGAGCTGAGGAAGCTACACGGCTGAGAAGTCTTGGCAACCCGAAACTCGCGAGGAGAGAATTGAAAAACAGTCTTAGTAATTATTCTAGAGAGGGCCATTCTGAGGGTCGGGCCGTGAACGACGCTGGTTACGTCGACGCTTATAAAAGCATGAGAGGAGGCGCGCTTTACCCCATCATAACCTTTCTGCTCATGAGCATAAGCGCCATAATTATCTTCCTTAAAATCCTCGTGACGTATTACATGCATTACTAAGAAAATATCGTACGCGGCAGGTTATGAGGTGCCGTCTTTTGTTAAGCTTCTCGAATTAGCAGTACCAATCCCTTGGACCGTCTTAATGAGCTTAATAATTGTTGGAGGAATAATTGGGGCAATGGGTTTATCTGGCAAATTCGTGCCCAGCTTACGCAAGTTGGCAGAATTGAACCCTGAGTTCAAAACCGCTAGCACGTTGGTGTACGTAGGGCTCTTCTGGGGGGCTATATTAATGGTAACTGGGGCAGTGCTGTCGTTCGTCTTCGTGGGCCTCTTAATAATGATCGTTGCCATTATATTTATGACGATTGGAGAGATAGGCCTCATAATACTAGGGCTCAAGCTATACAATGTGGAGAAGAGCGGGCTTTACTTAATAGTTGGAGGGCTGTTCGCAATTGGCATGCTCGTCCCGATAGCTAGCTTCCTAGCATGGATATTGATTTACGTGGCATTAGGCAATAGCATTGCTAGGAGGGCTAAAACGATAGCGCTGACAACGTCACTCCATTAGCTCCTCGCATCCTCTCGGCCTAGCCCCAAGGACCTCACATCCTTCCACAGCTTGCGATGCCATCCGCTGACCTAAACGTCCTTGGGCTCTACGCGCTCGATAGCCATTTAAGTGAGAAGGCCAATGGGCGAACCAGCACCTCTGTTTTTAGATTATCATTGAAGTCGGAGGGTGGTGTCTAAACCTAATCTCATCTTCCTCAACGCAAATCCCGTACTTTTCCATGATGTTTAGTCCGATGATGGCGTCGAGTCGAAGGTCTTCGATGACTCCTATGGTCTCCTCTTCTGGCAAGAGGTAGCCGTCAACCTCTATGTAAACCGCCGTCCTGCCGATCAGATTGGCGGCCTCATCCTTTACGGCCAGCGGCATCTCCCTCGGCCCCTCGTAGGGCACGTACCCGATCTTCTCAGCGAAATCCTTGCTAAAGTAGCTACCCCTCGAGCTGGTGTCGAACAAAGCCCTAGCCTCGACGACCTTCTCATCTTTATGAACCCTGATCTTCTTCTCAACTCTAACAATCTCCGCTCACCTCGCATCTACAAGCCTACGAGATGCCGCGAGAAGATAGGGGAGTTTAAGGGTTAAAAGCAGATCCACCTCTTTCCACGAAAATGACGTTAGGGCATTTGAAGGGGGATTGCCCTTCAAGCAAGACTTTACAACGCTTGATCCTCTCACCACAAATACCGGTGATGAGGGTTATCGACAAGGGCTTGATCTTGAAGGAAAAGGGCGAGAGGGTTGAGAAGGTGGAGCCCCAGCGAGTACCCCGACGCCGTCTTAATAGACGAGGAGAGGGACGTCGTGCGCGCCAAGTTCGAGGTAAGGGCCTCAGACTTCCATAACCACAGGCACGACCCCAGCAAAGTGGACTACATCATATGCTGGGAGGACGACCTGCCGGCGAACGACGAGCTCAGGGGTAAGGTGAGGATAATAGAGCTCAAGTACGAGCTCATTAAGCGCGAGCTCGTGGAGGGATGAGACCTCGCGCTCGATGGGCAAAGACCTCAGAGGTATCTAAGGCGTCGCCGATGTAAGGGTGAAGAGCGCGAAGAGGACGAGCTGAGATTGTACCTGCTCGAAGGAGTGGCTTATCGGCTCATTAAGCGGGACCTCAATCACGCTTCAACATAGGAGCTAGGTAAAGTCGCAGGCCCTGCAATAGTCAAGTATTTATAGGCCATGAAGGTAGCCCTATCCGGTGGGCACGTATGGGTAGCTACGTCACGGTCTCCGTCAAGGTCAGGAAAGAGGTCGTCGAGAGGGCCAGGGCGCTGGGGATCAACGTCTCTGAGCTCCTGAGGAGGGCGCTCGAGAAGGAGGTCGAGAAGAGAGAGCTCGAGAAGCTCAGGCAGAGGCTAGAGGGCCTAGAGGACGTCCTTGAGGCTATCGACGTCGAGAGGGTCGTTCGCAGCATTAGGGAGGACAGGGAGAGAAGGTGATGAGCGGACATGAGTGAGTATTTATTCGATGCCTCTTCTTTCATCAAAGCCCTGAAGCTCAAGAGGCCAGACGCGATTGCGGGGGGTCACGTGCAGTGGTTGACGGTGTATGAGGTCCTGAACGCTATTTGGAAGGAGGCGCGCTTGGTGAAGTCGGTGCGTGAGGACAAAGCCCTAGAGCTTGCGAGTTTGGTCAAGGAGCTCGTTGGCTATACGAGGGTCTTAAACGTTAGGGACCTTGAAGAGGAGGTGTTGAGGACAGCTCTCCGATTGGGCCTCACGGCCTACGACTCTTCCTACGTGGTCTTGGCGAAGGAGCACGGCTTGACCCTCGTCACAGAGGACGAGGAGTTGAAGAAGAGCGCGCGTGAGGTCGTGAGAGTAGCGAGCATCAACGAAGTGCTCACGTCGCGCTAGCGTCGTTGTGCGCCTAGTTTGAGGTAAGGGCCTCCGGCTTCTGCGATTACGGCACGACTCCGATGAGGTGGACCGCATCATATGCTAGGGGGACAACTTGCCGGTAGAGCACGAGCTCGAGGGAAGGCGAGGACGGTAGAGCTCGAGAGCATGCCCGCAGCAAAATGAAGCCTAGAGCTCGATAGGCGAGGGAGATATTTGGGGCTCGCCAATGCAGGGGTAGAGGGCGCTAGTGGGACGGGCCAGGATTGCGCTTGCTCGAAGGAGTGGCTTATCGGCTCATCGAGCGAGGCCTCAAGGCCTCGACAGCCGTGAAGATTGCCTCCGCGGTCCTCGTGGCGCTATTCGTCTTGTACTCGCTCCTCTCGGCGGCTTCGTGGTCAGTCGCGTCTCGGCTCCTCGAGGGCACCTCCCTCCTGCCATCCCTGGTTCGAGAGTCCCTAGCCCTCGCCTCGTGCGTCTTAGCGATCTGGCTCTCGCTCTACTTGCTCTCGCCGCTCCTCGCGAAGCTCTTCAGCAGGCCCCCTGAGGGCGACGAGCTCTTCCTCCTCGAGGCCCTCGACGATATCGGGAGGGCCGCTCGCCGCAGAGGGAGGGTGGGGGTGAGGCTCTCGGACGCGGGCTTCCCGAACGCCCTCTTGGTGGGCAACGCCCTCGAGAGAGTAATCCTCGTGTGCAAGGGCTTGCTGAGCGCCCTCGATAAAGAGGAGGTGAGGGCCGTGCTCGCTCACGAGCTGGGGCACGCAACGGGCCTCAACAGGGCCCTCTCCAGCGCGTACTTGGCGACCATCTGCGTCGCCGTGGCCAACGCCCTCCCCACCTCTATCGTGATGGCCGCCCTCCTCGGGCTGAGAGAGCCCGCTGAGCTCTCGCTATTGCTGGCCGCCTTCGTCACGTTCGCCCCCGCCGGGGCCATCGCCTTGAGCATCGGGAGGTTAAGGGAGCACTTGGCCGACATGCACTCCGTCGAGGTGACCAACGCTGATGCTCTTGTGAGGGCCCTGGAGAAGGTCGAGGCCTTGAAAGCGCGTGGCCCGGCGTCGGAGAGGAAGCCCTTGAGCCGCCCCTCGTCCTTGATGATCGCCCTTCTAGGAGTGGTCTTGAGGCTTGTGAGGGTTCACCCGTCGACCGAGGACAGGGTTCGCGTGATCGAGCGGTACTGCGAGGAGCTGTCGTGAATTATCAACTTCGCCATCGGCTAAGGCATCTCGCTATGCGAGCGCTTCACCGCTCGTCGCTCGCGTGCTCGCAAATTCGCGCTGCGAACAGTCTCGCGACTCAGTCCTTTCATCAATTTATGAGAAACGTCGCACAAGCAATTCGTGAGTTTCACGCGATGGAGACGCACGCATTTTCTGCCATCTACACGATGGGCGAGCAGTAGAACCTCACCTTGCCCTCAAGGGCGACCTTGCCGACCTCTAGCGCATGCGCACTAAGGCCCCAGCCTCTCAGCAAGTCTTTTTTCGAAGACCTTCATTAATCCCTACGACAACACGTTTAGCATCGACCCGAACCAGCCTTGCATTCTCTACGAGACAAAGCTTTAACTACTCTAACACTCATTGAGGAGTCTCGTTAACATCCGACCCTAGCTCAGCTGATCCATGTGCTGGATAATATGTAATCAATACTCATCTGCCTCGGATTAATATCAATCGAGGGGCATTCTTTACACGAGTCTCAGGGCTCTTGGGGCCAAAGAGCCCCCAGTTCAAACCTCGGCGGGCTTGCCATAGAATGTACGTCATATCGAACTTTTCTCTTCTACGATGAACTCGAAGGAAGATATTGTAATAGTCAATAGTCTCTCCACCGAGGTTAAGGAACTACTTTAAGCCACGGAACTCGTTTAAAGTCCTCGTCGAAGGTAAGAATGGTTTCTATGTTGTAGTGTTTACATGTTAATGCTATAATGGCATCGCTTGGCAAGAGTTTAAGGCGATTAGCTACTTCAATCATATCTTGATACTTCACGTCTTCTATCAAGACCTCCACTTCGAGGTCTTTTAGTAGACTTCGTATGCCGTTAGTTATGGATTCTGGATACCCCTTAATTGATATCAACTGTCGTAGACTGTGAGATCCGCTAATCTCTCGTTCGGTTTGATAGTACTTTCTCGCAGATATGTAGAGTAGCTCATTTACTACTGTTAAGCTCGTATGAAATGGGCTTTCTTCATAGTCTTCTAATAGCTTTCGAGCAACTTGGGTGAGATCGGTCTCGAATAGTATGTTGTAAAATACGTTGGTGTCTATGAATATCCCGTTCACTGCGCCTGAGCCTCTTCCTCGTACTTCTTCAGCTCCTCCACGTCAGCCCTACCGAATATTCCAACATATTTTTCAAGAACCTCGCCTACCCTGCGCTTACGTATGAAGACGACTAGCTCCTCGCCTTCTTCGAGCTCCACGGGCTCCAAAGGCTTCAAGACGTCTTTCTCGTACCTCACCCTGATTACCTTAGACAAGCTCTTTCCACCCATGCCCTATAAGTCGGCTGAGCAAATTAGCTTTTCCAGCTAATCGCCTCTGTCCCATGACTTCCTTGGGGTCCTGTTCGTATTTCGAACTTTCGAAGTGGTAATGGTAATCATCCGAATTTCCGTAGGTGTTGTAGGAGATTTGTGTGGCGTTGTTTCATTCAGCGCACTTGATTATCACCGAGTACACTACGATGTAAATTCTTGTCTCAGCCCTTCATCATCCTCAGCAACTCCTCAAGCCCCACGACCTCGACGCCGTACTTCGGGGCCACTCGCTTGACGTCTCTGTCCTCGGACGCTAGAGGCGCTCTTAGCGTTGAGGCGAGGACCACGTAGGTCGCGTCGTAGACCGTGATGCCTTCTTCGATGGCCACTGCGACCACCTTGTCGAAGTCCAGGTCCTCGTATCGATAAGCCCTGAGCCTGTCGGCCAAGAGCTTCGCGGCTCTACAGGCTTCCCTCGCTTCCTCCTCGCTCATCTTGCGCAGCTTCGTACAAGCCTTCCAGAAGGCGTTGCAGACCTCGTAGATCGTCAAGTCCAATATGACGAGGTCGAGCCTCAGCGCGGCATCCAAGAGTGGCGCGCCAATAGTGGTTATGAGTGGCGCGTAGACGCTGGCGTCTAGTACGTAAGTCGGCTTCGTCAACCTTACCTCTCTCCCCTCCCCTCCTCCACGAGCTTCGAGAGCTCGTAGGGGTCTATCTTGCCCTGCAACCTGCTCTTCAGCTCGTCCAACAGCCTCCTGAGCTCCTCCCTCTCTATCCTCTCAACCTCCTCGACCAGCTTGCTCCTTATGAGCTCAGGCACGTCGATCCCGTATCTCTCGAGCTTCTCCTTCAAGTGCTTCGGGACCCTTACGCTAACGACGACGCTCATGGAGAGCCCTTCCGTCTACAACTTGTATACGGAGGGCTATTTGCATTTCGCTTCACATCGCCGCAATTGCTGGCAACGCAGCGCCCCTCGTCCACGGCGTGGAGGCTCGTCATTAAAACAGCCGAAGGACCGGCTAGAGCCGCTACCTCAAGACCTCTCTCATCGTGAACCGAGCTCGCGCTTAGGAGGCCTCCTTGACGGTTGAGTAGGGAGGCTATGCGCGAAGAGGCCGTCATCGCTCATTCGATGCCGTACCACTCGGCCTCTTCCTTCACTTTGCGAAACTCTTCGTGGAGCTCTCTATCTCGTGAAGCGACCTTGAAAGTAATCGGGCCGATGATGAGGGGCAGAATTAGCCCCACGAAAAAGCCAGCAAGGCCGATAAGCGGCGCGAGGGACAACCCCGTGATCATGCTCATCAGCGATGCTATGTACGCCTTCTTCTTGGCCTTTGAGACCTTCTCGTTGTACTTGCTCTTAAGCTCCGTGTACTTCTCAGGGAGGCCGCTAGGAGGGTCCTTGGGGCCGAACACCGCCGCAACTATCATGGCCGACGTCTTCGTTGCTCGTCTCAAGACCTCTCCTTCGTCGTAGGCCAGGCTCACGTTCAGGAGCACTTCCTTGACGAAGCTTGGCGGAGAGTCTATGCGCGAAGAGGCTATGGTCGCGAAACCCTCTTCCACAGCCCCTCACCAACGCGGAGAGGCCCCGGAGGTGTTCGAGCTTGGTTTCGAGGCGTGCGTGAACGCTCCTCAACTCCTTCGTCCTAGGAGGAGGGATGAAAGCGTCTTGGACAAAGTGGAGCGCTAGGGGAGCGCGGAGCTCTGGATGGCCTTGGTGGCCCTGATAGCCGTGGTCATGTTCTTGCCGTTCCTCCCGAACTATTCAAGGATATTCTGAGTTTGCCTGAGAAGGAGAAGAAGGTTATAATTAGTGCCTATCTAAAGGTTAAGAAGAAGAAAAAGTAATTCAAGTAGAAGATAAAAGAGTCAAGATTTACGACTTAAAAGGAAGGCCCATTCAGTTAATTTCAGATTTGTGCGAGATAGAAAGAGAAAGTGCGATATATATTGGGTATAGTAACGGCTTATTATGTTTTCGTTCTCTTTTCTATCCTTATGATGTCAGAAAGCTGGCGCAATTGTTTGGGGGTGGCGGTCCGCATCCAAGAGTGGGAGGCGCTCAGACGAATAAATCCTTCGGCGAAGTGATAAAAGAAGTGAGGCATTACCTTAAGAGTAAGGCCTCTATAAAAACGCTAAACGAATTTATACAATAGCCTTTAGTTCGCTTAAGGGTATTCCGAACTTGCTTAAGGAAGATGAGAGTGCTATAATAAACGCCTACTTTCAAAATAAAAGAAAAACATCATGAAGTATATTATTGAAAGGGGCAAATGAGATAAGGGAGAAATAAGGCGTTGAGGATCTCGAGCTTTCGACTTCTAAACTAGGGGCCGAAGTCGTCGAACAGTAGTTGTTGGTCGTGAGAGAGGAGGCTTCAAGAAGAGGGCTCTTCCCGAAGCTTCGGGTGTTTGGGCCATCCCTATCATGCCCTCACCATTTCACGACTTCGCGATGACCTCGCCAAAGAGTCCACCTTCTTCGACACCCTTACGTCGGTGTACAGTCCCATATTTTCAGCCCTGATCTTCTCGCTTAAGACGTCGAGTTGTGGGATGATGTACGCGGCTCATCGATGAAGCAATAGCCCCTTTATCACTTCGGAGACGTCCCCAAATACAAACTGCGACGCTATGAGAAACTTGGACGCATCGAGCGAGAAGGCCTTGCCGATTTCGACAATGCCCTCCAACTCACTATTGATTTTGTTACAGATGGCCTCGATCAAATCGAAGGGAGAGAAGCCCATACTAGCCTCTATTTTGCTGAAGTAGTCGTCAACGGCTTTGGTGATCAACTTAGCAAAATAGCTTTCATTGATGACGGAGAAGTCTCTGAGGTTGTTTCTACACAACATTAACTCCTCTTTAGCGGCTTCGTAGAGGTCGGACTTTCCTACCCCAGTTTCGTTGATGAGCTTCTTTGCCCCTCCACGAACTTTTCGCTACCCCCTCTTGGCTTCCGTCCTCGACCTTAAAGCTCTAATTCTCTTATCCTTTACGTCTCTCTAGGACCTCTTGAGCGCCTTCAAGCACGATTATATAGATCATTCAGCAAACGCTTCGCCGGTTCATCACTGAAGTAGCATGATCATCAGAGTTAAATATTAGCGGGTTAGACCTTGTGACCAGAAGAGGTAAAAAGGTGAAGCCGAATGCCCGAAGGAGGAGAATGCTACTCCTCGGCCCTCGTCAAGATAGCTCAGAAAGATTTCAAAGCCGCTAAATTGCTCTTTAGAAAGCGCCTCTATCCTCAGGCACTCTTCATGTTCCAGCAGTCGCTCGAGAAGGCCGCGAAGGCCTTGCACCTCAAGCTAAGCTTCGTGGGATCAGAGCAAGACCTCATAGACAAGCTAGGACATGAGATCACAAGAAAGACGTTAGAGATGTCGATAAGCAGAGTGCAAAAAGTCTTCTCGATCATGTTGATGGAGCTCGAGGAGCTGAAGGGCGTGCCAAAGGAACTTCGCGAGGAGTTTGCCCAGGAGGTGCTCGCCATAGTAAAAGACCCGTACGAAAAGGCCTTAGCGAGGAAAGGGGAGATGTTCAAAACACTGAACGAAGTCGCCAAAAGGGCCTTCGATGCCATCAGTAAGGAGTTCAAGAAAGATGTAGAAGTGATCGCAGGGGCGATCAATTACTCAATCCAGATTTTCGGGTACTTAATAGGGCTACTGCTTAAGGAGATAGCCGAGATCGTGAAGGCCAAGATCGCGACGCCTCTGAGTCACGAGGGGCTCTTTGAGTCCATTAAGAAGCAGGTGTACGTTCATCGCTTCTCTCTCTTGGCCAACATTTACTTGGTGGCTATGGTGATGTGGCACGCGCCCTTTGAGGACAACGTAGGAGAGCTTAGGTATCGAAGGCTGACAGTCGAAGACGATAGCCTCTTGGTTCAGTGGAGCAAGAGGTTAATGAAGGAGATGGAAAAGGCGAAGGTGTTAAAGCGATTGGAGGAGTTAATTGAGGAAAAGGACGCTCCTGAATTCAAGAAACTCTTAGATGCGATGCTAGATACGGCGAGAAGAGCCTTCGTGGGTTAAGCTCGTTACGTTGGTTCATGGGCTATTCAGCTCGTCACATGCATCTATAGTGGTAGCCTAAGTTCAACAAAATTAGCATTACAGTGTACCTAGCGGTGGAGACGAAAAGGCCTGCTATAGCCAAGGATGCATGAGAGGCTCTCAACGAAAAAGTGGAGCCCGTAGAGCCGACGACGGAAGACTTATGCCAAAGCACTGGAATGATTCTCAGTGCCATCAAGGTCGAGGATCGTGAAGTGCCGACTCGAGCGCGCCGACCTCTACGCCTTCGCGTTGCTCGCCTCAATATCTTCGCTCTGCATCGTCGTCTTCCTCTTGCCAGCAGACGTGCAAGAGCTCCTCAGGTGTCGGAGCGACAGCCTGAATTTGCTGAGCCTCTGGACGTCGGCCTTCGTCCACTTCAATTTCGAGCACTTGCTATACGACGTCGTGTCGTTCCTCGTGCTGGGCCTCCTAGTCTTCGCAGTGCACTGGAAGCCGGGTAGAGGGAAGGACTTCCTCTACTCGCTGATCGTCATCCTCCTAGTCTTGCTCCCCGTGACCAACGCCTTGTTCGCGCTAATAGCGGGGCTCGTATTAAAGCGAGTTTTCGCCTCGTGCGGCCTCTCGATTAGAGATATAAGCCCTTAGACCGCCACTTCTTCTTTAGAGGGCGCCTTGCCATCCATAACCGCCGAGGACGTCGTCAAGCTCTTCGAGGGAGACGTCAGGGCTAGGAAGAGGCTCGCTGAATTGCTGGTCTCCGAGCCAGACGTCAGGCTCGCCGTAATAAACGCGGTCTTGAGGGACGTCGCGACCAAGAGCGACGTGGAGGCCTTAAGAAGAGAGTTTAGGGAGGAGATGGGGAGGCTCGGCGGAAGGATCGACGGCCTTGAACGAAGGATCGACGGCCTCGAGCAGAGGGTCTCTAGGCTTGAGGG
>Ga0105158_1000866_pt1 | contig 12286 bp, 10 predicted proteins | sample LHCtaG_FD_81567 | JGI IMG/M metagenome (GOLD analysis project Ga0105158, IMG submission 81567) | Hot spring microbial communities from Little Hot Creek, USA to study Microbial Dark Matter (Phase II) - LHC4sed_matched | ecosystem: Environmental > Aquatic > Thermal springs > Hot (42-90C) >... | reverse complement strand
TATTGACGCTGCTAGTGCTGCATCCGCCTCTCCATCGGTTAAAACATGGTATATATGTTCCGGATTGCCTGCCCCTCCGCTAGCGATGACCGGGATTCTGGTTTTTTTGCATACCTCTCTAGTGAGGAGAATATCGTACCCCTTTTTTGTTCCATCATAGTCAATGCTTGTGAGCAGTATTTCTCCTGCTCCCAGTTCTTCGACAATGCGTGCCCACTTTATGGCGTCAATTCCCGTCGGCGTCCGCCCACCGTAGATGTAGACCTCCCACCAAAATTTTCCTTCAGGGGTTTCTACAACTATTTTATCGCCATTATCCTCACACCCTTCGTTCGCCCTCACTCTTTTTGCGTCTATTGCACAAACTATGCACTGGCTACCGAATTTTTCGGCGGCTTCCCTTATTGTTTCAGGATTTTTGACTGCCGCCGTGTTTATCGCAACCTTGTCTGCTCCAGCACATAGCACCTCTCTTATGTCATCTAAGTTTCTTATCCCGCCTCCAACCGTGAAGGGTATGAAGACCCTATCGGCGGTTCTTTCAACGACGTCTATCAGTATTCGTCTCTTGTCGCTCGACGCCGTTATGTCTAGGAACACGAGTTCATCGGCGTTTTGTTCATCGTAAAACTGAGCTAGCTCGGGCGGGTCTCCTGCGTCCTTCAGGTTCTTGAATTGAATTCCTTTAACCACTCTTCCATCCTTCACGTCAAGGCAAGGTATGATCCTTTTCGTCAGCATTCCCCCGCCACCTTCTTCGCTTCCTTGAGGGAAAAGAACCTCATGTAGAGCGCTTTCCCTATAACGACGCCCTTAGCTCCCGTCTTTCTGAGAGCTGCGACGTCATCTATGCTTCTGATTCCTCCAGAAGCCACGATGTTCACTCTAACTCGTTTTACCAGCTTAGATATTGTTTCAGTATCTGCCCCCATAAGTGTCCCGTCTCGTGTAATGTTAGTGGCTAAAATCCAATTTACTCCAATGTCCCTCATTTCTTGTGCAGCGTCGTACAGGCTTTTTCTGGCCTCCTTCCTCCACCCTTCAATCATAACCTCTCCCTTTTTATAGTCGAGAGCCACCATGACGTGTTCTTTCCCTATTTCATCAATTATCTTTTCCACGGAGGCAGGATCTCTAACTGCAAGTGAACCCAGTATAACTCGCTCAGCCCCCATTAGGTATACCCTTATTGCGGTGTCGGCGCTCCTTAACCCCCCTCCAACTTCCACGTCGATTGATACGCTTTTAACTATCCTCTCTACGTGCCTCAGGTTTTCCCCCCTCCTCAGAGCTCCGTCTAGGTCTACAACATGGAGGGCGTCCGCCCCCTCCTTTTCCCAGTAGAGAGCTGCTTGGAGTGGATCGTCGAAGAAGATTTCCTCGCTACCAAGTTTTCCCTCAGTTAACCTAACACATTTTCCTCCAAGTATGTCTACTGAAGGCATCACGAGCATTATACCGCCTCCTTGACTATTGCTACGAAGTTTCTCAGAACTTTTAATCCTGCCTCTCCCGACTTTTCAGGGTGAAACTGCGTGGCAAAAATGTTTCCGTTACATATAACTGAGGGGAACTCCACGCCATAGTTTGTCGTGGCAACTATGACTTCCTCGTTAGTTGGGATAGCATAGTACGAATGAACAAAGTACATGTAAGCACCATTGTTTATCCCCTCAAGTAGGGGATTTTCCCTCCTAATTTTTATTGTGTTCCATCCGATGTGGGGGACCTTAACGTGGCTTGGAAGCCTAGCAACGTGCCCCTTAATTAAGGCGAGCCCCTCGTAGTTTCCCCCCTCGGCACTTTCCTCAAATAGAACTTGAAGTCCAAGGCAGATACCTAACATGAGCTTTCCATTTTTCACCTCTTGAAGGAGCGCCTCCTTTAGGGGTTGCATTTTCTCCATGGCGTCCTTAAACGCCCCAACTCCTGGGAGAACTACTGCTTCAGCGCTCCGAACATCTTCTATTCTTGTTGTCAACTTAACTGTAGCGCCAGCTTTTTCAAGCCCTCTAGTTATGCTTCTCAGGTTTCCAACACCGTAATCCACTACGCATATCATTTTCTCTTAGAGTCCTCCCTTAACGCTTGGTATCTCCCTTCCTCTCCGAGGGTCTACTTCTACCGCTTTCCTTAGCGCTATGGCTAGAGCTTTAAAAGCTGCTTCAACCTTGTGGTGGTCGTTTTCGCCATAAACAGCGTTAACGTGGAGGTTTATCCTTGCTGCATTAGCGAACGACACGAAAAAGTGAATTATATCCTGCTTATTAACCCCCTCAACGTCTCCTTCAAGCTTCAAATCCACCTTTGCGTGTGGTCTCCCTCCGCAGTCTAGGGACACGCTGACCAGTGCGTCATCCATGGGCACTAAGCTATTCCCAAACCTGAATACGCCCTCCTTGTTTCCTAAAGCCTTTAGAATGGCTTCCCCCAAAGTTAGCCCCACATCCTCGATCAAGTGGTGCTCTAAATCCCCCTCTGCACTTACTGAGATGTCGATTAGAGAGTGTTTTGAAAGAGTTTTCAGCATATGATCTAGAAATCGTATTCCCGTGTTTGCTTCTCCCTTCCCTTCCCCATCTAAGTTGACTTTAACTTTCACGTTCGTTTCCGTCGTCTTCCTATTAACCGACGCCTCCCTCATCTTCTTACCTCTCTTATTATTTTTGGTAATTCGTCTGGAGTGGGAATTATCACGTCGCACCCGAGCTCTAAGAATTTAGCAAGCACTTCTTCTTTATTTTCAGCGGAGCAGAGGACTCCGACGCTTACAACGGTGCATCCTACTTCGGCTTCAGTGTTCAAGCATGCTAACACGTCAGCGACAGTGTCTCCGACGTACGCGAAACAGTCAACTTTCATTTTTGAGGCTGTGGTGACGAGCGGATACGTGTTAGGCTTATCGAGCTTCACATGTATTCCCTCCCTCATCAACTCTCTCTCCTTTCCCTCAATTTCTTCTAGGAAAGTTGAAGCGTCCAAATTGAAGTACTCCTTCAGATGATATTTTTCGAGTAGAGGTGTGGTCTGTTTTCGCATTCTGCCTGAAGCAATGCCGATCGGCGGAAACCCGATCTCGATGATCTCTTTGAGGGTTGCACGTTTAACTATTGGTCTTTCTTCTTCTATGAGTCCCTTTCCATGATGGAATACTGCTGGCACTCCATAGATTTCTTCGAACAGCTTGCTTCCACAATATGTTTCCTCAAAAAACCTCTTAATTATGTTTTCACCGTAAAGTTCTCCTCTAAAGGGGGAGAGGTGCTCCAGAATGCTTCTTGCCTCCTCAACACTTACTTTCCATGCCTCAGCCAACTTTCCCAAGGCCCTTTCCTTTGCGGCCTCCAGCCCTCCCGCTCCAACATCATTAACATACTTTTCTAGGTCTTCTCCTTCATTCTTCTTTACGGTTTTCCCCAAAAAACTGCCTAGCTCCCTGAAGAAGCTGTATGTCGTCATTACATCGCCTTTATATTTATCCCTTACTTCGATTTTTTTCGCATTGGCAAGCAGATTGGTGAGGTGGTGGAGCGTTATGGCGTATGTTAGTTCCCAGTCATTATTGAACGCTCCAGTATTCTTAAACATCTGGATGTGGCAGAAGTTAATTTTGGGAGTTTCAACGCTCATAACCGTACCGAAAAACCATTTAACCGTCCTTATGATGGTCTCCCTAAATGACTTTGAGACGTCGAAGATCACGCCGTCACAATCAAATATTAACCCCTCTATTTCTCCTATTTTACTTTCTCTATCTTTTCGTATCCAAGCGTGACGCCTGTCCGCTTTGATTTTTCTGTAACTTTTCTTCATGGTCTCCCTCTTGTTTAGCTACCTAGTGCCTCCTTTAACGCTGAAGTCAGCCTTTCAGTCATGTAGCTGGGACAGACCGTTATTCTAAGACAGTTGTCCAATAAGGGAAGATTACTTCTGTCCCTTACCAGTATCCCCTTCATCATAAGGCTTCTCTGCACGTCCTCCGCTCTTACTCCCCTCTTCAAGACCCTAACCAGGATAAAATTTGCCTTCGAAGGGTAGACCTTTAACCCCTCTATTTCTAAGAGCTTTTCTAGAAGTACCTCCCGTTGCCTTTTGATTTCATTTATTTTTTCAGCCAGGTAACCCCAATTTTCCAATAGTGTAAGAGCTGTGTACTGAGCTATGTTGCTTACGTTGTATGGCTGTAGCCCCCTCCTCATGATGTCTACTATCTCTTGGTTTGATAGAGCGACGCCGAATCTTAGTCCTGCTATACCAAACCCTTTAGAGAAGGTACGCAGCACTATGAGGTTGTCGTAATCATGTATTAACTTGCTGAGGGAGTAATCCGCAAATTCTACATATGCCTCGTCTAGAACCACGATGCAATCCACGTTTCCAATTATTTCCTCAATAACATCTCTTCCATGCTGATTTCCTGTAGGGTTATTGGGAGAGCATATGTAAAGCACTTTAGTTGTCTCATCCATCTCTCTTAGGAGTCTTGCCACGTCGACCGAAAAATCCTCTCTTAATAGAACGCTTTTACATCTTCCTCCGTGAAGCATAGCTGAAATTCCATATACCTGAAAAGTCGGGTCAAGCGTTACTATTTGGTCACCGCTCTCTATAAAGCATCTAGAAATACCGTCTATTAGTTCGTCTGCACCGCTCCCTATGAGGACTTCCTCTTCGTTCACTCCGTAATGTTGCGCTAGTGCCCTACGAACCACCACGTCTTGTGGGTCAGGGTACATGCGTGGATCGACCTTCTCCAAAGCCTCTCTTATCCTTTCCTTTATCCACTCCTTTTCTATGAACAAGTTTTCATTAGCATGCAGTGGGAGTATGTCCTCCTCCCTTAATCCCAGCCTTTGGGCAAGTTCCCGTCGGGAAACCTCTCCACGGTACGGTTTTATTTTCGTCAGTCCTTTTTTAGCCCTCATCTTCTTCAAGCCTCAGTCTGACTGCTTGAGCGTGAGCATACATTCCCTCAGCTTCAGCCAAAATTATAACACTTTCCGAGAGAGCTTTGAATCCCCTCCTGTCACACTCGACTACGCTTATCCTCTTGATGAAATTCTCCACCGAGAGCCCCGAAAAGTTTTTGGCATATCCCCCTGTCGGAAGAACATGGTTTGACCCGGCGGCGTAATCGCCTAAAGCGACAGGTGTGTAGCCACCGATGAAGACCGCGCCAGCATTCACTATTTTATCTAGGACTTCATAGGGTTCTTTCACGTGAAGTTCAAGGTGCTCTGGAGCATACCTATTTATGAATTCTATTGCTTCATCTAGGTTTTCCGCCAAAATACACCATCCCCTGTCAAGCGCATTGACCGCAACGCTTCTAGTCTTAACCCTCATTGCCAACTCATAAGCAATTTTCTCAATTTCTTCTGCAACCTTCTTGGATGTGGTAACTAATATGACCGATGCCGCCGGGTCGTGTTCTGCCTGCGACACTATGTCGGCTGCAACGAAGCGAGGGTTGCAAGTTTCATCGGCTAAAACCAAAACCTCACTTGGACCTGCCGGTAAGTCCACTCTGACATCGGCGCTCACCAACAACTTAGCAGCCGTAACATATATGTTTCCCGGGCCAACTACGACGTCAGCCTTCGGCACGGTCTCTGTTCCATAAGCCATTGCAGCTATAGCCTGCGCTCCGCCAACCTTAAATATGTCAGTAACTCCCGCTTCATTACAGGCTACAAGTACCTCTGGCCGGATGCCCCCATCACGGTTAGGCGGCGTGCACACCACAGTCCTTTTAACGCCCGCCACCTTCGCTGGGATAGCGGCCATTAAGACAGTGGAGGGATAAGCTGCTCGCCCCCCCGGAACGTAAATGCCAGCACACTCTACAGGTCTAATAATCTGCTTTAGTTTCACTCCAGATATTTTCTCGAGAGTGAATGTTGTTATCTGCTTCTCATGAAAGCTTCTTATGTTTTCAGCTGCAAACCTTATTGCTTCCACCACTTTTTTGGGAGTTTTACTGTAAGCTTCCACCACTTCATTCCTCGAAACCCTCATTTCAGAGGGGGTAACGGAGACTCCATCGTACTTCTCAGTGTACCTCACCAAAGCCTCATCCCCCTTCCCCCGGACCTCCTCAATTATCGTCTTTACAGTCTTCATGGCTTCCCTAACTTCAGACCGTCTTTCAAGGATCCCCCGCATCTCTACCTCGCTAATCCCCTTAAGACTCTTAACCTTCATGTGTTTCACCAACCCGAATAAAGCGGACAATAAATGCAAACGATCACCATGTTAAGTACCCGTTTGACGGATAAAACGTTTCGTTAATCATCCCGCCAGCATTATTTTTAACACTTTCTCGCTTCTCCTTGACAGCGACAAAGCTCCTCCTGAAAACGTCTTATACCCTCACCTTTAATTATGATCCATGTTTTAGGGGAAGCACTGGAAATGAGGGACGCTCAAGCGTATTTATTCTAAAACGAGTTTTCCTTGTTTTCGAGCGGAGGGCTCGGAATGACTCTACACCGCCTCCACCAACCCATCCTACTCGGAGACATTAAGAGGATAGTAGCCCACGTGCCACCTGAGATATTACGTTTTAGGGCAGAACTCCTCCGCACGTTATCCTCCGAAATGAGCTTCGTACTCGATGGTGGCGGATTCTTTTGCAGAGCTTTGATTGGAAACCATGACTCTGGAAAAACCATGATCTCCAAGCTTCTTTTAGACGCAGGTAGCAGGCAAGCTTGTAAATTCTACGTTAACTCAAAAATGGAAAGCAGTGCTTACAATGTGATGATACAACTTCTACGCGTTCTAGTACCTTCCATACCATGCAGAGGCCTCTCACTCACAGAGCTTGTTGAAATATTCCTAAAGGAACTTAATGGGCAGAGCGCCTTAATAACACTGGACGACGTCGACTCTTGGCTACCCACCAAGAATGGCTTAAAGTTACTTGTAAAACTCTCAGAATCCGAAAGCCAGCTAAAAGAAGGCCAAGGCATATACCTGCTTCTAACAATGGAGACAGAAGAAGCTCTAAACGGACTACGCCAAATTAATCCCTTAAAGTACGCTGTCACAAAACTTGAAGGATACTCACACATGCAACTTTTCTCGATGCTAAAAAACATAACCGAAAAAGCGTTCTACAAAGGCTATGTCAGCGAGTCGTCCTTAAAGATAATCTCAAAAGTGGCTGCCTTAAATGGCCTAAAACAAGCGTTACTTGTACTGCTCGAGGCAACCCGCTATGCGGAGGCGGAACCCTCCACCCGCATACTCCCAAGACACGTTAAAAAAGCACTCGAAGACAGTGGTCTACCCCTTCCTATAGATTCAAGGAAAAGTAGGCGCAAGCTAGTCCTCAAAACGCTTACATCCCTCCTAGAAACTAAATATGAAGTCTCATTAAAAGATCTTTTTAAAGCATGTAACGAAGCACTAAAACCAAGCCTCAGCATAAGCTACGCCCAGCTCTGGCGCTACATAAATGAGCTAGGCGCGAGGGGCGCCATCACGCTGAAGACCATAAGCAAAACAAAGGGTGGAAAAACTATGATAATAAACGTAACAAACCAAGAAAAGATAAGAGGTGCCTTCCTTGAGTGAAACATGTACACTTGAAGACGTATTCTCATCAAGGGGCAGAGTGAGGATAGTACGCGTCCTCGTCAAGGCAGAAGAATTAAACATCTCCGAAATAGCCCGAAGAGCAAATTTAAATTACAGGGCTACAAGCAACCACCTCAGAGCCCTAGGAAACGCCGGCTTAATACAGGAAAAAAGGTTTGGCAGAGTAAGAATCTTCAGATTCAAATCTGAGAACATGAAAGCTCTCGCCCTCAAACGACTCGTAGAAGCATGGGAAACATAACAAACACGCTTCAAGCCAAAAAAGGCGACCGCAAATGCTAAAAGAAGAAATAAGCGAAGCAAGAAACATCGCCACAATTCTTTCAGGCATAAGTTTGGGGCTTAAATCCGGACTAAGCCCTGAACTATCCATCGAAAAAGCAATAACAAACTATGATGGGCCTCTAAAACCCGTCATGTCAGAAATCAGAAAAAAGCTCGTCATTAATTCGCTTCCACCAACTGAAGCGCTAAAACAGCTTTCAGATAAGATCAGAAACCCAAGACTCCGTATTATCCTCCAAATAGTATCATCCATGATCAAAAAGAACGCATCAAAGACAGGTGAAATACTGGAAGAAATACTTTCCGAGCTCATGGAAGACTTAAAAATAACGGAAGAACGCGAACGCCAAATAAAGGCACAAGAAATAAAATTAAAAATAATAATATTCACCACTTCATGCGCCCAAGGAACATTATCCGCCCTCATCCCACAACTAAAACTCACAATAACAGGCTTTATCGGAAACCTCCTCGGAACCATAACGGAGCAAAGCTGGGCAATTCCCATAGTCCTAGCAGCATCCATAACGCTAACCACACATATCATCACGCGCGTAACAAGTCTTAACCGAACCACCACGCCATTAATAACCTTAACTCTCTTCTTAGCATCATTTTACACAGCATCCGTCTTCGCCAAAACACTATCCATACAAACCGCCCTAAACCTGCTAAGCTGGCTCCAGCCGCTCACTTAACAAAACCCGGAAAATCAACAGGAAAATCAGAAACCACCGCGCATAAACCGCAACATTTCGCTTAGAAGCTCCTTTTGGACCCGCACGCTCGGACGGTTGGGAGTCGCGGGCTGAACGTCTCGGTCAGAAGACCTTGACGCTTACACCCCGACCCCATCAACCCCGTCTTCTACGGGAGTCCTCGTCCCCAGCAGCCGTTGCAGTCGCCTGCCCCGGCCCCCATGAGGAGATAGCTAGGGAATGGCTGCCTATTTTCGGGTTCCGCTTCGGGCTTAGATGCTTTCAGCCCTTATCGGTTGCGGCGTGGCTGCCCGGCGATGCCCTACCGGACAACCGGTAGACTAGAGGCCGCGGCGCCCCGTTCCTCTCGTACCGAGGGCCCCCTACCCTCAGGCAGCCAACACCCCCAACAGGTAGAATCCGACCTGTCTCACGACGGTCTAAACCCAGCTCACGTTCCCTTTTAATGGGAGAACAGCCCCACCCTTGGCCGCTACTGCACGGCCAGGATAGGAAGAGCCGACATCGAGGTAGCAAGCCACGGGGTCTATGTGGGCTATCGCCCGTGACAACTCTGTTACCCCTGGGGTAACTTTTCTGTCACCTCCGGCCCCCATCAATGGGGACACGAAGGATCGCTAGGCCCGGCTTTCGCCCCTGGATCCCTTATTTTCAAGGATCCAGTCAGGCCGGCTTTTGGCCTTGCCCTCTACGGCGGAGTTCTGACCCGCCTGAGCCGACCTTAGGGCGCCCTTGATATCTTTTCAAGGGCGTGCCGCCCCAGCCAAACTGCCCACCTGCACTTGTCCCGAAGGACAAACCCTCGGTTAGAGGCACAGTCAAGAATGGGCGGTGTTCCAACGGCGCCTCCCCCAGCCCCCAGAGAGGCTGGGATCGACGGCTCCCGCCTACGCTCTGCATTCCTAACCATGCCTCAGGTACAGGCTGCAGTAAAGCTCCACAGGGTCTTCTCTCCCCGTTGGGGGTCCCTGGACCGTTCTCCAGGAGGTGGGTTCACCGGGCCCCAGGCAGGGACAGTGGGGGCCTCGTTAATCCATTCATGCACGCCGGTACTTATCCGGCAAGGCATTTGGCTACCTTAAGAGAGTCAGAGTTACTCCCGGCGTTTAGCGGCGCTTCGGCCGGTTGAACCCGGCTTTCACGGACCGCCACTGGCCAGGACTCACCTCCCGTACACACCCTTTCGGGCTGGCGGGAAGCTATGTTTTTATTAAACAGTCAGGCCCCCCTTGCCACTGCGACCTAGAGTCCCCAGCTAAGCTGGGAACCCCAGGCACCCCTTCTCCCGAAGTTACGGGGCTAATTTGCCGATTTCCCTTGCCTGAGTTGGACCCGACACACCTTAGGCTTCTCACCTAGGGGCACCTGTGTCGGTTCTTGGTACGGTCACGGGGGATCCTTCCCCACTCCCTTTTCACGGGCTCCGGAGCTTGGCCGAACCCTCCAAAAAGGAAGGCTATTCGCGCTTTCGCCTAGTTCTCGCCATTACGGCTCTCCCTAGGCTTATACGCTTAAACAGGGCGGTAACCCTGCTCGACCTACCCCGAAGCGTCAGGAGTAAGGCTTGCGTCGCCGCACGTACCCCCGTGGTGCCGGAATATAAACCGGCTTCCCTTTCGGCTACTACGTGTTACGAGTAGCCTTAGGACCGACTAACCCTCGGCTGACGACGCATTGCCGAAGAACCCTTGCCCCTTCGGTGGTCGGGATTCTCACCCGACTACCGCTGTTACTACCGCCGGGATCTGCAACATCGACCGGTCCACCGGACCTCACGGCCCGGCTTCTACCCAGCCGACGCGCCCCCCTACCGGATCACGGCCACTGGCCGTGCCCTGGGGTCTCGGTGGCCAGCTTAGCCCCGTCCATCTTCGGTGCCCGCCACCTCGGTGGGTAAGCTGTTACGCACTTTTTAAAGGATGGCTGCTTCTAAGCCTACCTCCCCACTGTCTTAGATGGCGGACGCCCTTTCGTTAACACTTAGCTGGCACTTAGGGACCTTAACCCCAGTCTGGGTTGTTCCCCTCTCGGTCTAGGAGCTTATCCCCTAGAGCCCGCCTCCGGTGATCTACGGCGCTAGCAGGTTCGGAGTTTGAGAGGGAAGCGAGGCTAAGCGCCCCTTTCTTCCCAATCAGTGCTCTACCCCACCAGCCACCTCCCACCGGGCAAGCCTACGGGCTTCTTCGGGGGGAACCAGCTATCACCAGGCTTGGTGGGTCTTTTGCCCCTAGCCCCAGGTCATAAGAACGAATTGCACGTCAGAACCTCTTCGGGCCTCCACCGGGTTCCCCCGGCTTCACCCTGCCCAGGGCTAGATCGCCTGGTTTCGGGTCTCATGGCTGTGACTCCAGGCCCTTTTCGGACCCCGCCCCTCACCGGCTAAGCCGGCTGCGGGCATGTCGGTTTCCCTGCGCCTTCGGGGGTTTAAAACCCCTTAAGCTCGCCACAGCCATGAACTCCCCGGCCCGTGATTCAGGACGGACTGCATAACCCTGGTCCCCTCCTCTCGTACTACCTCGTCGCCAAGGGTTCCTTCGAGGAGGATCTATCCTTTCGGGCTATGCACGCCTTTAACCGCCTGGTTTCAGGCTCTTTTCACCCCGCTCCCGCGGTGCTTTTCAACTTTCCCTCACGGTACTGGTGCGCTATCGGTCTTGGGACGTATTTAGGGTTGGAAGTTGATGCCTCCCAGCTTCCCACGAGATATCCAACCCGTGGTACTCAGGGAAACCAGCCCTACGCCTTTCAGGTTACGTCTACTGGGCTGTCACCATCTCTGGCGGGCCATTCCAGGCCACTTCGACTTCCCCGAAGAGGCGGCGGCTGGACCCTGCAACTCCACATCCCCGTCGTGTTTCCACGACGGGTTCGGTTTGCCCTACTCCCCTTTCGGTCGCCCCTACTTAGGGAATCCCTATTGGTTTCTTTTCCTCCCCCTACTTAGATGCTTCAATTCGGGGGGTTCCCGCTCCGTGCCCGGAGCGCCAGCGGTTTACCGCTGGCAGGAGGTCCCATTCGGCGATCCCCGGATCAACGGCTACTTGCGCCTACCCGGGGCTTATCGCAGCTTGTCACGGCCTTCTTCAGCGCCCAAGCCGAGGCATCCACCAGGCGGCGTCCTTGTGCCGGGTCCTATTTGGAGCTTCTAAATAGCGTGTGCAGCCTATGCGCGGCGGTTCATCGTGAGGATTAGCCTCACTACGCCCTTCACCCAAGAAAGTAATGCCATCTTGGGTTGCATTTACAGAAGGCAAGTAGAAAGGATGCACTGCCTCCAGATAAAGGTTTCGTATAACGGGAAAATATATTTTTTTCGGGGGTCATCGCATTTCCCATATTTTTCTCATCGTCATCCTTCCTCTGTTCTCAAACAGTTTCTTCTCCCTTTTTCATCTCTGAGAGTAACCTTTTAATGAGGAATAACTCTTTAAATAGTCAGATGTTTCTGGAGGCACTCCGCTTGAAACTTAAGAAAACCACCGCGGCAACTCTCATCTTGCTTATCATAGCATTAACACTCTACACATTGCTACCTACAACAGCACTTACCCCCCTCATCCTGCAAGGAGAGACTCCCTACTCCTCTTCATACAAATATTCGGCGGATCCCGAAATTTCTCTCTCCTCTTACTGGATAAACCATTCATGGTTCATCACTAGCAGACCAGTCACACTAG
>Ga0105158_1000865_pt1 | contig 12299 bp, 12 predicted proteins | sample LHCtaG_FD_81567 | JGI IMG/M metagenome (GOLD analysis project Ga0105158, IMG submission 81567) | Hot spring microbial communities from Little Hot Creek, USA to study Microbial Dark Matter (Phase II) - LHC4sed_matched | ecosystem: Environmental > Aquatic > Thermal springs > Hot (42-90C) >... | reverse complement strand
ATGAAGACTTCCATACTCTCTAGTTCTACTCAAACGAGAGTACAAGGAAGCATCAGTAAAACACGCAGCAAGCTTCCATACTCTCTAGTTCTACTCAAACTTACTGTACCTGCACAGCAAAAATACAGATTTGGTTATGGTTCACTTCCATACTCTCTAGTTCTACTCAAACTAGGTAAGGAATTAATAATTTGGCATTTGTTAAATGAAGACTTCCATACTCTCTAGTTCTACTCAAACTAGCTAAATTTTTCTTACTATTTATTAAACTAAAAGCTACTTCTTCCATACTCTCTAGTTCTACTCAAACCCTATCTAGAATTAGGATTTAAGCCTTATATTCTTTGATTATATTTTTAATACGCAGAAATATAGAAATCCTTAAATAAATTTCGGATAAAGCTTTTAAAATTTTTAAGAAATTCGAAAAAATTTCGAACGTTCGATTAATTGTATAAAAATTGCAGAGATGTGTTAATGATATGAATACCTTCTACATTTTCGGTAAGGGAAAATTGTTGATAAAGGAGAAGTGCTTGGTATTGGAAAAATACGAGAATAATGAGAAGATTTCAGCAAAGATACCAATAGAAAATATAGATGTTCTTTTTTGCGAGGGCTTAATAGGATTCTCTCCACTTTCTTTGCACAAGATTTTTTCAAGAAAAATAGTAACAGTTTTTATAGATAACTTCAAAGGGGTTAAAGGCCTCATAGTGCCAATAGATAAATTATTTTCTACTTTCCACATTCAGCAGTACAAAGCTCATATTTATAGGAGGTTAGAGATAGCTACAAAAATTATAGAGGCCTTGAAACTTTCGTCTTTATTTTCATTTGGTATGCTAAATGAACATGAATATCAACAAAAAATAGAAGAGGTAGAAATTTATGGAGAAAGCATTCAAGAATTGATGGGTACTGAATCAAAAATCTGGAAGGTTATTTATTCATACTTAAAAGAGTTAGAAATAGATTTTGAGGAAAGAGTTTATAATCCTCCAGTAGGTGAGATGAATGCATTGATATCATACGGAAATGCAATGCTGTATTCTTATATAACTCTAAAACTTTTGAAATATGGTTTTAATACAAAGATTAGTTTTTTACACGAATTATCTGAAGGAAGAAATTCTTTAACACTAGATTTAAGCGAGGGCTTCAAACCAGTTTTCATACTTCTTTTGGAGGCCAAACTTTTAAAGGATAGAATTTTGAATAAAACGCACTTCGAGGAGAAAAATAACTCAACATATCTAAATATGGTAGGAAGAATAATTTACACGAAATATTTTGATAGTTTTCTAAGAAGTAAGTTCATAAAGATGAAAGACGGAAAGAAGATTTCTTTGGATTGGTTGATAGAAGCAGAAATAAAAAATTTAAAAAGATGTATTCAGTCCGAAAGTGTCTTTGAATCTGTGTGGTGGAAAGTACGTTTGTGATATTAGTCTATGATGTAAACGAATATAGAGTAAATAAGGTTAACTCTATCTGCTCAAAATATTTAGTTTGGAGACAGAATTCTGTATTTACAGGAAAGATAACTTCAAGCAGAATAGAGTTGCTTAAAGAAGAGTTAAAAAGTGTGATAAATGTAGGGGAAGATTACATTTTATTTTTTATTTTTCCATCTAATGTTAAATTTAGGACAGAGGAAATAGGAATAAGAAGGTACAGTGATGTTAATGTTGTCTGGTAATTGGATGATAATTGATATTGAAACAACAGGAACTGAAGCTGATGCTTCAACTTTAGTAGCTATAGGCCTTCTTAATGATGAGCAGGAAAAAATATTTTTTGTAGATAGGATTTCTGAAGAAAAGAAAGCTTTGATGTCGTTTTTAGATTTTATGAAAGAAAAAGAGGTAACTACTTTGATAGGGTACAACATAAAAAACTTTGATATTCCTTATCTCTATGGAAAGCTTTTTATTCATGGCATTAACCCTAAAGCAATAGAGAATTATACTCTTATCGATTTATACGAGCTTGTAAAGAGGATGAGACTTAAAAAGAAGAGTTTGGTCGAAATTTCCGAAATAGCGTTCGATAAGAAGAGTGAGAAAGTAAAAAGCAGATTCATACCGCTATTGTATATGAAATATTTAGATTCTCGCGATGAAATCCACAAAGATAAAATTATCAATCATCTAAAGGAAGATCTAATCAACACAAGGCTTTTGGCCAAGCGACTAGGAATTATTTAGGGAAATAAAAAACTTTGTATTTTCCATCTGAGAAAAAATAGCTATTTATTTCTTCATCATCTAGCCTTATTCCTGCATCTATTTTTTCCCTAATTACACTACCTAACTCTGCGATTTTTTCCCTGGGCAAATAGGAAACTATGTTTATCCATTTTACTTTTCTACCCTTAATCAACTCTAACAGTAGAATTACCATCATTTTTCTACCGCCAGAAATGTTGACTATTATATCCTCCTCTTTCTTTATACTCCTCAAAATTCTTTTTACATTTTTTTCAAATTTCTTGATGTCGCTCTCTTTCTCTATATCATTTATTCCAATATTGATAAACTTTACTTCAACATTTCCTAGCCTATCTTTAACTCTTTTATCCTTTAAAACTTTTCTAAGAACTTTAACTTCCTCCTTAACGTTTCTTGAATAAAGCACAATGCTTCTTATCCTATCTTTCACACCATTCTTCCTCAACCACTCTATTGCTTCTGTAACAACTCCTGCAGATTCTCCTAAAATCGAAACCAAATACATGATAATTAATTGGTTATGAGCCTTATAAATTATTTCATTCCAATAATAGAGCTTTCATAAATTTTCCTAAATCAGTTATTTTGTATTTGTTCTCTAATTTTTCAACTAATCCGAATTCTGTAAATTTATCTAAGTAATAAATTATAGTTGATTTACTCCTACCTAAGAGTTTCGAAAGATCGTCTAACTTAATCCCATTTTCATTAATGTAAGAAAGGATTTTGATTCTGATTTCAGACTCTTTTAGAAATTCTATTAGTTTTGAGCTTATCGTTGGCACTTTTATGTATTTCATAACATCTCCATCTTTGAAGATGTAAAAGGAGCTTCCGTTAAAAATAGAAGATAGCATATAGCAACTTAAGGCCATAATTTTTGTACCGCCAGTTATATTCGATATTATCTCTATCCTGCTTATATCATAAAGTTCTTTTAATTTTGATGTAATTTCTTTAAGTATATTCGAAAGATTTTCGGCCTTGCATTCTACTTTAAATACTCTTCTTACTAACTGCATTTTCAACAATCTATCTTCTATTTGCTTTGCAAACTTTTTTGTTTCTCTCGAATAGATCAATATAACATCATCTATTTCTGTAACGTATCTAAATCCATGAAGAAGTGGAGTTATTTCTTCTCCAACAGGAATAAGTAATACTCTAATTTTTTTCATAGTTAAAGTTTAGTAAAGCGATATTAAATTTGCTGTCTAACTAACTTTTAATTTCTAAATTTTCTTGTGATATCCGAAAACGACATTTTCAAAGGTAGCCTATATTTTTCAAGTTAAACCAAAAGTAAAATAACAAAAATAAAAGATTTTCAATAATTTCAAATAGCTATTAGACTCATAAGATATCTACTCTATTCAGAACAACTTAACTTTAAACATTTTCGTTGAAAACAAAGTATAGTCTTATAGATCTATTAGATTCAGTTTATTTCAGGCACTTTTAAAAGATAAGGCATCTGAATTGTTATTTGCTATGTAAAATATATTTTGTAGTAAACAATATAGCAATTGGATGCAAGTATTCATTTTTTGTAAAAAGTGATCAAAATTTAAATTTATTTTTTGTAAAAACTTTGTTACTAGAATTTTTATACATTACTGTATAATTAGACATACTCAGAAAGTAGCAGAAAATACAAGTAGTTTTCTGCTTGTATACAAAAGTAGCACTATAATTTACACTTATGCATGCAAACAAATAAACAGTAGCACTAAACTTTTCCAGCAAAAATATGCGATTTTACTTAAACCTTACTGACTTTTCTTTTTATTTGTCTCCAATATTTATTACCTTTAGAAAGTTTTCCTAATTCCCCTATTCCCCACTTCTACTAAAACTATGATGGCTTAGGGGGTTTGGAAACCCCCAATAAGGTCTTCCATACTCTCTAGTTCTACTCAAACGAGAGAGATTTAATAGCAAAATTGAGATACAAGGTTTTGAGACTTCCATACTCTCTAGTTCTACTCAAACAACTGAGCACACAAGCGAACATTCCAATACTAGGGAACATAAGCCTTCCATACTCTCTAGTTCTACTTAAACTAAACGAAATAGACTTTTATGTAGATTACTTTAACAATATGCTTCCATACTCTCTAGTTCTACTCAAACTGGTTTTTGAGCTTATGCTACAGAAAAAAGTAGGTGAATGGCTTCCATACTCTCTAGTTCTACTCAAACAAGGTAGCGTTCATCAGCTTTTGCCTGCAGTAATAACTCTACTTCCATACTCTCTAGTTCTACTCAAACAAAAAAGAAATAGTTGAAGAAATTATTGAGAAAGAAGGAATACTTCCATACTCTCTAGTTCTACTCAAACATGAATTAATATTTACACCACCTTGGGCTGAACAATTAACCTTCCATACTCTCTAGTTCTACTCAAACTTAAACAATTGAAATTGGTTCAATGCCCAATCTGTGGTAAGCTATTCTTCCATACTCTCTAGTTCTACTCAAACTTGATAAGCGGGTATAAAAGGCGTGCAAAGTTTTTGATATGCCTTCCATACTCTCTAGTTCTACTCAAACAATACAAGAGATTTAGAGAAGTAGCTTATGATTTAGAAGATCTTCCATACTCTCTAGTTCTACTCAAACCCTATCTAAAATTGGGTTTCGTGGCTTATAACCTTTAATCGTATTTTCCATGTTAGAAAAACCGAAAGCTTTAAAAGCATTTCTAGTAAAACTTTTAAAACTCCACTAAGATTCGAAAAATTTTCGAACATTCTAAAGCAATTATTTAAATTATCACTACTCATAAATATTTCATGGAAACTGCTTTGAATCAAACGCAAAGAAATCTTCTTCTTGCGTCCTTTCTACATGATATAGGCAAATACTATAATTTTACGCCAGGTTCGAATCATTCTGAAAATTCTGCTAGGCTTATAGAAGATATAACGGATAGCATAAAATTATCAGAAGCAGAAAAAAGAATAGGAATAGATTTAAATAGGATAAAAAGTTTGATAAAGGATCATCATAAGTCTTCTGTATCCGACAGGCTTTTGGGAATACTTCAGAGTGCAGATAGATACACGGCCATGGAAAGAGAAGAGGAAGATAAAGGAAAGAAAAAAGACAGAACATCGACACCGCTTCTCTCTACCTTTTCAACAATAAAATTTCCACGCTCAAGTACATTCATTCTGCAAGAAAGAAAAAGATACTTAGTAGGTAATAGAATCTCAGAGTTAATAAAGGAGATTGAAGATCTTAAAAATGATGTAAAAGATATTTCTTCAATTCTCATAAAGGAGCACGAAAACGATACAAAAATAATGGAGTATTATAAGAAGGAAAACTGGGAAAAATTTAAAGGATTGATGATTGATATATTCAAATATTCGAAAAACTTTGAGACATTGCTTTCAAGTATTGATTTGGTGCTCTTTGACTTCTTGAAACTTGTACCTTCTGATATAACAGAGGAGGAAGTTTTTATTCCTTTATACGATCATCTTAAGCTATCAGCAGCCCTATCACTAATTTTAAGTAAAAGCTCAAGAGAATACTCAAGCGAAACAACGATGAATTCCGCTTTAGAACAAAAAGAAAAAGCAAAAGAAATAACAGTAATTTCTGTAGATATTGGAAATATTCAAAGTTTCATATCAAAGTCTTATAACTATGAAGAAGCTAGAAAAGGATTAACAAGAAGATTAAGAGGAAGAAGCTATTTTGTGTCTTTAATTACTGAACTAATTGCTGAATATATAGTAGAAAAATTAGGCCTAACACATCTCAATATCCTAAGATCTTCTGCTGGAAGTGTCCTAATAATTTCTAACAAAATTAGTGACGAGATGAAAAAAGAATTAAAGAGAGAGTTAGAGGAATTCATAATAGATGAATTGAAGGGAGATTTAACGATATCAATAGCTTTTGTTGATTATGATATAGATTCTTTTTTTGTTAGAGAAAGCGAAAGTCAACAAAATAATAAGACATTTAGAGATTTGCTGAAAGAAATTTCTGTAAGAATAGAAAAAGAAAAGGCACGAAGGCTATCCTCTGTTATGGACAAGATTTCAAAGTTTAACAATGAAAAGATAGGAAAAAACATATGTAAAGTATGCGGTAATCATATAGGCAAGGAAAAAGATATTTGCGATTTATGCGAATTTTTGGAGGATTTTGGTAGAAATATTGTAAAAAATAAGGTTATACTTGTTGTGAAAAATGGAAAAGCAGATAATCTTAAATTCATACATAATTATCATGAGCTAAAAATTGGTAAAAACAAGTATATAATATCGGTTGTGGATGTAGATTCGTTGACGAATAACATTAACACCATAAAAGATGAAGATTCTTATCTCTTCATATTCCTGAACAATTTACCTGGTATTTTGAGCAAAAAGAATATATTGGGAGCTACGAAAATAAGATTGTTTGTTGAGTATTCTTATGTACCATTGGATGAAAATGAAAATATATTTCCAATAGAGGCTGAAGAAACAGAAGGAGAGGAATCTAAAGAAACAACGAAAAGAAACGCATTACTATCTAATGTTGAAATAAATATAAAGGGAAAGAAAAGAGTTGTGGACTTTACAAAACTTTGTGTTGTGTATTTTGATCTTGACAATGCCGGAAAAATTTTCAGTGGTAGCAGAGAGAGATATGAAGTAATTCATGTTAAAAGTAGCCCCCCTTTACAACTAGGTCTAGAAACATTTGAAATTAAGGGAATGACACCGAGCAAGTGGGTAACTCTAAGCTTCTTCACTCATTTCTTTTTCAGCGTAATTGCAAATAGATTAGCAAAGAAGTGGAATGTATATGTTATCTTTAGTGGAGGAGATGATATAAAAGCTTTTGGATCTCCTTATGAATTATTGAATTTCTATTTTGAGTTTGTCAAAGAATTTAAGTATTACTTCGAAGGAAAGTTAACTTTTTCTGGAGGAATCTTACTAACAGATAAAAATACTCCAGTGTTTAACTCAATAAGAAATGTAGAAAAGTTAGAATCTAAAGCAAAGAAGTTTGAGGTTAACGGTAAGGAAATTAAAGGATGTGTTGCTTTTATAGATGATAAATATATCTTTCCAATTTATGCAAGCGATTATATTAAAGATGCTTTTAACAAGCTTATTGAAATAGTTAAAATCGATGGAGAAGGTAAGATTTCTTCCACATCGCTTTACAACATATTTAGAATAGCTTCACAGCACATTGAGACAAAAGAAGAGATAAAAAAGAACGAAAGGATATTTATAGGTTATTCCAGAATTGAATATATCCTGAAAAGGAATTGGGATATGGATGATAATGGTTGGCAGAATTTCTTAGATGAATATATAAAGAAGGATGTTGTTTTTATTGGTGGTAAAAGCCTTAATGCAATAAAATTTTTTGTTCCTATTTTTTCGTTTTTCTATTCCACAATTAGCAAGATTAAGGAGGTGGTGGGGTGAGTAATAAAGATAATATAGTGAATTATGGAATATCATTGAAATCAATAAAAAAGGCTCTAAGTGATGGTATATTTGACGAGGTATATAGAGAAATAAGTGGTAAGAGCGGTGTTATAGCCTCATCACAAGCAAGAAAAATACTAGAAGAGGTAAGAAGGATAAAGGATACCAGAGATAAAAAAGAAATGAAAAACCGGATAGTTAAGATTTTGTTAATCCTTGAGTATCAGAACAAAAGGGGAATTATAGAAAGTAATGTGGCTGAAGAATACAAAAAAATATTAAGTTCTGCGCTAGAATTGACCGATAGTTCAGATAATCCGCAGCAGTTGGGAAAAAATCTTTATGATTTAATTGAGATGTTGACCATAAAGTTCTATAAAAGAGATTGATGTAGAATAATAATGGGGGTGGAATAATGATGAAAATAGTAGAAAAAAGAGTTGAAATAGAAGTTTTAACTGGTTTAAGGATAGGCGGTGAAAAAGAAACATTCGAAGTAGGAGGATTAGATAACCCGGTAATAAGGATAGTTTATGTTTATGTCAGAGATAAAGAAAAGAAAGAAAAGAAAGTACCAATAATTCCTGGCAGTTCAATAAAGGGAAGGATGTCATCATTACTGGAAAAAAAGTACGGAATAAAATATATTAATAATGTGCCGTCTCCTCTTAAGGAAAAGGTAGAGAATTTTGATAGCTTAAGTGATGATGCCAAAAGAGTGCATCAACTATTTAGAAGCATGGATGGAGTTAAACTAATATTTAGTGACTTACATCCTACAGAAGATACGATTGAATGGTGGGACAATTTAGAAGAAAAAGAGTGGACTTATGATATAGGTACAGAAATTAAGGTAGAAAACGTAATAGATAGATCAACTGGCACTACTGCTAGAGGCGGCCTTAGAAAAATGGAAAGAATTGTTAAGGGAAGTAGGTTTGAAGGAATAGTTACTCTTGTTTATGAAAACGAAAAAGAGGAGAAAGAGAATCTAAAAAGAGATCTAGATATTCTAGAGGAAGGATTCAAGTTGATTTCAAAAACCTATCTAGGAGGATGCGGATCAAGAGGCTACGGAAGAGTAAAAATTAGTTTTAATGGTAAAGTGTTTGCGCCAGAGTCTATACCTGCTAGCGAAGAGTCGAACCAATCTTCTAGCAAATGAGCATAAGTGAGAGAAATGGAAGTTGAAGTAATTAGTAGTAGAAGTGAGTGCAAGCTAATAAACCTAGCTATACCTCTTTCTCAGCTTGATTCACTTAGGCTAACTGCTTATCTATTCCTTAGATTATTCAAATCAGAATTTTCAGAGAAAATGAAAGAAGTTATTAAGAGGATAGAGGAAAATAGAACTTATCTCATGGTATCTTCTCCATTTTTTCTGGTTAGAGAGAATGGCATAGAAAACACACATCAATACTATCTGCCAGTAAATTTCGGATTTTTCTCATATTACGAGGAAAACTTTAAAGACGAAAGCGGAGAATTTCCTACTAAAGAAATAAAGAAGATTCGATATTTTCCAGTATTAGACAAAAAATCATACAATCCAAGTTTTGTTAAGACTCTCATAAGCAAAGGTCTTGAATTTGAAATAGGACCACTCTTCAGAGTGAAAAACTTAATAAATAGGAATACTTATGAGTCAGAAAACGTTTACACGATAGAAAATTATTTCGTTTTTCCTTTTAGATTTATAGTCGAGACCAATGATGTTGAGTTAGAAGATATGATGAAGAAAGTTCTATTTAATCAGAATGAATCCGTTCACTTTTTAGGAAAGAGGATAAGCATAGGCTTTGGGAAAGTTAAGTTCAGGCATGATTATAGATTCAAAAGCGAACTGGAAAAGAGGGGGATAAGAATAGAAAGAAGAGTTGAAAAAGGAGTTCCATATTATCTCTTTAACAGAATACCAATAACGGAGAAGATGTCCAATTTGATAGATACGGAAAAATCTAGTTATGAGTTAGTAAAAATTTCTGGATATTTTGTTGAAGACGAAGCACTTATTGGAAGAAATATGATTTGTCTCAAGGAAGGATCTATTCTGGTATTTAAGGATAGTGTAGAATTGGAAAATGAAATTTACAAGATAAAGAGAAGTGAGCATAAAAAGGAATATTTCTTGCCTTACACTCCTTTCCTAATAAAGATGGAGGTGTAATAATGAGATACAAATTGATTATCAAAAGTGTAACTCCAATACATATAGGAAGCGGGAAAAATTATCCATTATTCTCAATAATAGATAACTTTAGATACAGTGAGGAAGAAATAATTAGAAAGTTCATAGATGAGAAGCTGAAGTCTTTAGGAGAGATAAGTTTGGAGATTATCGCAAAAATAGGAGAAAAAATGACAGAAGAAATACCACAATATGCAGTAAAGGTGAAAGATGAGCTAACTCCCTTATATAAGGTGAGCGAAGTTGATAGATCGATTTTAAGTGAAAATAAAATGAGAAATATAGAAGAAACAATGAAGTATGTTGAGAAAGATATTTCAAAACCATTCATACCAGCATCTACTATAAAAGGGGTTTTCCTAACAGTATGGCTTTACAATAACATCCAAAATAAGGATGGCAAGAATATCAATCAGATTTTGGGTAGTGAGATAGAAAAGGAAGGAAATAAGAAAATAACCCTTCTGAACCTTCTTGAAAGACCGCAAATGATTGAAAAATATATAGAAAAATTAAAGGGTTTATTTAACGATGAATTTCCCAAGATAACCGTATCGGATTGTCTATTTAGCTTCTACAAGTTAAAGGTTGGTAAATTATATGTTGGTAGGAGACCGCCAATAATTATAGAAACTGTAGACGAATTTGAAGGCAATTGTGTCTTTGATGTCGAAGGATATAATGCTTTAAAACTTATCAGCTACCTGAAGAACTTTAATCTAAAATATATGGAGAAGTTGGAAAATTTAAAAAAAGATATAGGAAACATTCGAAAGGAGGTAATCAAAATGAAAGAAGAGTTACTTACAATGAAAGAAAACGAAAGCTATATTGTGTTAGGCAAGTTCACCAATTTGTATTCCAAATCTATGCAGTTACTCTTAAATGGACAAATTCCTGGAAAAAAAGGCATAAGGCTACCAACAATACTTAGATACTTTGAGATAAATGGAAAGAGAATGCCAATTGGTTTTGCTAAAATAGAACTCTTAGAAGAGTAGATTATGAGATTAATAATAAAATTTTCATCGATCGAAAAAGCAGTCCCAATCTCATATTTCATAAACAAATTTACCATTCAAGGCTTCTTTTACTATCTTTTCTTGCTTTCAGAGAAGTTGAAGTATAAACACGAAGAAAAAGGCATAAAATTTTTCTGCTTTAGCGATGTATTTATGAAAGACAATTATTACTATCTACTCTTTTCTTCACCATCTAAGGAAATAGTGAATGAAGTCTATTCAGTGTTAAAAAAGCTAGAGTATTTCTATATAGGCTACACTCTTTTCAAAAAAGAATCTGTTAAGAAAATTAATTTAAAGATTGGAAAAAGAATCCAGTGGGAAACGGGGAGTCCTGTAGTGGTTTATTACAAAGATAGGCCATTCTCTTTTGTAAAGGATAAAGAATGGGATGTATTTTTTCAAAGATTGAGGGAAAATGCAATCAAAAAATTCGAGATATTTTACGGAGAAAAAATAGAAATAGATGAAATCTTTGATCGCGTTGAGTTTAAAAAAAGCGTATCGATACCTTTGCAAAAAGATGAAAGAAAGTTCTTGATTTTTGGGTCTACTTGGAAGCTTTTGGAAAAGTCATATGTGGGAAAAAACGAGAGAAGATTCTATAAATTTATAATGGATGCTGGCATTGGAGAAAAAAACAGCTTGGGTTTTGGTTTTGTAAGCCCAAAGAAAGATACAAGTTGAAAAGATTTTGTCTATGATATTTAAATAAATTTTTCTCATAAAATTAACTTATAGAAATAATCTAGCAGAAACTGCAATACAAGGAGGGATAAATTTGGATACTAACCTTCAAATACCAAACCATTTGGGAATAATTATTGACGGTAATAGAAGATGGGCTAGATTAAGAGGCTTACCACCTTGGGAAGGCCATAGAGCTGGAGCAAAAAAATTGGAAGAATTCCTAAACTGGTGCTTAGAAATTGGAATACCTCAAATATCTATCTATACCATTTCAACAGAAAATCTAAATAGGCCAAAGGAAGAGCTAAAGCATCTTTTCAAGATTTTGGAAGAATATGTTGATGGGTTACTGAATAACAAAAAGAAATTTTCTCTTCTAGAAAAGTATGAAGTTAGAGTAAGGTTTGTTGGAGAGTTGAATAGATTGCCAAAGAAATTGATAAAACTTATGAGTAAGCTCATGGAAAAAACTGCAAAATATCAAAAAAGAGTTCTTAATTTCTTGGTTGCATACGGAGGAAAATCTGAAATTGTTAATGTAGTAAAGAGAATTGCTGAAGAAGTTGTAAAGCACGGAAGAATAGAAATAACTGAAAAAGATATTGAAAAGCATTTATATGTGTCTCAACCTCTTGATTTGGTAATAAGGACTGGGGGATATCAAAGGTTATCAAACTTTTTACTTTGGCAAGCAAGCTATGCAGAGATCTAT
>Ga0105158_1000861_pt1 | contig 12318 bp, 8 predicted proteins | sample LHCtaG_FD_81567 | JGI IMG/M metagenome (GOLD analysis project Ga0105158, IMG submission 81567) | Hot spring microbial communities from Little Hot Creek, USA to study Microbial Dark Matter (Phase II) - LHC4sed_matched | ecosystem: Environmental > Aquatic > Thermal springs > Hot (42-90C) > Sediment... | reverse complement strand
TAGGATTAACATACAATATAGAGTCCTTTCGGTGATAGAAGCCTAATAGAATCAGTATACTCATCATTCAAACAAAGAACAAAGGCATTCTTCAACAACATAACATCAAACCCAATAAATAGAGGTGAGAAATTCATAAGATCAATAACATGCTGGAACCTAATAATAAAACTATTCATACTATACTACAACAACCTAAGAAGGTGAGCTTAAGTTGCCACGTCCCCAGCAAGTAACGAAAAGTTTTTAGGGGAAGAACTGCTATTCTTATCGAACACGCCCCTCACACCCGTGACATCTCCACCTGGGGCTACCCCTCCTCAAACCCCCGAGATTCATAATACAAGCAAGGAGTAGCCCCAATATAAACCTTTGTGCACCAGCCCGCTTCTTCTCCAAGCAATCCGAGCCTTGGTGTGTAGTCATAGAGTCCCAAAAACATCATCAGAACATAGCGCACAGGCCGGAGGGCAGCTGTAAAAACTCAACAGCTCAAGGATCAGGCGAAGAGGAATTTTAATAATCCTGCCCCCATCAGGAACTGTTTCCTGAACTGCCGCTGCGGCAATTTGGGTTTATCTGAACCCAGCTTCCCATCAAGGACCGAAAGCTTTTAGGAAACCACACTCCTTCCTCCTCCCCAACCACTCGAGGAACCTCTCAACACAGAACCCATCGAAATCGTGCAATCCACCCAGCTTCCAGGCTCAAACACCGCCTACCCTGGGTTTTAATTATTCTATATTTACAAGCTTAAGAAGTCGAAGGGATTAAAGGACTTTAACGCTTTCCACCCGATTCCGGTATCCAGTAGCATCGCTAAAGATGGCTCATAAAGCTTATAACCTTCTCGGTGGTTTATGATAACTTGCATGGGGTTGGGTTCCATCACAGGTTCAGCTCCACGCCAAGGGGTGAGTCTCCTTGTGGAGGCAAACTCCTCAACTCCATGGGCTTATATAAAAATGAGGGATGGGAACAGGCTTTGCCTGTTCCTAGCTCGTCTTCAGTGCGCTTGAAGCTTTAAGCTTAAATGCTTCGATCTCTATATCAGAAAGTTTCAGCTCCTTGCTTTTTAATTTCTCTTCCACCTCCTTAACTCCTTGAACCGCTAGAGCGGCTAGCAACGTAATGTATGCTTCTTTTGCTCCTTTCATGCCTCCTAGGGCTGCTAATGGCGAAGTCTTTCTATGCCAATCGAATCCTTTAAGAGGTTCTAGATATTTTCGTATATCGCTATCTGAGGGCACTTCTATGCCATTCTTCCTACACCATCTGAACACGTCGGCTGCAAGCCAGTTTAGTGCATAGCATCCTATAGCCTTCAGGACAAGGTACTCCTTAGGGCTTGAAAACGCATCTTTCCATAGTTCTTGCACAACACTCCAAAACGATTTGATGTACATTAGTTGCCTAGCCGATACATCGTCTGAAATCTTCCCTTCATCCATGTCCTTCTTCCTTAAAGCCTTGAAGCCCTCATCATCGAATAATGCTTGAAGCGTTCTCACGAAAGTGCTTAGATGAATAGGTCTCTGCAATTTTCTTATGTCGGCTAAGTTTATCTTCCCTCTTAATGGGGAGTCGGGGTCCATATGCAGCCTGTATACTGTTGGTATAATGGGCATCTTCCACTCCTCCTTCGCTATTATTGGTATTCCCGAAATCCCTGTGGCGAAAATCCTGTACATTAGCACGTCTTTGCGTGAGTCTCTAACTTGTTTTGCAAGCCTGTTAATGATGAAGAAGAAGGCTCTCTCCACAGCCATCGGGTCAGCCACAATCTTCTTCACATCCTCACCACTAGCTATTTCACATACTTTTTTAGCTATAGCTGCTGCATCAATGAACACCACCGGAATTTCATAATCCAGAAGGGGGTTGACTTATGCCCGTGGCTTTTTCCTCCTCCTCTAATGGCTTAAAGCCTCCGACCCTATGTTGTCCGTCTATTATTGTTATAGCTCCCGGCTTCCCGGGGATCTTTAAAACTCCAAAATTTCCCTTTACGGGCTCAAATTCAAATCCCTCCCTTAGGCTTGCAAGTATTGGTGGAATTATGGCTACTTCGCATTGAAGCAAATACTTCGCGATATCCCTGCATCTCTTTTCAAATAGCTCTCTCTGATAACCGGTAAGCCCTAAGGTGTCATCCATCCACCTTTCAACATGCCATGTTTTTAGCAAATCTCTAGCCTTCATCCTGCCCGAATACATAGGCATACCCTTTTGCTCGAACTTTATTGCTTCGATTTCTATCATGTCTTTCCCCATACTCCTTTTCGCCTCCAGTCCTAAAAGCGGGCAGGAGGAGATGTTTGCAGCGGGTCTTATGAATGTTTCTATTCAAGTTGCGACAATAAGTGAGCACAACTTATCTGATTCATTAAGCGCTTTTATCACTCTATTGCCCCAACACCTCTCACATAGAAGCTCGTAAGGTCCAGATGCGGGCCTATACGTCCTGCCTTCTATTTGAAGACCGCAGCGTGGGCAGATCTTAAGAGTCTCCACTCTTAACCCCCTTCCTCGGCGGTCTAAGTTTAAACGCTTCATGAAAATCACGGGCATTATTGAACTTCCACAGTAAGCCGCCGTGCGGTGGGAATGCTCCGCCATATCCTATTACTCTTCTAGCCCTTTGAACCATATCCACCTCTTCCGGAGTCCATTTTGGCGATATGTAAACATTCTTCTCTAAAGCATCTAGAGGCTCATACCTCATAGGATAGGCTGTAGCGCCCCAGTTCAGCACATCCCTAACCCTGCTGAAGAAGTCCTCGGGGTCATCGCTATAATTGAACAGGACGTAAACCATAATTTTGCGTCCCTTTATCCCAGCTGCTTTTAAGCGTTCAATAGCTTTCCCAACATACGGCTTCATGCTCGTGGAGTCATAGCCTAACCTGACTTTTACCCCTCTGCCAGAGCTGAGCTTGAGCCTTGAAAGCCTCTCGGCAACCTCATCTGTTATCAGCCTAGCATCCAATCCCTGATTGAAATCAACCCATTTCCCAATGCTTTCAAGCTCATCACATATACCACGCCAATATTTGCTCTGGAGGAAGTTGTTATCCAGGAATATTATCTTTGTGTGTTTCTGATATATAAGGTGCTTTATGCTACGCTTCTCCGAGTTTATTGATCCCTCTACCCTCCAAACAGCGCAGAAGGGGCATCTCCTATTGCACCCTCTAGAAGAGAATATTATGCTTCCATCCCATCCCCTCCAATGCCTTGAGGATTCTAGAAGGGAGTAGTCGGGTATCAAATCCTCAACCTCCTCAACCACTCCCCTAAAAACTCCGTCCGCCCCGGAGAGAGAAGCATGCTCAGGCATGAGGGAGGCGTAAAGCCCGCCGAGCAAAACCTTAACGTTGGGGAACAGCCTCTTATAATATCTTACAGCCCTCCAAACGGGCCTCCAAGCCCACGTGAAGAGGCTTGTTACGTAGATGAGGTCCGGCCTAAAAGGGATTAGCTCGCATCCTCTGACGAGGCTTACCGTATCCCCCCTAGATCTGTGATATGTTGAGAGCTTAAGGAGCCCAAGGGGAGGAAGTCGAGCATAGTAATCGGGCTCTACAAGCAAGACATGCATTCAATCACCGAGGATCTCAAAGGATCTCCTCTCATAATTCTCTGATAAACTATATAAGCATTATTCATTAAAGGATCTCTCAGGAATTAAAATGGAAGGCGAGCTTAAAGAGGTCAAAATACTTAGGGTCCTGCGTAAACCTCAAGGAAGAGGATTCATGGTTACTATTCCAAAAGAGATAGCTCAAACATTAGGTTTGAAAGGTGGGGAGAAAGTAAAGGTATCGTTAGATCAACGTGGAAGAATCATTTATCAGATCCTACCAACATAAACTTAATTTTCCGACGGCCTAAAATTATTATAATAAAATTATCTTTTCCTTTTTTGTTCCATTTCTAAATGGAAGACAATGAACGTTCTCTGTTTTTTTCTTTTTATAATATAAGGAAGTATATGCGCTCCATCAAGCCTTTTCATCACGCATCCCCATTGAAAAGGGGCCTTCAATTGCGAGATGGCCAAGTGGCCTGATGGAGGTACCCCTCACCATCGTTTTTCCATCGCTTCCCAGAAATTTCTGGAGGTAATTACTAGGCCTCCATACTTCCTCATAAGTTTTAGAAATTCAAAACTGTAATCGTGTTGTTGTAAGATCTTATAACGAAGCATTTAATAATTTAGTATGTTTTCTATTTCATCACAAATTTGTGTAGCAAAGTAGCTAATTCTCATACTTATTCTCTCCAATTTTACTTTAAGGTTTATATTTACCGCTTTTCTTATATATAAAAGGAAATATTAAAAGGTTGGTTGGGAAGTATGAAAAGGTTTTGGATGTTAATATTGGTGGCTGGTTTGCTTTGGGCATGTGTCGGCATGCTGTTTAGTTTAAGTTTTCATCCCACTCCATACCTTCTCGTTGATCCAATTATCGCTTTTTTCCCGTTTAACCTGGTGCTGCTGCCGTGGTTTCTGGCTTCAATCAGCTCAAAACTCCTGGTGTTTGACGGTTTCCTAGTTAACGTCTTGTCCCTTCTCTACGGCGTTGCATTAGCCTCGTTTTTTGGCTATCTTTATGCAAGGCTTAGGAGGGGGCGTTCATGAACCTCAGCAAATTTATTTTTTGTTTTATGCTTCTGATCCTCGCTCTCGGCCAGTACGCTACGGTTACTCCAGCGTCAAGCTCCGCAAACTATGATGTTGTTGAACCAGCAGGGCTTGTGGAGTACAGGGAGACGCTGATGCTGACCGACGCGACTGAGCTCATAGCTGCTTTAAGCAGAACATTCGCTTTAAGCCTTACAGAGACGCAGGTTGCCAGTCTCTCAGAAAAGCTTGAAAGATTATACATGCAACTTTTTCCAGATGGGGTATTTTGCGATCTTGAGCTTTTTCTGCTCAAAGTGAACGACGAGCTCAGCCTCAACCTGAGCGTCGACGATATAAGAATGTTTGAAAAACTTTTTTGGAGCGAGGTTGAGAGGGCTAAGGAACAGCTGAAGAATGGCGCAGCTCACGATGTCCTTCTCCCGCCACACCTAATATCCATGCCTGTGAGGGAGGAGTCTGCCCCCTACCTTCACGGGAGAAGCCTAATCGCAGTTATACTTGTGGACGATGCCAGCATGCGTGTTGGGTGGAACTGGATAAGCAAAACCATTTTGAGGTCTGAAATAGGGGCTGCTATGGGTTACTTGGAGGCTAAAGCGCCCAAAGAGGCTGGAGCGTCGTTTTCCGCGAGGATCTATCACACAAGCGTTAGCTCAATCATTGACCCGCTCAACGAGTTGAGGAACCCGGGCGTGTGGATGGATGAAGCTGTTAGAAACCTCGGGTATAGCGACGTACATGACATGGCTCGTAAGCTTAGAAGCGAGAGCGGGGCGGAGAATGTAATTCTAGTTTTTGTCCCCCACAAGCCCGGTCTCGTTATAGGGGGCTACGCCCTACCAGCTCCCTACAATGGCTACGGCGAGAGGGCCACCGTGTTCTTCTTTCTTGTAGATTTGTTTGGAATTGGAATTCCTACGTCATTCTCCGTCTACGTGCACGAGATTCTTCACCTATATGGGGCATTGGACGAGTACCCGTGGGGACCGCCAGATGATTGGGCAACCGCTTCGCCGTACCCGCCTCTCTATGAACTCTGGCCTAAGCCCAATTTAGGATGGCCTTTAATTGTATGCGTAATGGATGATCCTCTTCTTTACTGGTTTGCGATATGCACCCAAACCAGGGGTCAGATAGGATGGAATGACTATGATGGCGACGGGATTCTCGACCCAGTTGATCCGGATCCTAGGAACTATCGTCCATGGGAATACGTGTTTAACATAGCTGCTCATGGATACCACGAGGTTGAAGTGGGCATGAACATGACAGGTGTCATGGTTATTGGCGATTTTGCCCCGCTGGTTTGGACGCTTACGTATCCTCAGCCATACGTTAACTTTTACGTGTTTGATCCTAACGGCAATGCTATAATTCAAGCGTTTGAGGTGGTGAACTACTCCTTCAGCTTCAACGCGTCCACCGCCGGGATATACAGGTTTAGATTTGAAAACCCAACGGACACCCCCATATACTACATGAGGTTAAGGCTAGCCCTAATTGCGACATTGCCTGTTGTAGTTGAGCTTGAACCCAGAGCCTTTTCTTTAAACTTAACCATTCTTGATCAGAATGGAAGGGCTTTAAGCGGAATCCCAGTTTCAATTGTCTCCTCAACGGCCAATTACTCTGCATTACTAATGACAGACCCGGACGGGAAGCTCAACCTATGGCTTCCCGAGGGAAGCTATGCTATAAAAGCAACGTATATGAATTCAACTATTCTGGATACCAACATTAACGTAAGCTCAAACGTTTCTAAGACATACGTCATATCAGAATTCCCACGACCTTCCAAGGCCACTCAACTCACTCTGTCGCCAGAGACGTTCACGATAGCGCCTGGTCAGAGCATCACGATAACCGCTAAGCTAACCTCTGACGGGCAACCCCTCGCTGGCAGGCAGATAGTTTTTGCAGCTTCGTTGGGATCCGTCAGTTCCAATACCGTGACGACTAACGAGAGGGGGGAGGCCTCTGTCGTCTACACGGCCCCAGTCATGAGCGTCAGGACGAGCGTTACGATAACCGCCTCGTTCTTAGGGGACTCAACGCACGAAGGGAGCACCGCCACTTGTCAAGGGGTGGTCGAGGTAGAAGTCGGGCTCCCAACCGTCTCCATAAGCGGTGCCTCCTTCGCAGTCCCCGAGACCTTAAAGGACGAGGCCTCCTCCTACAGGGCATCCATCCCCGAGGACGTCTTGAAGCTCCTGCCGATAGGACTGCCGAGCGAGTCCTTCGTACTCGCAACGCCCGAGGGCCTCTACTTGGTCTTCGCAAACAAGAGCGAGAGCGGGCTGGCTTACGTCGAGGGCTGGAGGCTTCCGCAGAGCATAGGCCTCAAGGGCATTAGCTTGAGCGTAGTGGTCGCGAAGTGCGTGGCCTTCGAGAAGGAGGGCGCTCCAACGACGATAGGCGAGATCCTTGCGAGCCCGGGCGACTACAAGTTCAAGCTCGTCAAGGTGAGCACCAATAGGAGGCAGATCTCGATACTCTACGACCCCGACGAGGAGCCCCACGTCGAGTTCCCGATGACCATCGGCTGCTTAGTGGAGAAGCCCATCAAGCCGTTGAACGTGGTCAAGGCGATCTTGGAGAAGGCGAAGGACTTTGCTCTTAAGCCAGACGAGCAGCTAGTCGAGGACCTCCTACAGGTTGAAGGAGAGGAATGCCTCTGGCTCTTCAACTTCAACTACGAGTACTGGTACGACGTACCGGCCGTTACGAATGGGATAGTCATCCCGACGGATCACCCGATATTCGAGCTCATTGAAAGATCCTTGCCCGTCGTGGAGAGGTTCACTCGCTTAGGAGGAAAGGTCATCCTATACGACGTGAAGACCGACATACCGTACGAGGCCGTCTCCTCCGTTAGAGAGCTCGTGATGAACTACGACAAGTACGTCGGGAAGGTCATGAGGCTGGCGGCCAACTGCTACGGAGGTTACATAAGCGTCCAAGAGGTCATAGAGGAGAACACGCCTTGCGGTCGAGACAAAGTCTACGTCCAAAACATCGGGTGTGTTGACGTAGTCGTCGATGTGAGGCTTGAGGGGCTGATAGCGTGGAACAAGGTGAGCGTACCTCCGAGGCGTGAGGAGCTCTTGCTGGTCTTGGGCGTTTCGAGCTACCATCAAGACGAACAGTTCGTGAGAACTGATGGCGTCTTCGAGCTAGTGGGCAAAGTCATCTCGACGAGGCAGATAAGCGATTCTCTACCCGAAGGGATCGCCTTTCTGCTCTGTCGAGCCAAGAAGATAGGCGAGATACACTTCGAGAAAATGGCCCAACAAGTCAAGGACGAAGTTAGGGATCGCGTCGGCGAGCTCTATTGGGTCCTCCAAAACATCTACCCGTACACAGGGCGACCCCACATACCCTTCAAGGTCCCGAGGACGGTCTTTAACCCCGTGGCCCCAATATTTGTGAGGACCCCAGAGGAGATCCCTGAGATACGCGTCGAAAGGAACTTCACGATAAGCATAGCAGTGGCCACGCCTGAGGCTCCCATGAGGCTCAGCATCGCCAACTCGCACATAACCGACATCTCCATAGCCCTCAAGGAAGTCGTCAAGAACGCCACGATATGCTTTGAAAAGCTATTTGAGAGGTCTCTCAACGTGCCGAAGCCGCCTGGCCTCGTCTACGCCTACTACGAAATAAGCGTGAATATCTCTAAGGAGGCCCTTAAGGGAGCCAACATCACGTTCTGGGTCTTGAAGGAGTGGCTGGTAGCCAACAAAGCCGCCGCCAAGGACGTGACCATGCTGAGGTACAGCGCTGAAAAGTGGGAAGAGCTCCCGACGAGGCTCGTAGGCGAGAACTCGACCCACTTCAAGTTCGTAGCCGAAACTTCAGGATTCTCCGTGTTCGCAATAACGGTGAAGGCCGTTACGCCTACCACAGGCGTAGAGGGCTACGCTAGGGACGAGGCCGGTAGGCCCATGAAGGGCGTCGCCGTCATAGCCCTTAGCAAGATCGCCCTCGGCAAGGTCTCTGAGACCGACGAGACGGGCTATTACCTCGTGGAAGTGCCGCCTGGAGACTACGTCTTTGTGTTCTCAGCTACGGGCTACGTGGACAGGTCAGTGGATGTGTCGCTGAGGTCGGGCGAGCTCAAGAGGGTTGACGTGACCCTCAAACAGGCGAAGGCTGAGTTCTTTGAGACATGGTACGACGCTAAGTTCGAGGTCGCGCTAGCGACTAAGGAGCCTTGGAAGGTGGGGAGCGAGGTAGGCGTTGAGGTCTGGATAACCGTCAGCGACATGGGGGGAAATCGACAGCTGGAGTTCAGGAAGCTCAAGCTAGAGCTATTGCCAACAAGCGTCGAGGAGACCGTACCGCTCAACGTCAAGACCGAGGTAGGCGGCACGGTCTGCAATAGTAGCGTCGCCCTTAAGATCCTTGACGACTTCAGGCTAATGAAGCCGGGCTTCGAGGGCTCCTACACGTTAAGCCTTACTCTCGAGGGCTCCGTGACCGACCGCTTGGGCATTGCTTGGCCGGGCCTAGCGATGGAGTCGACGAGGGTCGGGGTCTACGCACCTCCGTCGCCTGTGAGCTTGAGCACCGAGATGCCCGCGAAGGTGACAGTGGGGGACGAGTTTGAGGTAAAGGTCAAGGTGAGGAACGATGGCGAGTACTTGGTACGCGACGTGAAGGTCGAGTTGCTGTTGCCCTTCGGCACGTCGGCGTTAGGTCCGCTGGATTGGAGCAAGAGCGCGCTTGGTCCAGGAGAAGAGGCCGTAGCCACGTTCAGGCTCAAGGCGAATATTAAGGGGACGCCTTCAGTAAGCGCAAGCCTATCGTATACCACGTTGTGGGGTTACGAGGTCTTTGAGCTCGGCAAGGTCTTGGGCTCTCTAACTATCGAGGAGAAGAAGGCGTGCATAATAGCGACGGCGGCCTACTGCTCTGAGCTCGATCCGCACGTGCAGTTCTTAAGGGGCTTCAGAGACAACTTCGTCCTAAAGACCTTCGCCGGGAGCAACTTCATGGAGATCTTCAACGCGTGGTACTACTCCTTCAGCCCCAGCGCCGCCTCCTTCATCTCCACGAGCGAGTTGCTCAGGTCTGCCACGAGGGTCGCCCTCTACCCGCTTATCGGGATACTCCACTTGGGAGTCCTCGCGAGTGACGCCTTCAGCTTCAATAGCGAGGTGAGCGTGATGGTGGCCGGGATGGTGATAAGCGCAATGATAGGGCTCGTCTACTTCACGCCGCCGACGCTGCTCGCTCTCTACTTAGTCGGGCGGCGGAGAGGCGTCTCAGGGATCTCGAGGCTCAAGCCCAAAGCGTTGCTAATGCTACTGGCAGTGAGCGCGCTGTCGGTCGTCATAGCCGAGTTGACGCTCTCGCCGACCTTGATGATGATCGGTAGCGGGGCACTAGTGCTGTCAACGATGGTGTTGGTGACGTGGACCGTCGCCCTAAAGGCCACGAGGAGGCTCCTAGCCCATCCATTTCTTCCGGTCTGACCTCCTCTCCACCCTGAAGGACGGGGCTTTCAGTTGTAAACCTCCTCCATGTTCACCATTAAATGTTCAGGCGCTGTACTAATAGGTGCTTGCAGGCTTGCCCGGCGAAGCCTCTAGTGGTTGCTAGGGGCTCTCTGTGGAGCCCAAAGTTATGGGCCAAGACATTCTATGAGGTTGAACAGCGAAAGCGGGATCGCATAGCTCGCCGAGCTACCCAGCTAATCGATCTGGAACCAGACTCGGCTCTCACACGACATGCTCATGCGTTGACAGTCGCTGTGAAGTTATGTCGCAAGTTAAGGCAGCTCCTCCTCTGCCGTTGCAGCTCGAGGCTTTCTCGATGCGCTCGACCTAGTAGAAGTATATTATTGTCACGGTTTCGGTAGCCCCGCTGAACCAGTTCGTGTTACCCACCCTGATCTCTATTGAACCCGGTAGGACCGGGAAGACTGCTACTCCTCTCGCCCTGACGGTTATGCTTTGGTCGTAGTTGACGCCGCATGAAGACCATATCGCGCGGACGTACGTGTTCTCCGTCGTTGAGCTTTCAACCCGAACAATAACGTATCCAGCATAAGGTGCATAAACGTCCAATAAGTGTACCGGCCTGCTGGTTGGCTTATGGTCTGCCTATCAACCCAAACAGTCGATCTCTCTAGTTATCCTCGTGATTATATGTATGGCGTTTGATCTTTACACATACATTAAGAAAGATTCTTTCCCGGAAGAGATTCTTAGATTACTACCATAAAGCTCAAAACCCCAAACATTCGGCAACAGCGTAAATACGTTAAGCCACCGCACCCCGCGCTCCAGGACAGGGTTACAAACCCAAAAAGCGCAGTCCACCACAACAATCTAATCTCTCTATTTCGAGTATGCCGCTTGGGGATTCGAACCCATAAGGCTTAGAGGGATAAGAGCCTAAAAGATAAAGGATCGGAGCCCTTAAAAGCAGGGGTCCGAGGGCTTACAAGGTACCCTAAGAAAAGCAGTAGATGGACCTTAAAGCAGATTTAGAAAAGTAGAATTAGGGGTCGAATAAATGAGAATAGCTACTTTGCTACGCAAATGTGTGGTGCTTATATTATGTTTATAATATTAAAAGAAGTTTTGCTTTTCTCCTTCATGCACTCCAAGGTTTTGTGCCGGTGCATATACCTGACTTGAGTCTATGCAGTCCTTACACGTATTTAACCTCCTCCCTAAGTATTTCTTCAGCCTCCTTCTCCTGAGTATATGTTAGTATGTAGTCGAGCCTTGAATGTTTAGTTATCTTAGCTATTATTGATGGGTTTACGTTCTGCCTTAATAGATGGGTTATGAATGCATATCTTAAGCTATGGGTGTTTACATGGTATTTTGATCTGCAGAACGTCTTAACCCTATTTACAAGCTTATCCTCCCCTACATCGCATATTTGGATGCATCTATCCCTATCTATTATCTCGGGGATTATTATGAGCCTGCAATCCTCCCTTCTCCTCTTAGATAGCTTAACCCTAACCTCCCTCCTGCCCGTTTTAACGAACTCTATCATTGCTCTAACTGCCTCGCTTATCCTTGATCCGTTCAGTTTGATGTGTATGCATATCTCTTATCGCTTTTAGTATGTTTAAGACTCCTCTCAAACCATCCCCTGTAGAATTCGTAGTCTATACCCTTATCCCATCCTACAGAATCCGTAAACCACAGGAAATATAACTATTCCTAGATCGTTAATTGTAAGCTTCTCCATTGGCTTCCTCCCTTTATTACGCTTATCTTAAGGCCGTAAGATAAGCTAGGCGGAGGATATATTGCCCAACGAAACTCCCGCTAAGGCTTCATAACCCTCATCGAAATATGAGGAAACATGGGGTTAGGTCAACGTTAATGAACGAAAAAGGTGTTGTTAGGTTTATGATGTGGATAGGTTATTAAGCTTCATACTGCATATTTAAAACCTCATTTTAACTATATAATATCTTTTTAAAACCGGGTTTTATGATGGGTTAAGCTGTTAGTTACATACATAACATACACTATGCTTAACTCCCAAGTTGCCAGGTCTAACGAAAAAGGCTCTGTAAACTTAAGCATGTTTCATCACCTCTATTATTGGTAGTGTTTTCTCTATGAATTCCTTTGCTTTAACTCTACCATTTATCCATGTTTCATTTAGCATTATTATTATTGATTTTAGAAGGT
>Ga0105158_1000860_pt1 | contig 12327 bp, 12 predicted proteins | sample LHCtaG_FD_81567 | JGI IMG/M metagenome (GOLD analysis project Ga0105158, IMG submission 81567) | Hot spring microbial communities from Little Hot Creek, USA to study Microbial Dark Matter (Phase II) - LHC4sed_matched | ecosystem: Environmental > Aquatic > Thermal springs > Hot (42-90C) >... | reverse complement strand
ATCAGCTTATAACTGATTTATGCCTTGGTTTAGGCTTGGACTGGGTTTTTAAGTTCTATACAGAATTTTTGTTGAAGAAGGGGATAACTCCTGGCTTTAACACTGGCAACTTTGCCTTGTTAGTTGAAAAACTTATTGAGTGGGACGTGGGCCTGGAAAACGTTGTGATAGCTGCGCCGTTCAACAAAGTTGGTTTTCAAATGGTTCCTTCGAAAGAAGAATGCGAAAAGGCTTTGGTTGGTCTGCCCAAGCCTATTGTTTTGGCTATAAGTATTTTGGCGGCTGGTTACCTGAAGCCTGAAGAAGCCGTGGATTACATAGCGGGTTTGCCGAACATAAAAGGTGTGGCGGTAGGCGTTTCAAAAGAGAAGCATGCTGTCGAAACTTTTAAGTTGTTGAGGGAGAGGTTTTCATAAAAGTAGGCTCAGTAGATAAAACTCTTACCGTAAAACGTAAGACAGTAAGATTTATTTAGTGGCTGCAACAGAGTAAGATTGTGAGATATTATGGGTGAAGATAAGTATAAGGTTAAGGTTTCTTCTAAGGGGCAAATAGTTATCCCTAGTGAGATTAGGGATAGGTATGGATTCGCTAAGGGAACTGAATTGATTGTTAAGCCTTTAGACGAGAATAGGATTTTGCTTGAGAAGGTGCCAAGGCTTTCTGAGTTGTTTGGTTTTTTGGGGGAAGCCAAGGTTTCAAAGGCTTTGTTGGAGGCTAGGGAACGCGAGGCTTGCGCCGAAAATGAGAGGCGTGAAGAACTTAGCAAGTAAGCCTCTGAAGAAATTGGTTTTTGACGCTGGGCCGTTTATTCTCCTTTTTACGAATGAGGAAGGCTCGGACATCGCCAGGGAAGCGGTTCTTCTCCATGAGAGAGGCGAGATGGAGATTTTCATGCATCCAAATAATCTTGTCGAATCTTATGCTGTGCTTTCTCGAATAAGCAAAGAAAACCCCAAACTGTTGGCGAGGAAGGTTGAACCTAGCACTGTTATACGTTCGGCCTATGCAACCCTTAATGTTGTGTATGATGAGGAAACTGCCTTGAAGCTGGGAGCCTTAAAACTGAAGTATGAAGATAAGCCTTGGGGAGACTTATCATCCGCTGCCTTGGCACTGCGACTTTCAGATGGGGAGAAAGTTCCCGTAGTTATTCTAGACGAGGAAAAACATTTCGCGGACATTAAAGAGGTTGTGTCAGTCAAAGTATCTGATTTAAAAGAATACATGACTGGAAAGTGAGAAAAAGGTAAATTGGAGCTGCTAGATAGAGGCTTTATGGCTAAGTGCTTGAGCTGCCTGTCGCCAACACACGCTTAGCTTTTACTTTAGTACACTACGGCGGCCGAGATTTAGCTGCAGCCTGCAAAGCTGTCTGCATTTTTTAAAGTTTATTGGGAAGCATGGGTTGATTGGGTAAATATACTGTTAGAAACTTCGTTAATGGCGACGAGAAACGGATAGTTGAACTTTTCAATCGTGTATTTGAAAATTTCAGCGGTTACGTTCCTAGAACTGTTGAGTATTGGCGTTGGTGTTGCTTGGAAAGACTTGATGTTCGCCGAGATGGCATTTTCCTCATTTTCAATGAAGAGAATGGAGCTCTTGAAGGTTATGCTGTCGTCGGGTTGTCTGGGAATATTTGGGAGTTTTGTTGTGTACCCAGTTTGGACGTTGCCTTGCTTCTTCTTGATGAGGCTATAAGGTATTTGGAGGATATGGGTGTTTCTGCGGTGAATGTTAATGTTCCCGAAAGTTGTGATGTTCTTAACGAAGCTTGTAGGAAAGCTGGTTTTGCCAGGGTTGATGTTCACAAGATGTTTGTTGGAGTGCTGAGTTTCAGCAAACTGCTTTCAATCCTTATTGAGGATAGGAAAAATTTTCTCTGCGGTAAGTTTAAGGAAAAATTTTGTATCATGATTAGGGATGCACCTTTTTGGATTGAAAAAACCCTTTCTGTAGACATAAATAGGGATGGAGTTAATGTTTTTGAGGGTTCAGTTGATTCTCCGACGGCGTTTGTTAAGACGGATGTAAAGACGCTTTCTTCGATTCTTTTCGGGATAATGAATCCTATGCATGCGGTTTTAAGGTTCAAAATGGGGGTCAAGCCTTTTTGGAAAATTCCGAGGTTTGTGGAGTTTTTGGATTCTGTACGCCTAAGAGATGCTTGGTTTTGGCCTCTAGGCGATTTTGGATAAGCGGGTGGTGTAATGGTTGAAGAAAAAGTTGTTTATCGCACCTTTAAAGATGACGATAAAAATGCTGTTGAAAGTCTGGTTAAATCTATCTTTGGGGGTTTCTTGCAAGGAGAATATTGGGATTGGAAATATTTGAATAATCCATTTTTCAATCGTGAACTTTTAGCTGTTGCTGAGGTTAATGGTGAAATTGTAGGTTGTAACCATTGGCTTTTGAGAAGCTTTAAAGTTTCCCGTTCTGTTGTGAATGATGTTGTTTTGGCTGCTGATGTGGCTGTTAACCCCGATTATAGAGGAAAGGGTTTAGGAAGCATGCTCCTGCGGTTTTTGAGGTCATCTAGAATCGTTAAAGACAAGCGTCTAGCTTTCATTTACATGTTTGCCGATCCAAGTTTAGTTAAAAGGTTTCATGCTCCAGCCGCAGAATACATTTTGGCTCCGGATGGGACAGCACAGTACATGAAGGTTTTAAACTGGAAAAAGGTTAAGCAAAATGTAGAGTTGTTAAATAAAGCGATACGATCTGGAAAACTCCGTAAAAAACTTTCTAATGACGACTTAAAGGTTCTCTTTAGAATATCTGCAGCCCCACCACTTTACATTCATGTTAAAAAGGATGGAATAGATGTTGAAGAAAGTTTAGCCGGGGATGCTGACATTGTTTTGTCTGGAGATTTATCAGTGTTTGATAGAATTAAGCTTAGTAAAAGGAGAAAATGGAGCCTTTTTAAGGCTATACTCACTGGGAGGCTGAAAGTAAAGGTTAAGTTGACTAAGCTATTGAGTCTTTTCCATGTTTTATGGATTTTTGAGGAAGTTCTCGGTAGAAAATTGACCTAATCGTGGTTTATATGACATCGGTTTTTTGGAATAGGAAAATCCAAGGAGCTTCAGCAGAAGAGTTAAAAAGGTTACAGTTAAGACTTTTGCGGAGACAAGTAAGAAGAGTTTATGAGAATAGCGCTTTTTACCGTAAAAAGTTTAAAGAAGCCGGAATTAAGCCTGCACAGATTAAGAGCTTAGATGATGTTGCGAAGCTTCCTCTAACCTCGAGGGAAGAGTTAGAAGGCAAATTCTTTGATGTTTTGGCTGTTTCCATGTCTAAAGTTGCAACTATCCGCATGACAAGCGGAACTACAGGTCGTCCATTAAGGGTGGCCTACACTAAAAATGACGTTGAGATGGTTGCTGAGGCGTCGGCGAGAAAACTTACGTATGCTGGTGTAACGGACAGCGACATTGTTCAAATCACAGCCTCTTATGGGCTTTGGCAGGGCGCGTGGTCCATTCAATGGGGAGCTGAGAAGATAGGCGCCTGCGTTATCCCAGTGGGTCCAGGAGACTCTGAGAGGCAGATTCTCATGATAAAGCAATTGGGCACAACAGTTCTTTATGCCGTTACAAACTTTCATTTCAGAATTCTTGAAGTTGCAAAGGCTTTAGGTGAAGATCTGAGAGATTACAATTTGAGAATAGGCATATGCGTTGCTGAGAAGCCTAGCAAAGAGCAGATCTCCATACTTGAGAACGGTTTCGGCTATGAGAAGGTTGTTATTGACTATGGGGCTACGGAGTTTCCAGGATTCTCCGCTCACTGCGAAGAGGACAGAGATTTCCATCATGTGTGGGCGGACTTCTACCTCGTAGAGGTGGTTGATCCTGAAACCCATGAGCCTCTCGGAGAGGGGGAGCGGGGTGAGCTTGTTATTACAAGTTTGCAGAGGGAGGCTTTCCCGTTAATACGGTACCTTTCAAGGGACATAACACATTATTTAGGCTTTGGAAAATGTTCTTGTGGAATGGCTCACCCCAAAGTTGGAGTAGACATCGAAAGAGAAGACTTTATGGTTAAAATTAGGGGAGTTGCTGTTTTCCCAGGCCATGTGGAGATGATACTCAGCAAATTTCCAGAGCTTACTGGAAGGTGTCAGATAATTGTAGATAAACGCACACCCAAACAGGAAGCCACTCTGAAGGTGGAGACCCGCAGAGGGCTTTCCAGCATCGAACAAAAATCTATTAAGGAGAGGCTTATTGAAGAGGTTAAGAATAGAGTTGGCATTACTTTTAACGAGGTTATTTTTGTTCCAAATGGAACCTTTGAGGGTAAATTTAGGAAGACGATAGTCATAACCTAGTTTGTTTATGCTGAGGTGAACTTGTGCTCATTTGTCTTTCAGCCTCTCATAAAAGGGCAAGTTTGCCCATTCTTGAGGCTTTGAACATTCCAGATGAAGATGAGTTTATGAATAAACTTTGCTCCGAAGGTATAGTTAAAGAATGCGTCCTTTTACAAACTTGCCATCGTGTTGAAATCTACATTGTTGTAGAAGATTCGGTTAAAGAGGACGTTATAAGTAGGATATTGAAATTTTGGAGTGTCAAGGCTGGGGTAAGCCTTGACATCCTAAATAAAATTGTTGAGATTCATAAAGGGAGAGACGCTCTAATCCACCTTTTTAATTTGGCTTCTGGGCTAGAGTCTGTGGTTTTAGGCGAGGATCAAGTTCTTGGTCAAGTGCGTTCAGCATATGTAAAGGCGAAAAAGTTAGGATGTGTAGGTCTTGTTCTTCAGAAGGCGTTTATGAAGGCGGTGAACATTGGTAGACGTGTAAGAACGGAAACAGCCATTAATGAAAAACCCGTTTCCATAAGTTCTGTAGCTGTTGACCTTGCTGAAAAAGAGCTTGGAAATCTTCGGTTTGTAAAGGCTTTGGTTATCGGGGCTGGTGAGGCTGGTTCAATAGCGGCAGAAGCCCTTAGAAAAAGAGGCGTAGAAACCATTATCGTTGCTAACAGAACGTTTGAAAGGGGTTTAGAGTTGGCCTCCAAAGTTGGCGGCAAAGCAGTTAAGCTCAACCAAATATGGCAAGTTTTGCCTGAAGCGGATTTGGTTGTCGCGGCTGTTTCAGTTAATAAGCCCATTTTAAAATCGAAACAAGTGAGGAAGTTGCTGACTGAAAGTATGCAAAGGAAGAGATTGTACTTTGTGGATATATCACAACCTAGAGCTATTGATGAAAAGATTGGATTGATTCCCGGAGTAACCCTTAGGAACATAGACCATTTGAAGGCAATTGTAGATGAAAATTTGAGAAGTCGGCTGGCTGAGGCTGAAAAGGCGAAGAAGATTATTTTTGAGGAGCTTGAAAGGTTTGAGCGTCAACTTGCCAGGCTTTTTGTCGAACCAATGGTTTCTGAGATTTATAGGAATGCGGAGGCTATAAGGCAGAGGGAGCTTGAAAGGGCTGTCCGCAAGATGGGAGAGAAAGATGAGAGAAAAATTACGATCATGGACAGGTTTTCAAGGGAGCTTGTTGAAAGGATTCTACAGGTTCCAATCGAACAGCTTAGGGAGGCAGCCCTGAAAAATAACAGTTCGTTGCTTTCTGCAGCCGAAGAGCTCTTTGGAATAAAAGCTGAAAAGGGTAAAAAAGTTGTCTAAGTCAAAGGAGCTCTTTGAAAAAGCGAAGAGGCTTATTCCAGGCGGGGTAAACAGCCCTGTCAGAGCCTTTGAGCCCTATCCGTTTTTCACTAAATATGCTAAAGGTTCAAGAATAGTGGACTTGGATGGAAAAGAGTACATTGACTATTGTATGGGTTATGGCCCCCTAATCCTTGGACATGCGCCTGAACCTGTTGTTGAAGCCGTTAAAGAACAGCTTGAAAAGGGAACCTTGTATGGAACGCCCACAGAGCAGGAAGTAGAATTAGCAGAGCTTATTTGTGAGGCCGTGCCCTGCGCCGAGATGGTTAGGCTCGTTAATACCGGGACTGAGGCTACAATGAGCGCTATCAGGGTTGCTAGGGGTTTCACTGGCAGAAAGAAGATTGTTAAGTTTGAAGGCTGCTATCATGGAGCCCATGATTATGTGCTTGTGAAGGCTGGTTCCGGCGCAACAACCTTTGGAATTCCAAACTCTTTGGGGGTTCCGGATGAGACAACGCGGAATACTTTGGTTTTGCCATACAACGATATTGAAAGTTTTGAGAAAACAATTGAAAATGAAGGTGACAACATAGCGGCAGTCATAATCGAGCCTATCATTGGAAACGCTGGTGTGATCCTTCCTAAAGATGGATATTTAAAAAGGATTAGAGAGTTAACGAAGGAAAAGGGCATCTTGCTTATTTTTGATGAGGTTATTACTGGTTTCCGCTTAGCCTTCGGCGGTGCACAAGAATATTATGGCATAATACCTGACATGGCAACGCTTGGAAAGGTTTTGGGCGGAGGCTTCCCGATAGCGGCTTTCGCTGGAAAAGAAGAAATAATGGAGATGGTTTCGCCTTCGGGCAAAGTTTACCAAGCTGGAACCTTCAGCGGAAACCCCATAAGCGTCGTCGCCGGATTAGCCACGCTAAAAACCATTAAAGCTGAAGGAAAAACATTTTATGAAGAGTTAAATTCGAAAAGAGAAACCATTTGCAGAGCCATCAAGGATTTAGCTGAAGATCTAAGCCTTCCAATTCAAGTGAATGGTGTAGCCTCCATGTTTCAGCTGTTTTTTTCAGAAGACGAAGTTGTTGATTACCAAAGTGCAATGAAAGCAGACAGAGCAAAGTTTGCAAAATTTCACAAATGGCTTATGGATAACGGCGTTTTTATTCCGCCATCACAGTTCGAAACATGCTTCATATCAAGCGCGCACTCAAAGGAAGACATTAGAGTAAGCATTGGAGTATTTTCAGACGCTTTGAAGCATGCCACGAAGTAGTTAAACATCTTATCTGGGTTGGTGCGTGTGCTTTCTGTTGTTATTCCGGCTTTGAACAGCGCTTCGACAATTTCGTTGACCCTTTTTTCAATTTTTTCGAACAATTTTCCAAGGGAAATGTTTGAAGTTCTCGTGGTTGACAATGGAAGCTCCGATAAAACTGTTGAAATAGCAAAAAAATATCCTGTCAAGGTTTTTTATTGCTCTAAAAGGGGTATAGGTCCTCCGAGGAATTTTGGTGCAAGAATGGCTCAGGGTGAAATTGTTTGCTTTACAGATTCGGATTGTGTTGTTGGAAAAGATTGGTTAAAAAGAATTTTTAATTTTTTTCATGAAAACCCTAAAGCTGATGGAGTTGGAGGGCCAGTGTTTCCCTACCCGCATTATCAAAATAAGATTCAGAGGTTAACTGGAGAACTATTCGTTGAGGATCAAGGATATCCAAAGGAAATTACAAAGGTTCAGTTTGGCTCTTCACATGGAATAATTTTCGGTTCAAACAGCGCATACAAGAGAGAAGCGTTTTTATCTGTCGGGGGCTATTCCGAACCCGGCGGCTCAAACTTGGAACTTGCATGGAGACTCGCATTAAAAGGACGGAACCTGTTCTTTAATCCAGACTTAAAAGTTTATCACATTTTTCCTACAAACCTTAAGGCTATTTTAAAACAGCAATTTAGGTGGGGAGCGCAATTAACTCAAATGAAGCGAATGCATAATGTTAATAAGGGATTAAAAGAACTAATTTTTATCTTCTATTTTCCTTTAAGACGTTTATTATTCTTAATTAATCCAAAAGATTTAGAAAAAAAACTCTTACATTTTACGCAGTTGGCAAGCTATAGTTTCGGACGTTTATGTGGATTTAGGTGCGCATCAGATGAAACTTGAATTAAAAAAGAAAAAAGATCATCTTTTACAGTATTTGGGTATACCTGGTTTACTCAGATTTATCTCCATTTCTCCTCGTACTGTAGAATTCAGAGTTACCGATAACTGCAATAGTAGATGTATAATGTGCAATGCATGGAAAAATAAATCTAGGAATGAATTAAGCACCGATGAAATTGAAGATGTGTTATATCAACTTAAAAAATTTGGGGTTAATAGTTTGATACTCCTTGGTGGAGAACCGCTGCTGAGACAAGATATCGGAGTCATTATAGAGAAAGCCAGTGCACTTAAATTTAAGACAATCTTACTTGTGACCAATGGGCTCCTCTTAGAAGAAAAAGCTGAAGAATTGTTAAAAAGCGGAGTTACTCATATTACCGTCTCTATTGATGGAATAGATGGCACACATGACTCTATCCGAGGAATTAAAGGCTGTTTCGACAAGGCTATTAAAGGAGTTAAGGCGATTCAAAAGCTAAAAGAAAATGTTAATCCAAAAGTTATAGTTACATTGATAACAACGTTGCTAATGAAACAGAACATTGATGAGATCCCGCAACTTATCGAGCTTTCACGTAATCTTCACGTCTACTGGGACTTTAATCTCTTAGACTCTAACCTTGACCTTTTCAAAGGTATACCTTACTCAGATATTTTGGTAGATGATAAAGAGAAAATCGACAAAACTATCAATTTTTTAATTAATATTCAAAAAGAATCGCCTGGTCTTATATCTTCTTGTCGCCATGCACTTGAATATGCGAGAAGATATTTAAAAAGGGAAGATCTTAGCAATTATCACTGTGTACACGGTTACGAAATTTTACATATTGGGTCGCATGGAGACGTTTATTCATGTTGGATTATGGAACCCCTAGGAAATCTACGAAAAGCAAAATTAAGAGATATTGTGGGAACAAAGGAACATCGAAAACTTGCAGAGCGAATTTACATGAGGCATTGCCCAGGTTGTACTAACTTATGCGCATATAATATAGTAACAAAACATTTAATATTTCACTGGGCACATTGCGAGAAAAGAAAAAGAAGATTTAGGATGAGTTTATATTAAAAGAAATTGTGTATGCCAAATCAGCAAACAGCATGTTTAGAATAATTTAGCTGCAAGAGTTTGTGGGACACTGGATGGTTCGCAGGTGCAAGCGTTGCGTTTTACCTGAGACTTATCCAGGTATACGTTTTAACAACGATGGAGTATGTAATTACTGTCTAAATCATAAACCTGTCATGTATGAAGGTGAATCTGCTTTATTAAACATTTTAAATGATAATCGAAATAAGGGGCAGGATTACGATTGTATAGTTCCTGTAAGTGGAGGAAAAGATAGCGCTTTCGTTTTAAATCAAGTCAAAGAAGTTTATCGCATGCGAACCCTCGCTTTCCATTATGACAGCGGTTTTGTTTCAAGGCAAGCTAAAGAGAATTTACGCAATATAATTAAAACCCTGAATGTTGACTTTGTAATTGTCAAATCCAGTAGAGATACTCAAAGGCATTGTTTATCGAATAGCATAAGGACTTGGACTCGTAATCCGAGCGCTGAATCCCTGCCTACACTATGTTATGGATGCAAAAATGGCTATTTGGGAGGAGCGTATAGAATTGCAAAGGAAAAGAAAATACCATTAATTATTGTAGGCGATGCTTTAATAGAAAATGCGCAGCAAATGCGTCGACAAACCGCATTGATGCCCCACAGATTAGTTATAATAAGCCTTGCTTTAAAATTCCTAAAGAACCCTTTTTATCTAAACCCTCATTACATTCACGATTACATTTACGCGCAAATGGAATTTCCTTTACCAAAAAATGAGAATGATGGTCCAATAAGGATATTACACTTTTACAATTTCGTAAAATACGACCAGCAAAAAATTTTATCTACAGTAGAAAAAGAATTGAATTGGAAAAAAATGGAAGGATTTGTTTCCACTTGGCGTTTTGACTGCGAAATTCATGCTGTTTTAGAATATATGCTTGAAAAGAGGTTTGGTTTTACCGAAAAAGATGAATTCTATAGCGAGGCCATTAGAAATGGCGAAATGAGTAGAGAAGAAGCGTTGGAACGCTTAAGATTAGAACGAGATCCTAAGGTAATCAGCAGACGCCGTGCTATTATGCACAAAGTTTTTGACAAATTAAATCTATCAGAGAAAGAGAGATATATTATACTGAATTGCAAATCGCTTATCGATAGTTAATTTAAAATGAAACGTCATTAAGTGGGTGGTGTAGAAGTGTATTTAACTACGAGGATTAAAAAGTCTAAGCAAATGGTTCGTATGGTTAGACCACTGGAGCTTAGTATAAGCGATTTGATATATCCGATTTTCATACGTGAGGATGGTAAAACTTTTGAAATTCCTTCAATGAAGGGTCAAAGATATTATTCCCTAGAGAATTGCAACGAGGTTTGTAGGGAAGTTATAGATTTGGGGATTCTAGCGGTTATGGTTTTTGGTGTAGTAGGCCAAAAGGATGCTGATGGTTCGGTTGCTCTGCGTAAAAACGGTTTTCATTCCCAGATTTTTAGAAAGCTAAAGCGTGAATTTGGTGATGTTTTAGTCCTTATTTCAAATGTTTGTCTCTGCGATTATACTTCTGACGAGTTTTGCGTTTACACTGATAAAAACGGGAAGGTTTTGAATGAGAAGACTGCTGAGATGCTTAGTAAAATTGCTGTTGTTCATGCTGAGGCTGGGGCTGATGTTATTGCGCCTGCCGCCATGTGTGATGGGCAGGTTAGGCATATTAGAGCAGCATTGGACAGGGAAGGCTTTGACGATGTGGCTATTATGACGTATGTTAAGACTGACAGTTGCCTCTTCCAGCCGTATTTTGAGGCGATGACTTTAGCTGAGACACCTAGGCGCACTGTTGACTCTAGCAAGTTTAGGACTGATGTGATTAATGAGAAGATGTTCATGCAGAAGGTGGACTTAGACATCAGCGAAGGCGCTGACATGGTTATCATTAAACCAGCCATTACAAACCTCGACCACATACTTAGGGTTAAACAAAAGTATCCAACAATTCCTATAGCTGCATATCAAGTTAGCGGTGAATATGCCATGGTCAAGCTTCTAAGCGAGTATGGCCATGTGGACGAGAAAGTTTTGCTTATGGAGACTTTAAGCTCCATTAAGCGGGCTGGAGCAGACATGATTTTAACCTATTACGCAATTGAAGCGGCTAAAACATTGAGGGAAAAGAAATAAGGTATTTTTAATAGCAGGTTATGGAAGCATTTCAAGGAAGCTTGGATAAGCTTGAATAGAAAGCAGATCGTAGTGTTTGCGCCTCATCCTGATGATGAAACTTTGGGTTGCGGGGGCACAATAGCCAAAAAATTAGCTGAAGGATATGAAGTTATTATTGTTGTCATGACAGATGGAAGGTTTTTGTTATTAAAAAGTTTCGGGATAGATGATGACCCTTCACCTGAGCAGGTTAAGGAGATTAGACGTGGGGAGGTTTTAAGGGCTACGAAAATTTTAGGCGTGCCAAAGGAAAATGTGATTTTTCTGGATTTTGTTGATGGGACACTTGAGGAAAATGAAGAGGCAGCGGAAGAAAAAGTTGCCGAAATATTGGAGAGGTACACACCGTCAGAAGTTTATTTTCCTTTTGAGCGAGACGCCCATCCAGATCATCAAGCAGCAAATCGCATCATAAAAAGGGCTGTTGAAAGGCTTGGTATAAAGCCGATTATGTACCGTTATACTATTATGCATAAGGCTGCTCGTTTCGGCCCTCTCATAGAGTTTCTTGCCAGCATTTTTAAGCGCGATAGAATTTATGTTGACGTTTCAGAGTTTCTCCCACTGAAGAAAGAGGCTGTTAAAGAATTTAAAAGCGAGTTAACGGCGATTTCACCCAAACAAAGCAAACCCCACACTAAAGACTTTAAGAAATTCATTAAAAAGAAAGAAACATTTTATATTGACAAAGCTTCCGGACAAAAAAGGATTTTATAACGGAGCTTAAAAAGAAACTTTTCATATTAATTTAAAAACATTGTCCGCTTAGAAATGAGAAAACTAGGTTACTTGGGATAGGAGAACTGATGTTTTTACTAATAATTTTGTGGCTAGTGTCTTTCGCCTTTTCGTTCGGGGTTACAGGGTTTATCTTTGTTACAATGAGTAGAGCTGCGAAAAAGCCTTGGAAATTAAAATCGGATAGCAATTTTAAGCCGAAAATATCAATAATTGTTCCTACATATAACGAGGCTGGTATCATTCGTTTTAAACTCGAGAATCTGGTTAAAGTGAATTACCCTAGGGATTTGATGCAAATAATTGTTGTGGACTCCAATTCCGAGGATCAAACAGTCGACATAGTTTATGAATTTATTAAGCAACATCCAGAAAGTAACATTCAAGTTCTTAGGCAAAATGAGCGATTGGGAAAATCAGCTGCATTAAATTTTGCCCTTAAAAATTGTGAAGGAGAAGTTATTGTTGTTTCTGACGCTGATTGTTTCTGGCCT
>Ga0105158_1000859_pt1 | contig 12351 bp, 12 predicted proteins | sample LHCtaG_FD_81567 | JGI IMG/M metagenome (GOLD analysis project Ga0105158, IMG submission 81567) | Hot spring microbial communities from Little Hot Creek, USA to study Microbial Dark Matter (Phase II) - LHC4sed_matched | ecosystem: Environmental > Aquatic > Thermal springs > Hot (42-90C) >... | reverse complement strand
TCTCCTCAGAGCCGCCGTCAAGAACCTCCTCACGAACTCCTCGAAGGTGACGCCGGCGAACTTGCTCATGTCCGCAAAACCGCTTATCATGGCGCTCTCGAGCTTTTCGTAGCTCTCGCGAAGCCTCCTCTGTTCTTCCTGGATTTGAGCTATCACACCAAGCATCTTGTTGAAGTCCTCCCTGAGCTTCGCGATCTCTTGCGCGTGCCTCTCGAGTATCTCGTCGTGCCTCTTGAAGCCAGCTATCATGTCCTCCCTCAACTTCGCCATCTCCTCGTCGTGCCTCTTGAAGCCAATGACCATGTCCTCCCTGAGCTTGTTGAGGTCCTCCCTCAGTCTTGCGATCTCCTCGTCGTGCCTCTTGAAGCCAGCTATCATGTCTTCTCTCAGTCTTGCTAGCTCTTCGTCGTGCCTCTTGAAGCCGGCAATCATGTCCTCCCTGAGCCTGACCAGCTCGGCCTCGTGCCTGTCGAGCCTCTTCAACAGCTCCTCGAACTTCTCGTCGTGCTTCTCCAGCCTCCTCAATATCTCGTCCAAGCCGAGCATCCCCGCTACGGCATATCGAAACTCCGCGTCCTCCCTAAGCAGCTCCAAGACCTTGGCCTTGAGCTCTCCCAGCTCCATTGAACGACCACTACGCTAAACAAGGCTAAGCGACATATATGCGCTTTGCCCTCGGGGCTGAAGACGCCTCTACCGACGAGCTTCCACGCCCTCACGGACGGGGGTCGATGGAGCGCCCCGTCAGCGGGGACTCTGCTCGGTCTGACCTACCGCTCGACGCGAATTAGGCGCGTTAGGCGTGAGCGAGGGCCTTAGGCCTCAACGCTCGACGAGGGGCCCTTCGTGTGTGGTGGGCTGGAGAGAGACGCAAGTGCGTAAAGGGAAAAAGGAGGGGGTTGGTGCTTGAGCCCCTTAGGGCCCGTAGGGGTACATGACGAAGAGCACGAAGCCCAGGACCGCCATCGCCCAGGCCACTGGGTGGACCTCCCTCGCCCTCCCCACGGCCGCCGCGACCAGCGGATAGGCCACCAGGCTTGCCGCTATGCCCAGGGTTATGTTGTAGGTGAAGATCATGAACCCCACGGTGACCGCCAGTGGTATCACCTGCGTGGGGTCCTCCAAGTTCATCTTGCTGAGCACGCTCAGCATCACGATGCCGACCACGATGAGCGCTGGCGCTCCGGCCAGGGTCAGGAACCTCGGGTCCAGCATCGATATGAAGGGAACTAGGGGCAGGCAGAGCAGGAAGAGGAGCCCCGTGACGACTGAGGTGAGCCCCGTCTTGCCGCCCATCTCTATGCCGGTCGCGGACTCTATGTAGGTGCCAGTGGTGCTGGTCCCGAAGACGGCTCCGAACATCGTCGCCGCCGCGTCCACGTGGAACACCCTGTCCACGCCGACGACTCTCCCCTTCTCGTCAGTGTAGCCCGCCTTAGCAGCGAGGCCAGCGACCGTCCCCAAGGTGTCGAAGATGTCCACCAAGAACAGCAGCACTATGATCGGTATCAGCTGGGGCACCCTGAGGGCCCCGAGCACGTCAAGCTTGCCGAGGACCTCGCCCCAGTTCGGGAAGCCCAGCTGGGCCTCTGGTTGGACTATCGGGAGCCCGACGGCGGCGGCTATGGCCATGGTGATCAGCATCCCGAGCAGTATGGACCCCGGCACCCTCTTGAGGTAGAGCGCCAGGGTTATGCAAGTCCCCACTATGGCGACTAAGGGCCTGAGGCTCCTCAAGTCGCCGACCTTGACGGGGACCCCGACGCCGGCCACGACTATCTCGGCGTTCGCGAAGCCTATGAACATCAGGAAGAGCCCTATCCCGACTCCCCAGCTGAGGGCTAGGGGCGGCGGGATCGCCTTGGCCATGACTGCCCTCACTCCGGTCGCCGAGACCAGTAAGAAGATCACTCCTCCCCAGAACACGGCGCCCAGCGCCAGCCTCCACAGGTCGTCCCCCGAGTAGCCGACGCTCATGAGGAGGGGTATTATGGAGAAGGCGAAGAGCGCGTTCTCGCCCATGTAGGGGGCCATCGCGAAGGGCTTCTTGGCGTAGATGCCCGTCAGGAGGGTGGCCAGGCCGGCGCTCACTATGGTGGCTATGACCACGGGGCCCAAGGGCATGCCCCCCTGTCCCCATATGAGGTTGGGGGTGTAGAGTATCGACGGGTTCACCAGGATTATGTAGGCCATGGCCAAGAACGTCGTCACGCCCGCCAGGACCTCGGTCCTGACCGTGGACCCGTACTTGCGCAGCTCGAAGTAGTCCGCTAAGCCCATAGCCCACCCGTTAAATTGTAGTCAAAGACTAAGTTAATAAAGCATGCGAGGCTTGAAGAAGGCCCAGACGTCGTGAAGGCGTAGCGAAAAAGTAGGAACCCCCGTGCAGAGGCGTCCGGAGGGAGTCTGAGCGAGGAGAGCGAGGCTCGACTTTGCCAGCCTGAAGGTCGAGTGGCTTGGCAAAGCCCGTTACACGGAGGCAGTCAAGAGAGCCTTAAAGCGATCCTAGAGGACGCTCAATTTGCTGTGGCCTGTGAGGCCTAAAGCCCTCGTCCCTCCTCGGCTGGCCCCATGCTCTTGATCTCCTCGGCGGCTGCCCACGACCCTATGTCGATAGCTCTTGAGGTGCAAGCGGGGTGGAAAGCCCTTGACGCGATAAGCAAACACGAATTGACGAGAATGGACATCAAGTGTCGAGCGGCTGGCGATCAACCGCGAGTGGGCGGTATCCAGGGATGGTATGAGATTATGGTGCGCTTCAACGTTATGCGCCCCTTTACGAGTTGGCGGATCGCCGCTAAACAGTCCCTTATCCCTCTGGGCAGTAGGAAGTGCTCCCTCACGAACTCCCTTCCCCTCCTCCCCATCTCCTCGGCCACTTTTGGATTCTTCAAGAGGTAGTAGATCTTCTCGGCCGTCTCCTCCACGCTGGACACCAAGAAACCGTTCCACCCGTCTTTGATCTGGAGCAGTATGCCCCCCAACGGCCCCGGCAACCACCGGCTTGGCCTTCCACAACGCCTCGGTGACCGTGAGCCCGAACCCCTCCTTGATCGACTTCTGGACGATCACGCTAGAGGCCCTCTGAAAGGCGTTTATCTCCTTATGGCTGTCCGGCGGCAAGTCTAGTATGTGTATGTCTGGGTGGCCTTCGGCAGCCCTCTTGGCCTCGGCCAGCACCTCTTGGTACTCGGGGTCGTCGCTAGCCCCTCCGCCTACGAGCAGTAGCTGGCAAGGTATCTTCTCCCGGACCTTCTTGAACGCCGCGATCACGCCCAAGGGGTCCTTGAAGCGGTCGAACCTCGACACCTGCGTGATCAAGGGCTTCTCGGGGTCTAAGCCGTACTTGTTTAGGACCTTCTCGATCTCTTCTCGGCTCAGCTCTCTGTTCTTTTCGGAGAGCGGATCGATGAATGGGGGATGACGAAGCTCACCACGTTCCAAAGCGGCAAGTACTGGAAAGTGGAGAAGATCGCTGCGTCGTAACTCTCCACCATGCTCCGCAAGAAGAACTCGATGTCCTTCATCTTAGCGAGGGGTATCGTCTCCAAGTGGACGTGGCACCTCCATATGACCTTCTTATTCCTACGCACCTCATCGCTAAGGAACTTTATGAGGCCGAGGGGCTGGGGGTCATGTATGATTATCACGTCGCTCTCCTTATCTAAGACGTCTTTATTCTTCTCCAAGGTGTCCCAATAGAGCTTGATCATGGAGGGCGAAAACCCATCTCTCCCCTGTAAGAAGTTGTGCAACGTCTTGGTCACCCTGAAGAACTCGGGCTCGGCGCTTATGACGTCCCAGCGTACGTCAAACCCCAGCCCTCTTAGGAATGGAACGGTTGATGACAATATCTCAGCAACGCCGCCCCCCTTCCTGGTTGAATTGATCTCCTGAATCCTTAAGCCCCTCAGATCGTCGACTAGCTCTCTCAGCTCCTCTATTATTACGGGATCGGCGAACTCGGCGTACCTCTCCAGCAGGTCGCTCAAGCCGTCTACCATGCCTTAAGAAAAAGGTAGAGAGGGTTAAAAGCTTCACTCAACGAATGCGCCCCCTCTCGTCTTGCATCTAGCGAGATTTGCGAGGGGCGGGGAGACGGGGAGGTGCTCCACGGGAAGAAGGTCATTGAGGTCAAGTGCTCCGGCGTGAGCAAGGGGGCGCACGGTGTTGCGCCCCCTTTAAGCCAGGGCTTTAAGTTCATCTTAGCGATAGGAGACGACCTAACCGATGAATCCATGTTCCGCGTCCTCCCGAAGTGGGCCTACACCATCAGGGTGGGGCTCGAGCCCTCCTTTGCGAGGTTCAATCTCCCCTCGCAGAGTGAGGTCTTGTCGCTCTTGAAGGAGCTCGCTGGTCTTGCGGAGGAAGCGAGGAGAGGCGTGTCAAAATTCAAAGTTCTCCGGACCTCGAAAGGACCCTAAAGGGCTCATCGATAAGCGAAGAAGGCATTTTGACCTTGACGAAGTCGCTGAGCGAGCATTAACCCCCACGAGAGAGGGGTTCAAGGGGACCTCGTTGGAGGGGACCTTTAGCCAGCAAAGACTGGCCGAGGAAGGGCCGCGCCGTCCACGGCTTAGCCAACAAGTCGTATGCGTCGGCTAAGTCGCAGATGGCCTCCTCAGTTTTGTCAAGGCGTCGAACATGCTGAGTCGCGGTCTGAGCGGATTTCGTTGGCGACGAAGGGGCGACGTGCGCTCTCGAGGGGCTTGGGCTTAAACTCCTAGAGCGCCTGAAGATCGCGAGGCTCACGAGCTTTAGGTGGTGGTTTGAGGATCGGGGGCGCCTCAGCAAAGAGGCAAAAGCCGTTATTCGTAAGAGGTCTTAAGGAGGGGTCGAGGAGGCGAAGTGAAAAAGGCGAGGACTTGGCTCACTAGGGCTTCGAGGGGCCAACCGCCTTGTAGAGCCTCAGAGCCTCCTCGAGGGCGTCAGCGATTTTAGATATCTTCTCCTCCATCCTCTTGCTAACGACGACGTACCTCCTGGGGTAGGGTATCTCTATTCCATGTTTGTCGAACTCCTTCTTTATCTCCCGCAACAAGTCTCTGGCCATCTTGAAGGCAGTGGGCTGGTCCTTCGCTCTCGTCAGGAGCCTCAAGACAACTCCCGAGTCCCCGAACTCCATGACGACGGCGTTGGGGAGCCCCTCTGCTGGCAGGAAGTCGGGGTGCCTCCTCGCTACGTCGACCATTATCTCCATGGCCTTCTCGATGTCGGACTCGTAGCTGACCTGTACGAAGATCGGGACGAGCATTGTCGGGTCCTCTATGCTGTAGTTCACTACGACCTCGCTCTGGAACACCGAGTTCGGGACCATTAAGCGCCTGTTGTCCCACGTCCTCAAGACAGTGTGCATGAGCCTTATGTCCTCGACGAAGCAGAACTCGTTCCTGAACATCACCGCGTCGCCGATCCTCATCGGCTGGGAGATCGATAAGAGGACCCCGGAAATTATGTTAGAGAGGCTCGACTGGGCAGCGAGGCCTATGACTATCGAGGCGAAGCCAGCTGCTACGAAGATGGAGGCTATGAGGCCCCCGGCCTCTGGGAAGGCAGTGAACGTGGTTGCCATGACGCCGATCACCGCCACGAGACCCACGATCAACCTCCTGACAAACCTGTATACGGTCTCAAACCTTGGCTGTGCCTTGACGAGCGCGCCGAAGAACCTGCTCAAGAGAAGGTTCAAGGCATAGGAGATGGCAAAAGTCAACGCCAATCCAGCTATGAAGATGAGCATAGAGCTCAGAGATATGCTCGGTAGGGGGCTCATGAGTATAGGCCTAAAGTCGGGCAATTTAAGTCTTGATGCGGGCTTTAGGGCGCGAGGCCTTTAGGACTCGCGGGGAAGCGCCTAACAGCCGCTTAGGCCTCGGCGACTTACTCGCTTCCGCCAAAGCCTTTCGCGCACCCATCAATAGTTCAACGCTTGCGCCAAGTCTTCTATTATATCGTTGACGTCCTCCAGTCCTACCGAGAGCCTCACCAAGTTCTCCGTTATCCCCAGTTTCTGCCTGTACTCGCTCTCTATGAACTGCGATGCCGACTTGGCGGGTAGCACGATGAGGGACTCCGTGCCCCCTAAGCTGGGGCTCCTCTTAATGATTTTCAATCTCTTCATGAAGCTCAGGACGTCGTCGTAAGAGCCCTTCAACTTGAAGCTGAGCAATCCACCGAACAGAGGTCTTTCAAACAACCTCTTCGCAACATCGTGATTGGGGTCCGTGGAGAGGCCGGGGTAGAACACCTCCTCTACCTTCGGGTTCTCGGCCAAATACTCAGCCACGGCCTTTGCGTTGTTGCTTTGCCTCTCGAACCTGACTTCAAGCGTCTTGACCCCCCTCATGATCATGTAGGCTTCAAAGGGTTGCAATATCCCCCCTAGCACCCTCCTCCAATTCCACAGCTCGCTAGTATCCCTCTTCGATCCTGCGATAACCCCTCCCACCACGTCATTGTGCCCTCCGAAGTACTTCGTCATGCTGTGAACCACGAGCCTGGCCCCGTACTTCGCTGGCTTTAGGACCACCGGCGTGGTGAAGGTGTTATCAACCACCAAGACCGTCCTCTCAAGGTCTACGTTTTTAGATAAGTAGTCGAGGTCTATCACCCTGTTCATGGGGTTCGTCATCGCCTCCGTAAAGATCATTGATGTATTCTTGTCTACGGCCTCGGCGATGGCTTCTGCCGAAGGCCACACCTTCTCCACCTTTAAGTTCATTTTCATGGCGAGGTTATTGAGTAGAACGAACGTCGAGCTATAGAGCTCCATTGGGACCACTATCTTGTCGCCCGGCTTTAAGTGCCACAAAAGTAGCGTTGATATAGCGGCCATGCCGCTATTGAATGCGAGGGCGTCTTCCACGCCTTCGAGCTTGCTGACGACTTTCTCGAGGGCTCTAGTCGTGGGGTTTTCCTCTCTGCCATACCTCAAGTAATTGCCTCTATCAACAAACGTGGCCAGTCCGAGCTCGTAGTCTATGTACTCGTAAATGACGCTTGTGCATATCGGCGGGATGTGGGAGCCGTAGGGGTCCCTATACTCGTGGCCGTGTATGGAGTTTGTAGAAAGCCTTGCCAAGCTACATCACCCGTAACGCTCGTGCTAATTACCCACTGTAATTTGTATATATCTATATCGATTACTAATAGTAATTGAGCTATCCCTTCAGCCTTGCGACGAGTTTATGCGCGACGCTCCTTATATCAATTTACACAGTTGCACCGCCATACGGAAGCGTCGACATACTAATCTACGGGGGGTGTATTCAATTGTCCTACTCTTGGTCGCGGTGGCAATATGCTACGTCAAAGCCCGGAAGTTGTCGAGCAAGTCCGAGGGTCTAACGCCTTAAGACCGTCGGTCCCCTTTACTTTTACTCATTAATGCATACTATTTCTGCGTAGCATACATTAGTGATAACCTCCTCGACCTCTCTTGATCGATTAAGAAAAGAACGTGTAAATATCTAAAGCCCTTTAGGACCATAAGATGAATAAAGTTTCAAGTATCAGTCAAGGCCTTGCACGATGGGCTATAAAGGCCGGTGCAACCAATTTGGCTGAAGCTTTAGACGATGTCGGTGGCTTTGACCTTCTTCGACTTCGAATGTATCGCACGCAACAATATGCTTAAGCCCGCAGCGAGACACGAAATTGTTGAGGTCCATCTAAGGGAGGTGTGGCTTCGAGGCGTCGGCCTTGGAGGAGGTCCTGAGCAGAATCCCCTCCTACAGCCAAGAGCTCGGGCTGGACCTGAGGGCCAAGCCCGACAGGTTTAAGTGGTTCATAGCGTCAATGCTCTACGCCAAGAGGATATCGTCCAAGATAGCCAGCGCGACGTTCAGGAGGTTCCTAGAAGGGGGGCTGACGGATCCTCAAAGCATAGCTAGCGCTGGCTAGGACAGAATCGTCGAAGTCCTGGACTCGGGCGGCTACGTCAGGTACGACTTCTCAACGGCCACGAATATACTCGAGAGCGTGAGGCTCCTACTCGAGAAGTACGGAGGGGACGTCGACAAGGTACACGAGAGCGCCTCGGATTCCAAGGACTTAGAGAAGAGGCTCATGGAGTTCAGGGGCTTCGGACCGGTCGCCGTGAACATATTCCTGAGGGAGCTCAGGGGGGTTTGGGGCAAGGCGGACCCCGAGCCCTCGAGCTACGCCAAGGCGATGGCCTCGAGGCTCGGGCTGAGCGACGACTTAGCGCGCAGGTACGAGTCCCAGCTCGTCAGGCTGTACATCGATTACTGCAAGCGCAAGGCCTGTAGCAAGTGCCCGATCCAGGGCCTCTGCCCCAAGCCCGAGCAGAGCTCACAATTCGTGAATTGAGCGTATCCAGGTTGAGTGGATACGCTTACCCCGAGCGTATCCACGCTCAGGTTGGGTGACGATAACACGTACTTGGACGTGCACAGGGGCGCTTTAATACACGTAGCCTTCATAGGCGTGGACTATTCCCAAGGGCCGAGGAAAATCTGTGAGGAGATCTTGCAACAGGCGGCGAAGATGGGGATAAAGGGCAAGATGGCTGGCGGAACAAGTTGGTTAAACCGCAAAAATAGGACGATGTTCGGAGGGTAAAGACTTTAAGGCTTATCGCAACTTGTCACGGCTTGAGCGCGCATTTTAATAAAAGCGGTTGCAGATGAAGATTACATGTGTGCTCGCACGATTAAGATACTCGACATAGCCCCCGTGATCTACCGAGAGGAGATAAAGGCCTCCATAGAGGACAGGAGGGAGCTCGCCAAGAAGATGGCTGATGAGACTAACGGGCTCGTTGAATTGGACGTGGTCACGCTTGATTACGGCACCGCTTCGATAGAGGGCGCCTACGACGAGTGCATAAACTCTGTCTACATACTCCAGAAGGTCAAGTGGGCCGAAAGCGCGGGGTACGACGCCATTGTCATCGACTGCTTTGGGGACCCTGCGCTCGACGCTGCTCGAGAGATCGTCGACATACCCGTCGTAGGGGCGAACCACGCCGCGACATTTTTAGCAGCGCAAATAGCCCACAGGTTTTCCATCATAAGCACGCTACCCGAGATGGAGCCCTCAATCATCGCTCTCTTGAGGAAGTACGGCTTGCTACAATACTTAGCATCCATCGAGACCATTCACATACCCGTGTTGGAGCTGGAGAAGGAGCCGGGCAGGACGGTAGATAGGGTCGTGGCCGCCGCTGAAAACGCGTACAAGAGGGGCGCTTACGCAGTCGTGCTCGGGTGCACGGGGTTGTCGTTCGTAGCCGAGGAGGCTCAGAGGAGGCTCTTCGAGAGAGGCTTGAAGATGCCAGTCATAGAGCCTTTGAGGGCCGCTATCCACACGGCCGTAGCTTGGGTCTTGATGGGCATAAGCCACAGCAAGGTGGCGTACTCGACGCCGAGGACGAAGCCGAGACGAGCGGAATTCTCGATACCCGTGTGATCACGCTTAGTATTGTGCTCGCCAATAAGCGTCCGTAGCGACAGAGCTAGAAACGCATGGCCTCTAGGTTTGGGCCGCTACGTCACAGAGCTGGGGACGGGAAAAAAGGTGCTGGCTATGAGGTGCCGAACAAGAGGTGCTTAAGATCCTCAGGTCTCAGCCCCAGCGCCTTGGCCTTCTCCAGTAGCTCGGCAAACTTCTCCTTGATCTCTGACACATCCGGTGGAACCATTAAGACCCTCACGACGTCGACGGGCCTCAGCTCCAGGACCTCGAAGGTCGCGGCCACCGGCTTGAACTCCCCATTCTCGCCCTCTATGTACTCTATCGTCAGCCTAACCGGCTTGTCGGAGATGCCGCGCTCGCTGGTCTCCTTCACCATCTTTGTAGCGAACTCTATCCAGGCCTGCCTGTTCTTCTCTCTGACATCTGGCGACAGGCTCTTGCTGTAGAAGCGCATGTAGAACCACCTCTTGGCCCTGAATATAGCCCCCCTGCACTTGCCGACCTTAAACTCTTGAACGGGCACGCGAGGTCTCCTCAAGATGACTACGCTGAGGGAGAGTATATCTTTTTAGCACTCCTTGTCGCTTGAAAGGAGGGCGCGTAAAAGATGTACGAAAATAGCCCGAGCCGAGGGAGGGCGTCAAAGCCATAACTAAGCCCAGCACCTTTAGTGCTTTGCGATTCGGTTCAAAGCTTGCGTTCATGGAGGGGCTCGTTGTGTTGGAGGGCTTCAAATCATCTGAGGACCAAGCGGCTTGAGGGACGGCGAGTCCTCAAACTTAGCTAAGGCACAAAGGAGTCCTCTGAGGCGGGCTCGAGGCGCTTCAAAGTAGAGGAAATATAGGAGGCTCTACAAGCATCGCTATGAGGCTCGAGGCGCTGGTCGATGAGCAGGATAATCGACGAGGCGCTGGCCATAATCGAAGAGAGCATACCGAACCCCTACGAGGTCAAGGCCGTTAGGGTGTGCGCAGGCTGGGGTTACACGGGGGTCAAGCTAAGTACCGGCCACGTCGGGATATGCTACTCGCTACTGGATGAGCAGGCCGTGCACTGCTGTCGTATAGCTAGGCGGGCCGGAGGGCTTGCAGGCAGCTTGGCGATCGAGCTGGCGAGGCTGGCTAAGTCGTGGGACTTGAGCGAGAGCGTAGTGGGCGTGGCCGCTCTGAACGCCCTGTCTCAAATGGTCTTGAGTGAGGGGAGGTACATTATCGAAGAGGGGAACTTCATCGACTACGTGGTGGCGAGGGTGAAGGCCACGGACGCCGTCGCCGTGGTAGGCAACATGAGGCCCCTCGTCGACGCCTTGCGAGGGAGAGTGAAGCGCTTGTACGTCTTCGAGAGGAATCCGTGCTTCTTCGACGACTACACGCTACCAGACGTGGCTTGCGAAGAGCTACTGCCCGAGGCCGACGTGGTCTTAGTGACAGGGAGCGCCATAGCCAATAAGACGATAGATCGCGTCTTAGAGCTATCGAGGGGGGCTAGGGAGATAGGGGTCGTCGGGCCTTCGGCGGGCCTAGTCCCCGACCCGCTGTTCAAGAGGGGGGTCAAGGTCGTCGGCACGATAAGGCCGGTAGACGCTGACAGGCTCTTGCAAATAATCGAGGAGGGAGGAGGGACGCCTCAGATCAAGCCCGTCGTTAAGTTCATCAACATCAGGCCCAAGGCCTAGGCCTCTAGGCTTTAACTCATCGAGCTGAGGTAGTCTCTCCTCGAGCGCTCGCGAAGGGTTGCTCGGAGACTCCTAGCTTCGCAGAGCCTTTGGCGCCGAGCCTTTTAGTTTTTTAATTGATGGTAGGGCGGGATCCAACTAGATCAGGTTCTTCCCCGCGAGCCTTTGGGCTGCCCAGTCGCCTTGAGTGGTCGCCATGGAGATGGCCTCGGCAACTAGCCTCTCCGCTGTAAATAGATCGCGTCGCCTCACGCATTCGACGACCCCCTCTATGCTCGCAGCTATCCTCCTGAAGCCCTCGGCCTTCGAGGCGTTCGCCGCGATGTTGACCTCGGAGATCAGCGCGTTGAAGTAGGTCACGAGCACCTTCTCCGCGCCAGTCAGCTCGGCCTCCTCCCTAATCTGGCTTAAGGTCCTCAGCAGGCTCCAAGCAATCATGAGGCCCGACTTCAGCCTCTCGGCGTAGTTGAACACGATCAAGGCCTTTTTGACCTCGTCCTCAGCCAAGGACGTCAGCCCTCAATAGAGGTAAATGGGGCCCTCCTAGCGAGGCTCGGCGTGTCGCCCTCGCTAGCCCTCAATAACCTCTTGATGTTCGCCCTCATAATGAACACCACTACTAGGCCTGCTTTAGATATATCTCTAACGCCCCTCTACGGGCGCGGCTGGGAGTTGGCCCTCAAGCTCGCGGGGGAGGCAAGAGTGATTGCACAGCAGGGCCTATTAACAACTGCGACTTCTGCACGTGAGGGGCCCTCTTTGCACAACCATAGCGCTGAGGCGCTTAGCATAGTCGCCGAGCTGTTGAAGAAGGTCCTCGGCGATGAGTGGGTCGTGTCCGATCGCGACTCAATAGAGGGCTACATATACGACGAAACGCCAGAACCCATAAGGCCCAAGGCGGCAGAGCACTTGGTGCTCGTCAAGCCAGCGTCGACCGAGGAGGTCTCTCGAGTCCTCAAGATAGCCAACGAGTACAGGGTCCCCGTCTTCCCGGTGGGGGGCAGGACGGGCCTCGTCGGGGGCTGCATACCCACTAAGCCGGGCATAGTGCTCTCGCTCGAGCGCATGAACAAGATCGAGGTGGACAGGGAGAACCTCATGGCGGTCGCTGAGGCCGGGGCAACGCTCCGCGACCTCATAAGGGCCGCCGAGGGCGCTGGTCTCTTCTTCCCGCCGCACCCGGGCGACGAGGGCGCCCAGATCGGGGGCCTGATAGCCACCAACGCAGGGGGCGT
>Ga0105158_1000858_pt1 | contig 12359 bp, 10 predicted proteins | sample LHCtaG_FD_81567 | JGI IMG/M metagenome (GOLD analysis project Ga0105158, IMG submission 81567) | Hot spring microbial communities from Little Hot Creek, USA to study Microbial Dark Matter (Phase II) - LHC4sed_matched | ecosystem: Environmental > Aquatic > Thermal springs > Hot (42-90C) >... | reverse complement strand
TTAATTAAATTATTTTTTAAAAAAAGAAAAATTAGTTTTTATTTGCCTTTTTCTACTTCTGTTAAAGCTTCATCTAGAATATCCATAGCTTTATCGCATTGCTCGCTGGTTACAACAAGTGGAGGCTTAATCTTAATTACATTGCCAATTCCAGCTTTATTAGATAATCCAAACAAAACGCCTTTCTCCAAGCATTTCATGAATACTTGAACCGCCTCATCTGTCGCAGGTTCTTTAGTTTCCTTATCTTTAACAAGCTCTACACCTATAAATAATCCTGGACCTCTAACATCTCCTATCAATTTATGCTCTTTCTGCATATCCTTAAGCCTTTTAGTCATCCTATCCCCTTGCTTAGCAGCATTTTCCCAAAGCCTCTCCTCCAATAACACATCTATAGCAGCAGCTCCAGCAGCACATTCCAATGGACCGCCTCCCATAGTAAATATATGCCATTGTGTTGTTGTTAATTCTTCTGGCACTAAGTCGGCTCTTATCACTGTTGCAGAGAGCGGCATTCCCCCGCCGAGAGCTTTAGCTGTAGTCATTATATCTGGTTTAGCATTAAAGTAGTCGCAAGCCCAGATTTTTCCAGTACGACCCATTCCTGTTTGAACTTCATCAGCTATAAATAAAACATCGTATTTATCACAGGTTTCTCTTATTATTTTAAAGTATTCTGGAGATGGGGGAAGCATATGACCTCCATTACCTTGAATCGGTTCTAATATAAAAGCAGCCACATCTTTTGCTGAGCCGCATTTTATTTGCCACTCTAACATTCTAGCACACTCAAAATCGCACTCAGGATATTCTTTTCCAAAATAGCATCTATAACAATAAGCGTTTGGTATTTGATAGAATCCAGGGAATCTAACAAGGCCTTCTCTATGCCATGATTGACCAAGCAAACCGCTTAAGGCTAAGGTTCCACCATGATATGCGTAATATACGGATATAACCTCCTTCTTTTTCTTAGTTATCATAGCAAACTTTAACGCTGTTTCATTCGCTTCAGATCCACCGCAAGAGAAGTATATTTTACAATTATTCTTTAAAGGTTCTGGAGCTATGCTTGCAAGCTTCTTAGCGCATTCAACTCTTGGAACGTTAATAAACATTGTTAAGGTATGAGATACTTTTTCAAGAACATCCTTTACTGCTTTAACATATTTAGGATGCGTATGACCTATTCCAAGCACTCCAGCTGTTTGGGAAAGAAAATCCAAATATTCTTTACCTTTAATATCCTTAAAAACAGCTCCTTTAGCTTCAACTATAGTTATATCAGAATATCCCCAACCATGAAGAACATACCTTTTATCCTCTTTTATAAGTTCTTCAATAGACATCAAGACTTTCCACCACAATAATTATGGTTAATTGAGTTGAATATATAAAATTTTCGGTAAGGTTAAAGATACTGACAAGATAAGGTTTTTATTGGCCTCCTAAAAAGCCTCTTTAAGGCTTAGTGATTTAGCTATGATGCTTTTAAGAGGCTTTTTAGGAGGCTATTAAGGCAAGTAGGGAGAGTGTTAGGCTTTGAGTTCATAAGCTTAAATCTTTAACCTATCATGACTCGCCTAAATCTAGAAGGCTTAGCAATTGATGAGACGAAGACCAAGCTTAACGGCGAATGGCTTTACCTATGGGCTGCAATAGAGGTGGATACAAAGGAAATATTGGCTATTTATGCTTCTTGCAAAGATTAAGCTTAAGCGCCTATATAAAGGTGTTAGAGGCTTGTTTAAATAAGCCTTTAATCCTAGTAGCCATAAATGCCATGACCCAAATATTGGTATATGCCTATAACCACTTAAGGGTCCATCAAAGCCTAGGAGCACCACCGCTAGGATGGTAAACTTATCTTGTTAGTATCGGTTAAAAATTTTATGTGTGAAGCAAAATAAAAAATCCTCGATTATAGTTAAACCATAATAAATCTCAAGTTACTACTTTAATCAAAACCTGTATCTGCTTTATTAAGTGGACAACTTCACTATTCTTTCCTTCTCTTAAGGCTTTTTGGCTTTTAATGCGTTGAATTTAAACTTATAAATTAAGCCTTAATATAAAAGCCATGAGTGAAAACAGCTTATTCAACACAACGAAAAGTTTATATATAAATAGCAAGAGCAAGGGGAATATAAGGTGAAAAAACCTTGATTATAGGAACACCAAAAGAAATCAAAAATCATGAATATAGAGTTGGAATCACCCCTTCAGGAGTTAAAGAGTTCATTAAAAATGGGCATGAAGTTTTAATTGAAAAAGGCGCTGGATTAGGGTCGGGGTTCAGTGATGAAGAATATAAAGCTGCTGGAGCAAAAATAGTTGATTCTGCTAAAGAGCTATATTCAAAAGCTGAAATGATATATAAAGTAAAGGAGCCTCTTGAACCTGAATACAATCTTTTAAGGGAAGGACAAATAGTTTTTACTTATTTTCATTTTGCTTCTGATGAAAAATTGACTAAAGCTATGTTGGATAGAAAGATAATAGCGATAGCTTATGAAACAATTGAAACTGAAGATGGTAGATTGCCATTGCTTGAGCCAATGAGTGAGATTGCTGGTCAAATGGCATCCATCATTGGTGCTTACTATTTAATGAAACCAAACAAGGGAAGAGGAGTCTTGCCTGGTGGAGTCCCGGGAGTGCCCCCCGCTGAATTTGTTATTTTAGGAGGGGGGACTGTTGGATTTAACGCTGCTAAAATAGCTGCTGGAATGGGGGCTCATGTAACTATATTGCAACGAAGCGAGGCTAGGATGAGATACCTTAAGGATGTTCTACCACCTAATGTAGATGTTGTAAAATTCAATGCTGAAAATCTTCAAGAGTATCTTAAGAAGGCTGATGTAGTTATTGGCGCTGTTTTAATTCCAGGAGCTAAAGCACCAAAATTTGTCACTAGAGATATGCTTAAGCTTATGAAGAAAGGCGCGGTTATAGTTGATGTATCAGTAGATCAAGGAGGAATCTTTGAAACAACTAAGCCCACGTTCCACAGCGATCCAGTTTATGAAGTAGATGGAATTATTCATTATTGTGTTGCTAATATGCCTGGAGCCTATCCTTTAACATCAACATTAGCTATAACCAACATAACGCTTCCATACGCCTTGGAAATAGCCAATAAAGGCTGGAAAAAAGCTTTAAAAGAAAACTTAGCTTTAAGAAAAGGATTAAATATGGCGTTTGGAAAAGTAACTCATAAAGGCGTAGCTGAAGCGTTTGGCCTTGAATATTATCCGCCTGAAACTTTTCTCTAAAACTTTTTTTTAACCAAAAAATAAAAAATAGTTAAAGAAAAATTAGGTTAAAACTTTTTTTCTTTCTTTTCCTATAGAGTCGGCAACTAAAATTGCATCTAGAACCATTTCAGGCGTTATGGAAAATGGCATATTTCCCATAGTATCTTTTGGATCACAAGCTTTTTCTGCAGCTTTCATTAAATCCTCTTTTTTTACTCCTGCTAAGCCAAGCTCACTAAGGGTAGTAGGCAATCCAACTTTAATGCACCAATCCACTATAGAATAAATTTCTTCAGGCAATCTATTTTCTAGCACTAACTGAGCTATAGTCCCGAAGGCTACTATTTCTCCATGTTCTCCATGAAGCCCGGGAAGTATAGTTAATCCATTATGAATTGCGTGAGCTGCGGCTAAACCGTTTACTTCCCAGCCTACACCGCTTAGCAGCTTTATCGATTCAATTATTTTTTCTACAGCTGGAGTTACGGCACCTATTTCCATCGCTCTTTTTGCAAGCAACCCATACTTCATTAAATTTTCAAAGCATACATAAGCTAAAGCTAATCCCGCATCTGTTGCTAAGCCTCCTAAAAAGCTTGGAGAACTTGAGGCTTTACAAGCTTCAGCCTCAAATTTGCAAGCTAAAGCATCGCCCATTCCTTGAACCAAAAATTTAACGGGGCATCTGCCTACTATATTTGTATCTACTAACACAAGCTCCGGATGCTTAGGATAAACAAGATATTCAACAAATTCATGCTTTTCTGTATAAACTACTGAAAGAGCGCTTGCATCTGCATTTGTAGCACATTGAGTTGGAACCATAGCTACTGGCAAACCACCCATTTTCCATGCTACAGCTTTAGCTGTATCAACAGCTTTTCCCCCTCCAACTCCAATAATTACATCAGCTCCTTTATCTTTTCCTTCTTTTGATAACCTATTAATAGCTTCATGAGTACACTCTTTAACGGTTTTATTTATTCCAACAATTTCAACTCCATTTTCCTTTAAGCTTTTTCTTATAAACTCTTCAGTAAGCGAAATAGCTGTTGGCCCACCCATTATAAAGGCTTTCTTGCCTAAATCTTTAACATGCTTCCCCAATTCATTAATAGCTCCTAAACCTTGAACATACTTGCTTGGAGTTGCAAAAATTTTCGTTAAAACTTTTACCATAATGCTTTTACCCTCCATAAAAATTAATAAATTCTTTGCAAATTTAAAGTTTTTGGAATAGTTATATCTAAAAAAGTAAACACTTTAAAATTAAATGCTTCATTTTTTAGACATAATTTTTAAATATAATTTTTTATAAAAAACTGTTCTGGTGAATTTTTATGAAGATAAAAATAAAGCTTTATGGAGATCTTAAAGAGAAAAGTAATAAAAACGAAATTGAATTAGTAATGCCTGAAGGAGCTAAAATGAAGGATTTAATCGATATTATTTCTAAAGATTATTTAGATAAAGAAGCATTGCTGGATTCTTCTGGAAAATTAAAATCTACTATAATAGTGTTGTTGAATGGAAAAAACATAGATTTTATTGACAAATTAGAAACTAAATTATCTAATGGAGATTTAATCAGTTTGGTTCCAGCAGTATTTGGCGGATAAATTTTGTAAACAAATTTAATTAGCGAATAGGTTCCCTTAAATGCTCTGCCCTTTCAACTTCTTCAACTTCATTATACCATTTCTTAGCAGGCCCAATCCTAGCTCTTATCTTCCAACTTAAAGTTTTAGGCTCTGTTTCAATACGCTCTAAAAGTTTATCTATTTTATCTGATACAATTTTTCTTTGCTCATTTGTTAAAACTTCATATCTTTCTAGAAACGCCTTAACTTTATTCAAATTAGTAGTTACAGTATAATAGAAGCCCCAGTCTTTAGATAAAATTTTTGCGATATACTCAGTATTTATTATTTCTTTATCGCTATCTCCTAAATTATGTTCAACCAAAAGTACAATAGTATCTTTAATATCTTTCTCGTTTATTTTAACTATTTGCATTTTTTCAAGCAAAAGTTCAGCTAATGGAATTGTTGGAAAATCCTTATCTAACCTATCCCTAAAATCAATAATATGGTTCATCTCAAGTTTATCGAGGAACACATCTATATGCGGTTTTTTTCCTGTTTTATCAAAAAATATGCATCTATTAACAAATAAACCTGGAGTTAAGGCTGCTTTCACAATCTCATATTTAAATTCTTGAGTAAAAAATTTCTCTATCTTTTCTCTTTGCTTGCTATAACCTATAAAATCCATATCAGTTAATTCTCTCCCTAAAGCTTTATGAAGTGATACACTATTTGGGCAATGAATTCTAATCGCTGTAGCCCCCATAATTCTCAAAAGTACACCAGCTTTATTAGCTTCTTCAACTATCTTAATGGCTTCAGCTGCAAAATCAAATTTTTCGCTTAAAGACAATTTAACTCCTCCTTTTTAAGAGCAACTATTTTTTTAGCATGAAATAAATATAAGACTTACTTAATATAAATTTAAATTTTTATCTATTATTAAGTTTTTCGTATATTTTATGCACCGAAAGTTTTATAAATAAAACAGAGTAAATAAAAATAATATTGCTGCTTTTTTTAGAATATTTATTCTGAAAAAATAATGAGGAGAAGATAAAATTGGCTAAACCGGAAGAAGTATTTATTAGAAGAGCTTCTGGCTTAGTAAGAGTTGTAAGTCCATCCGATCTGCTTGTTTATGCTTTTATGAATCCAACAATACCATACGCATATCATTATATTATTTGGTCTCAAGCTCTTTATCCTGGAGCCAGTCCATATATTGCTTCTCTCTTTATCCTTACGCTTTTCCCAATAGCTGCTTTATATTGGCTTTTATCTACAGCCATGCCTAGATCTGGAGGGGAATATATTTATACAAGCAGAATTCTTCATCCAATGCTGGGTTTGCTTAGTTCTTGGGGTATGGTTTTAGGAGGAGGCTTAATGTGGTCAGGTTGCTTAGCGGTATGGGGAAATTGGTGGGGTTGGGGTTCCCTATTTATTATGGAGGGCCTTAGAACCAATAATCCTGGCTTAGTAAATATTGGGAAATATTTAGCTACAGTAAATCAACCTATACCATACTTGATAGGTTTAGCTACAATAGCTCTTGCTGCTTTCTTTTGGTGGAGAGGGACCAAATGGGTTATGAGAGCTTCATGGTTCATTACTATTGCTACTTGGGTAATGTTAGGCGCATATATATACATAAACCTTACAGCTACTCCTGAAGCAATAGCTGAAAGAATGGCACGGCTTCAAGGGGTAGATTATAATTATGTCTTGGAGCAAGCAAAATCTGTTGGTTGGTCTCCTGGCATAATGTCTATAGCCGCCACTATAATGGCCGGTATGACTTATTACAATCTTAGCACTTTAGGTTCAACATATGCAGCTAATATAGCTGGCGAGGTTAAAGAAGTTCAAAAGGCTCAGTTATTAGCACAATTTGGCTCCTTAACATTATTTATAATTTATTGGGAACTATTCTCCTATGCAACTTACTCCGGTCTTGGAAGAAATTTAATAGAAGCAATATCTTACATAAATGCAGCTGGTTTGGATGAAAAAGTTTGGGGATTACCATTCACACCAGTATGCTACTATTTAACCCTTTTCCTAACGGATAATCCAATTCTAATGTATATAGCTGGTCCAATAGGCTTTCTTATAATAAACTTTGGAGGTATAATGGGGCTTGGCTTTGCTCCAACTAGAAACTTATTTGCATATGCTTTTGATGGTTTATTACCGAAATGGGTGTGCGGCGTGGATAAGAAAGGAAGAGCCTACGGAGCTGCACTTCTTGGATTCATTATAGCCGCGATAATCCATACTATAAACTCCTTCACGCCTTGGCTAGCTTATATAGCGCATACTATAGCTTTATGGTTCCTAAGCTGGGTAGTTCTCGGTATAGCTGGAGTATTCTTCCATATAAGGCAAAAAAGAGTTTATGAAGCTTCTCCATCGGTGGTTAAGAAGAAAATAGGAGGAATTCCAGTAACAGCGATATTAGGTCTCGTAACCACAATAATAAGTGCTATGGTAGTTTATTTTGTGCTTTATCCAGCTCTAACTGGAGCAGCTGTATCGCTTCAGTTAAAATATTTAGGAAGCACAATAGCAGTTGTTTGGGCAATACCTATAATTATTTGTTCGATATACATGTGGCGTGAAAAAAGAAAAGGCATTCCTATAGAGTTAAGGTTTAAAGAGATACCTCCAGATTAACTTCTCTACCTTTACCTAAACATTTTTTTATAAATAAAAATAAATGCTTACACTTTAGGCCTTAGTATTTTAAGCAATTGTAAAGCTTGAAATTTCTTCTATAAAAGCATGTTTAAATTTAAAACAGCTTTAAAAGACTCATAAACTATTCTCTCATATTTATAAGAAATCAAAAAGTCACGTTGCTTTAAAAAGTTTTGAGCATATTTTCATGAAAAATAGAAGAAATTGCATGTTAACAAAATATAAATTAAAAGGAAAATTTTAATTCTTAAATAAAACAAAAAGGTTTAAAAATTGGAGAACCCCATAACTTTCAGTAAAAATTAATTAGCAAAGTAATTTATTTACTGCTTTCGAAAGACTTAAAAATGATTCATTAAAGAAATTTAATAGCGAGTTGAGGGAGAATTGAGGATTGCAGCTGTAGGAGATTCAATTTTCACTTCAGGTTTTGCTTTAATTGGAGCTGAAAGCTTCGAAATTAAAAATGAAGGGGAACTTAATCAAATTTTGAAAAAAATTATTGAAAGCAATAATTACGCCGTTATAATTTTACCCGAAAGATTTGTAGAAAAAACAAGAGAGCTTAGGTTTAAGCTTATTAAAGAAGGGCAAATTGCCCCTATATTCGCTTTTATACCTGATTACACTAAAATTAAAGGTAAAAGAATTGAGGAATTAAAGAAAAGCATAAGCTTAGCTGTAGGAGCAGAATTAAAATTATAAAAAAGTTAAAAGGTTAAATTATGTAATTTTGAGGGAGGATAAATGAGTTTAGAAGAATTAATTGAAGAAGAAAGAAGGGCTATGAAAATAATTGAGGAAGCTAAAATTGAAGCTGAAAAAATAATTTCTGAAGCTAAAAAGAAAGCTGAAGAAATTTTAGGCAAAGTAACTAAAAGAGAGTTTATAGAAGCTAGAGTAAAAGAGGAAGAGAAAAAAGCTGAAGCTGAAGCTGAAGAAATTCGAAAAAAACATGAAGTTGAAGCTGAAAAAATCAAATCTATAGCTGAAGAACGAATTCAAAAAGCTATTGAGTTAGTTTTAATGGAGGTTCTTAAAGTTGAGTGAAGCTTTAGAAGTTATTAAATCTGAAATAATAAAGAGGAGCCGCGAAGAAGCTGAAAAAATAATTTCTGAAGCTAAAAAGAAAGCTGAAGAAACAATTAATTCAGCTGAAAGAAAAGCTGAGGAAATTTTAGCTAAATCCATTAAACCTGAAATTGCTGTAATGCGAAAAAGAATTTTAGGTGCAGCTCAACTTGAAGGAAGAAAAATGATTCTTAAAGCTAAAGATGATGCGATATCTAAAGTTTTCAGCATTGTAGAAGAAAAGTTAAAGAAGATAGCTAATGGAGAAGATAAAGAACATAAATATGAAGATATATTGCTTAAACTTATTAAGGAAGCAGCTTCTAAAATCGATGAAAAAGAGTTAATTATAACTTCTAATGAGCAAACCTTAGCCTATTTAAATAATAATATAAAGGAAATTGAAAATAAACTTAAAAATGAAGGTTTTGAAGTTAAATTAAAAATTGAAAATAGCCCGTGCAATTGCATTGGTGGAATTATAGCTTATAACAATAGCAAAACAAAGATTTTTTATAATCTTCTTGAAGGAAGATTACTTAAATTAAAGGAATCCTTAAGAGGTAAAATAGCTGAAATTTTATTTAGTTAAATTTTGAGGTGTTCAAATTTTGGTTATAAAAGGTAAAATCAAAAGAGTTAACGGTTCTTTAGTTGTAGCTGAAGGGCTTTATGGCGCAAAAATTGGTGATGTAGTTCATATAGGTGAATTAAAACTTATTGGTGAAGTTGTCAGAATTTTCGGTGGAGATGTAGCTTTACAATGTTATGAAGATACAAGCGGTCTTAAACCTGGAGAACCCGTTATATCAACTGGTAGACCTTTATCAGCAGAGTTAGGACCAGGTTTAATTGGAGGAATATTTGATGGTTTAGAGTTTTCTGAAATGGCAATGTGGCAGCTTGCTGGACCATTTATGAAGAAAGGTGTAAAATTAACTCCTTTAGATCGAAAAAAGAAATGGACTTTCACACCTAAAGTTAAAAAGGGAGATAAAGTTGTTGAAGGCGATATAATAGGGATTGTTCCAGAAACAAGCGTTATAGAACATAAAATTCTTGTTCCAGTTGGTTTAAGAGGAATTATAACTGAAATTAAGGAAGGAGAATTTACTGTTGAGGATGATGTTGCTTTATTAAAACCTCCTGAAGGTGAAGAAATAGGATTAAAGCTTATGCAACTATGGCCTGTAAGGGTTCCTAGACCTTATAAAGCTAGGCTTCCATCTGTTGAACCATTAATTACTGGACAAAGAGTTATAGATTCATTTTTCCCAGTTGCTAAAGGTGGAACAGCAGCTATACCTGGAGGATTCGGAACTGGAAAAACAGTTACGCTTCATCAATTAGCTAAATGGTCTGATGCGCATATAATAGTTTATATAGGATGCGGTGAAAGAGGAAATGAAATGGCTGATGTCATAACTCATTTCCCTATGCTTGAAGATCCTAGAACTGGAAAAAAACTTATTGAAAGATCAATTTTCATAGCTAATGTTAGCAATCTTCCTGTTTCAGCTAGAGAAGCAAGCATTTACATGGGACTTACAATAGCTGAATACTATAGAGATCAAGGTTATGATGTAGCAATAATGGCTGATTCAACATCAAGATGGGCTGAAGCCTTAAGAGATATTTCAGGTAGGCTTGAGGAGATTCCAGCTGAAGGCGGTTACCCAGCTTACCTAGCTGAAAGAATAGCTGAATTTTATGAAAGAAGCGGAAGAGTAATAACTTTAGGTAGCGAAGAAAGAATTGGTTCAGTAACAATTATGGGTGCTGTTTCCCCGCCTGGAGGAGACTTTAGCGAACCAGTCACCTCTTTAACTTTAAGGTTTGTTGGTACTCTTTGGGCTTTGGATACAGAACTAGCCTTTAGAAGACATTTTCCAGCTATAAATTGGCTTTTAAGCTTCAGCCGTTACACAGATTTATTAAAAGATTTCTGGTCTAAATATGATCCTGATTGGCTTTACTTTAGGGATAGAGCATTATCATTGCTTGAAGAAGCATCTAAAATAGAGGAAACAGCTAGAATTATTGGAGAAAAAGCTTTACCTGAAGAGCAACGCTTAATATTGTTTATTTCAGAAATTATAAGGGAAGGCTTTTTGGTTCAGCAGGCTTATCATGAAGTTGATACCTATTGCGAACCTGAAAAACAAGCTAAAATGCTTAGATTTTTAATTGAATTTTACGATATGCTTGAACCATTGGTTAGAGCTGGAGTTCCAGTAGAAAAAATAAGAGGCTTACCTTTAATAGTTGAAGTAATGCGATTAAAAGAAAGAAAAGGCGTTGAAGTTATTGATAAAGTTATGATGGAGGCTAAATCTGAAATTAAAAAACTTAGCGAAGAATACGGTTTAGTTATAGCTTAAATTTAAATAAAATGGAGGGTAAGAAAAATATGGTTGAAAAAGCCGGGCTTGTTTATAAATCTACAAGCGAAATTAAAGGACCTTTACTTGTAGTTCAGGGTGTTAAAGGTGCAGCTTACAATGAACTTGTGGAAGTAAAACTTCCTGATGGTTCAGAAATGATTGGAACAGTTTTAGATACATTCAGCGATAAAGCTGTTGTTCAAGTTTTTGGTGCAACAGAAGGTTTAGAACTTAAAGTTTCAGTTAGATTTACTGGAGAAGTTATAAATATTCCTTTATCAGATGATCTTATAGGAAGAGTTTTCAGCGGAAGCTTTAAACCTTTAGATCATTTACCTGAACCTATAGGAAAAGAAAGAAGAGAAATTTTTGGTTCAGTTATTAATCCAGCTGCTAGAGAACCTCCAAGCGAGTTTATTCAAACAGGAATATCAGCTATAGATGGAATGAACTCCCTAGTTAGAGGCCAAAAACTACCATTCTTTTCTGAAGCAGGTTTACCCCATAATATTGCTGCAGCTCAAGTAGCTAGGCAAGCTACAATCCCAGGTAAAGAAGAGGAATTTGCTGTAGTTTTCTGCGCTATGGGAATAAAGCATGAGGAATATGAATTCTTTAGAAGAGAATTTGAAAAAACAGGTGCTTTAGAAAACTCTGTTATGATTCTTAATTTAGCCGATGACCCAATTATTGAAAGAATTATTGCGCCTAGAATTGCTCAAACAATAGCTGAATATTTAGCTTTTGATCTTGATATGCATGTTTTAACAATTTTAACAGATATGACTAACTATGGTGAAGCTTTAAGATCAATCTCTGTAGCTAGAGAAGAAGTTCCAACTAGAAAGGGTTATCCAGGCTATTTATATACTGATTTGGCTACAATTTATGAAAGGGCTGGAAAAATAAAGGGGAAAAAAGGTTCAGTAACCCTAATGCCTATTTTAACAATGCCTGGAGGCGATATAACCCATCCAATTCCAGACTTAAGTGGTTACATAACTGAAGGACAATTAATTCTTGATAAAGATTTATATCTTAGAGGCATATATCCACCTATAAATGTTCTTCCATCGCTTTCAAGGCTTATGAAAGATGGTGTAGGCCCAGGAAGAACAAGAGAAGATCATATGGGAGTTTCAAATCAATTATATATGGCTTATGCTGAAGGAGTAAAGGCTAGAGGTTTAGTTAGAATTATTGGAGAAGTTGGATTAAGCGAAAGAGAAAGAAAATACTTAAGGTTTGCAGAGGAATTTGAAAGAAGATTTGTTAATCAAGGAGTTTATGAAAATAGACCTTTAGAAAGAACGCTTGAAATAGCTTGGGATTTGCTTTCAATGCTTCCAGAAGAT
>Ga0105158_1000856_pt1 | contig 12368 bp, 8 predicted proteins | sample LHCtaG_FD_81567 | JGI IMG/M metagenome (GOLD analysis project Ga0105158, IMG submission 81567) | Hot spring microbial communities from Little Hot Creek, USA to study Microbial Dark Matter (Phase II) - LHC4sed_matched | ecosystem: Environmental > Aquatic > Thermal springs > Hot (42-90C) > Sediment... | reverse complement strand
TGCATGGTCTCCGCAACTCTATTATAGTGGGCGTTCTTGCAGGCGCTTTTTCCCTAATTATAGCTATGGCAATCGGAGGAGTGAGTGGCTATGTGCATGGTCTCATTGGAGAAGCCCTTAACGCTCTTATCAACATATTCTTGGTTCTTCCAACAATACCTCTCCTAATATTCTTTTCTGCACTAATTCGAATGAGAAGCATAATACTTGTCGCATTATTCATAGCCTTCATCAGTGGCTGGCCTGGAACGGCGAGGGCATTACGGGCTATGGTTTTAAGCTTGAGGGAGAAAGAATTCATAAACTTAGCTATAATAACGGGTAAAAAGACTAGACATATAATTTTTGGCGAAATTTTCTCAAACATGGTAGCATATATCTTCTTACAATTCTGTGGGGCATGCGCCTCTGCAATACTAGCGGAGGCAGGTATAAGCCTACTTGGTTTAGGACCTACCGATGTCCCAACATTAGGAATGATGCTTCACTGGGCAATGAAGAGTCTATCATTACAGATTGGAGTATGGTGGTGGTTTTTCCCACCCGGTTTAGTCCTAGTGCTCCTCATAGCATGTCTATACACTATGAGTTCTACAATGCCTGAAGCATGACAATAAAGTTCTAGAAAAAAACTTATATATTTAGATTTTACTATGAAGATAACTGGGGAAAATTATGGCGGAAGAATATAAAAATAAGATTCTGCTTTGCTCTATAATCTCAACATTAATAGTGCTTTCAGCGATCTCCATAATGGTTCCAGTGCGAGCGCAAGAATTTACAGTTCCTGATGAACAGACGTTCTATTTTACAAAGCCCACAAAGCTAACTATAACTAGTTTGAATCCTATTACCCAAGGGATGCTGCGATTCCTTACATACGAATCACTTGCTCTTTACGATGACGCCTCAACAATTTTCGGTGTGGAGGGCATTCGTGGAATATTAGCCGAAAGCTGGGGTTGGATAGACGACAGAACATTTGAGATAAAACTTCGTAGAATAGCTCACTTCAGAAGCGGCACGCCTGTAACTGCCGACGACGTCGTCTTCTCAGCAGAATTATTCATGAATCCGGACTATGCTGGCTACCTCGTCTATCTGCGCGATTACATTGAAAAAGTGGAGAAAGTTGACGACTATACAGTCCACGTAATAATGAGGCCAGAATACGCGCGAAACAAAATGGTTCTAATGTTTCTAACAGAGCTTTGTGTGGTGCCAAAGTATAAGTGGTCTGCTCTCTTAGAGGAATATGGAACTAACATTATAGAATATACGCATATGAACTTTACTGAAATAGATGGTTCGGGGCCATACACACCCGTGGCGATTACTGAAGCTGGAATATACTTTGAGCGGGTTGAAAACTATTGGGGAGAACAGCTTGGTTGGCTCTTCGCGCCGAAATACTGGGTCTACTGCAGCGATATCTCGTCAGACATAATGTTTAGAAATATAGCTGAGGGAGCACGCGATACTTGCAGCTTATCTGCAGAAATAACTGTGGAATGGCAGAGATCATATCCATTCCTAGGCGCATGGAATTATCTAGGAGAGGCTTGGGAGATGCATGGTGTTGAGGCTGGCTGTAAAGGTGTTGTCCTCAACTTCGAGAAGGTTCCGCTTCTCCGTGAACGCTGGCTTAGAGAGGCTTTAACATATGCAATTGACTACAACAGAATAGCGGAAGCAGCGCTCTACGGTCAAGCTCTCCCCGCAAATCACCTCAGCCTATACCCATACTCAGATAAAGATTATGTAATGATGACAAAGGAAGTTTTAGAGGAACATTTCGACCATGTGGTGGTTGATAAGGGCATACCGCGACTTGCATACGATCCAGAATTAGCCATTCAAATACTAAAAGAGCACTGTGATCCTGGAGGCAGCAAAGAAACTGGCTGGTATTATAAGGGGCAGAAGATTGGTGGATGGCTTCTTACAACAGTGGCGGGCTGGCGTTCATGGGAAACCGCGGCTGAAATTATCGCTACCAACTGGAGAGCCATAGGCATAGATGTCACTGTAAACCCAATTGAATGGGCAACGTACTACGATTCATTTAATAGAGGAGACTGGGAGATTGCCTACACGTAGCTACTAGGATCTGAGGGAGCATGTCCGCCAGCTGGAATCGAGCGTGCCCTTACTAATCTTTTCGGCTATCCACAGTTAGGCATAGCTTGGGCTGGCTACAGCCCCTGCGGTTTCCAGAGATTCTGGAATGGGTCATATTCACCCTTACCAAATATTGCCAGCCAAGTTAAGGAGAAGCTCGATAGACTGTGGGTATTAGATTATGGATCGGCAGAATATAATAGGACGTTCATAGAGCTATGTGAACTAGTTCTTCCAGAGTTACCATTCATCCCAACGGTAGAAGACGGTGCGATGAAGATATATAATAGGGTTCACCGTTGGGTGAATTGGCCGACGGTCGACGACCCATACCCATATAGAACATTTGATAATGGTGTTCAAAGATTAAACTGGCACTTCCTGAAATATGTATATCCCGCTAAAGTTGAGACTGTTAGTTTCAGCCTATCAAAAGAGATATGTGAGGTTGGAGAGACGGTAACCGCCTACGTGAAACTAAGGAACACAGGCGATTACGAGCAAAGATATAAGGTGGCAATCAATCTAGGTCCAGCAAAGCCTGGATGGGAGCTAACTGAGGAAGGATTACTTGCTTGGAAGATTGTGAAAGTTCCACCAAAAAGCACAATTACTGTTGAACTACCAATAACAATTGAGGAACCTGGCAGTTACATACTGGTGGTCGACAACTGGAGAATAGGACAGTTTGATCCAGGTGAACCATTAACGATGCCACTAACAGTTCTAACACCTACACCAGCACAAACAGTAACAATTACAAGCACTGTTACATCAACGACCACAGTAACCACTGAAGTGCAGGTTCCAACAGTGGATGTTGCCAGCGTCGCTGGAGCCGGAATAATTGCGCTCATAGTCGGTATAGCAATAGGATGGATAGTAGGTTCAAGAAGAAAAGCATAAAGGCCCTCCTATTTTTATTTTTTCTTAATTTTGGTAATAAAAAGTTTTGTATTATTCTCGGCTGATGCCCCATATAAAGAGACATCCTATAATGCCGAGTAGGCTACCAATTATACATAGGAGGAGACCATGCCTATAATAGCCGAAAATAGCGTATTCTTCAATAACGATGACTCTTGGCGTGATCCACCTATTGTCCAAAAAACCTATGGCTCCCCAAAAAAAGATAAAAGGCTTCCAGATAAAATGATTAGGTATGCAATCTTGATATTCTTGCTCATCTTTACTGTAATTATCCCTCCAACAAAAAGCAATATTCCACCGATCAGACATAAATATGGATAAAACTTGCTTTCCACCCGCAATTCCAGTGTTCTATAATACTCCCAACGCAAGAGCTCCTGCGACTCTATCATCTGAACAACCCGAATTCTCCCTTGGCTTAGATCCCACCCACTTATTGCCGCTTGATCCTTAACCCTTACCCCCTCAAGATTGTATGGTGAGCTATACAATTCTAGCCATGGAGAGAAAAAACCAATAAAAATAATTAGGCAGCAGATCGCGCCAAAAACAGGTAGAATCCTAATCATGGTTACTCCCCTAAATTTGCCATTAAAATTCATCCACTCAAATAAATTTCTACTATATAAGTTTTCTCAGCTAGGTTTTCATTTGTTAATTGCGGATGATTCCCAAACTTGTTCTCAATATATTCTTTCGCCCCATAGAATGCTTCCATAATTGAGCAGTATCCATCGTTATTCAAATCGTATTTCTTGTTTCTCATAGCGTCAAAGATGAAGAAGGATGTTCCTCTATAAGTCTCCTCATCCTCTCTAGACGAGGTTATAAGAACTCTTCCTTCAGACATAAGGTAATTTTTCGCCGAACCGGAGTAACATGCGTCTATAATGATGATTTGCCTTGCTTTTATTTTTAATAAGATATCCCTAATCCTTCTATAACTTACCCACCCATCTGAAAAATATATTTCATCTTTTATGCCATGTCCAACTAATAGGACGAGAACAAGGTCATCTTCCCTAGATTTTACGGAAACATCTTCTATAACTTGATTGAATTTTTGGAGGGTCATGTTTTCCTCATAAAGCCTGTATATATTGCTCTCTCCGAATCCATTAGATTTAAGAAATTCCTCAACGTATCTAGTTTGCTCCCCCCAAGAGGGGGATAGACCTTCACCATATGCTAGCACGGCAAACCTTCTATTATAAACGTAAGGGTTAGATGACATTATTTTGACCTCAAATTCATTTGTAAATCCGTCCTCATCAAGATCGAAATTGCTTATCCATGATTCGCTCATCTCCATGAGATGCTCCCTGCTAAATCTCAATAAAAACTGTGCCTGCATCCATTCCTCGTAGCTTACATATTTATCCTCAAAAACTTTCTCAATAAAGTAGCTCGGCAAATCGCTGATGTTATTCACAATATACTCCTCCCAAGATACTAGCCCACGCTTTTTAACGGCCTTTTCAACAGCCCAATCCACGTAAACGAAGGGGAGAACATCAAGATTATCGATGACATTTTTCTCCCATTCCGCTAGGATGCCGTCTTCTCCAAGCGGGTTTATTCTTTCAATCCAATCTTTTGGCAACCCTTGCCTAATAGCATAGATGGTAGCCGGGTTCGGTTCGATACCTTTCTCCGAAATCCATGCAAGGTAATCCCTAGATATTTCGCAAGTCGCCGCTAAATTTATGATTTCCCTTTCCCACTCGCTCATTTCACCATCCCTATCAAACACTTTCAGCATCCTGATAATATCCTTTGACAGATTTTTTTCTAAAGCATAGATGGTAGCCGGGTTAGGCATTATTGGATCCAGCACATCAGCATTAGGTCCAAGCAAAGAATCATAGTTACTTACTCCATCATTGTTTATATCACCATTAACAACGAACTTAACGGCTTCCTCCCAGAAAGAAACCTCTCTCTTTATAGACCCCAGCAACCAAATTAAAGTGTAATAATTTGAGGATTTACAGTAATAGTAATTAAGCAAAATTTCAGTAATTACACTGTTATTAAGCCACATTTCAGCAAACCTTATCTCGTCATCATTATAGGCTTTGTTTTCCTCCCAAGGCCACCTAAACCTCTGATCTGAAAATCTCTGATCAAACTTAACGGCATCCTCAAATTTAAAACCTAAATCAAGCAAAGGCTGAATTCTCACTCTCTGCTGTTCTTTAAAACCTAATTTTAAAAGGTAACAGCATAACCCACTTGAGCAAAAAAGAATAGTTACCAAGAAGAATTTCGCTCCTCCAGGAATTAATCTTTTTAATGAAAAACTCGTATGCATTAAAAGCGGCCCCTCTATGCTTTAGTCTTTAAATAATTTCTCACCTCAATTAACTCATTATGTAAAAACGTAACGCCTTTTTAATAATATTTCCCTTCCAACAATAGAAAGGACGTGGAAACCTAAAATGGAAAAATACTAATATTTAAGGTCTGATTTCATGTCATATTAAAATGGTGATGCCTATTTTAGTGATTAAAACAGGCAAATTTCTGTTGAAGATGATATTTTCCTCATTAGCGCTTCTTCTTCTATTATTCATGCTCATCAGCATACCCCTTGGTTTCCAAATTCTCTTTTTTGAGAGAATATCTGAAGTTTACACATGCAGTTCAGGTTTTTTAATTGAACTTTTAAATCTGAGAGTTGAGGTTAGCATGGGTTTTCTCTTCACAATTTTTTCCTCAGCATATATCTTATGTTTTTTCATCTACTTCAAGAAGAGTCTCACTCTTAGGGATCCTAAAAAGTTTTTTGGAGAAGAGATAAGCGTTTGGTTGCTAAGAAATCCATTATTTGCAATACCCTCTCTATCATGTTTGGCATATTTCACATCAAAAATCATCCATTTGATTGAGGAGGCATATGGCATACCAGTTGGACAAGCTCCTGTCTCCGCAGACCCCCTTATAGCTTTTCTTCAGCTCTCAATTTCACCTTTAATTGAAGAAGTTATCTTCCGTGTTCTTCCAATAGGAGTTTTCTCAGCAACCTATCTTTTAACTTCACTCAAACCGAATAAGCCTAAAATTTCACAGAAAGAGAAGATGAAACTTTTGCTTTTAATTTTCATCAGTCCTGAACATGGAAAGCAAATTATGCGCTTAAAGACTGTTGCAGAATATGGCTTTTTAAGGGGAATAAGCTCCAGCGAATGTCTAATGGTTATTTTAACTTCAGCGATTTTCGGCTTCTCACATTTCGCTTCCTCAACAACATGGAGGGCTGGAAAAATCATATCGGCGTTTATGCAGGGGATAATTATGGGGCTCGCGTATTTAGCGTATGGTTTTCAGGCTCCAATTATAATACACTGGTTCCTTAATTATTATTTATACACGTTTAATCTCGCAAGCTTCATGTACCCGAGCTTTGCTATTTTAAATGAGCTAAGTACCTATATTATAGCATTGTTTGGTTCTCTCAATCTAATAGTAATTATTCTATTTGGGATTAAAAGTATTACAAGAAGTCGAATCTTAAGCGTAGAGGTTCTTGCTCAATTCCACAAAAAATTTGGGAGTGAATTAAAGATTAAGTATGAGAGGGCATTAAGCAGTTTTAGAATTACAAGCCTTAAGTCCATTATGGGTTCTAATTTCGCCATCCTAGTTTTAATTTTATTCTCCCTTTCTCTTAGGCTGCTGATTGTGAATTTTCCGAGCCCTGAGCCTGGAGAAAGATATTATGAAACTGGCTTCGTATTTGATGAGGTTTACTATGTTAAGGCTGCGAGACTGCTTTTTAAGGGCGAATCAACCAATCATGAGCACCCACCACTGGTTAAAATGTTGATATTGATTGGAATTTTGATTTTTGGAGATAACCCGCTTGGCTGGCGGTTTTTCTCAATTTTATCCAGTTCAATATCCATTGGTTTACTGTATCTGCTTATGTTAAATATTATGGGAAACAGGTTTAAATCATTTTCAGCGGCATTGCTATTTGCTTTTGACATAATGGCTTTTAACATTGGGCAAATAGGTATGCTTGACGCAGTTACCTTAATGTTCATTTTGGCTGCGAGCATCATGCTGGTCAAAGAGAGATACGACTCTAGTGGCTTACTATTTGGTTTAGCGCTCTTATGCAAGCTAAGTTCCATTTTTAGTCTCGGCATACTCTTCTTTCCATTGGCTAAAAGGATCTTTAAAAATGGGAAAATTAGGGTAAAAACTATTTTTGAATGGCTTATCATGGCGGTAAGAATTGTTCTTATGGCTTCGGTTGTATTTCTGGTGGGCTTATGGATTTATGATGTTGCCTATGGGGTTTTCAGCGGTAGCCCTCTCAACCACCTAAACTACATGTTTAATTATCATAATATTCTTAGATACGATGACCCTGAAAAAGTCATACTTCCACTGAAATGGATTAATCCCCTAGATCCCTTCCCCCCAGAAAAATATTATGAATATTATCCCATAGCATATTACGGCATATATACGCCCCTATGGTGGAGCATATGGATAATTACGCCATTAAGTCTCATAGAAGTATTGAGAGAAAAGAAAATCCCAGACTTCTTCATTTTCCTATGGATTACAGCAAACTTCCTTCCATATACCATCCTAGCTTACGTTCTACATAGGTGGGTTTATCCATTCTATTTCTGCATAACTCTCCCTGGACTTTACATGGGGCTATCTCAATGCTCAGCCCGCTTTAAAAAACCAAAAATATTGCTCACCCTATTAACTTTAGTACAAGTTTTATGGTTCATAATATGGTTCCCTATCAAATTAAGATTAATGTAAATGCTTTTCAATTCCTTTTAGCTCCACTTAAGGAGAGCACCTATTTATCACAAAACTGATGAGCAAAATATATTTTGCTCATCTGATGATGTCTATATCTGACTCCTTTATGGAGGATCTCATTCTTAATAGAAATATTAAGGCTATAGAATTTATTATTAACAGAAATAGGCTGTATGTGAATTTCGAAGTTAAGTTTTTAGAGTTACAATTACATTTTCCGGAATTATTTTGATGATGCTCTTGGGTACTGTTACATTAAGGTTGATGAGTATTTAAAGAAGAAGATGAATAAGGTTAAGATCAATTGGTCTGAGTACATTAGGGAGGCTATAAGACGTAGGATTGAGCTTGAAGAGAAGAGGGAAGCTGCCGAGAAACTTTTTGAGAGTTTAAAAGCGAGGAAACATGCTATGCCTTCTGGGTTTATAAATGAAACTATTCGGGAGATGAGGGAGTCTCATTGAAGGTTTATGTGTTAGATGCTTCTGTTGCCGTTAGATTTTTGCTAGTTGAAGATTTGTCGGAAAAGGCTGAGCTGGTTTTAGAGGACTTCTTGAAGGGGAAGTAGGATTTACTATCGCCAGAACTGCTCGTTTACGAAGTTGGAAACACCTCATGGAAGAGCATTAAAAAGGGGTTTATAGGAGCATTTCTGTTTTGCTGTGCGATATATGATCTATTGGTTTAAAGAGCATTGCTAAGTTCATGTTGCTGGGCTCGTACTTGATATCTCTGTCTCTACTGGCTTACCTATTTGGAGCTCATAGAGTTTTGCGTAGAGTCCGCCTAGCCCTAATAGTTCTTCATGCGTCCCTTCCTCAACTATTTTTCCCTTATCTAAGACTATGACTCTGTCCGCTAGGAATGTTGTTGAGAGCCTATGGGCGATTATAATGCAAGTCCTGCCCATAAGGAGTTTCTTTAAAGCCTCTTGTAGTAAGCTTTCAGTATATGGGTCAACGCTGCTTGTTGCTTCATCGAGAATTATTATTTTTGGTTTTCTTAGGAGCGCTCTAGCAAAGTTTATTAGCTGTCTCTGTCCAACCGATAGGTTTCCACCACCCTCAGACACCATTGTATTAAGCCCATCGGGCAAGGTTTCTATGAGCGGCTCAAGCCCTAGATCGCGTATAACATTCATGACATCCTCATCGGTAGCATCAGGTTTACCATAACGAATATTTTCGAGAACAGTATCCCTGAATAAAACTGGCTCCTGGGGAACTAAAGATAACTGGCTCCTGAGGGACTTCATCTTAATGGTTTTTATGTCCACACCATCTATGAGTATGCGCCCCTTCTGTGGATCATAAAGTCTCAATATTAAATTAGCTAATGTTGTTTTTCCAGCGCCAGTCGGCCCAACGACAGCCAATATTTCACCCGGATTAACCTTAAGGTTAAATCCTTCAAAAACACTTGTTTCACCATACTTAAAGCTCACATTTTCAATTAATATTTCACCCTTCTCAATATTGAAGTCTATGGCGTTCTCCGAATCTTTAACTGAGGGCTTTGTTTCTAAATACTCAAATATTCTTTCCGCGGCCGCTAACGCTGATTGCAACATATTGTAATATACTGTTAATGTCATTATGGGATTGAAGAACATTTCCACGTAACTGTAGAATGCGATTAATGTGCCTATAGTTGTCTCGCCACTAATAATTAGGTGTCCACCATAGAACGCTAATATCGCTATTATTGCGGCTCTTATAATGCTCAGAACTGGGCGGGTGAGAGCCATGACAAGAGTTGCTTTAAGGTTTGCGCGCATAGTTTCATAACTTACCCTCTCAAAACGCCTTAGATTTTCTCTATCCCTCTCGGAGAACGATTGTGAGACCCTCATTCCGGAAACCGTCTGCTCAATATTTGATGTTAACTCGCCAACTTTTGCTCTAACATCTCTATATGCCCTATAGCTCCTTCTAGCTAAGAAAATTACTGAAACAACTATTAACGGTATTAGGGATAATGTTGCAAGCGTGAGTTTAATGTTTAGGCTTATCATGGCAGCTAATGCACCTACAATTGTCAGCGCATTAAATACGGCATCTATGAAGCCAGTAGTAGCAGTTTGCCCAACCGCCTCAACATCGCTAGTAAACCTTGATATAACTTGACCCGCAGGCATAGAAGAGAAGAAAGCGTAATCTAACTCCGAAGAATGAGCGAATAGGGATGAGCGCAAATCATAAAGTAGTTTCTGCGTTAACCATGCAATACTATAGTTTCTTATAATGCCCAGAACCCAGCCGCACACAGCTATTACTGCAACGATGGTAGCATAAAACACTAGAGCATTTACATCACCAGCCATTATACCTTCATCAATAATTTTACGCCCAAAGTATGGTCCTATCACATTTAGAATTAAAACCGCTGAGGCTGCTGCTATGAAAATTAGAACTCTAATTTTATAATTCCACATGAACCTCAGTAATCTTGCTAATATTTTTGATGGGGGGCTTTTAGGTTTTCCCTCAGCTCCCTCTCTAGCGTATCTAGCAATTACCCACCCCAACTTCCTAAGCCTCCTCAACTATCCTTTCTTGGTGAGCAAATTGAGCATTATAAAGTCTTGCATATGCGCCGTTAAGCTTCATTAACTCTTCATGCGTTCCCTCCTCAACTATTCTACCATTCTCTAGAACAATAATTCTATCAGCAAGCTTTAGGGTTGAAAGCCTTTGAGTCACTATAAACACTGTTCTACCCTCAACAAGATTCTTCAACGCCTCAGCCACTTTAGCCTCCGTCTCAGCATCAAGGTTTGATGTTGGATCATCAAGTATGAGTATTTTCGGATTAAGTATGAGCGTTCTCGCTATCGCTATTCTTTGCCTTTGTCCACCTGAAAGCGTTACACCCCTCTCCGCAACATTAGTATCGTAACCCTTAGGTAGACTAATTATGAAATCATGTATGCCAGCCGCTTTAGCGGCTTCAATAACCTCATCAATGGAAGCGTTCGGTTTACCATATGTTATATTATCTTTTATTGTTCCAGAGAAAAGTAAAACATCTTGGTGAACGATTCCAATGTTTCTCCTAAGGGACTTAACTTTCACATTCTTTACGTCTACACCATCTATAAGTATGCGCCCGCTCGTAGGGTCATAGAACCTTGGTATAAGCTTAATAAGCGTAGACTTACCCGAACCTGTAGGCCCAACTATTGCAACTTTCTCTCCGGGCTTAACCTCAAAGCTAACGTCCAGTATAACAGGCTTATTAGGGTCATAGCCAAATGTAACATTCTCAAATTTAACATGTCCCTCAACATCCCTAAGATCTATTGCCCCACTTAGATCTTTAACTTCGGGCTCTCTATCTAAAACGTCAAAGATTCTGGTCGCTGAGACCGTCGCTCTCTGGTAGTCTAAAACAAAGAATCCTAACCCTATTAACGGCCAGTTAAGCATTGCAAGATACAATAAGAATGCTACGATGTCGCCTACACTTAAATTGCCCGATATAACTTTGAACCCACCATACAAATATACTAAAATCTGTATGGCGGCTGATACGAGCCCTATTGAGGGCCATGCGATTGAAGCATACTTCTGAAATCTCATATTAAGGTTATACAAACTATCAAGTCTAGATCTATAGACTCTTCCAAAAACGTCTTCCACCCCAAGGGCCTTCAAAACTTTTACTGTTGAAGTATATTCTTGAACCGCGCTGTTGAATTGACTCATAGCTTTCCAGCTGCCTTCAAGTATTGGGTAAACCTTTCTATTGAAAAGAATGGTTATTAATGCTATGAGTGGTAACAGTGATATTGCTGTAAGGGTCAATTCAACATTAATAATCAAAAGTATGTAGAGCGCTATCGACGTAGAGAATAATGCGTCCAGCAACGGCATTGATGCAAAGCTTATAAAACGGTTTAAATTGTCCATATCGTTAGTTACTCTCACAATTATTTCGCCAACATCAACCTTATCATAAAATCCATAAGAGAGCTCATGCAAATGTCTGTATAAGTCTAGCCTAAGCCTGTAAATGGTTTTTTGGGCTATGCTCTCAAAAGAGTATCTGACAAGAAAGGCTAAGGCGCCCTCAAAGAATGTTAGCACAATAACGGCAATGGACAACGGTAAAAGTTTACTCGGATCATAAGCCATCACGGAATTTAATAAATCTCTAGCATACCAAGGTACCATCATCGCTAAAACCCTAGAGGCTAAAGAGAGCCCTATAGCAACCGCAAAAATCTTCCATTCCCTAATCAAATATTTGAAGACTCTGAGCATTACTGACTTAGCCATTATCTTCAACCTTGTTATTCATCAAATTATTTTTGCCAGTTGATATAATCTTTGTCTAATCTACATATCAATGGTGATATCAAATTTGATACAAATATATAAACTTATCTACTCAAATCCAGGATACTGTCAAGTTATGGGTGTTGCTGGTGGTCTTTTTAGTGTTTGGTGTGGTCTTATGAAGTTGTACCATAGGGCGAAGAGCCTTATGAAGAGTTTGATTTTGAAGATTGGCTTTTTCTT
>Ga0105158_1000854_pt1 | contig 12378 bp, 14 predicted proteins | sample LHCtaG_FD_81567 | JGI IMG/M metagenome (GOLD analysis project Ga0105158, IMG submission 81567) | Hot spring microbial communities from Little Hot Creek, USA to study Microbial Dark Matter (Phase II) - LHC4sed_matched | ecosystem: Environmental > Aquatic > Thermal springs > Hot (42-90C) >... | reverse complement strand
TGAATGTGATGCAGGGACATATGTTAAAGAATTTATTCATGGGGACGGTGGAAGGACAAGGCCTTCTATGGCGGAAATTTTACAGAACCCTGTTAGAAAAATAATTTTAGACGTTATTGGAATAAAAAAATAGCTTACCTTGGACTTGAACAACAATTTATAAGCTTTAATGGAAAGAATTTAAAAAAGAAATGTAAATAAACTTATCGAATATTCTTCTCTTCCTCTTTAATGGCCTTTGAAAGACGTTCTACACCCAATACTATTTGTTCTTCAGTTGGAAAAGAAAAGTTTAATCTCATTGTATTCCACCCCGTACCATCTACAAAAAATGAGGCTCCAGGAACATATGCTACACCATACCTTTCTATCACATCAACCAACATTCTTTTGGTGTTAATCTTTTCATTTAGCCACCCAAATATGAACATGCCGCCAACCGGATTACTCCATCTAGAATCTTCAGGCATCATCTCCTTCAAAAGATTGTACATGAGCTCGCATTTCTTCTTATACTTTTGTACAATTAGTGGAATCCTTTTATCTATAAGGTTCGACTGTAAAGCATGTAATACGATATACTGGTTGATTGAGGATGAGCAGAGGTCTATAAATTGTTTAGCCAGCTCATAAAAGTTTATTATACTCTTATCGGCAACAACCCACCCAATTCTGACACCGGGAGCATAAATTTTGCTAAATGTTGATATGTAGATAACCCTACCTTCCTCATCCAGACTCTTCAACCTCTTTAAATCCGTTTGTTTAAAGATTAGCCGACCATATGGATCATCTTCTATTACGATGAAATCATATTTTGATGCAATTTCAAGCAGGTGCCTTCTTCTGTCCATTGACATGGAGAGGCCTGCTGGATTCTGGCATGTTGGAATCGTGTACAAAAATTTTGGCTTCAAACCTCTTTCTCTCAAATCCTTCAACGACTTTTCTAGACACTCTAACTTCATACCATCATCGTCCATTGGAACACCCAAGTAGTTTGGTCGCATAAGATTAAATGCCTGTATAGCAGCAATGTACGTTGGAAGTTCCGTAATAACATAATCTCTTTGGTTTATCAATATTCTTGCAGTAATATCCAGAGCCTGCTGGCTTCCAGTAACAACAATTATTTCATCCTCTGAAGCCTTTATGTCAAGCTTTTCCCTACAATATTTTACCAGTTCAGCCTTCAACTCTGGAACACCGCTTGTGGGACTATACTGGAAAGCTATGCTACCCAAAGATGAAATAAACTCTATAGCGGATTCAATTTCCTCCTTAGAAGGTAATGTTGCAGGATCAGGTAAACCGCCTCCAAAAGATATCAAATCCTTACGCCTAGAATATTTAACAAGCTCTCTAACTTCCGAGGCCTTCATCCTGTCTGTTCTACTTGCTAAAAATTTGTAAAAATCCATTTCACCTTCGCCTATAATTTGTTAAAATTTCATTAATAAAGTTTTAAAACATCATTTAGTCAAAACGACAGAAATTTTGCAGCTTAAAGCTTTAAGAAAATCTTGAAATTTTTCGTAGGGTACTTCTGCGCCAGCTGCTTTAGCGTGGCCGCCCCCAACTCCATCAAATTTTGGAGCGACTTCAACCAAAATAGAATTTAAGTCTATACTGAATGGTGTTCTCAAACTCATTTCAACACGTCCATGCTTAATTTCAGCAGCTAAACCTACATGTGCACCAGTATATGCTCTAGCGTATACTGCAGCCTTACCCAATGGACCCCTTGGGTCAAGCACATATCCTATCTCACCAACCTTCAAAGCATTACTTTTCACGTACTCTCTCATCTCCTCCTCCTTACGGGATGCTTCAACAGCCAACTGAGTCAGAGAATCTATTTCTGAAGGGAGAATATTTTTTGAAAGATTATTTAGAATGTCTAACTTCATGCCATCATTTTTTCCAATAATTTCAAGAGCTTGGATAAGTATACCGGTCTGAAAATATAGCGTACGCTTATCCCAGTTTTCGATTATCTTTTGAATACCCATTGTATTATCTAGGTAGTCTCCAATCGAACCATAAACTGCAACCCTACCCATATCAGGGTTAATAGACTCCTTAAACCTATAGAAGACAAGCTCAGAGGCGGAAACACCAAGATTGTGAACCACTTCAACGTTAGATGAAAGATTTGAAATCACCCTATTTGATAGGGGATGATGGTCTATGTAGATAGCGAATTTGAAATCTTTAAAAAAGTTGCCAACACTCTGAAAAATAACTTCATTGACTGCAATGTCACAGACTACAATGGTTTCATTCTTATCAATATTCTTTAACGTTTCATAAAGTCTAACTGGGTTGCTGAAAATAACTTTAGAGTCAGTGTAAACTGAAAGCACTAGAGCGCCAGCACAAATACCATCACAATCACCATGAGTTATTATATACATTTTATCATAGCATAAGATACTTTATTAAATAAACTTTAAACGATATAATGTTATACTTTTAGAAGGCTCTTAACCTCATTTGCGTAGATGTGAGCTTGTCTTGTCGGCTCAGGCAGTTCGTTAATGGTTAACTTTTCAACAATTTCAATTGCTGTCTTTAAAGAAATTTTGTGTCCAACACTAATGTAAACGTTAGACTTTAAACGGTAACCTAGCACCTCATCACCATCAACTATGTATCCATCACCCCTTTCTTTGCCAGTTAAATACGATTTTGCTACACCTATTGTTGGAATATTTAAAAGAACACCCAAGTGTGTGGCTTCACCAGCCCTTCTAGGATGACATTTCCCGTGAGCGTCAACCAATACTATGTCAGGTTTTATTGAAAGCTTCCTTATTGCACCAACCATGGCCATTATTTCCCTAAAAGCAAGATAGGTTGGAATATATGGTACCTTAACTTGTGTAACGTAAAAGCTTTTTTCAAGAACATTCAAGTTTTCAAAATCCAATACTACTGCCGAAGCAATTGAAAAATTTGATTTAAATGCTACATCAATTCCGCCAACATACTTTAATGGCTTACTGAAATCATCTTGTTCTATAGCCTTTTTTGCTATAATCATCTGTACATGGCGGGCTTTTTCTAAGTCTATTCTTATCAATCCACATACTATACATGCTGAAAATATTTATTTCTTTGGCGTGTTCTGAAACTGTTTTTCCCAATCTCTTCTTAAAATACTGTAAATGTAAGTGTTATAATATTTTCCGTTCCTATAAAGTGAGCACCTTAACTCACCTTCTCTTATAAACCCATTCTTCTCCAAAACCTTTTGTGATCCAACATTCTCTACATGAGTTGTGGCCTGTATTCGTTCAACATTTTTGCTTGCAAAAAGGAACTTTAGTAAAAGGCTTACTGCTTCAGAAGCATAACCTTTTCCCCTATCCTCTTTTGAAAAGATTTGGAAACCTATTTCCAATAGTTTAAGTATAGGATGAGCAGTATAATATGCTACGAATCCAAGAATTCTTTTGTCGTCATTCTTTTCAATGATTAGCATTACAAAATCGTCAGAAGAAACAGGCGTTTTAAACCACTTTTCAAGCTCACCCCAACTAGTTAGCTGTATAACATCGTATTCACCTATCGAGTCTAGACTATTGATCATGCGGTAAATGTATTCTAGGTCTTTATATTCTAGTGGCCTTAGTGATACAGTGTTGCCGCTTATTAGGGCCATGCCTTTCCCCTTTAACCATTTAAAACAAGGAATATTAAAAGCACATTATTTTACGATATCTTTTCTATTAACAAGATATATTCCAGTTAGGACAAAAGCGGATCCAAGAATTGTCCTATAGCCGATTTCCTCACCCAAGATTATTGAGCTGAACACTAGTGCTAGAAGGGGGACGATCAGACTTGAGCTTGAAAGGGTTACAGCGTTCTCACTTTTTAATAGGAAAACCCATATTGTCATACCTACACCTGAAGCGAGAATACCACTGTATACTACGTTAATTAGATAGGTTAAATTGTATGTGGCGAAGGGGTTTTCTAAGACTAAGCTTAGTATGAAAGCCGTCAAAGTTGCAAGTATAGAGTTATAGAAATTTAGATAAATTGTGTCAACGTTTTCTAATTTCATCTTGTAGTAGACGGTGCTTACCGCCCAAAGGATTGCACCAAAGACAATTAGTATGGATGAAGTTGAAGCCATTGATCCAATGTCTTTAAGGAAAAGAAAGGTTACACCTAGTAGGCCGAGAAATATTCCAAAAAGTTTTGTGAAAGAAAAATTTTCGTTTAAAAGGAAAAGTGAAAGTAGGAATACCCATATTGGTTGAGTGTATGTTAAAACAGCTCCAACGCCACTTGACTGATATATCAAGCCAATTGTAGTTAATGTAAAACCGAATATTGAGATAAAACAATATATTATTATATGAACATTTGTTTGCAAATCCCTTACCCAGCTAACTCTTCTAACAAGACAGAGTAACAATAGAAAAATGGTTGAGAATATAAAACGATGGAAGTTGAAAGTGAAAACAGGTGCAATTTGAAGACCTATTTTCATAGCTGACCAGTTAATACCCCATATTAGAACCATAACGGTGAAAAGAAGCTTATTTTTAAATCCCATGCTAGATGACATATTTTTGGTCAGCTAACAATTAGGGGCATAAACAAATCTATTTAAATTTAAAAATTTTAGAAATGCTTTTATATAAACAGTGAAAAATTCTATTTTGAACATTTTGTACAAAGAAAGTCTGTTATATGAAATTAGAATACATGGTAGAGGAGGTCAGGGAGTTGTAGCATGCGGGAAACTGATTGCTTTGGCAGCCAATTTTGAAAACAAATTTTGTAGAGCATTCCCACTTTATGGGGCACAACGTCGTGGAGCACCCTTAACCTCATTCGTTTCCATCGGAGACGAGAAGTATTCTACAAGGACAGAATCTTTTACCATACTGCGTTATAGTATTAGATACCCTTTTTTCCAAAAAGTGTAGAAGTATTTAATAACTTGAAGGAGAATGGCTTGTAGTCTATGACACTTGAATGTTGATGAAGCCAACAATATTTTCTATAGTAAATCCCTTAAATGCTAGTGCAAGATCTCTTAAAAGGTGCGGTTTTCCATTATATCAAACGCCAGAACAGTGTGCTAGAGCAACACATGCACTTTACCTTTTCGGAAAAAGATATAGGGGTTAAAGGTTTATTTTTTCTTCTTTTTTTCTCCAACATATGACATTGGTTTGCCACAGTGCAGGGGTATAGGCTGTGAGAAATCGCATGACTCGCATTCAATCCTTACAACCTTCTTTTTAATAAAACCCTCCTTAATAGGCCTCATGGGCACACCATGATGGAGTGGAACAGGCTTTCTGAACCCACAAACTTCGCACACGAATTCTGGAAGTTGTTCCCCCATGATATATGGTTAAAATTCGGTTACTAAAAAATATTTTAAAGTTAATTTAGATAAAAATCTAATATAGTTGGATGTGATATTGGTTGGACAAAGATATTTTGCTTGGAATAGACATTGGCACAACAGCCGTTAGAGCCTTCGCATTCAACGAGGAGGGTACGATAGTGAAGGAGTCAAAGATTGAGGTCAGCGTCGAACATCCTAAGCCAAGCTGGGCTGAACAGGATCCTGAAGAACTATACAGTTCTACTTTAAAGGCTGTAAAGGCTGTAACAAAATATGTTGGAGAACATGTTAGGGCAATAGGCTTTTCTGGACAAATGCATGGCCTATGCTGCTTCGATAAAAATGGTAGGCCGCTGACAAAACTTATTCCATGGGTTGACGTGAGAGCTGGAGAACAGGCTAGAAAGCTTGAGAAAATTTTGGGTGCAGAAGAAATTTATAGGAGAACAGGTTGTCCCCCATTATTCGTGTACATTGCGCCGAAAATACTTTGGGTTAGAGAGAATCTTCCCGAAGTCTTCTCTCAATGTAAAAAGATTTTAACAGCACAGGATTATGTGATCTTTAGACTGTTCGGAGACTATTACACTAACCCGTCACTTGCTTCAGGCTCACAGCTTCTTAACATAAATTCTGTTAAATGGGATGAAAAGCTTTTGGAGGCTGTGGGAATAGATGAAGACTATCTTCCAAAACTGGTTGAAGGTGATAAAGTTTTCGAAAGATTGCCTAAGCATGCTGCAGTAGAACTTGGTTTAAATGAAGGAGTGCCTGTCGCCTTAGGAGCCTCTGACGGTGCACTTTCTAACGTTGGACTTGGTGCTGTTAGAGAAGGAGTTTGTGCAGTAAACTTAGGCTCAAGTGGTGCTGTTAGAGTTGTGGCAAGGAAACCGTTATGGGATGATGGTAAAATGAGATTCTTTTGCTACTATGTTGCTTCAAGACACTGGCTATGTGGTGGTGCAGTAAACAATTGTGGAATTGTTTTAAGATGGTATAGGGACAATTTTGCTGAAAAAGAGAAGGAGAGGGCTGCAGAATTGGGAATCGACGTCTACAAGCTTTTGGACGAGGAGGCTGAAAAGGTTAAAGCGGGATGCGATAATCTAATGTTTCTACCCTTCATGTCGGGTGAAAGGTTCCCGATAAGGGATCCGTATGTTAGGGGAATGTTGTTCGGATTAAGCCTCGGACATGGGAAAGGGCATATTATTAGATCGATGATAGAGGGAATAACTTTCACGATAAAATGGATAGCTGACGCCTTAGAAGAGCATACAAGTATAGGGGTGATCAAGATAAGCGGTGGAGGGGCTAGATCAAGACTATGGAGACAGATAGTAAGCGACATATTCGAGAAGAAGGTTGTTAAAACTAATGTTGAAGAAGCCTCCGCCCTAGGTGCAGCAATATTGGCTGGAATAGCTGTCGGAGACTATAAGAGCATGGAAGAGGCTTCAGAAAAGCTTGTAAAAGATGAGGAAGTGCATGAGCCAAAACCTGAAAACGTTAAAGTGTACAGGAAATATTTTGAAATCTTTAAGGAAGCATATAAAGGTTCAAGAGAATATTGTGAAAGACTGTTGCAAGTAGAATAAAAACTCTTTTATATTATGTTAGAAAAAATGTTCCCTATGGCCGTCATAAATGCTCCGCCAGGCTTACTTAAGGCCCTAATTCTAAAAGAGGCGTCAAGAGCACCTCTTTCAGCTGTAAAATTAATCGAAAGGATAGGTGAAAGGACTGGTGGAATATGGAAACCGAGTCCAGGATCAATATACTACCTAACAAACGAACTTGAGTCAAAGGGGTTACTGAAAAAATTGAAGGTAGAAGAAGAGAGGTATCCGAAGTATATAATAACATTAAAAGGGAAAGAGGAGCTTGAAAACATGGTTAGGGCGTCTAAAAAGGATGTCCTAAAAATATTGACTATATTAAAGCTTTATGCAGAAATAACCGAGGACAAACATCTAATGCAAGATCTAGATAACATATGTAAAAATATAATGTTTTAAAGAGGCAGAAGAAAATTTTGTAGAGGGCCCATGCGTCCTATATCCCTCAGAAACAGATTTCTTGTCCTCTCCCTTCCTACTCACCGTTTTTAACCGAAAGCTTCAGGTCAACCCATCCACTTTCGGTGGTCCAGTTGCCTAGACCACGGCTCGTAGTCCGTTTGAGGACTTGAAACCCATTTCCTTGGGAGGAAACGGCTTTGTTGAATGCTACGGACAGGGGGATTCCCATCATCCACCTCCCGGGCGGAGGATGCATGCGCATGGCCTGTCTTTCGCATCCAACTCGGCCGTTTGCCAAGGACGCATGAGCTCAAGCAAATAGTATAGGTTAACAATTTTATTGCTTTAGCAAAAATTTAGGCAAGCATGTTATAAAATAAATTTGACAAAATTTCGTAGACATTTATTATATGTTTAGCCTATTTTAGGACTGCAGATTTTTTGCTTTCTATAGAAATTGGTTTATCTCTCCTCTCGTCAATTTTAATAACCATATAGACCCTTTTTGCACCCATTTCAAAAAGCGCTTCCTTAGCCCTTTCAAAGGCTCTGAAAATTTCTTCAGTGGTTTCAGCTTCAACCGAAGTCGACATCGCGCCAACATCAATCTTTAAACCAGCCTTTCTAAGCTCTTCAACAGCCCTCTTTACATACTTGCTTAAGCTTGTACCTTCTCCAACTGGCATAATAGAAAGGTCTGCCACTACAGGCATTTGCACCAGCCCAATTAAAGTTTAGAGAGACACCCTTAAAATCTTTTAATATGCATAACAAGATTGTTCAAGTGAATGGTGGTGAGATGGAGCTTAATGAAAAAGAGCTTTTACGCTACGATAGACAGATAAGGATATCAGGATTTGGTGTCGAAGGCCAAATTAAGTTGAAGAAAAGCTCAGTACTTGTAGCGGGGTTAGGTGGTCTGGGTTCGCCTGCGGCACTATACCTTGCGGCGGCAGGTGTAGGAAAACTCGTACTTGTGGACAGGGAGAAGGTTGAGCTAAGCAACCTAAACAGGCAGATCCTACACTGGACCGACGATGTGGGGAAAACGAAGGTTGAGTCAGCATTAGAGAAATTAAAGAGGCTTAACCCAGAAGTCGAAATAGTAGGTTTGGTGGATGAGATAGGTGAAGGTAACGTTTACAACCTGGTTAAAGAAGTGGATGTCGTTGTCGACGGCATGGACAACTTTAAAACAAGGTTCCTATTAAACGAAGCATGTGTTAGACTGAGGAAAACCTTCGTCCACGCCGCAGTCTATGGTCTTGAGGGGAGGCTGACAACAATAATACCTGGCAGAGGACCCTGCCTAAAATGCCTTCTACCAATGGAACCGAACGAGACAAAAACATTCCCCGTTTTGGGGCCAACACCAGCTGTAATGGCTTCACTGCAGGCCATAGAGGTGGTAAAGGTCATAGTTGGGATAGGTGAACCGCTTGTCGGCAAACTTCTTGTCTTCGATGGAGAGAGAATGGAATTCATGCAGGTCTCCGTAAACAGATTAAAAAACTGCCCTGTATGTGGTAGCATTTAGGACCTATTATCGTATAACTCGGGCATGGACTATAAGTAATGTCTTCAATCCGCTCTTTGTCATCCATTTACAGATGAAGTGCATTGATGTCCTTATAAGATAAATGTTTGAGGTTCAAGATAAAGCTTAAATAGATTTTATAACACTGTTATAGGGCGATGAATGTAAGAAGACTTCCGAATGGAGAGTATTTGCTTGACCTCAGGGGAACAATTTGCCCCTACCCAGTACTCTACACTAAGAGAGCGTTAGAAAAGTTGAAGACAGGAGAAGTCCTTTCAGTTATAATAGATAATCCACCATCATTGGAGACGGTGCCAGCGTCGGTAAAGGCTTCAGGACACGATGTATTAGAAGTTAGAGAGGTTGAGCCCGCTGTCTGGGCCATAAAGATAAGGAGGGGGTGAGATTTTGATGGAAGATGTCTTTAAAGAGTACAGGGAAATTGGGATAAGCTCACTTGAACTTGCATGCGGCTGCGCCGTTAAAGTGGACCTGGAGACCGTTGTATACCCAGCGATAAGAGAGTTGAGGCGCAGGCTACTCAACAAGAGGTTCGATATCCCTTCAAAAAGGGATGCCGAAATCGTAGGTGCTGGAAGAAAAGTTGAAGTTCATAGAAGGGTCTATAAGCTAGGCTTTGAAATGGACATGGACCTGAATGATATAAGAAGTATAAATCCTCAAACATGTGTTGCCGTCTTCCAAGTATTTCAAAGATATGCTGGAAGCTATGAAAAGTTTACTGAACTTTTGGAGCCAATTTATAAGAGGATATCGGAGTCGGGAGCAAACTTGAGATTTGGTAAAGGCCACTCCATAGTAACGACTGCACCAGAAGAGTCTATCGCGATCTTCGACTTTATTACCGTAAGAGAGCCTATTGCAGGTAAGCTCCTGGCTATAAACAACGATACTGTCAACATAATAGATCCAACAATAGGCATAGGCGATAAGAGACAAGTTATCGGAGCATTATGTAATGCATTAAATGACCTATTCGTGCTAGGTGTACACAAGGAACTGCGGGTAGCGCCCCTAATAGGAGTGTTGGACTCAAGTTTAAGGGATAAGATGATAGGGCACGCGAGAAACTTTTGTAGGGAGCTTGAATTCGAGTTTGTTGACGTACCTCAATTTAATAGTAGGAGACTCTTTATTGGGGGGACGGTGCTTGGTACGACAGAAAAACAGCCGCCTACAAGAGAGGAGCTTGTGAAACCTGGAATGGACGTAGTTGTTACAAGACCCTTCGGAGAACTTTCACCGATCACAGTCTACGTTTCAAGCCTAATAGACGGTGAAGTCGCCTCTGAAGTCGAGTCTAGGGGAATCCCCCTAAATGAGCTTAAAAGGATGAAGGAAAGGGCTATAGAAATAATTTCCTCACCCAACATTAGGGCTGCGAAAGTTGTCAGCGAATATCTACCAAAAATTGGAGAAGGCTTTAATGTAGAGGAGCATATTCCATTAGCCTCTGACATAAGTGGTCCGGGAATATACATTTTCGCTGAAATTGCAGAGAGAACTAACACTAGTATAGAGGTTTCTGAGGTTCCATTACTCTTTCCGGAGGTAAGCGAATATGCTGCTGAAAGGTTTCTTATGGCCAACGCCACTGCCGGAACCAACGGCGCCTTCCTTCTCATAACTCACGAAAACATTACTGAGGATGTGGTTAAGGATTTTAGTAGAGCGGGATACAGTCCACGTGTGATAGGGAAGGTCAGAGAGACAGGTTTGGCTAAAGTGAGGATGCCAAAGGAAGTTCTAAAGTATGTTACAAACATAGCGAACCCCATTATAGAGGTAGGTGATTGAAGTTGGCAGCCTTCCATCAAGCTTTAAGAAATTTATTTCGAGAAGTATTTGGAAGACCATGGCCTGAACATTTAGCAGGCCTCCTCTTGGGAACAGTGAACATAATATTCTACACTTGGGCTCTAAAACCATACACAATCTTTTCAGGTTATCAGGTTTGGGGACAGCATATTTATGGTATTATAAACTTAGGCTGGCTCAGTGGAGTGCCTATGACGCAGGTGCTCGAAGACAAGACTAGTGTTGGTATAATTGGACTGGTTTTAGGGGCGTCTATGGCGGCTATACTTTCTAAAGAGTTTAGGGTAAGGTTACCTAAGTCCAAACTGCAGGTTATCGAAGCGATATTTGGAGGAATCCTTATGTCCTTCGGCGTAGTACTCTCTTTCGGCTGCAACTGGGGCGGGTTCTTTTCAGCTATTACAGCATTAAGCTTGCACGGCTGGGCCATGTTTCTGGGGCTGATAGTTGGAGGGTACCTTGGACAATTGTACACGCAATACAGGATTTCATTTGAAATAGTGGGTTCCAGAGATACATTTGTAGAGTGGGCTGAAGGATCGAGGGGAAATCCCGTTTTAGGGCGATGGGTGCCTAAAACACTTTTTACCTTAGAAGTACTCTTTATAGTCTTGGCTCTCACATACTATGGCAGTGGTTTAGCTAGAGATGGGGCACTGTATTCGGTAATTTTATTTTTTGGGATTCTAGTTGGAATAATAATACAGCGTTCAAGATTCTGTTTTACTACAGCCTTCAGGGACCTATTCTATGGTCCAGAATTTGAAAGGAGTATCAGAATACATAAGGGTATAGTGTTAGGGCTTCTGGTAGGCGTTACTGGAGCCTTTGTGCTAAAATATAGGGGTTTCGTTGAACCATCAAACTACGTTTATCCCGTTTCATTAATGAACATTTTGGGTGGAATGGTGTTCGCATTCGGCATGGTCTTAGCAGGAGCCTGCGCTTCAGGCGTGCTTTGGAGGGCTGGAGAAGGATATGTTAACGCGCTCCTAACAATTTTCACAGCAGTACTAGTCTACCCAATATTGAGGAAAGTCTTCACATTTTCTGGAACAGGATTTTTTATGCCGAGCTTAGGATGGGCTAACGGGATGGTTTTCATATACACCTTGCTCCTACTATACCTTGCGTTCATTATCTACCTTGAAGGACGTAGGAGGTAGTATGCTGGGCCAGTATCTTATAGCGTTCAGGGAAACTCTTGAGGCATCGCTTATAGTAGCCATAATACTATCTTACCTGGATAGGACTGGAAGGTTGAAGCTGGCAAAGTACGTGCTTTACGGTACATGCTTCGCCGTCACTTTAAGCGTAATTTTTGGCTTACTTGTCTGGAACTTTTATGGCAAATTGGCTGGTTCAAGTCAAGTGCTCTTTGAAGCCTTATCAGCCTTTTTAGCTGTAGCAATCTTATCTACAATGATAGTGTGGATGGCTTCTAAAGTTGACACTCTCCACGGCTGAAGTCGGGAGATTCTCGGTTTGTTAGCCTTGTGGCTTCATTCTACCGAGTTCTGGGCACTGTCAAAGGTGCCCCTGGACACGGCATATAGCCGTATCCCCGCTTGCTGGAACCACCCCATCCTATCTCTGTT